>Ga0209048_10001325_pt1 | contig 25546 bp, 23 predicted proteins | sample FrelakmetCRP12CR_FD_187146 | JGI IMG/M metagenome (GOLD analysis project Ga0209048, IMG submission 187146) | Freshwater lake sediment microbial communities from the University of Notre Dame, USA, for methane emissions studies - CRP12 CR (SPAdes)... | ecosystem: Environmental > Aquatic >... | reverse complement strand
TCGTTCACGATCAACATGGAGCAGGTCGGCGACATCATCGAGCGGATCATCATCGACATCGAGGACAAGAAGATCGACAAGGGCCGCAATTTCTCGGAGGCCGGCCTCGCCGAGATCCGTGACCTGCACGCGCGGCTGATCGCCAACCTCCGTCTGGGACTGGCCGTGTTCCTCGACGGCGACCTCAAGCACGCGCAAGAGTTGCTCGCGCAGAAGGTGCTGTTCCGCGACCTCGAGCGCGCCTACGCGAACACGCACCTCGAGCGGCTCGCCGGCCAGACGGTCGAGAGCATCGAGACCTCCTCGCTGCACCTCGACCTCATCTCCGACCTGCGCCGTATCAACTCGCACTTCTGCTCGATCGCCTATCCGATCCTCGAGGAGGCCGGCGTGCTGGCGAAGACCCGGCTCAAGGAGCCCGATCCCGTGCCGGCGACTGCCGTCTGACGCCGTGCCGGTGCCCGCCTCCGAACTCACGCTCGGCGTCACCCTCGCGGTGCTCGGCGCGGGCCTCCTGCACGCGGGCTGGAACGCGCTGCTGAAGTCGGCGCCCGGCGGCGATGCGCTGCTCGACACCGCGACCGTCGTCGCGGGTTCCGGAGCGTGGGGGCTGGTCGTGCTTCCGCTGGTGGGGCTCCCCGATGCGTCCGCGTGGAAATTCATCGTCGTTTCGACGGCCATCCACTGGGCGTACTACGTGACGCTCGCGCACGCCTACCGGACGGGCGACCTGTCGTTCGCCTACCCGCTGATGCGCGGCACCGCGCCGCTCCTTGCCGCGGTCCTCGGAATCGTCTTCCTGCGCGAGTGGCCGACGCCGCAGGTCGCGCTGGGCATCGTCCTCATCTGTGCCGGCATCGTCAGCATCGCGTTCGTCCGCCGCAATCCCCATCCGCCCGCGGCAGCGATTTTCGCCTTCGCCAATGCCGCGATCATCGCCGTCTACACGCTGATCGACGGTGCCGGGGCGCGCGCGTCCGGAAACGCGGCGGGCTACGTCGCGTGGCTCACCTTCCTCGAGGCCATTCCGTTCCTCTTCTGGATACGCGCGCATCGGGGAAGCGACGCGGTGGCCTACGTCGCCCGCGGCTGGCGTCGCGGCATCGTCGGCGGCGCCGCCAGCCTCGGCGCCTATGCGATCGTGCTCTGGGCGATGACGCGTGCCCCGGTGGCGGCGGTCGCCGCTCTCCGCGAGACTTCGGTGCTGTTCGCCGCGCTGATCGGCGCCATCTGGCTCAAGGAAGGCTTCGGTCTGCCGCGCCTGGCCGGGGCCGCGAGCGTGGTCGCGGGCGTCGCCGCGCTGAAGCTGTGAAGGAAACCGGCCGCGTGAGCGTTTCTTCCATTCCCGCACGCGATGCTCGCGGTCGGCGGTGTTCCGCGCCGTTCGTGCCGCCCGCCCGCCGCGCGAGCGCGTCCGGCGGCGGGAACCCCTCGTTGTCCAAGGTGAGAACCCGATGAGCGAGATTCCCACCCACGCCCGCGTCGTCGTCGTCGGCGGCGGCATCGCGGGCGCCTCCACCGCCTACCACCTCGCCAAGCTCGGCGTGAAGGATGTCGTGCTGCTCGAGCAGGGCAAGCTGACCTGCGGCACGACCTGGCACGCCGCGGGGCTGGTCGGCCAGACGCGCGCGACCCGCAACGCGACGCGGATGAGCCGCTACGGTATCGACCTCTACTCGACGCTCGAAAAGGAAACGGGTCTCGCCACCGGGTGGAAGCAGTGCGGCAGTCTCAACGTCGCCAGGACGCCCGACCGGCTCACGCTGATCAAGCGGCAGATGGCGCGCGCGAAGAGCTTCGGCATCGAGTTCGAATTCATGTCGCCGGCCGAGGCAGGGCGCAGGGTCCCGATCCTGCGCACCGACGATCTCGCCGGCGCAGTGTGGATTCCTGGAGATGGCAAGGCCAACCCGACCGACCTGACGCAATCGCTGGCCAAGGGCGCGCGGATGCACGGCGCGACGATCGTCGAGGGCGTCAAGGTGACCGGCGTGACCACGGCGGCGGGCCGCGTTGCCGGCGTCACCTGGAGATCCTCCGACAACGAGGGCGCGATTGCCTGCGAGACGATCGTCAATTGCGGTGGCCAATGGGCACGCGCGTTCGGCCGCCTCGCCGGCGTCACGGTGCCGTTGTACGCCGCCGAGCACTTCTACCTCGTCACCAAGGCGATTCCCGGCGTCGCTCCGGACATGCCGGTGATCCGCGACCCCGACGGATACCTCTACTACAAGGAGGAAGTCGGCGGCCTCGTGATGGGTGGCTTCGAGCCCAAGGCGAAGCCGTGGAACGTCGACCCGATCCCGGACGGATTCGAGTTCCAGCTGCTGCCGGAGGACTGGGATCACTTCGAGATCCTGATGCAGAACGCGATCCATCGGACGCCGTGCCTCGAGACCGCCGAGGTCAAGCTGCTGCTGAACGGACCCGAGAGCTTCACGCTCGACGGCAACTTCATCCTCGGCGAGGCGCCGGAGCTCGCCGGATTCTTCGTCTGCGCCGGTTTCAACTCGGCCGGCATCGCGAACGCCGGCGGGGCCGGAAAGCTCGTCGCCGAGTGGATCGTGCAGGGCGACGCCCCGCTCGACCTGTGGGACGTCGACACGCGGCGCTTCGCCCCGTTCCATGCCAATCGCAGGCACCTCGCCGACCGCACGGTCGAGGCGCTCGGCCTCCACTACGCGATGCGCTGGCCGCGCGAGGAGCTCGAGACCGTGCGCCCGCTGCGCCGCTCGCCGCTCTACGACCGGCTGGCCGCGAAGGGCGCCGTGTTCGGCAGCAAGATGAACTGGGAGCGCGCGAACTACTTCCTGCCGCCGGGCGCGACGAAGCCCCCCTACACACTCGGCAGGCCCGGGTGGCTCCCGTACGTGCTCGACGAGCAGCGCGCGTGTCGGGAGGACGCGGTCGTATTCGACCAGACGTCGTTTTCCAAGTTCGTGCTGAAGGGGCGCGACGCGCTGGCGGTGCTGCAGCGGCTGTGCTCGAACGAGGTCGACGTGCCGGTCGGCAGGATGGTCTACACGGCGATGCTCAACGCCCGCGGGGGGTTCGAGAGCGACCTCACGATCGTGCGGCTCGGCCGGGCCGAGTTCTTCGTCGTCACGGGATCGGCGCAGACGACGAGGGACTTCGCCTGGATCGAGCGCGCGATCGGCGACGCCGAGCACGCGGCGCTCGTCGACGTCACCAGCGCGTACTCGGTGATCTCGGTCATGGGACCGAAGGCCGAGGCCTTGCTCAACCGGGTCTCGCCGGACGATCTTTCCAGGACGGGCATGCCGTTATCGACGACGAAGATGATCGACGTCGGCTACGCGCGCGTCCGCGCGGCGCGGATGAGCTACGTCGGCGGCCCGGGCTACGAGCTCTACGTGCCCTCGGACCAGTGCGTCACGCTTTACGAGGCACTGTGGAGCATCGGTGCGGAGTTCGGGCTGAAGGACGCCGGGTACTACACGATCGATGCCTTGCGCATCGAGGCCGGCCGTCGCGCCTGGGGCGCGGAGATCGGGCCCGACGAGACGCCGTGGGAAGCCGGCCTCGGCTACGCGGTCAGGATGGACAAGCCGGTGGCGTTTGTCGGCCGCGAAGCGCTGCTGCAACAGCAGTCCGCCGGCCTCCGCAAGCGTCTCGTCACGTTCACCTTCGACGACCCGACCGTCTTCCCCTGGGGCGGCGAACCGATTCTGATGAACGAAAGGAATGTCGGCGAACTGACGTCGACCGGCTACAGCCGCCGGTACGGACGCGCCGTCGCAATGGGCTACGCGCGCGCTGACGTCGCGCTCACCGATGCGGCCGTGCTCGGTGCGAACTACCGGATCGACATCGCCGGCGAGCTCTTCGCCGTCACGCCGCACCTGAAGCTTGCGTAATCCGTGGCGCCACGCGCGCGGCAAGCCCGGCGCCCCCTTCCGCGCTCCGCCCCGCGTGCCTCGGGCGGGGGTGCGCGGCGCTCCGGGGCGCCGGCGACCCGCCCGCATTTGTGTTAGCTTTCCCGGCTGTCCCCTGACCCTGCCGGGCGAGTTCGCGATGCCGCACCGCTTCACCACCCCACCCCGCCGTGGCCGCACGCCATCGAAGCCCGGAACGATCACCGGCCAGGTCCAGAGCCTCACCCGCGGCCTCAGCATTCTCGAAGCCCTGGCCACGGCCGAGGGCGGGATCACGCTCACCGACGTCGCGCAACGCGTGGACCTGCCGCCCTCCACCGCGCATCGGCTGCTGTCCACGCTCGAGAAGATGGGCTACGTCTATCAGGCCGGCGACCTGGGTCTCTGGTATGTCGGTCTGCAGGCATTCACCGTCGGCGCGGGCTTCCTCGCCAATCGCGATTTCGTCGCGCAGAGCCACGTCTACATGCGCCGGTTGATGGAGCAGTCGGGCGAGACCGCGAACCTCGCTATCCTCGACGGCACCGAAGCGGTCTTCATCGCGCAGGTCCAGTGCCGGGAGATGATGCGGATTCTCGTGAAGCTCGGCAGCCGCGTCCCGTTGCACGCGTCCGGTGTGGGCAAGGCGATCTTCGCCTCGCTTCCCGACGAACAGATCGACGCAATCCTCAAGGTGAAGGGCCTGCCGCGCATCACGCCGCACACGATCGTCGCGCCGGAAACGATGTGGGCGGCTCTCAAGGTGATCCGCCACCGCGGCTACTCGTTCGACGACGAGGAGCACGCGCCCGGCACGCGCTGCGTGGCCGCGACGATCTACGACGAGCACGCGGAGCCGCTGTGTGCGATTTCCCTCGCCGGGCCGTCGTCGCGGCTGCCCGACGAGAGGATCCGGCAGCTAGGTCCGGTCGTCGCCCACACGGCCGAGGAACTGACTCGCCGGCTGGGTGGCCGGTGGCCGCATCCGTATTGAGCGTGGAGTCGCCGCCGGGCTAGCGCTTGCCGTCTCTGACATTCGACGAACTCTTGGCGGCCGCCTTGATCAGGTTGAGCAGCTCGTCGGCTTGCCTGTTGCGGACGTTCGTGCGCACCAGAATGTCCGCCACCTCCACGCGCCGCCCGTAGTAGACCTGGTTCCAGTCATCGGCGGTCGAGACAACCGTGCCGTCCAGATTTGCACCCAGGTAGACGCCCTGCCCGCGACTGAAGGAGACGAGATCGGCGACAAAGTGCGATTGCGCACCGGCTTCGAGCGGGCCTACGGCGATCGCGACATCGCCGCCCATCCTGAACGAGTTGGATAGCAGCCTGCCGACACCCTTCTCCGTCATCACCAAGGTAACCACCTCCGATACCGCGATGCCTGCCTGCAGTCCGATGCTGGCAGTGGCAAGCGTGTAGAAGGCCGGCCCCGCCCAGCGTTCGCTCTTGGGGTCGCGCACAACGACGACCGCCCGCCCCCCGGAACCGCCGAGGATGATGCTCGCCTTCGTGATTTCCGGCGCGATCATCACCGCCTTGGCGCGGCCGAGGTTCTGCCTCATCCAGGTCGTATCCGGATCGCTGAGAAACGACGCGAACGTCACGGCTGCGGCGGTGACGAGCCTCCGCTGATCGACCTGGGCAAGAGCGGCAGGCGCAATGAGCGCGGCGGATACGAAAAGCGCGAGGAGACCACGCAATCGGCGGGGCCGCGAACGCGCCACGGGTTGCCGTATCCTCGGCGACACTTCTTCAGGCAATGAATACCCCATTCCGAATGCGCCCTAGCGCGTATCCGCTTTCACTGGCTTACGTCTTCCGACCAGCGCCCTCATTCCTTGCAGGCCGGCATTCTCCGCGTGCAGTTCGCCGGCGGCATATCCAAACGCGTCGCCAACGCCATAGGTGACGTTGCCCGACGGCTTCGCAATGGTGATCGAACCTTCCACGACCATCGCGATGATGTCGACGTCGTGGACATGCGCGTCGGCTGCGGCGTCTGCAGCCATTGCGAAGACCGTCGGCCCGCCATAACCCTCGGTCACCAAGAGCTCCCGAAATGCAGTCTCGTTCATTGTCGTACCTTTCGGCATTGTGCATCGTCGTCACTGGAAATTCCCGGACGCGAGCCTGCCGATGACGGGTTGACGCGAGCTTCGAGCATGCAAGGATCGGCGCGTCCGGCCATCGGGGCGATTGTGGCAGAGAGGCCATCCTGTCGTCATCGTGACGTATGGCTTCAAGCCGCCGCCTGCGCGAATCGGACGAGCCGAGGGTCGCCTCGCTCCTGCGACAGTATCCTTGCCTTGGATAACATTCACCTTTACAATCATTGACTTGGCGTCGTGTGAACCACTGCGCCCGCGATGCGCCTCCCGGCCTTCACAACTTGGTTAGCGGCGAACGGCCGTGCAATGGCACCGGCGACCAAAGCCTGGCGGCGATGGTCGCTTCCACCGTTTGCCGCGACTGCAATCCGACCGTGGTCACGACGGTCGCGCGGCCATCGGGGAACACGCACAGTGCGGCGCAGGCAATTGGATCCATTCGATCGAAGCGCCCCGGAACGTCAATGCCGCGCGGCACACACGGCGCACCCATGTCTCGAAGCGCATGACATCCGCCGCCGCCTGTGGTATACATGCACCATGTTGTCAACGGTATCAAGTGATCAATGAAGGCAAGGCTGCACGAACTGCTCGGACGCATTCGCGGCGGACAGCCGGCCCGATGGCCGTGGTCAAGGCACCGCACCGCTGATGTACCCGCATCGGTGCCCCACGACGATACCGGGTGGACCGTTCACCGTGATGTTGCCCTGCGCCTCAAGAACCTGAGCCTCGAGGACCTTGGATCGTCCCTGGGCAACCCGGGCACCGCGATCGGCACCTTCAAGATTCGCATTGCCGGAGCGCCAATTGCGCGCCACGATGCCGGAAACCTCGTTCACAAGCGCTATGCGAGTCGCGGATACCAGACTTCCGCCACTATGGTGACTCCCAGTGTCTGCACCTTCGCCGCGTACGACGAGGGCAGGGTCGCCGGCACCCTGAGCCTGCGGCTCGACTCGGAGGACGGGCTCGCGGCCGACGAACTCTATCGTGCCGAAGTCGATGCGCTGCGCGTCAAGGGGCACAAGGTCTGCGAATTTACGCGCCTGGCCGTCGATGCATCCAGGGTTTCGAGGCCCGTCCTCGCCGGACTCTTCCATACGGTCTACCTTTTCGCACGGGAGGTTCGCGGCTTCGATTTCGTCGTGATCGAAGTGAATCCGCGGCATGTTGGTTATTACCGGCGCTCGCTGGGTTTCGACGTTCTGGGCCCGGAGCGCCACAACCCTCGCGTCAATGCCCCCGCGGTCCTGATGGGCATTTCGTTCCGGAAGATCGCCGACAACATGCATCGATACGCGGGCAAGGGAACGCGTTCGAGCACGTCACGCGCGGGCATGACGCGCACCGGGGTGGCACGCACAGAGATGGCACGCGAGACCATGACACGCACGGGCATGACGCGCACGGGCGTGACGCGCAGTTTCTACGTGTACGGATTCTCGCCGGCCGAGGAGGCCGGAATCCTCGCTCGGCTGCGAAGGATCGACAGGAAGTAGCGGCAGCGCGCGCGGACCAAGCCTGAGCGGGGGTACAGCGGCACGGCGTCAGGCATCCGCCCCTGGGCTGCGGCCCTCCATCGCGGCCGCGCGACGCGCCAGATCGCGATTCGGGCGCGGCCTCCAGCTGGTGAGCAGCTGGTCGATTCCCGCGAAGTCGTTGCAGGCGAGCATCATGTCGCAGCCTGCGGTCCGCGATGCCTCCGCGCGCGCCACGTGGTCGCCGGCACCTTCGGCTCCGGCCATTCCCAGATCGTCGGAAAAGACGAGGCCGTCGAAGCCCATCCGGCCGCGCAGGATTTCCTGCAGCCACTTCTTCGAATAGCCCGCCGGGAGACGGTCGATCGCCGGGTAGACGACGTGCGCGGGCATGACGGCCTCGAGACCGCGGTGCACCAGCGCCCCGAACGGCACGAGATCGTCGGCGGCGATTTCGGCGAAGGAGCGCTCGTCGACGGGGGTCTCGGCGTGCGAGTCGGCCGCGATGAAGCCGTGGCCGGGAAAATGCTTGCCGACGCCGGCCATGCCGCCCGCGCGCAGTCCGTCGTGCAGGGCCGCGGCAAGGTGCGCGACCGCGTTGGGATTGCGGTGGAACGCACGATCTCCGATGACGGCACTGGCGCCATGGTCGAGGTCGAGCACGGGGGTGAAGCTGAAGTCGATGCCGTGCGCGCGCAGCTCGCCCGCAAGCGTTGACCCGAGCCGCCGCGCCTCGTTCGCGGCGCCGGCGACATCGCGATCCCACCAATCCCCCAGCGCACGCATCGGCGGAATCGCCGTGAAGCCGTCCCGAAAGCGCTGGACGCGCCCCCCTTCGTGGTCGACCGCGACCAGCAGCGCCGGAGTGCGCAGCGCGCGGATCGCAGCGGTCAACGCCTTCAGTTGCGCTGGCGCCTCGAAATTGCGCGAGAACAGGATCACCCCGCCGGCGAGCGGATGCAGGAGGCGCTCGCGGTCGGGCGCGGCGAGGGCAGTGCCTTCGATGCCGAGAAAGACGGGCCCTCGGGGCAGTTCGATCATGGCCGGACCGCGGCCGCCGCGCACGCGCTCGCCTGCTCCGCTCCGCCGGACCGGATGCCACGCGCGCCCGGCGGCCTTGGCGCCATATTCACGCGGCCGCCTCCCGGACCAGGGCCTTCATCTGGCGCACCGCTTCGCGCATGCCGGCGAAGAGCGCGCGCGATACGATTGCGTGGCCGATGTGCAGCTCGCGCACGCCCGGCAGCGCCGCGACCGGCTGGACGTTGAAATAGTTGAGCGCGTGCCCGGCATTGAATCGCATCCCCGCGCTCCGGATGGCCTCGCCCGCCGCACGGATCTTCGCGAGCTCGGCGACGACCGAAGCGCCTTGCGGATCACGGCCCCGCGCATGGAACGCGTGCGCGTAGGGTCCCGTGTGGATCTCGCAGACCTTCGCGCCGGCACGCGCCGCGGCCTCGACCTGCCGCGGATCCGCGTCGATGAAGACGCTCACCACGATGCCGGCGTCGGCCAGCCTGCCGGCGGCGTCCCGGAGCTTCGATTCCTGCGCGGCCACGTCGAGCCCGCCCTCGGTGGTGATCTCGTGCCGTCCTTCCGGCACCAGCATCGCCATCTCGGGCTTGAGCCGCAGGGCGATGTCGATCATCTCGGCGGTCGCCGCCATCTCGAGGTTGAGTTTGATGTGCACGAGCTCGCGCAGCCGCCGCACGTCATCGTCCTGGATGTGGCGGCGGTCCTCGCGCAGGTGCACTGTGATGCCGTCGGCGCCTCCGAGATGCGCCTCGACCGCGGCCCACACCGGATCGGGTTCGTAGGTGCGGCGCGCCTGTCGCAGCGTCGCCACGTGGTCGATGTTGACGCCCAGTTCAATCATGGCGGCCGTTCTCCTTGTCGCGAGGCTCGTCGAGCGCCTGCAGATCCTGGACGACGCGCCGGCTCTCGACGCCCCGCTGCTCCAGATAGTGGTCGAGCACTTCGCGCATCAGGCGTTTCGCCTCGGCGGCGGTTTCGCCGTCGGCATACCGGCCGTCGGCGAGCGCGAGCAGCGTCGCCCCCCGCACCACCGGCAGCCGCGCGCCGCGCTCCGGTGGCGCGCGGCGCGGCCCGCGGTCGAAGGCGTAATGGTAGCGCGCGGCCGGATCCACGGGGCCTCCGCTGTCGGCATCGCGGACCAGCGGAAGCGCGTAGCCCAGCTCGGAGAGCAGCGACACCTCGAAGCGGCGCAGCACCGGCGCCTGGTCGAGCCCGGCCGCCAGATCGGCGAGCGCTGCCTCGTAGCTCGCGAATAGGCGCGGGTGCGGGTCCTCGCGCGGGAGCAGCTTCAGCAGCAGCTCGTTGAGATAGAAGCCGCAGACGAGCGCCGAGCCGCGAACGAGCGGCAGCCCTCCCCGCCACTCGGCCTTGTGCAGCGTACGGAGCTCGTGCTGTCCGGACCACGTGAGGAGCAGCGGCTGGAACCCCTGCAGCAGTCCGCGCAGCTCGGAGCGCGGCCGTTTCGCGCCGCGCGCGACCATCGCGACCCGGCCGTGCTCCGAGGTGAACGCCTCGACGATCAGGCTCGTCTCGCGATAGGGGTACGTGTGCAGGACGAACGCGGCCTGATCGTCGCGGCGAAGGGGTTGCGAGCGCGGGGCCATCGCGGGAGTGCGATCCGTGGACGCGGTCAGTAGCCGAACCGCGTGAGCATCGCGTCGTCGTCGGCCCAGCCGTGCCTGACGCGCACCCAGACCTCGAGAAAAACCGGGCCGCCGAACAGGCGCTCCATGTCGGCACGGGCCGTCGAGGCGATCTCCTTCATTCGTGCCCCGCCCGCCCCGACCAGGATCGCACGCTGGTTGTCCCGGTCCACGTAGATCGTCGCATGGATCCGGCGCACCGGGCCCTCGTGCTCGAAGCGATCCACGGCGACCGACGACGCGTACGGAACCTCCTCGCCCAGCAGCCGGAAGATCTTTTCGCGGATGAATTCCGCCGCGAGGAAGCGCTCGTCACGGTCGGTGATCTCGTCGTCGCCGAACATCGCGTCGCCCTCGGGCAGCAGCGCGCGGACCTCCGCCAGCAGCGAATCGAGGCCGCGCTCCTTTTCCGCGCTCACCGGCACGATCGCCGCGAACGGACGAAGCGCGGCAAGCTCCGCCATCTGCGGCAGCAGCGCGTCCCGGTCCCTGTTCCGGTCGACCTTGTTCAGGGCGGCGACCACGCGCGCGTCCGGCGGCAACAGGCGGATCACGGCGCGGTCGGCCTCGGTCACGCGGCCGGCCTCGACCACGAGCACGGTCGCATCGACGTCGGCAAGGCTTTGCGTCACGGTCCGATTCATCCGTTCGTTGAGCCGCGACCGGTGCTTCGTCTGGAACCCCGGCGTATCGACGAACACGAACTGCGCGTCGCCCGTCGTCACGATGCCCGCGACACGGTGGCGGGTCGTCTGGGCCTTTTTCGAGGTGATGCTGACCTTCTGGCCGACGAGGCGGTTCAGCAGCGTCGACTTGCCGACGTTCGGCCGGCCGACGATCGCCACGCGCCCGCAGCGGAAGCCGGCGGCGGCGGCGCGCTCAGCCACCGCGGCCGTGGCCGGGATGGGCGACCGCTGCGGCATAGGCTTTCGCCGCCGCAGCCTGCTCCGCGGCGCGTCGATTCGTGCCGCTTCCGGCGGCAACGATGCCGAGCGCCGGAATCCGGCACTCGGCGGTGAACGTCTGGGCGTGCGCCTCGCCCGCGATCGCCGCAACCGCGTAGTCCGGCACGGCGATGCGGCGAGCCTGCAGCCACTCCTGGAGCCGTGTCTTCGGATCCTTGCCGAGCGCGGCCGGGTCGAGGTCGGTGAACGCGCCCGCGTAGACACGTTCGACGACGGCGCGGGCCTCGTCGTAGCCGGCGTCCACGAATACTGCGCCGAAGACCGCCTCGAGCGCATCCGCAAGGATCGACGGCCGCTCGCGGCCCCCGCTCCTCTGCTCCCCTTCGCCCAGGCGAATCTCGTCCGCCAGCGCAAGCCCACGCGCAAGGCGCGCGAGCGTGTCGCCATTCACGAGGCTCGCCCGGACACGCGAGAGCTCGCCCTCGGGAATCGCCGGAAAGCGCTCGAACAGCACGGCGGCGACGACGCAGTTCAGCACCGAGTCGCCGACGAACTCGAGCCGCTCGTTGTGGATCGCACCGTAGCTGCGGTGCGTCAGCGCCTGCACGAGGAGCTCCGGCCGGCGAAACGCGCAGCCGAGGCGTTCGAGCAGCGCGCTGTGCGGCATCCGCCCGGGGGTCCCTGAATGGCCGCTCCGCGGCGCGCCTCAGCGCGTCGCCGATGCGTCGAATTCCAGCAGCAGGCTCGCGTTGGCGACGAGAGGCAGCTTCCGGGTCCAGCTCGCGCTCACGGTGACCTCGTTCTTCGACTTGATCACGTCGATGTCGCGGCCCGAAACCGACTCGATGTATCCCGCGTCCGCGCGCTTCTGGAACGCGGCCCGGATTTCCGCCACCGAATTGAGGTCCTTGGCGTCGACAAGCGCCTGGTTCAGGGCCTTCTCGACGGAGTAGTGCTCGATGTACGCGGGCAGGACGCGAAAGCCGATCATCACGACCACGATCACCACCGCTGCGACAAACAGGAATCCAAGCATCGACAAACCGCGCTGCTGCTCTCGCTGCCGCATCGTCTCCTCCTATCGTATTCCGCTACCGACCCGCCTGAAGGCGAGCCTGTAGATATCGTCCCAGTTGAACCAGATGAAGAAAGCGCGCCCCCTGAGGTTCTCGTCGGGCACGAATCCCCAGTAACGGCTGTCGTCGCTGCGATCGCGGTTGTCCCCCATCACGAAGTAGTGGCCGGCCGGAACGGTGCACGCGAAGCCGCTGCCATCCGGATTGTAGTCGCAGTTCTCGCGTCGCGCGAACGTGCGCACCTGCCCCGGGCTGACCGGCCGCAGAATGGCGTCGACCGCCGCGGAGTGCGCGATCGCCCCCTCCCCGGTATCCACGGTTTCGGTGAACCGGTCCATGGTCTCGAAACGCAGGTCCCCCTCCAGATAGCTGTAGGTGCCCTCCGCCTTCTGCGGCCACGGCGTCCCGTTGACGGTGAGCCGCTTGTCCCGATAGACGACCTTGTCGCCGGGGACGCCGATGACCCGCTTGATGAAGTCCTGCGACTGGTTGAGGGGGTAGCGGAACACGACGACGTCGCCCCGCTTCGGATCGGCGAGCTCTACGATCTTCCGCTCGATGATCGGCAGGCGCAGGCCGTACGCGAACTTGTTGACCAGGATGAAATCTCCGACCTCGAGCGTCGGCCGCATCGACGACGACGGGATCTTGAACGGTTCGGCCACGAACGAGCGGAGCAGGAAGACGATGAGGAGGACCGGGAAGAAGCTCTTCGGATACTCGATCCACCACGGTTCCCGCGCATTGCGGGCGCGGCTTCGGGCGAATACGAACCGGTCGGCCAGGGCGATGAGGCCGGTGGCGGCCGTGGCGAGAAACAGGATGAGCGCGAAGTTCATTGTCGTTGTCGTTGCCGGAATCGGGAATGGCGGGGCGGTCGCAGCGCACGCGGCCCGCCCGGGACGGCCTCCCGGCCGCGCGAATTGTCCCACAATGCGCGCCCGACCGGAGAGTGCAGCACCCCGGTGCGCACGGGTGCACCGGCGCCGGGTTCTTCGCGGGTCATTTGTCGCCGACCTGCAGGATCGCGAGGAACGCCTCCTGCGGGATTTCGACACTGCCGACCGACTTCATCCGCTTCTTGCCGGCCTTCTGCTTCTCGAGGAGTTTCTTCTTCCGGGTGATGTCGCCGCCGTAGCACTTCGCGAGCACGTTCTTGCGCATTGCCTTGACCGTCTCCCGGGCGATGATCTGCGCCCCGATTGAAGCCTGCACCGCGACGTCGAACATCTGCCGCGGGATCAGCGAACGCATCTTCGTGACAACTTCACGGCCACGGTGGATCGAGACGGACCGGTGGACCATCACCGACAGAGCGTCGACGCGCTCGCCGTTGATCAGGATGTCGAGCTTGACAACGTCGGCGGGGACGAACTCCTTGAATTCGTAGTCGAGCGACGCATAGCCGCGCGAGACGGACTTGAGCCGGTCGAAGAAGTCCATGACGACCTCGGCGAGCGGCAGCTCGTAGGTCAGCATCACCTGGCGGCCCAGATACTGCATGTTCTTCTGCACGCCGCGCCGCTCGGTGCAAAGCGTGATGACCGGGCCGACGTATTCCTGGGGCATCAGGATCGTGGCCGTGATGACCGGCTCACGGATCTCCTGTACCCGCGACAGGTCGGGCAGCTTGGAGGGGTTCTCGATATCGGCCACCGTGCCGTCGCGCAGCTGCACCCGATAGATGACGGTCGGCGCCGTCGTGATCAGCTCCATGTCGTATTCCCGCTCGAGCCGCTCCTGCACGATGTCCATGTGCAGGAGGCCCAGGAACCCGCAGCGGAAGCCGAAGCCCAGCGCCTGCGAAACCTCCGGCTCGTAGTGCAGCGAGGCGTCGTTCAGCTTGAGCTTCTCGAGCGCATCGCGCAGCGCCTCGTACTGGTTCGACTCGACCGGATAGAGTCCTGCGAAGACCTGCGGCTTCACGTCCTTGAATCCGGGGAGCGCGGCGGCGGCGGGCCGCGACGCCAGCGTCACCGTGTCGCCGACCTTGGCCGCGTGTATCTCCTTGATCCCGGCAATGATGAAGCCGACCTCGCCTGCTGAGAGCGAATCGCGGGCGACCGACTTCGGCGTGAACACGCCGACCTGCTCGCAGTTGTACGTGGCGGCGGCGGCCATCAGCAGGATCTTGTCGCGCGGCTTCAGCGTCCCCTGCATCACGCGGACGAGCATGACCACGCCGACATAGTTGTCGAACCACGAATCGATGATAAGCGCCTGCAACGGCATTTCCGGATCGCCTTTCGGCGCCGGGATGCGTGCGATCACCGCCTCGAGGACGTCGTCGACGCCCTCGCCGGTCTTCGCGCTGCAGCGCAGCGCGTCGTGCGCGGGGATCCCGATGATGTCCTCAATCTCCGCGATCACCCGATCCGGCTCGGCGGAGGGCAGGTCGATCTTGTTCAGCACCGGCACGACCGTGACGCCCTGCTCGATCGCCGTGTAGCAATTGGCGACGGTCTGCGCCTCCACCCCCTGGGAGACGTCGACGACGAGGAGCGCGCCCTCGCAGGCCGCGAGCGAGCGCGACACCTCGTACGCGAAGTCCACGTGGCCCGGCGTGTCGATCAGGTTGAGGCTGTAGACCTGCCCGTCGCGCGCCTTGTACGACAGGGCCGCGGTCTGTGCCTTGATCGTGATCCCGCGCTCCCGCTCGAGATCCATCGAATCGAGCACCTGCTCGCCCATCTCGCGCGCCGCGAGGCCCCCGCAGCGCTGGATGAAACGGTCGGCCAGCGTCGATTTGCCGTGGTCGATGTGGGCGATGATGGAGAAGTTGCGGATCAGCTGCACGTGGGTCGCCGGTTGCCCGCGCGGCAAAACAAAGGGGCACCGGAAAAGTGCCCCCATGCCGCACGAATCATGTTGAATTTTAGCGGATTATCGACTTCGGCGCGACCTCAATCGCCGATCGGCCCCGGCTGCGCCAGCGCTTCGACGACGCGCGCCCGGTCGAGGCGGAAGTGGCAGAGTTCGACACCCGCGCCCGGATCGCCGGCAAACAGCACCGGGACGCGATCGCCGAACGCCGCCTCGAGCACCGGGTCGGCGTCCACATCGACGACGGCGACTTTCGCGCCGCGCACCGCCGCCAGGGGCCGCACGGCCGCGAGCATCTCGTCGCAGAGATGGCAGTACGCGCGGCCGAGGAGCGTCAGCTTCAATCCGTTCGGCCGGCGGGCCTTGCCTTCGGCCTCTCCGCTCACTCGGCCTCCCCAACGCTCAGGCGCATCGGCTGTCGCGCCATCGGCCGGCCTCGATCGCTCGCAGACACGCCCTGCGGGCCTTGCCTACGGCCACTCCGCTCACTCGCCATTGTTGATCCGGAGCGTGGCGAAGAACTCCTGGTCGCCGCGCTTCAGCCGCAACGTCACCGACGCTCCCTTCTCGAGCTTCCCGAGCAGCCCGTTGACCTGCTCGGCCGTCTTCGCGTCGGTGGTCTGGCCACGACTGACCACCGCCAGGATCACGTCGCCCGGCTGCACGTTGCCGCGGACCGATCCCGAAATGTCCTCGATCAGCACGCCGTTCTTCACGTCGAGCTCCTTCTTCTGCTCGTCCGTGAGATCGACCAACGCAAGCCCCATCCGGTTGGGCTTGGCCTTCTCCTTCGGCGCGGGCCCGCCGCGGCGAGCCGGCGTAGCCGCCGCGTCTTCCTTCAACTCTGCGACCGTCACCGCGATGTCGCGCTGCGCCCCCTTGCGCCAGATGGTGAGCGTGACCTTCGTGCCGGGCTTGACCGCGGTGATGATCCGCGGCAGCTCCGCCGACGTCCGCACCTCGCGTCCGTCGACCTTGACGATGATGTCGCCGGATTCCACGCCCGCCTTTTCCGCCGGGCCGCCCTTCTCGACCGAATTCACGAGCGCGCCGGTCGCCTTGGGGAGCCCGAACGATTCCGCCGTTTCCTTACTCACTTCCGTGATCTGCACGCCGATGCGCCCGCGCGTCACGCGTCCCTTGTCCTTCAGCTGCGCGACCGTATTCATGGCGATGTCGATCGGGATCGCAAAGGAGATCCCCATGTAGCCGCCGGTGCGCGAGAAGATCAGCGAATTGATCCCCACGACCTCGCCCCGCAGGTTGAGCAGCGGCCCCCCCGAGTTGCCCGGGTTCACCGCCGCGTCGGTCTGGATGAACGGCACCAGGTTTTCCTGCGGCAGGTCGCGCCCCTTGGCGCTGACGATGCCGGCCGTGATCGTGTTCTCGAGGCCGAACGGCTTGCCGATCGCGACAACCCACTCGCCAACCCGAAGCTTGTCGGGATCGCCGATCGTGACCTTGGGCAGATCCTTCGCCTCGATCTTGAGCAGCGCGACGTCCGTGCGCTTGTCGGCGCCGATGACCTTGGCCTTGAATTCGCGCTTGTCGGTGAGTTTGACGTTGACCTCGTCGGCGCCGTCGACCACGTGTGCATTCGTGATCAGGTAGCCGTCGCTCGAGATGATGAAACCCGAGCCGACCGACTGCTGGTCGAATTCGCGCTCCGGCGCGCCGCGGGGGCGCGGGATCTGGCCGAAGCGGCGGAAGAATTCGTAGAACGGGTCGTCCTCGGACAGTTCGAGACCGCGGGGCCGCCGGATCTTCTGCGTGACGTCGATGGCGACGACCGCCGGACCCTGCTTGTCGTAGAGCTCCGTGAAGTCCGGAAGTCCGGTCGCGGCACGGCCCTGCGCCGCGGCCGGCGTGGCGAAGGGGGCCAGCGCCGCGAGCAACATGGCCAGGGAGGTTGCGGCGAGGAAGGAGCGGTTGCTTTGCGTCATTTCAGGTCTGCCTCTCTTGCTTGAGTGCGAAAACGATCTCGGATGCGGCGCAGGTTCAGCGGCGCGCAACGGAATTGGCGAACTGCCGGATCGTGACCGCCGGCACCTCGCCGAGAACGGTCACCAGATTCTCGTCCATCTGCCGGATGTAGATGTTGATCCCGCCCTGCGTCGAGAGCCCGATCGGATGGCGTGCGCCGCCCACCGGCTCGACGAACACGGAAACGGCGACGAGGCCGTCCGAGTACACGAGATGCGCGACTTCGCGCGCGTCCCGCAGCCGCCTGAAGCCCTCGACGATCTTCACGAAGCCGGGCGGAACACGCGTGAGGACCCAACCGGTGTCCGACATTTCGACGTCACCCGGCCCGGCCTGGCGAATCTGCCAGCCCGGCGGCGCCGGCGGCCACGTCGGCTTCACCAGCTCGCGGTCGATCCGGGCGCCGATCGCGACATCGGTGAACGCGAACTGTTCGACGACCTCGTCCCGGTCGTCGAAGATGCGCGCCTTGACGAGAAGCCCGGTGGCGACGTCCACCCAGAACTTGTGGCCGTAACGTGTGCCGTCCTTAGGCTCGAACACCCACGCCTGCGTATCGAGCCCCGCGATGCGTCCGGCTTCGGCCTTGCGGAGCTCGTAGAACTCCGACAGCGCCTTCTGCTGCTGGGGGGACAGCGACGGGAAAGCGTTGCGGAACGTCCGCGGCTCGATGCGCACCACGCGCGCGTCCGGGTAATAGCACCGCACCTCGCCGCGGCTGCGGATCACCTCGCGCGCCGGACCATCGAGGTTGACGAGCTTCTCGAACTCCTCGCCGGCGTCGTTGAGGTGGACCAGCCGCGACGTCTCGACGTGGCCGCCGTGCTGGTAGACGATCGTGCCGACGTAGTTCAGCTGCCGCGCGGCCGCGGCGGCGCGCGCAAGCCACGGGCCGGCGTCTTCCGCCAGCACCGGCACCGCCGCGAGCGCCGTCAGCCCGAGCACCGCCGCCCGGGCCAGGGCGACGCCCAACCCATGGCCGAGGCCGTCACCGCGCACCATCAGCGAGACCCCGCGCCGGACGCGAAGGGTCTACGGCCGCCCATCCGTCCCTCCCGCCGATGCCGACCGAAGGTACGGTCCCACGCCCTGGATCTGCATCGTGGGCGAGAATTCCTGGTGCGCGAGCAGGTAGTCCGGCGACACCGGCGGCGATTTCGACTGCGCCGCGCGGACCGCCGCGGCCTCGCGCGCCTTGGCCACGACCGCCGGCTGCGGATCGAGCGTGCTCACGGCAACCCATCCGACGACCATGACCGCCGCGACGGTCGCCGCGGCCGCCCACACGAAGGGCAGCCGGCGACTCTCGCGCGGCCTGGGCGCAAGCACGGTGGGCTCTTCCGCGAGCCGCGCCGCAAAGCGCAGCGAGAATCCCGGCGAGGGCTCGCCCGACGCGCGCAGGACGTCACCGATCACGTGAAAGCACGCCCATTCGGCGACCCCTTCGGACTTCTTCAGCTCCCGGAACGCGGCATCGGCCTCGGCGCCGTCGAGTTCACCGTCCATCAGGCGCGAAATCTGCTCACCCATCACCATCTCCGATCCTTGTCGGTACCCAGCAGCGGCCGCAGCTCGGCCGCGATCGCGTCGCGCGCGCGGAAGATCCGCGAGCGCACCGTGCCAACGGGACAGTTCATCACGTTGGCAATCTCCTCGTAAGTCAGGCCCTCGATCTCGCGCAAGGTGATCGCCGTCCGCAGATCCTGCGGCAGCGCATCCATCGCCCGATTGACGGTCGCGGCGATTTCCTTGCCTTCGAGCTCGCTCTCCGGCGTGCTCGAATCGCGCAACTGGTCGGCGTCCTCGAAGCCTTCCGCCTCCTCGCTGTCGAAGCCCGTCGACGTGGGGGCCCGCCGCCCCAGCGCGACGAGATAGTTCTTCGCCGTGTTGATCCCGATCCGGTAGAGCCACGTGTAGAACGCGCTGTCGCCCCGAAAACTCGGGAGCGCCCGGTACGCCTTGATGAAAGCTTCCTGCGTCACGTCCTCGACTTCCGCCGGGTCGCGCACGAACCGGGACAACAGCCGTCCCAGCTTTCGCTGGTACTTCAATACCAGCAGCTCGAAGGCGCGCTTGTCGCCACGCTGCGCGCGTTCGACGAGCTGCTGATCGACCTCGCGATCACCCATCCAGTCCCTGAGTCATTCGTTGTTATGCCCGCCGAACGGCGGGTGCGGCGACCGGCCTCAACCTCGTGCGCCCCGGCCCGTGACCGGGGCCTCGCCGGGGGCGCACTGCGGCGCGCGCTTGCATGCAAAGACCACGCCGCGCGAGGGAAGTTCAGCCGCCGTCACCGCGGCCCCGCTTGCGGCGACGGTTCCGTCGCCCGATCTTCGTTGTTGTCCAGGACAACCGCAGGCCTCATTCGCCCGGTGGCGATGCCCCGGTAGTTGCGGACGACCGGCTCGTACCAATCCGCGAGCTCGGCGCGGCGCGCGGCGTCCATCAGCCCCAGCTGGTCCAGCACCGCCGCGATCACGGGTCGCAGCACGCGCTTGTTGCCGTCGGCGACCTTGATCGCGACGCCGATCCCGGCGCCGCGGAACCCGATCCCCTGGACGCCTTCCGCGCCGATCTTCGCCACCCAGTCGCCCCGACCCGCGCGCATCAGCGCAAGATCGCTGCGACCCTCTCCCGACACCATCTCTGGGTGCGCGGTCATCGCGTCGGCCAGGATCCGCGGCGCGTCCCCGAACTCGGCGTCGTCCCGGCCTGCGGCGAGTCGCGCATAGGCAAGAGCCAACCCCGAGAGCGGAACCGCATAGTTCGGCGCAGAGCAGCCGTCGATGCCGCCGACGAGGTCGGCCTCCGGGGTCGCCGTGAAGCGCGCGACCGTACGCCGCACGGACTGCTGCAGCGGGTGATCGTAGTCGAGGTACGTCGCCTTGGGCCACCCGCAGTGGACGCAGAAGGCCAGCATGCCGCTGTGCTTGCCCGAGCAGTTGTGCGCGAGCGGCGAATACGGCGGCGGCGGCGGCACTTCGCCCCGCCTTTCGTAGAAGCCCGGGGCGTGCGTTCCGCACTGCAGGTCGCCCTCCGTGTTCCCCGCCCGGGCCAGCATGTCGGCAACGGCCTCGACGTGGCGCGGCTCGCCCGAGTGGCTCGCGCACAGCAACGCAACCTGCTGCGTCGAGTAGCCGAAGCGCCGTATTCCGCCCGCCGCCACGAATGGCATCGCCTGGAACGGCTTCAGCGCACTTCGCGTCATCGTGAGGAAGCCGGGATCGCCGGCGCCGCGCAGGAGCCTGCCGTGACGGTCGACGACCGCCACCGACCCGCAGTGCACGCTTTCGTCTACGCTGCCGCGGGTGACGACGGCGAGCGGCGCATGCGCCATACCCGGGCGGGCGGCGGCACTCGCGGAAAGTGCATCGGATGGGGCGGACATCGTCGGGCAGCGGAAGACGGCCGCGTATTATCGCCTGCCCCGACTGTCTTGGGCGAACCCGCGCGCGCGTCCGCGCCCTGGCGCGCGGGCATGCAGCCCGCTCAGCCGCGGATCGTCTCCGCGCTTGCCCGCGCGCATCGGGTTGGCGCGCGTGCGCAATCCCCGCACCGCGGGCCCGGTCCGTCCGGCGCAGCGCCGGCCAAGCTCACCGCGACGCGAGCGCGGCCCGGATCTGCTCGAGCGCCGCGGGATCCTCGATGGTGGTGAGGTCGCCGGGATCGCGTCCTTCTGCCAGCGCCTGGATCGTGCGGCGCAGCAGCTTTCCCGAGCGCGTCTTGGGCAGCACGGTCACGAAATGCACCGCCCCGGGCCGCGCGATCGCGCCGAGCTCGCGGTCGACGGTGTCGATCACTTCCTTGCGCATCTGCGCGACGCCGGCGGGACTCGCGACCGAGCCCGGATCCTTCACCACCGCGAACGCCACCGGTATCTGGCCCTTCAGCGCATCGGCCACGCCGACCACGGCGACTTCGGCGATGCCGGCGTGCGCCTGCACCGCTTCCTCGATCTCACGCGTGCCCAGCCGGTGGCCCGCGACGTTGATGACGTCGTCGGTGCGGCCCAGCACGAAGTAGTAGCCGTCGGGGTCGCACGTCGCCCAGTCGAACGTCGAGTACGCGAGCTTGTTCGGGAACGTCGAGAAATACGTGTTTACGAACCGGGTGTCGTCGCCCCACACGGTCGACATGCAACCCGGCGGCAGCGGCGGAATGATCATCAGCACACCCTTCTCGTCGGCGCCGACTTCCTCGCCGGTGGCCTCGTGCAGCAGCCGCACGTCGTAGCCATACACGGGGAACGACGGGCTGCCGAACTTGCGCGGCGTCTCCTCGACCCCGGGCTGAGCGGACAGGATCGGCCAGCCGGTCTCGGTCTGCCAGTAGTTGTCGACGATGGCGACGCCGAGCGAGTCCGCGGCCCAGCGCGCCGTCGGCTCGTCGAGCGGCTCGCCCGCGAGGAACAGGTACCGCAGCGTCGACACGTCGTGCTTCTTCATGTGCGCCGGGTCCTGCTTCTTGAGCACGCGGATCGCGGTGGGCGAGCTGAACATCGTCTTGACGCCGTTCTCGGCGACGATCTTCCACCAGATCGAGGGGTCGGGACGGATCGGCAGGCCCTCGTAGAGGATCGTCGTCGATCCGTTGATGAGCGGCGCGTAGATGATGTACGAGTGCCCGACGACCCAGCCGATGTCGCTCGTCGTGAACATCGTCTCGCCCGGCTCGACGCGGAAGATGCGGCGCATCGACGACGCGAGCGCGACCGCGTAGCCGCCGGTGTCGCGCTGCACGCCCTTCGGCTTCCCCGTGGTCCCGGACGTGTAGAGAATGTACGACGGCTCCGAGGACTCGAGCCACTCGCAGGGAACCTGCGCGTCCATGACCCCGGCGCGCAGCGTCGCGTAGTCGAGATCGCGGCCGGGAACGACCGCCATCGCGGCGTCGAGCCCGCGATTGACGATGATCACCTTTTGCGGCGGATGCACAGACAGCCGGATGGCCTCGTCGACCAGGTGCTTGTAAGGGACCGGCTTGCCGCCGCGCATCCCGGCATCGGAGGTCACCATCAGCTTGGGCTTCGCGTCGTCGATGCGGGTCGCGAGGCTGGCCGCCGCGAATCCGCCGAAGACGACCGAGTGCACGGCACCGACGCGCACGCACGCGAGCATCGCGAACGCAGCCTCGGCGATCATCGGCATGTATATCAGGACCCGGTCCCCGCGGCCCACGCCCTGCGCCTTGAAGATCGCGGCGAACCGGTTCACTTCGGCCGCGAGGTCACGGTACGTGTACGTCTTTTCCTCGCCCGTCTCCGTGGAGATGTAGATCAGCGCCTTCTGCCCGCCGCGGGTCGCGAGGTGGCGATCCACGGCGTTGTGGCACAGGTTGATCCGTCCTCCGACGAACCATTTCGCGAACGGCGGCTTCGAGTAATCGAGCACCGTCGTGAATGGCGCCTGCCAATCGACGAGCGCGGCCTCGGTGCGCCAGAACGCGTCACGGTCGGCAAGGGAGCGGCGATGGAAATCCTTGTACGTGGCCATCCTTCATCCTCCTCGTTTGACGGATTGCGCGGTGAGCGCCGCCGCACCCGCGGGTCGCGGTTCAGCGCCGGCCGGATCGAGCGCTGCCCCGCGGTTGCCCGCGGAGGGGCAGGAATCCAACGCCGGCGACCCCTCCGCATCCCGGGCCGGGCTTGCCACAACCACGCGCAATCCTACGGTCCGCCGGATCGCCGGACCTTGCGCGGAATCAACCCCGCGCGCGGCGGGTCGAGGGTTACGGGTCTGCCCGGCGGATCGCCGGGCTTCGGCCCCCCGGGGCCCCGCTCGGCGAGCCACGGGAATGCCCCCCGGGCGGGACCCGGTCGAACGGCCTCCCGTCGGAGGCGCCCCGCGCCGGAGGGGATGCCTGCTGCCGGGCGTGAGCCGGGCGTCGCCCTCGCGCGACCGCCTCGCGCGGCGTCAGGGATGGGAGTCCGGCGCGATCCGGACGACGGTCCGACCCCGGACCATCCCCTTCAGGTACGGGTCGAAGTGCGTCGGCAGGTCCTCGAAGTCGATCGTGCGCACCTGGTCGTGGACGCGGTCGGGCCGCCACTCGACCGCGAGCCTGTTCCAGATCTTCTGCCGGAGCGACATCGGGCAGTTCGCGCTGTCCGCGCCGAGCAGGGCGACGCCGCGCAGGATGAACGGCGCAACGGTCGTGCTGAACTTCATGCCCGCCGCGTTGCCGACCGCGGCCACGGTGCCGCCGATCTTCATCGTCGACAGCAGCCAGGCAAGCACGTCCCCGCCGAGATTGTCGACGGCGCCGGCCCAGGTCGACTTGTCGAGGGCGCGGATCTTGGCGAGGTCGATCGCGTCCCGCTGCAGCACCTCCCTCGCACCGAGACCCTTGAGGTACCGGACCTCCTCGGGCTTGCCGGTGATCGCCGTCACGTGATAGCCGATCTTCGCCAGGATCTCGACGGCGACCGAGCCCACGCCCCCGGTCGCTCCCGTCACCGCCACCGGACCGTTTTCCGGCCTGAGGCCGTTGTGCTCCATCAGCATGATCGCCTGCGCCGCCGTGAACCCGGCCGTGCCGAGGGTCATCGCATCGAACGCGGTCATGCTCTCCGGCCGCCGGACGACCCAATCCCCGGGGACGCGCACGTATTCGCTGTAGCCGCCGTCGTGCGAGACCCCCATGTCGTAGGCGTGCACGATCACCTTGTCGCCGTGCTTCCAGCGCGTGTCGGACGACGACTCGACCGTGCCGGCCATGTCGATGCCGGCGTTGGTCGGGTACTTGCGCATGATCTTGCCGGCGCCGTTGTACGACAGCGCGTCCTTGTAGTTGATGGTCGAGTACTTGGTCCGCACCAGGACGTCGCCCGCGTCGAGCTCGTCCGTCGTCATGTCGACGAAGCGGCTCACGATCGCGTCGTTTTCCTGGAACGTCCGGTAGGCCTTGAATTTCTGCAAGGGAATCTCCTTGGGAATGCGATCGCGGTTCGATGTCGGGTGGCGGCGAGGAGCGGGCTTTCAGCGAGGCGGGGCCGATTCGGCGACAATGTGCGCCTCGCCCATGTACTCGTGGGTCTGCATTTCGGCGAGCCGGCTCACGGTGCGCGCGAATTCCCGACTGTTCGGACCGTCACGATAGAGCTGTTCGGGCGGCGCCGCGGCCGAGGCCAGCAGCTTCACGCGGTGATCGTACAGTATGTCGACGAGCCAAGTGAAGCGCCGGGCGCGGTCCCCCATCTCGGACGTCATCCGGGGGATGCCGGACAGGAACATCACCGGGAACCGGCGCGCCAGCTCGAGGTAGTCGCGCTGCGACCGGGGGCCGTCGCAGATCGCCCCGAAATCGAACCAGACGGCGCTGCCGGCGCGCCGCCTCGCGGCGAGGGTTCGCCCTTCGACCGTCAGCCTCGGGTCCTCGTCGGGGCCCGAGCGCATCGCTTCGAAGGCTGCCGCCAGCGCGGCCTCGGATTCCGGGCCGAACGGCGTGTGATAGGTGGTCACCCGCTCGAGCGCCCGCAGCCGGTAGTCGATACCGGCGTCGACCTCGACCACGTCGAGCCACTCCTTCAAGAGCGCGATCGTCGGCAGGAAGCGCTCGCGCTGCAGGCCGTTCGGCCAGAGCCCCTCCGGCGGGTAGTTCGTCGTCATCACGAACACGACGCCATGGTCGAACAGCGCCTTCAGCACGCGCCCGAGGATCATGGCGTCCGCGATGTCGGACACGTGGAATTCATCGAAGCAGACGAGCCGCCACCGGCGCGCGATGTGCGCCGCGACGCTCGCGAGCGGGTCGGGTGCGCTCTTGAGCGCGGCCAGCTGCGCGTGCACGTCGCGCATGAACGCGTGGAAATGGACGCGCGTCTTGCGCCGTATCCCCACGGTCGCGTAGAACCCGTCCATCAGAAAGCTCTTGCCCCGCCCGACGCCGCCCCACAGATAGACGCCACGCGGTACCGCGGGCGGCGCGAACAGCTTCGTGAGCGTCGACCGCCTGGCCGCGCGGAATGCCTCCAGCGCGCCGCCGAGCGTCTGCAGGCGATCGAGTGCGGCGGCCTGCGAGGCGTCGAGCGTCGTGCCGCGCGCGGCGAGGATCGGCTCGAGCCACGCCGCGAGCCCGCCCTGGCGCAGCCGGAGGTCGTGCTCAAGGGGCGCGTCGTTCATCGTCGCAAAGCTTAGCAGCAGATCCCCGGCGCCGCTCGGGGCGACACCGCCGGCACGGCACGCGCGGGACTCGCGCCGGCGCACGTCCCGGCTATCGGCGCGGCGAGCCGCTACAGGTTCAGCGTACGCCCGTCCACGGCCAGCGCCGCCTCCTTCGTCGCCTCGGACAGCGACGGGTGCGCGTGGCAGATCCGGGCGAGATCCTCGCTCGCCGCGCCGAATTCCATCGCCACCACGCCCTCCGCGATCAGCTCCGACGCGAAGGGCCCGATGACGTGCATGCCGAGGATGCGGTCCGTCGCGGCGTCGGCGAGGATCTTGACGAAGCCGGTCGTGTCGCCCAGCGCCCGCGCGCGGCCATTGGCCGCGAACGGGAAGCTGCCGGCGCGGTACGCGATCCCCGCGGCCCTGAGCTGCTGTTCCGTCCTGCCGACCCAGGCGATCTCTGGCGACGTGTAGATGACCCACGGGACGGTGTTGAAGTCCACGTGCCC
>Ga0209048_10001324_pt1 | contig 25546 bp, 28 predicted proteins | sample FrelakmetCRP12CR_FD_187146 | JGI IMG/M metagenome (GOLD analysis project Ga0209048, IMG submission 187146) | Freshwater lake sediment microbial communities from the University of Notre Dame, USA, for methane emissions studies - CRP12 CR (SPAdes)... | ecosystem: Environmental > Aquatic >... | reverse complement strand
AGCGCACGTACGACGCCACGCCGGAGCCGAAGCTCGTCGTCGCGGTGGGCGACTGCGGCTGCACCGGCGGGATCTTCGGCGAGAGCTATGCCAGTCTCGGCCGGGTCGCGAACGTGATTCCCGTCGACGTGGAAGTGCCGGGATGTCCGCCCCCGCCGACCGCATTGCTCGAAGGAATCCTCGCCGCCATCACCCGGTTCGCGCCAGCGCCCGTGCCCGTCGAGCCCCACCTCCCGCAGTCGTAGCGACGCGCGCGCCATGCGCCAGCTCATCGTCCTCGGCGGAGGCGGCTTTTCGATGGAGAGGAACCGCGCGCTCGACCGGCACTTCCTGGCGCAAACAGCACGAGCGCGTCCGCGCGTCCTCTTCATCGGCACCGCGAGCGGCGATGGCGAGGCATACCGCACCAGGTTCTACGCGGCGATGCGCGAGCTCGATTGCCGTCCGTCGCATTTGTCGTTGTTTTAGCCGCCCGCCGGGGACCTCGACGCCTTCGTCGCCCGTCACGACGCGATCTTCGTCGGCGGCGGCAACACGCGCTCGCTGCTCGCGCTCTGGCGCGAATGGCGGCTCGATGGGATCCTGCGCCGCGCTTACTCGCGCGGCACCGTCATCGGCGGCGTCAGCGCCGGCATGATCTGCTGGTTCGACTGGGGCGTCACCGATTCGATTCCGGGCGCGCTGACTCCGCTGCGCTGCCTGGGCTGGCTCAAAGGATCGGCCTGCCCGCACTACGACAGCGAGCGCGCGCGCCGGCCGACGTTCCGGCGGCTGGTTGCCAGCGGCACCGTTACGGCCGGATTCGCTGCCGACGACGGCGTCGCGCTGCATTTCGTCGACGACACGCTGCGCGACGTCGTCAGCGCACGGTTTTCGGCCCGCGCCTGGTGGATCGAGCGCAGCGGCGACCGCGCGCGCGAGACGCCGATCGTCCCGCGCCGACTCCGCTGAACTGGCAACGGCGGCTCAGGCTTCCGCGCGCTCGGCCGCGTTCGCCGGCGTGCCGCCGACGGTCCGGATTCGATGCGGCGCGAGATAGAGCGGCGTGCGCGAGCGCGGCACCTTGCGGACGAAATTGAAGCGCGCAACGTGGTAGCTCGAATCGAAGCCGTAGAAGGCGAGCCGCATGTGCTCGAGTTCCGCGTCGCGATAGGCGGCCAGCGGCTTCGCCGCCTCGTCGTCGGCGCGGCGCCGGTTTTTCGCGGCCAGTATTTCCGCGAAACCGAAATCCTCCGCGAGCGCCGCCGCGCGCCGCGCGATTTCCGCGCGAAACGCCATGGGGGTCGGACCGAAGTGCCCGTCGATCAGGCCGATCGCCGTCGCCCGCGCGACGCCGATCGGCAGCCGGTTCTCGATCAGGGCGCGCGCCGCGTTGGACCCCACGCGCCGCGGCAACAGGTACGTCCAGTACTCGGAGCCGTACAGGTTGCCCATCCCCTTGTAGTGCGGATTGAGGATCGCGCCGTCGCGGGCGTAAACATGGTCCGCGCCGAGCGCCATGAACACGCCGCCGGCGCCCGCGTTGCCGCACATCGCCGCAATCGTGAGCTGGCGATCGGTGACGACGATGTCGCGCACGAGGTCGTCGATCGCGTTGATGTTGCGCCACGATTCGTCGGCGGGGTGCGGCGATGCCTCGATCAGGTTGAGATGGATCCCGTTGGACCAGAAGTCTTCGCCGCCCATGAGCGCAATCACGCGCGTCGGCCGCGAGCGCGCGTGGGCGTACGCCCGGCAAAGCGCCTCGCACTGCGCGGTGTCCATCGCCCCGTTGTAGAAGGAGAAATGCAGGAAGCCGACCGGTCCCGCCTCGACGTAGCGGATCGGCTGCCAGGTCGGATAGTCGACCCCCTGTTCCGCCGCCAGCGCCGATTCCGGCACACCCGTCAGGCGACCGGCGAGAACCGTCGTCGCCGGAAGCTTGAAAGCGGCCGGGTCGTCCGCGCGGCGCAAGTGCCCGATCCAGACGGCGCCGTCGCGGGTCGCGCGGCAGATCGCGCCGCCGCGCGTTGCAACGATGGCGCCGGCGTCGCCCCGCAGACGCCCTTCGCGATGCGCGTCGAACACGTAGCACGGCATGCCGGCGATGTCGTCGCGCACGCCGGGGAATCCGTCGGCCGCGCGAATGTTGCGCAGGATTGTCGCCGTGTCGTCGCGGCGCCAATCGATTGCGCGGTCCACCTGGCGCATCGCCGGGTGCGTGCGTCCGCACAGGCCGGATCGTCCGCGTTCCTGTGCCATCGGCGCGAATCCCGGCTGGGCGAGCCGCGCGAGCGCGTCCTTGATGCACGCGACCGCGGCCTCGGTGACCTCGTTGCGATACAGGCTCGACTTCGGCGCATCGCGCATGGGAAACGATCGCGTCGCCCAGATCGGACCGGCGTCGAGCTCGCCGATGGCCTCGAGCGCGGTGACACCCCATTCACGCTCGCCGCGCACGATCGCCCAGTCGAGCGCCGACGGGCCGCGATCGCCCGGTACACCTGGATGGATGACGATGCAGCGATGCTTCCGCCACACCGACTCGGGAATCGCGCGCTTGAGGAACGGCGCCACGACGAGATCGGGCCGCCAGCCTCCGACGGCCTCCTCGGTGACCCGGTCGTTGACGTCGAACTCGACCGCCACCGCATGGCCGGCGTCGACGAGCTCGACGTAGAGCCGCTGCGTCAGGCTGTTGAACGAATGCGCCAGCAGCAGGATCCGCATCGCGGGCAGGGCTAGCAGATTCGCGGCAACTGCTCGCCGGTCAGCCAATCGACGTTGCGGCGACCGCCGAACGTCGTTTCCATCTGCACGAAGCCGTGCGAATCGGCGACGACCTCGCCGATGATCGCGGCGTCGCGCCCAAGCGGATGCACCCGCATTGCCGCGAGCAGGCGCCGGGCGTGCTCCGCGGGCACGATCGCGACCAGTTTGCCCTCGTTGGCGACGTAGAGCGGATCGAGCCCGAGAAATTCGCACGCTGCGTTCACCTGCGGCTTGACCGGCAGGTCGCGCTCGCGAATCGTCATGCCGCAGCCGGATTGGGCCGCGATCTCGTTCAACGTCGTCGCGAGCCCGCCGCGCGTCGGATCGCGCAGGCAATGGATGCCGGGCACCGTTCGAACCATCGCCGCCACGAGGCCGTGCAACGCCGCGGTGTCCGATTCGATCGACGTCTCGAATGCAAGGTTCTCGCGCAGCGACATGATCGCCACGCCGTGATCACCCAGCGTGCCGCTGACGAGGATCGCGTCGCCCGGTCGCGCGCGGCGCCCGTCGATGTCCACCCCGTCCGGAACGACGCCCACGCCGGTGGTCGTGATGAAGACGCCGTCGCCCTTGCCCTGTTCGACGACCTTGGTGTCCCCGGTGACGACCGGCACGCCGGCGTCGCGCGCCGCTGCGGCCATCGACTGCACGATCCGCTGCAGGTCGGCGAGCGGAAATCCCTCCTCGAGGACGAACGTCGCGGCGAGGTAGAGCGGCACGGCGCCCGCCATCGCGACGTCGTTGACCGTGCCGTGGACGGCGAGGCAGCCAATGTCGCCGCCGGGAAAGAACAGCGGCGAGACCACGTGCGCGTCGGTGGCGATCACCATCCGGCCCGGCGGCATCGCGATCCGCGCGCCGTCGTTGCCGGCCCGCAGCCATTCATTGTCGAACGCGCGCACGAAGAGCTCGTCGACGAGTTGCGCCGTCGCCCGCCCGCCGCTTCCGTGCGTCATGTCGACGCGCCCGTGCTTGAAGTCGACGGGCCTGACATAATCCTGGCGGATCGCGCTCATGCCACGGCGGCGGCCACGACGGGCACGTCCTTGAAGCGGCCGTACGTGTAATGCGCGGCGCAGGCGCCCTCCGACGACACCATGCACGATCCGATGGGATTCTCGGGCGTGCATACGGTACCGAAGACCTTGCAGTCCGCCGGCTTCTTCACTCCGCGCAGGATCGCGCCGCATTCGCACGCCTTGTTGTCGGCGACCGAGCGGTACTCGATGCCGTACCGCGCTTCCGCGTCGTGCGCGCGGTACTTCTCCTTGATCCTGAGCGCGCTGTACGGCACCTCGCCCAGGCCGCGCCACTCGAACGTGCGCCGCAGCTCGAAGACCTCGGCGACCAGCCTCTTGGCCTTGACGTTCCCGTCGCGCGTGACGGCGCGGGTGAACTCGTTCTCGACCACTGCCCGGCCGTCGTTCAGCTGGCGGACGAGCATCAGGATCGCCTGCATGACGTCGAGCGGCTCGAACCCGGCGATCACGACGGGCCGCTGATACTCCTCGGCGAAATACTCGTACGGCTGCGTCCCGATCACCGCGGAGACGTGCGCGGGCCCGATGAAGCCGTCGAGCGGCACGGTCCCGAGCTCGCGCACCTCGGGCGACTCCAGGATATTGGCAATCGCCGCGGGCGTCAGCACGTGATTGCAGAATACGCTGAAATTGGCGAGTCCCGCCTTCGCCGCCGCGAGGATCGCCACCGCCGTCGGCGGCGTCGTCGTTTCGAAGCCGATGGCGAAGAACACGACCTCGCGCTCCGGGTTCGCGCGCGCCATCGCGACCGCGTCGGCGCACGAATAGACCATCCGGATGTCGGCGCCGCGGGCCTTTGCCCGCAGCAGGGACAGCCCGTGCGAGGCCGGCACGCGCATCGTGTCCGCGTACGTCGCAAGGATCAGTCCCGGTCGTGCGGCGAGCTCGATGGCGCTGTCGATGCGGCCGATGGGCAGCACGCAGACGGGGCAGCCGGGACCGTGAATCATTTCGACGTTCCGCGGCAGCAAGTCCTTGATGCCGTAGCGTGAAATTGCGTGCGTGTGGCCGCCGCAGAATTCCATCAGGTGATAGCGGCGGTCCGGCCGCGCTTCGCGTGCGATTGCCGACGAGATCCGTCGCGCGAGCGCACCGTCGCGGAATTCGTCGATGTATTTCATGGCAGGGCCGGTGCGGCCGCCGGGCTTTCGCCGGACTCGGCAAAAAGCGCGAGCGTGCGCTCCGCCTCGGACGGATCGAGTCGCGCGAGCGCGTAGCCGACGTGCACGATCACGTAGTCGCCGGGTACCACACCGTCCACCAGCGCCAGCGACACGCCCATCCGCACGCCGTCGACGTCGACGATCGCCGTATCGGGATCCGGCAGGGCGACAACGCGAGCGGGAATGGCGAGGCACATGATCAATGCTCCAGCGATGACGCGCGCAGCGCGATAGAGGCCTGCCCGAGGCTCAAGCCGCCGTCGTTGGGCGGAACGGCCATCGCCTCGAGCATCGCGAGACCGCGTGCGGCGAGCGCGTTCCGCAAGCCGCGCGCCAGAAGGGCGTTGAGGAAGCAACCGCCGCCGCACGCCACCGTCGCAAGTCCTTGCGCCTCCGCCGCAAGCGCTGCCCACTCGGCGAGACCCTCGATGACCGTCGCATGGAACAGCGCGGCGCCGAACGGCGCATCGCGCTCTTCGGCGAGCCGTGCCAGCAACGGCGTGAAATCGAGCTCGTTGGCGGCCGAGATTGCAAACCCTGCCTCCAGCGCCCGGACCGTGCCCCGCGCCTCGGCGAGACCTTCGAGCAGCATCGCCGCCTGTCCCTCGAACGCCATTCGGCGGCGGATGCCGAGGAGGCCCGCGGCGGCGTCGAATTGGCGGCCCATGCTCGATGTCGGCGGCGCGTTGACGCCGCGCGCCAGCATCTCGGCCACGGTCGGTGCCGCCGGCTCGTCGTCGAAACGGCGCGTGATCTCGTCGCTTCTGCCGCAGTGCGCAAGCGCGGCGGCCGCCATGCGCCACGGCTCGCGCGCCGCGACATCGCCGCCAGGCAGCCGCAACGGCGCAAGGTGCCCGAGCCGTTGAAAAACGTGCCCGTCGACGCGCAGGAGCTCGCCGCCCCATGCGCCGCCGTCGGTACCGAGGCCGACGCCGTCGAGCGCGAGACCGAGCACCGCGCCGTCGATCCGGTGTTCGGCCACGACCGCCGCGACGTGGGCGTGATGATGCGCAACGCCGAGCCGGGATGCACCGAGCGCCTGCGCGAGGCGCACCGCGTGGCGCGTGCTGAAATAGTCGGGGTGAAGGTCGTGGGCGACGATCTCGGGGTCGACCTCGAGGATCGACGTCAGGTGCGCGATGGCTTCGACCAGCGCCATGCACGTCGGTGCGTTGTCGAGATCGCCGATGTGCTGCGACACGAATGCCTCGTCGCCGCGCGTGACGCAGATCGTGTTCTTGAAATGCCCGCCGAGCGCGACCACCGGCGGCCCCGATCGGGCGAGCTTGATCGCGACGGGAGTGTATCCGCGGGCGCGGCGCACGAACTGGAATCCGCCGGGACGCAGGTCCGGACTCGTCCGCACCACGCTGTCGTCGCAGCGCGTGACGATGGCGCGATCGTGCACGAGCAGCGCATCGGCGATGCCCGCCAGCCGGCGCACGGCCTCGCCGTTGTCGACGACCAGTGGCTCGCCTCCCGGGTTTGCACTGGTCATCACCAGCACGAGAGGCTGCGGCTCCTCGAGCCAGGACGTGCCCGCCGGTTGTCCCGCCGCTTCATGAAAGAGCAGGTACTGGAGCGGCGTGGAGGGAAGCATGGCGCCGAGCCATGCGAGTCCCGGCGCGACACCGGCGAGCTCCCGGTCCGCGGCCCCGGTCTTTCGCAACAGCACGATCGGGCGCAGGGCGGAGTCGAGCAGCGCTCTGTCCGCAGGTGCGACGTTCGCGAATGGACGCGCCGAGACGGCGTTCGCGACCATCACCGCGAATGGCTTCTCCTCGCGCGCCTTGCGCGCCCGCAGGCGGGCGACCGCGGCGGCATCGCGCGCATCGCAGGCGAGATGGAAGCCGCCCAACCCCTTGACCGCGACGATTTCGCCCGCGCGCAGCCGGGCGAGCGTCGCCGCGATCGGATCGACGCCGGCAACCGGCCGGCCGCGAGAATCGACTAACGCAAGCCGCGGGCCACACCGGGGGCACGCATTCGGCTCGGCATGGAACCGGCGGTGCGCGGGCGCGCGGTACTCGGCAAGGCACTCGGGGCACTGGACGAACGCGGCCATGCTGGTCGTCGCGCGGTCATAGGGCAGCGCCCGCGTGATCGTGTAGCGCGGACCGCAGTGGGTGCAGTTGATGAATGCGTAACGGTAGCGGCGATCGGCGGGATCGAACAACTCGGCGAGGCAGTCGTCACAGACCACGCTGTCGGGACCGATGGCCGTGCTGGCGCGACCACCGCCGCTTTCGCGGATCACGAAGCCCACGTCGGCGCACGGCGCGCATTCCCGCGTCGTGACGCTGTCGACGCGCGCGCGGCTCGGCGCGTCGGCGGCAAGGCGCCGCGCAAGGCGCGCGATCTGCGCCGGGTCGCCTTCGACCTCGATCGCCACGCCCGCGCCATCGTTGTTGACCCAGCCCGCGAGGTTCAACTCGTGCGCGAGCCGGTAGACGAACGGTCGGAAGCCCACGCCCTGCACGATCCCCCGCACCTCGAGGCGCGTGCGCGTCCTGGCGGCCGGAGGCGCTGTCGTCTCGATCATGTTCGTGATTCCACGAAGCGGCTACGCCGTCGTCGTTCGCCGGGCCAGCTCGCCCTCGAGCGCAGCGATCCGACGATGGAGCGCGTCGATCGTCTCGTCGCGCCGCGCGCGCTCGCGCACTACGCCCCGTTCAAGCCAGGCGACCCACGCCGGGAAATTTTCGCCGGTGGTCGCCGACACGCACAGGACCTCCAGGCCGGGACGCACGCGCCGGGCGCACTCTATCGCCTTGTCGACGTCGAACGTCACGTACGGCAGAAGGTCGATCTTGTTGACGATGAGGAGATCCGCCGCGTGGAACATGTCGGGATACTTCTGCGGCTTGTCGTCGCCTTCGGTGACCGAGAGGATCACGACCTTGTGCGCCTCGCCGAGGTCGAACGCCGCGGGACAGACGAGGTTGCCGACGTTCTCGATCAGCACCACGGCGTCATCGGCAATGTCCAGCGACTGGAGTGCGTGCCCGACCATCTGCGCATCGAGATGGCAGCCCTTCCCCGTATTGATTTGCACAGCCGCGGCGCCCGCCGCGCGAATGCGGTCGGCGTCGAGCGAAGTCTGCTGGTCGCCCTCGATCACGGCGACGGGCAGCCGGCCGCGCAACGCCTCGATGGTCTTCACCAGCAGCGTCGTCTTGCCCGATCCGGGGCTCGACACCAGGTTCAGGGCGAACACGCCACGGTCCGCGAACGCGCGGCGGTTCGCGGCGGCGAATGCGTTGTTTCGGCTCAGGATGTCGCGCTCGATCTGCACGATCCGCTCCGGCGTGGTCCCGCCCGCGTGCGCGGCGCCGAATGCGCCTCCGGCAATCGTCGCGCGGGCGCCGGCATCGTGACGGTGCCACGTTCCGTCGGTGTGCCGGTGGCCGTGATCGTGTATATCCGCGTGTTCGTGTCCGGATGACGCCGTGGCGCCCGCGGGAACGCCGTCGATCCGCGTTTCGCCGTGGCCGCAGCCGCAAGTCGTGCACATGTCCGACTCCTTGTCGTAGCCCAATGCGGCGGCCGTCAGGCCACCGCGATTTCCCGCACCCGCATTTCCTCGCCGGCGACGACCTGCAGCTGGTAGCTGCCGCAGGCCGGGCAGGCATCGCCCAGACGAGCGAGCGCGACCCGACTGCCGCAGGGCATGCACCAGGCCTGCCCCGGCATCGTCACGATTTCGAGCGCCGCCCCTTCGGCGATGCTTCCCCTCGTCACCGCATCGAAGCAGAAGCGCAGCGCCTGCGCCTCGACGTGCGACAACGCGCCCAGCTCGAGCCACACGGTGCGCACCTTCCGCGCGCCTTCCGCCCGTGCCGCGCCCGCGACCACCTCGAGCATGCCTTCCGCGAGCGACAGCTCATGCATGCGCGACCTCGACACGGCAATTGACGCACGGATCGAGCGCCTGCACCGCGAGGCGCGCCTCGCGGACGAGCCGTTGCTCGTCGTTCGCGGCGAGCGCGGCAAGTCCGTGCGCCAGCGCACCGGCCGGGTGGAAATTCCATTCCGTCGGCGCGACGATCCGATAGGCGACGACGCGGCCGCCGTCGATCCTGGCGTAATGGAGCAGGAGGCCGCGCGCCGTCTGCACCGCCCCCAGCGCCTCGCCCGCGTCGAGCGCAAACGCGTCCGCCCACGGCGCATAAGTCTCGTCGATCTTCCCGGCCTCGAGCTGGCCGAGCAGCAGCGCGAGTTCGGTCAGCCGCGCGGCGATCCGCGACGGCACCGCGTTGCCGCAGCGCGCGCCGATCGCCGCGACGAACGGATGCGCGCGCGCCCGGGCGAGAGCCCCGGTCTCGACGGGTGCGCCATTCCACGACGGTGCCTGCGCGAACGCGGGATCGCCGCGCAACGCCGGCAAGACCGCCGCCGCAAGCGCGCCACGCTGCGCCGCCGGCATCAGCGCGACGTCGCTTCGCGCGAGATCCGGCGCATCGCTCAGCAATTCTTGAAAAAGACGCGCCGGGAGCGTCTCCCCCCCCTGCGCCCACGCCGCGATCGCGTCGTTGTCCGCGCGCGCGAGCCACGCATCCGGCGCGGCGCCATACACGTGCATGGCGGCGATTCGGTTAAGCGACGTCGCCAGCCCACTTACATCGCAGTCGGCCGGGATGCCGTCGCTCCCGTCGATCCTCCGTGCGACCGGCACCAGCGCCGCAAGGATGGGGGCGATCGCGCGCCGCGTGGCGGCGACCGGCAGAATTTCACCCGCGCGACCCATCGCGACCGGCCAGTCGAGCAGGAGCCGCCACAGGTGTTCCTGGATCGTCTCGAGGACGACGCAGAGCCGACGCGCCGCGATTGTCGCGGACGAGGGCTTCCGGCCGGTCGCTGCCTCCAGCGCTCCGGCCGCCGCTACGCCGTGCGCGTGCGCGCAGACGCTGTAGAGCAGCGGCGCCATCGTCACGACGTCGGCCGGCGCCCGTCCGGCGAACAGTCGGCTCGCAATGAATGGACGCGTCGAACGCAAGTCGACGCCGGTGACGCGCTGCCCGTCCCATGCGAGGCGGAGCGTCAATTCACCCTCGATCGTCACGGCCGACCCCGGCAAAGCGTCCGTGCAGGAACTCGCGCTTCGACAGCGGCGCGGCGAGCTGTCCCTCGATCCGTGCGAGCGGCCCCGGGGGAGACGCGAGATTCGCGGCGGGCATCGTCGGCGCAGCGGCATGCGCGGGATCGAACAGCGCCTCGCGGGCGAGTTGCGCTACGCGGCGCGCCGTCGCGTGGTCCTCGAACTCGCGCACCGGCGAAAACAGCGAACACAGCTGGTACGCACCGGCGATTTCGTCGACGGCGCCGATGAATTCGTAGGTGCCCGCGGGAAACGTGTAGCTTCGCTTCGCGCCCGGTGCGAGCGCGTGCCATAGCGCGACGTCGCGCGGCGCGAGCGTGAGATTCATGAACCATGGCGTGACCAGCACGCCGAGCCAATGCCCGTTCCACGGGGCAAAGTCCACCGCTTCGACCTCGAGCGCGGGATTGACGAAGCCGAGTCCCGCCATCCGGGCCGCGACCGCGCGGAAGGCCGCTTCCAGGCGCGGCGACGGGTCGGGCAGCAGCGCGACGTCACGCATCGTTTTGCACCAGGAACTGGCTCGGCAGCGCCGAGCAATTCGGGCAGGTCCAGTGCGGGGGCAGCTGCGCGAAGGGCGTGCCCGCCGGGATCTGCCAGACGACGTCGCCCTCGGCGGGATCGTAGACGTACCAGCACACCTTGCATTCCATGCGCGTGTCCGGTCCGATCTTGCCGGCGTCGCCGAAGGTCTCGAACGTCGGCATCCCTACGCCTCGGCGACCGACTCGCTCATCCATTCGACGAGCTCGGCCATGCGCGCGCGGCTGTCCAGGAGGTCCTCCGCGGCGGCGAGCGTGACCTCGGGCAAGTCGACGATCTCGATGGTGTCGAGGATCAACGTGTTCATGTTGTTGAAATACTGGACGCGCCAGACATCGCGCGCGCCCGTCGACGTGACGCGACAGTTGCCGAAGCCGCGCGACATGATCGCGACGGGGCCGACCGCCAGCGCCGCCCCGAGCACGCGGTGGTCATCGGGCGTCATCGGGAACAGCGTCAGGTTGATGACGTGCGCGCGGTCGCCTGCCTTGCGCGTGGCGAGCTGGCCGGCGATCTCGGCGAGCAGCGCGGGCGAGTTCATCGCGCCCGCCGGCAGCGTGATGTCCGGGAGGCGCGTGGACGCCGCGGCGCGCGCAGCGTCGATCGCAGCGCGTGGCAGCGGCGCCGCTTCCAGCGCGTCGGTCGCGGCATGGCCATCGCCGTCGAGCCCGACGACGCGCCAGATTCCGGTGAACACGCTTTCCTGGATCCGGTACGGCTCGGGCCCGTCGATTCGAATCGAGACTTCGCCTTCGCCGAGAACCTGGTTCATGACGGTGAGCGCGCGCGCCGGCAGGCACGCAAGATCGAGGTGCGGGCCCTCGCCGCCGACGGCCGGATCCCACCGCGCCAACGCCTTCAGGTAGCCGGCCAGCGCATCCCGCGCGATGGCGAGGACGTTCGCATCGGCATCGTCGGGCACGTGCGGCATCGCAAACGTGTCCATGCCGCGCGGCATGTCGAGATACTGGAGCGGCTCCTCGTCGTTCAGCTGCGATCCGGGGCCCACCACGCGCACGGGGAGCGGAAAATCCTTCATCATTCCTCCAGTTTCGTGTCGTCATGCATGGCAGCCGTCCGCCCCATCGCCGCCGCGGACCGGGATGCCGATCGTCGGCGGCCGGGTGGGCGCACGCTCGAGCAGGGCGCCCACTTCAGTCAGGTAATCGTCCCAGTTGCGCAGCCCGTCGACGGCGCCAATATAGTCGCCGCCCGCCAGGATCACGAAGGCCGGCCAGCGCCGGAAACCGAAGCGCGGGGCGAATTCGCGCGCGGCCTCCGGCAGCAGCACGCCGACCGCGAGCCGCGGCGCGAACGCGCGCGCGATTTCGGGGACGATCACGGCGAGGTCGAGGGATTCCTTGTAGCGGATCGGGTCCTCGAGGAAGAGGAGCAGCGTCCGCCCTGGCCTGTGCGTGAACGCGTCGAAGTTGCCGACGCTCACGTTGGTGAAGCCATGTTTGGTGAACAACTGCGCGATCGGCGGGTACGCCAACGGGTCGGCGCCGGCTTCGAGCGGCATCGGTATGGCCATCAACGACCCTCCTTGAGATGGTCCGGCAACTGCGGTTCATGCCCGACGAGGTCGGCGAAATAGGCGTCGATGTCGCCCGCGCCCGCTTGCAGCGCGGCGAGCGCGTCGAGCGCGGCGTTGGTCTGCGCCGCTTCGGCCGCCGTCAGGATGCGCACCGCGGTGCCCTGGAACGCCAGCAACCAGGTGTCGGGCGGCGCGGCGCCGACGAGCCTGACGTCGATCGACGCTTGCCCGTCGCGTCCCGCGCAGACGGCGAAGGACTCGTCGGCAACCACGACCCGCATCGGCGTGCCGACGCACATCGTCAGTTCTCGTCGCGCAGAAAGTCTGCCAGCACGCGCGGATCGCCGATGCGGCACGCGTCGGCGCAGGACGGACGCCCCGACTCGTAGGCTTCGAGCGTGAGCGACGTCGCGTTGAGCGGCTCGAACGCTTCGCCGATCCGCCGCGGCACGCCGGGAAAACCCCACGCCGCGAGCTCGCGCGCGCCGAGAGCAACCGCCTCGGCAAGGCGCGCCCGCACGGGGTCGGTGAGGCTGCCGCCGAAATCGTCGAGCAGGACCGGCTGGACGCCGATGGCGACGATCGTCTCCGGCGCGCAGCGATTCAATTGCGCGAGCGCGAGGACGTCGTTGAATCCGGTCTGGTGCGGCGATATCTTCGCGCGGCCCCAGGCGGGCACTTCGTCGTCCCGGAGCACGCGCAACGCGCCGCCCGGCAGCCGGTAATCGATCGCGTCGAACACGAGGACGCGCGGTGCGGCCGAGATTGCGTCGTAGAGCGCAAGGCCCAGAGTGCCCCCGTCTTGCAGCAGGACGGCCGGAGGAAAGACGAACGCCGCGTGCAGCGCTTCCACGGCGCGCACGCCGAATCCCTCGTCTGCCCACAGCACGTTGCCAATGCCGAGCACCAACGCTTCGCAGCGACGCTTCATCCGGGTCCGTGTAACGTCCGATGTAACAAGGACAGACTACGCGCGCCGGCGCGCTGCGTTTTGCGCTAGGTCAACGGTTGCGCAGCTCTCGGCGGTCGCCGCGCCGCGGACGTTATCGGGGGGAAACGAGCGGGCGCAACTGCCGCGTCGTCGCGTGCATGTCCCACGCGACCTGCAGATGCATCCAGAACTCGGCCTCGTTCCCGAAGTACAGCGCGAGGCGCACGGCGGAGTCCGGCGTGATCGCGCGGCGGCCGTTGATGAGCTCGTTGACGCGCCGGCGTGAAATGCCGAGCGCCTGCGCGAGTTCCGTCTGGGTTATCGAGAGCGGCTTCAGGAACCTCGACTCGAGAAATGCGCCCGGATGCGGCGGCTTGCGCGAACGCGCGGACGGCAGCCCGGCCGCCGGTCGCGGCAAACGCATCGTCCCCGTTCGGCTCAGCATCGGCGACGCCGCTCGCATCAGGATCTCGGTTCGTTCTTCCAGAACCGGATGCCGTTGGTCATGGTGCCGATCACCGATTCGCCGCTCATGATGTCCTCGCGGAACACCATGTACACGTGGATCAGCGCGAACAGCAGCAGCCACCACATGGCGAGGTGGTGCAGCGTACGCACCATCTGCGGGTCGCCGAACAGGACGAAAACCCATCCCATCAGGTTCATCGGCGTCGTGCCCCAGCCCCACTGCTCGGAATAGAGCGCGAGGCCGGTCACGATGATGAAGATCGAGCCCAGCGTGTACATCACGAACATCGAGATCTGCGCCAGCGGGTTGTGGCTCACCCACAGATCCGATTCCTTCTTCAGGAACAGGTAATACGCCATCTGGCTGAACAGTCCTTTCCACCAGCTGCCGTTCCACACCGGCGGCACGAAGATCGCGCGCGCCGAGTGATTGCCGACGAACGCCCAGTAGATCCGCACCGCGAAGCTGATCGCGAAGACCATCGCCGCAATGAAATGGATCATCCGGATGTAGCCGAAGAAGTAGTGGAAAGCCGGCTCGCCCCCGATCGCGGGCGGCGGGCTGCCGATCAGGTAGCCCGTTGCCGCCAGGAACGTCATCGCGACCACCATCACCCAGTGCCACAGCCGCACTGGCGCCTCGTACACATAGACGGGCTCCAGCGGACCCGACAGCACCTGCCCGGACACGGGATTGATTTGCATCGCAGACTCCCTCGGTATCACCGCACCTTGACCGAAACGAGTTCCTCGCCTTCCGGGCTCATCACGTGGGTGGCACAGGCGAGGCACGGGTCGAAGCTGTGGATAGTGCGCAGGATCTCGACCGGCTGCACCGGATTCGCCATCGGCGTGTTGAGCAACGCCGCTTCATAGGCACCGATCTGGCCCTTCGCATCGCGCGGACCGGCGTTCCATGTCGTCGGGACCACGCACTGGTAGAGGTCGATCTTCGTGTTCTTGATCTTGATCCAGTGCCCAAGGGCGCCACGCGGCGCCTCGCACGGGCCCGCGCCCTGCGCCTCGGCGGGCCACGTCGACGGCTCCCACTTCTCGACGTTCGCGGTGGCGAGATCGCCCGCCTTGATGTTGGCGACGAGGTCCGCGTGGTACTGCTTCATCTTGTGCGCGGCCCACTGGCACTCGAGGCCGCGGGCCGCCGTGCGCCCGAGCGTCGAGAACAGCGCCGTGATCGGCACGTCGAGCGCCTTGAGCGCGCCGTCCACCTGTTCCTTGATGTCCTTGCGGCCGCGCGCGTAGGCGACGATGTAGCGCGCGAGCGGGCCCACCTCGACCGCGTTGCCCTTCCAGCGCGGCGCCTTGACCCACGAGTACTTGGCGCTTTCGTCCAGGTTTTCGATGTTGGTGCGCGTGCCCTTCGTCCCCGCGCCGAGCACGAAGTTGGGATCGGTGACGCCGTCGAACGGATGCAGGCCCTTGGACTCGTCGCTCTGCTTGTACCAGGAGTGGGTGACCCATTCCTGCACCTCGTCGGGCGCCTTGAGATTGACGTCGTAGACCTTGGTGAGATCGCCGTTCAGGATCACGCCGGATGGCAGCGACAGGCTGTTGTTCGAGTAGTCGTTGGGGATTTCCGGAAACTCGCCGTACGAGAGCACGTTCTTGCCCGACAGGCCGCCGCCGATGGCCGCCCAGTCCTTGTAGAAGCCGGCGATCGCGAGAAGGTCGGGGATGTAGACCTGGTCGATGAATTCGACCGTCCGGTTGCAGATGTCGCCGACCATGTTGAGCGTGGCCATGTTGACCGCGCCGACCGCGCCGGTGCCGTCCACGTTGATCGGGCTCGGCACGCCGCCGACCAGCCAGTTCGGGTGCGGATTCTTGCCGCCGAAGATCGTCTGGATCTTGACGATCTCCTTCTGGAAGTCGAGCGCCTCGAGGTAGTGCGTCGTGGCAAGCAGGTTCACCTCCGGCGGCAGCTTGTACGCAGGGCTGCCCCAGTATGCGTTGGCGAAGATGCCGAGCTGGCCGCTTTCGACGAATCTGCGAAGCCGCCCCTGCACCTCGCGGAAATATCCCGGCGACGAATTCGGCCACGGCGAGATGCTTTGCTGAATCTCCGACGTTTTCTTCGGGTCCGCCTTCAGCGCCGACACGACGTCGACCCAGTCGAGTGCGTGCAGGTGGTAGAAATGGACCAGGTGGTCCTGCGCATACAGCGTCGAATGCATCAGGTTGCGGATGATGTTCGCGTTCTTCGGGATCTTGATCTGGAGCGCGTCCTCGACCGCGCGCACCGAGGTCAGCGCGTGCACGCCGGTGCACACGCCGCAGATCCGCTCGACGAAGGCCCACGCGTCGCGGGGATCGCGGCCCTTGAGGATCACTTCGAGGCCGCGCCACATCGTGCCGGTGGAGACCGCGTTGCGGATGACGTTGCCCTTGTCGACGTTGACCTCGATGCGCAGATGCCCTTCGATGCGCGTGATCGGGTCGACGACGATGCGCTTGCCGCTGTTGTCGAGCGTGAAGCCCTGCGTCTGGATGATCGTCATGTTACTTCTCCGCCTCGCTTACCTTGTCGTTGCGCGAATTGCTGCGCGCCTGCTTGATCGCGCTGACCGCCGCATGCGCCGCGACCGCGGCGCCGGCGATGCCGAGCACCGTGAGGCCGATCGTGTCGGCCGTGCCTTCGATGCCGCCCATGCCGGGCGGCTTGATCGTCGTCAGGTGGTCGTAGAAGGAGCCTTTGTCCCAGAACGCGTCTTCCGAGCAACCGATGCAGCCGTGGCCCGACTGGATCGGGAACGACAGGCCCTCGTTCCAGCGCAGCGCCGAGCACGCGTTGTACGTGACCGGCCCCTTGCAGCCGACCTTGTACAGGCAATAGCCCATCCGCGCACCGGCATCATCGAAATGCTCGACGAACTGGCCCGCGTCGAAATGCGGCCGGCGGTAGCACTTGTCGTGCACGCGCTGGCTGTAGAACATCTTCGGCCGGCCCTGCATGTCGAGATCGGGGAGACGGTCGAACGTCAGGATGTAGGTCAGCACGCCCGTCATCACCTCCGCGATCGGCGGGCATCCGGGGACCTTGACGATCGGCTTGTCCGTGATGACCTTGTGGATCGGCGTCGCGCGGGTCGGGTTCGGCTTCGCGGCCTGCACGCAGCCCCAGGACGCGCAGCTCCCCCACGACACGATCGCCTTCGCATCCTTCGCGACGTGGCGCAGCTTCTCGACGAACGGCTTGCCGCCCGGCATGCAATAGACGCCGTCGTCGGCGAGCGGGGGGTTGCCCTCGCACGCGAGAATGTAGTTGCCCTTGTACTTGGCGATCGTCGCCTCGAGTTGCTCCTCGGCCTGCACGCCGGCGGCCGCCATCAGCGTGTCGTCGTAGTCGAGCGAGATCATCGACAGCACGACGTCCTTCGCGAGCGGATGCGCCGAGCGGATGAACGACTCGGAGCAGCACGTGCACTCGAGGCCGTGGAGCCAGATCACCGGCGTGCGCGGCTTCGTTTCCAGTGCTTTTGCAATCTGCTGCGCACCTGCATCGCCTAGCCCGAGCGAAGCCGCGGTGAGGCTGCAGAATTTGAGGAAGCTGCGCCGCGATATCCCTTGCCGACGCATCAGTTCATAGGTGGTTTCGTACACGATCTATCCTCCGACAGGAACGTGCAAGTTTGCGGCCGCCGCGGCGCCTGCTTTTTGACCACCCCATTTAGAACCGGTCGCACCGGGCGCATCTTGACGCCGGTCAACAACCGCGCCTGATGAAGGGGATAACTTCACTGGTGCAAGCGCAGGGAAAGGCTGGCGTCATTGTTCCGAACGCTGTAACGGGTCGTGTAACAGAGCCGGCCGAGAAGAAACGTCGCGATGAGGCCGCGATTCGTTCTACCCGCCGTCGGATCCAGGTCATACGGGTCAGCCGGCCACGCCAATCGGGATCGGAGCGTGCTTCATCCTGCGCACGGATAGGCCAATGTCCCGACGACCGCCACTTTCCACCGATGTCGCCGCCGAAGCGGCGATTGCCCGGGTGCTCGCCGTCGAACGCGACGCACGCGACGACGTGACGCGCGCATCGAGCGACGCCAGCGCCATCATCGAATCCTCGCGCAATGCGGCACGTGCGATCGCCGAGCGCGCCGAACGGCGCATGCGCCGCGTGCGCGAGGCGTTCGCCGACCACGCGGCACGACAGATCGCGGCCATCGACGCAGAAGTCGCCGCGCAGGATGCCCTACGCGAGCTTTCACCCGACGATCTCTTGCGCCTGGAGCGCGCGGTGACGGCGCTGTCGATCGAGCTCACTTCCGCTCCCCCATGATCCGCGCGGGCGACCTCGATTACGCGCTGGCGCGCGTTGCGGCGCGCTTCGGCGAGCGCCCGGGCGAAGCGGCATGGCGCTCGTTGACGGTCATTCGCGGAATGCCTGCCCTGCTCGACGTGGCGCGTTCGTCTTCGTTCCGGCGTTGGGTGGCGGGCATCGCGCTGGAAGCGGATCCGCATGCGATCGAAGCCGCGCTGCGCGCGAACCGCCGCGTGCTCGTCGACGAGGTGCGGTTGTGGATGCCGGCCGAATGGCAGGCCGCGATCGCCTGGGCCGGTGTGCTCGTCGAGCTGCCGGTTGCGCAGTACCTCGCGCGCGGCGGTGCGCCGCTGCCGTGGATGGGCGACGACGCGGTCTTCGGCGATCTCGCCCATGACGCCCATGACGCCCAGGCGCCCGGCGCGGACGGGCCGCTGGCTGCGCTCGCGGCCACCTGGTCGGAACCGGACGGACTCGTGCGGGCGTGGCGCGCCGAATGGCAGCGGCGGATTCCCGCCGCCGCGCGATCGGACCGCGCACTGCTCGACGCATTCGCGCGCGTGGTCGCGCAGCATCACGCGGCGCTCGCCGAGCCCGCCGCCCGCGACGGCGTGCTCCCGCGCCGAACCCTGGTGTCGCGGCTCGCGCTTCTCTACCGCCACGCAATATCGGATCCGGCCGCAGCCTTCATATTCCTCGCCTTGTCCGCGCTCGACATGGAGCGCCTGCGCGGCGAATTGCTCCGGCGGGCGATCTTTCCCCGGTTCGGGGTCGCCTCGTGATCCGCCCGCAGCCCGCACGCTGGTTCGAAATCATCGCCGCGCGCGACGACGCCACGCTGGCCCTCGAAGCGCTGGCGGCGACCGGCGCCGTGGAAATCGAGGCGCGGGCGAGCGCGGCGCTTCCCGCGGCGTTTGCCGATCTGCGTCCCGCGCTGGCCGAATTCGCGGAGCTCGCGCTGCGCCATCACGCCTACTGGCCCGCAGGTGCGCACCCGGCGTCCGCGTTCCCCGAGGCCCCGGCGACCACGCTCGCGCGGAGTCTTGCACGGGTGCACGCGTGGGCAGAGGAGGCGGAATCCGTCATCACGGAGATCGAGCGCGTGGGGGAGGAGCGCGCCGAGATCCTGCTGTGGCGCCGCGTGCTCGCCGCGATCGGCACGTCGAGCCTCGATCTCGCGCATCTTGCCGGTGCCGGGCCGGTGCTGCGCGCGCGGCTGGCCGTGTTCCCGCCGGACAGCGAGCCGCAGCTGCCGCCGGGCGTCCTGACCCGCAGCGTCGATCTCGACGGAACGATGGTGTGCGCGCTGGCGGGTCTCACCGTCGGCAGCGAAGAGGACATCGCGGCGCTCGACCAGCAGGCGGCGCTGCTCAAAGGTCGGGTCCACGACACGCCGCCCTGGCTCGAGGCGGATGCCGCCGCGACCGAGCGCTACATCGCGCCGCGCCTCGAAGCCCTCGACCGCGAGCAGCACCGGCTTGCCGGCGAGCTCGCCGCGCTGCACGCGAAACACGGGCTGCCGACCGCGCTCGGCGACGCGCGCCGGCTGCAATGGCTGATCGAGAACGTCCGCGTGCTCGAGTCCGGCGACCTCTTCTGCCGGATCACCGGCTGGACCAGCGATTTCGCGGGGGCGCGAATCGGCGGTGCACTGGAGAAATCCGGCGCGCGCGCGCTGCTGCACTTCCCGCCGGCGCCGCCGACGGCGAGAGCGCCGCTGCTGCTCGCGAATCCGCTGTGGGCACGGCCGTTCGAGATCTTCAGCCGCGCGCTCGGCATACCGGCACGCAATGAAGCCGACCCGACCTTGCTGCTCGTGGTCGTCGTGCCGCTGATGTTCGGTTACATGTTCGGCGACGTCGGCCAGGGGCTCGTGATCGCCGCGGCGGGCATCGCGCTCCGCAAGCGCTGGCCGCTGGCCCGCCTCTTCATCGCTGGCGGCATCGGGGCCGTTTTTTTCGGCGTTCTGTTCGGCAGCGTCTTCTCCCTGCAGGGTGTGATCGAGCCCGTATGGGTCGACCCCCTCGCCGATCCGCTGTCGGTGCTGCTGATCCCGCTCTACGGCGGCGCGGTGCTGCTCACGACGGGCCTCCTGCTCACCGCGGTGGAAGCCTACTGGCGCGGCGAGCTGCGCGGCTGGTTCTGCAGCGAAGTCTGGCTGGTCGTCGTCTACATCGCGCTGCTGGCCACGGTCGTGTCATCTGCCGCGCTCTTCGTCGCCGCGGCAGCCGCGGCGGCGTTCTGCATCGGCCGGGCCGCGGCGGCACGCAAGGTCGCGGCGGCGTTCTCCGCGATCGCGGAACTGGTCGAGCGGACGCTGCAAATACTGATCAACACGCTCTCGTTCGCGCGGGTGGGCGCCTTCGCGCTCGCCCACGCCGGCCTGTCGTCCGCGATCGTCGCACTGATGGACGCTGCCGGCGGCACCGCCACCAAGGTCGTCGTGCTGATCGTCGGCAATGTGATCGTGCTCGTGCTGGAGGGCCTCGTGGTCTCCATCCAGACCACGCGCCTCGTGCTGTTCGAGTTCTTCACGCGTTTCCTCGCCGCGCCGGGCCGCGTGTTCCGCCCCTTGCCGGCGCCCCCTTTCGTCGCGCAGGAGCATTGAATGAAACCATCGACCCGTTTCGTCGTCGCACTCGCCGCCGTGACCGCATTCCTCGCGGCCCTCGGAACGCTGTTTCTCGCCATGGCGCCACACGCACTCGCGGCGGGACCGGCTGCCGGGGGAGGCGGACTCGGTCCCGAGGCCGCAACCCTCGGCGTGCTCGCCGCGGCGCTTTCGACGGCGCTCGCCGCGCTGGGCGCCGGCTATGCGGTCGCCAAAGTGGGTTCCGCCGCGATCGGCGCGCTCGCCGAAAAGCCCGAGCTCTTCGGACGGCTGCTGATCCTCGTCGGCCTGGCCGAAGGAATCGCGATCTACGGCCTCATCGTTTCGATCCTGATCCTGAACCGGCTCGGCTGATGTCGGCGCTGTGCTACATCGGCGACGAAGCGACGGCCGCGGGATTCCGTCTCACCGGCGCGCAGGTCGCGATCCCCGAGGCCGGTGAAGAGGCTGCGGCGCTGGCCACCGCCCGCGAAAGCGCCTCCCTGGTCCTCGTCTCCGCGTTCGTCGCCGCGCGGATTCCGCCACGCGACATGGCCGCCGCGACGCTGGCGCTCGCGCCCCTCACGCTGATCGTGCCGGACCTGCGCGACGATATCGCGCCGCCCGATCTCGCGTCGCGCCTTCGCGGACAGCTCGGCCTCGAGGAACCGCGATGACGCTCGAACTGCGCATGCAGGCGCTGATCGACCTCGTGTCGGCCGATCGCGCGCGCCGCTGCGACGCGATTCTCGGCGAAGCGCGGGCACGCGCCGCGGAGACCCTCGCGACGGCGCGTCTGCAGGCGCGGCAACACCTGCGCGACGCGTTCGACGAAGAGCGCCGCCGGCTCGCGGCCGGGGTGGGCGCGGCGCGGGCGCGACTCGACACCCACCGCCGTTTGCGCGAGCAGCGGCGCGCGGCGGAGCTGCTCGCGGCCGGACTGGCACGGCTGCCCGCGGCTCTGTGCGATCGCTGGCAGCAGCGTGCGGCGCGCAATGCATGGATCGATGTCGTTGTCGCCGAAGCGCGCGCCGCATTGCCGCGAGGCGCGTGGCGCATCGCGCATGCGCCGGGATTGACCGATGACGAGCGGGACGCCCTCGCGACCGCGCTTGCGCCTACCTGCGGCACGCCTCCCGAATTCGTTGTCGACGAAACGCTCCGCGCAGGCATGAAGATCGCCGCCGCCGGCGACGTCGTCGACGCGACGCTTGCGGGACTCGTCGCCGACCGCGTCGAAGTCGGCGCGCGGCTGCTGGAACATCTGGACTGCGACGCATGAGCCGCGCGACGATACGGTGGATATCGGGACCCGTGCTGCGCGCGACGGCGACGGGGCCTTTCGCGCTGCGCGAAGCGGTGCGCGTGGGCGACGACGCGCTGCTGGGCGAAGTCGTCCGCCTCGACGGCGACGAAATCACGGCGCAGGTCTATGAGGACACGACGGGGCTGCGGCCCGGCGCCATGGTCGAGGGCGACGGCACGCCACTCGCGATCCCCCTCGGGCCCGGACTGCTCGGCCATATCTTCGACGGCCTGCTTCGACCCCTCGCCGGTGCCGAAGCGACCAACGTGCAACCCGGCAGGCGCAAGCCGGTACCGCGATCATTCGCGTTCGCCCCGGGCGTGCAAGCCGGCGCGACGGTGCGCGGCGGCGCGATCCTCGGCACGGCGACGTCCGCGAACGGCGTCGTGCAGGCATGCCTGCTGCCGCCCGATGTCGCAGGCACCGTCGTCACGATCGTCGCGCCCGGGGAATACGCGGACAATGCCGTCGTCGGCACGTTGCGCGACGCCGCGGGTCGCGAGCACGCGCTCGCGATGACACACACGTGGCCGGTGCGCAAACCGCGCCCGGTCGGGGCGCGCCTGCCGACTGCGGCGCCGCTCGTCACCGGCCAGCGCATCCTCGACAGCCTGTTCCCCGTCGCGCAGGGCGGCAAGGCCGCGATCCCCGGCGGGTTCGGCACGGGCAAGACGGTGCTGCTCGAAGCGCTGGCGAAAGGCTGCAACGCCGACGTCATCGTCTACCTCGGCTGCGGCGAGCGCGGCAACGAGATGGCGGGCGTCCTCGAGGAATTCCCGGGACTCGCCGATCCGCGCACCGGCCGTCCGCTGATGGAGCGCACGGTAATCATCGCCAACACGTCGAACATGCCGGTCGCGGCGCGCGAGGCGTCGATCTATTCCGCCGTCACCGTGGCCGAGTACTTTCGCGACCAGGGACTCCATGTCGCGCTGATGGCCGACTCGACGTCGCGCTGGGCGGAGGCGCTGCGCGAAGTGTCGGGGCGCTTCGGCGAGCTGCCCGGCGAAGGCGGTTATCCGGCATACCTGTCGTCGCGCATCGCCGATTTCTACGAGCGCGCCGCGCTGGTCGAGCCCCTCGCCGGCGGCATTGGCTCCGTGACGATCATCGGCGCGATCAGCCCGCCTTCCGGCGACTTTTCCGAGCCGGTCACGTCGCACACGAAGCGTTACGTCAAGGCATTCTGGGCGCTCGACGTCAAACGCGCGCAGGCGCGCTTCTATCCCGCGATCAATCCGCTGCAGTCCTACGCCGAGGATGCGCGCACCTTCGCCCCGTGGTGGGCGGCGCAGGGGAACGACCGCTGGTTCGCGTTGCGGCGGCGCTTCCTGACGCTGCTGGACGAGGAGGCGCGGCTCGAGCGTATGGCGCGCATCATTGGCCGCGACGCCCTGCCTGCGCGCCAGCAGCTAGCGCTTTTCTGCGCGGGGCTCGTCAACGACGCCTTCCTGCGCCAGTCCGCGTATTCGGACAACGACCGCGTGTGCGCGCCGGCGCGGCAGGCAGCGATGATGCGCCTTCTCGCCCATTTCTTCGACCTCGCCGAGCGTGCGCTTGCGCAAGGCGCGACACCGGCCGCCATCGCGCAGATGCAATGCGTGCGCCCGCTGCAGCGGCTGGGCGAGGACATCGGCGATGCCGAGCTCGACCGGATCGCAACGTTGCACGAAGCGGTGGAGCGCGAATTCGAGGCGACGATCGAAACGAAGGAGCCGCACGATGCGCCTCACGTCTAGCGGCGCTGCAACGCGGCTCGAGGGGCCCCTCCTGTTCCTGCGCCGGACGCTCGACGTCGGCCTGCAAGACGCCGTAGAGGTGCAGGACGCCGATGGCCGCGCGCGCCTCGGCCGGGTCGCGGCGATCGACGTCGATGTGGTGACGATCGAAGTGCTCGAAGAGACGGCGGGACTCACGCTTCCGGGCACGGTCGTGCGTTTTTTCGGCGAGCCCCTGTCGTTCGGCGTCGCGCCGTCGATCCTGGGCCGAGTCTTCAACGGGGTCGGCCAGGTGATCGACGGCGGGCCGCCGCTCCCCGCGCGCGAGCGCCTGCGGATCGACGGCCTGCCGATCAATCCGGTGGCGCGCACGATGCCGCGCGACTTCATCGAAACCGGCGTCACCACGCTCGACCTGATGAACAGCCTCGTGCGCGGGCAGAAGCTGCCGCTGTTCTCCGGCGGCGGGCTGCCGCACGACCGCCTTGCCGTCGACATCGCCACGCACGCGCGCATCCGCAACGCCGCCAGCGGCGAATTCGCCATCGTGTTCGCCGGCATCGGCGTGCCCTACGACAGCGCCGAATATTTCCGGCGCAGCCTCGAGCAAAGCGGCGCGCTCGAGCGCACGGCACTGTTCCTCAACCTCGCGAGCGATTCGTCGACGCAGCGGCTCTTGACGCCGCGTTTTGCGCTGACCGCGGCCGAATACCTTGCTTTTCGTTGCGGCAAGCACGTGCTCGTGATCCTGACCGACATGACGAACTACGCCGAGGCGCTGCGTGAAGTCTCGTCGTCGAAAGGCGAGATCCCGAGCCGAAAGGGTTTTCCGGGTTACATGTATTCGGACCTCGCGACCTTGTTCGAGCGCGCGGGCTGCATCAAGGGCGTCGCGGGCACGCTGACGCAGCTGCCCATCGTGACGATGCCCGCCGACGACATCGGCCATCCGATCCCTGACCTGACCGGCTACATCACCGAGGGCCAGATCGTCCTCTCGCGCGATCTCGACCGGCGCGGCATCTATCCGCCGGTCAACGTGCTGCCGTCGCTTTCGCGGCTGATGAAGGACGGGACCGGCGGCAAATACACGGATCCCGACCACCCGGCACTCGCGAGCCAGCTCTATGCCGCGTATGCGCGCGCGGTCCAGGCGCGCGTGCTCGCGAGCGTCGTCGGCGAGGAAGGGCTCGCGGACACCGATCGCAGGTACCTCGCCTTCGGCACGGCGTTCGAAGGGCAGCTCGTCGCGCAGGACGGCGCACGGTCGCTCGAAGAGAGCATGGCCGCCGGGTGGACGCTGCTTGCGGGACTGCCGACGAGCGAGCTCGCACGGCTGTCCGATGCGCAGATCGACCGGCATCTCGCCACGCGTTCGACCACGCCCGCATGAGCGAAGCAACCCCCACGCGCAGCGTGGTCCTCGAAATGAAGGACGAGCGTCGTGCGATGCATGACGGCTACGTGTTCCTCGACGAGAAATGCCTGCTGCTCGCCGGAGAGATGCTGCGCGAGCTGGAACGCTACGACGCGCTGCAGCGTGCCTTCGCGACGGCCTATGCGGCGGCCATCGACCGACTGCGCGACGCGATCGCGCGGCACGGACTGCACGGACTCGAGGTCTACCCGGGCGCCGACGCCGTTCACACGACGATCGCCCGCACGACGCGCGCGCTGATGGGGGTGCCGCTGCAGGACGCCGTGCTCGCCGGGGACCCGCCGGCGGCGGCGCGCGCCATTGATGCCTCGCCCGAGGCGGAAGCCTGCCGGCGCGCGTTCGCCGCGATATCCTCCGCCGCGGCGCCCCTCGCCGCCGTCAGCGGCAACCTCACGCGCCTGTCCCTCGAGTACAAGCGATCGGTCCGGCGCGCCCGCGCGCTGCAGGACGTCCTGCTGCCGGAACTCGACCGCGACGTGCGCGAGCTCGAGACGCGCCTCGAGGAACTCGAGCAGGAAGATGCGATCTGGATGCGTCACGGGCGGTCGTGATCCGGCGCGCGCAGAACGCCCATGCGAGGCAGCTTGGTCAACGCAAAGGTTCCAAGTCGACGTGGCCCGCCCTCCTCGTCAACGAGGCCCCATCGCCAATGCTTGCGCGCTGTTCGATTGGCAGACCTAG
>Ga0209048_10001323_pt1 | contig 25555 bp, 18 predicted proteins | sample FrelakmetCRP12CR_FD_187146 | JGI IMG/M metagenome (GOLD analysis project Ga0209048, IMG submission 187146) | Freshwater lake sediment microbial communities from the University of Notre Dame, USA, for methane emissions studies - CRP12 CR (SPAdes)... | ecosystem: Environmental > Aquatic >... | reverse complement strand
GGACATGATCAAGCACGCGGGCGGCGAGCCGGCCAATTTTCTCGACGTCGGCGGCGGCGCCTCGCCCGAGCGCGTGGCGGCGGCCTTCAATCTCGTGCTTTCGGATCGCAATGTAAAGGCGATCCTGGTCAATATTTTCGCCGGCATCAACCGCTGCGACTGGGTCGCGCAAGGGGTGGTTCAGGCGGCCAAGGATTTGCGCGTGCCTTTGGTGGTGCGCCTCGCCGGCACCAATGTCGAGGAAGGCCGGAAAATCGTCGCCGAATGCGGTCTGCCCATCATATCGGCCGACACGCTGGCGGAGGCTGCGCACAAAGTGGTCGCCGTGTCGCGCGGCGAAGCGGTTTCGGGCGCGCGAGGTGCCCGATGAGCATTCTGATCGACGAGACCACGCCGGTCATCGTGCAGGGATTCACCGGCAGCAAGGCAACCTTCCACGCCACCGAGATGATCGCCTATGGGACCAAGGTCGTCGGCGGCGTCACCCCCGGAAAGGGCGGGCAGAGACACCTCGATCGGCCGGTTTTCAACACGGTCAAGGACGCGGTGCGCGCCACCAATGCTCAGGCGAGCCTCGCATTCGTGCCTCCGCCCTACGCGGCGGACGCCCTGATGGAGGCGGCGGATGCCGGCCTGCGGCTTGTCTGCATCATTACCGACGGTATTCCGGCGCAGGACATGATGCGCGTCAAGCGCTATCTGCGGCGCTATCCGAAGGCGCAGCGCACCACCATCGTCGGCCCCAATTGCGCCGGCATCATCAGCGCCGGCAAGGCGATGCTCGGGATCATGCCGAGCAACATCTACCTCCGCGGCAATGTCGGCGTGGTCTCACGCTCCGGCACGCTCGGCTACGAGGCCGGCGCGCAGATGAAGGCGCTCGGAATCGGAGTCACGACCAGCGTCGGCATCGGCGGTGATCCCATCAACGGCAGCTCCTTCCTCGATCACCTGATGCTGTTCGAAGAAGACCCGGAAACCAAGGCCGTCATCATGATCGGCGAAATCGGCGGACCGCAGGAAGCGGAGGCCGCGAAATGGGTCAAGCAGAACATGTCCAAGCCCGTGGTCGGCTACGTCGCGGGCCTGACGGCACCCAAGGGCCGGCGCATGGGCCATGCGGGCGCGATCATTTCCGCCGAGGGCGACAGCGCCGCTGAAAAGGCGGAAATCATGCGATCCTACGGTCTCATGGTGGCGCCGAGCGCGGCGGAACTCGGCTCCACGGTGGCCCTCGCGCTCGCCAAGGGGACTTGAGGGCGTGCGGCAAACAGAGCCGCCAGTCCACTTTTCGCGCGCCGCGCTCCTGTTCGATCTGCTGGCCGGCGTGGTGCAGCGCTATGAGCCCGAGGTCGCCGCGGTGCTGCGCGAGGAGCGAACCACCGCGGGCATGTCGGCGGGCAAGCTGGCCCGCACACTGCAGGCGCAGGGAATCTGGTTTCAACTGCTGGCAATCGCCGAGCAGAATCGCGACATGCGCAACCGCCGTGAAATCGAGCGTGATCGCGGCTACCAGCAATTGCGCGGCACATTCGCCAACGTTTTCGCCTCGGCCGCGGCCGACGGGATCAGCGCCGCCGAGATTCGCCAGGCGCTCTCCGGGCTGCGCGTGCGCCCGGTGATCACCGCGCATCCGACCGAGGCCAAGCGCGTCACCGTCCTGGAGAGGCACCGGCGAATCTACCTGCGCCTTCTCGATCTCGAATCGCCGCGCTGGACGGAGCGCGAGCGGCAGGAATTGATCCGCGCCACCGGCAACGAGATCGAACTGTTGTGGCTCACCGGAGAGCTCAAGCTCGCCAAACCCACGGTCGAGCAGGAGGTGGCGTGGGGGCTCTATTTTTTCAACGAAAATCTGTTCGACGTGGTGCCGCAAATCCTCGCCAAGGCCGAGAGCGCATTCGCTCAGCAGTTTCCGGGCGAGACCCTGGATGCCCCCATGTTCCTGCAATTCGGATCCTGGATCGGCGGCGATCGCGACGGCAATCCCTATGTCACCAGCGATGTCACGCGGCGCACGCTGTGGGAGACCCGGCTCGCAAGCCTGCGCCGCTACCGGACCCGTCTTTTCGATCTGGTGCGCAATCTCAGCATCGAGGAGCATGCGCTGGCGCTGCCGGAGTCGTTTCGCCGTACGGTGGCGCAAACGATCGCGGCGACTGCCGGCGGCGAGGCGCGGGCCGCGCGTAACCGCGGGGAAATCTTCCGTCAGTTCCTATCCTGCATGCTGGCGCGCCTGGAGGTCACCATCGAATACGCCCAACGCGAACAGCCGCCCCCCGAGAATACCGGCTACGCGAGCGCCGACCGATTGATGGATGACATCGATCTGATGCGCGGCGCGCTCGGCGCCGCCGGCGCTCAGCGATTGTCCGACGCCCTGCTTCTGCCGCTGCGACGGGAAGTGGGTGTGTTTCGCTTCACCACGGTGCGATTGGACGTGCGCGAAAACAGCATGCGCATCAACCAGACGCTGGCCGCGATGTTCAGGCTGCGGCACCCGGGCGCCGATCCGCCCGCCGCGGAGTCCGAGGAGTGGAAGCTATGGCTGCTGTCCGAGCTCGGTGCACCCCGCACAGGTCCGAGTCTCTACCAAGGTCTGCCGGCGGATGCCGAGGAGACGCTGGCGACCTTCCGCACCATCGCGCGCATGCGCGGCGAGATCGACCGCGACGCGTTCGGCGCATTGATTTTGAGCATGACGCGGTCGGCGGCCGACATCCTGGGCGCCTACCTGCTGGCCAAGGAGACCGGTCTGTTCGCCGACGCCGCCGCGGTCGAGCGCTGCACCTTGCCAATCGTTCCCCTGCTCGAGACCATCCCCGATCTGCGCCGGGCCCCCACCATCCTGAAGGAGCTCTTGGCCGTGCCGCTGGTGCAGCGCAGCCTTCATGTGCAGGGCAAGACGCAGGAGGTGATGATCGGCTACTCCGACTCGAACAAGGACGGCGGCTACCTGACCGCGCACTGGGAACTCGCCAAGGCACAGAGCGGCCTGACCCGGCTCGGCCGCGAGCACGGCGTCGCGATCGCATTTTTTCACGGCCGCGGCGGATCGGTGAGCCGCGGCGGCGCGCCGAGCGGTCGCGCCATCGCCGCCGCGCCCGCGGGCTCGATACGCAGCCAGTTCCGAGTCACCGAGCAGGGCGAGGTTGTCTCCTTTAAATATGCCAACCGGGGTACCGCGGCGTATCAAGTGGAGTTGTTGGGCGCTTCGGTTCTCGAACACGTGCTGCGCTCGGAACGGGAGGCCGCGCTGATTCCGGTGCACGAGTTCCAGGAGGCGATGGAGGCGCTTTCCGGCACCGCGTGGTCCGCCTACCGGACTCTGATGGAGCTGCCGGCGATGCTTCAATATCTGCAGGACTCGAGCCCGCTCGAGGAGCTTGCATTATTGAACATCGGCTCGCGCCCGGCGCGGCGCACGCAGGCCAAGGGCTTGGGCGAATTGCGGGCGATTCCCTGGGTATTCGCCTGGACGCAGAACCGGCACATGCTCTCCGGCTGGTACGGCGTCGGCAGCGGCATCAAGGCGTTTCTCGACGTGCGCAAGGAGCGCGGGCTCGAATTGCTGAAGCGCATGTTCCGGGATGCGCGGCTGTTTCGGCTGATACTCGACGATGTGGAGCGAACGCTGCTGCAGGTCGATCTGTCGATTGCCGCCGAATATGCCGGGCTCATCGATGATGCGGCCGTGCGCGAGCCGGTATTCTCGCGCATCGAGGCCGAATATCGGCTCACCTGCGAAATGATATTGCGCATCTCGGGAGCGACGTGCATCGCCGAGCGCTTCCCGCAGTTCCGGCGGCGCCTTGCGCGCCGGCTGAAGACCATCAACGCAGTCAGCCGTGAGCAGGTGCAGCTGTTGCGTGCGCACCGCACCGCAAGCAGCGACGAGGTGCGAACGGCGCTCCTGATGTCGATCAATTGCGCCGCCGCCGGACTCGGCGCGACCGGTTAGGGATGTTCATGCCATGGAAATCCGTCGCACGGTCAAATCGCTATACTTGCCCGGCATAGCGCCACTGAGATTGCTTGATCTTCCGATTATTCCACAGGCTCGAGGTATTCAATGAGTTTCACCAGCATCGAACCGGCCACATCGCGACTGCACCGATCCGAATTGGCGGTGCCGGGATCGAACACGGCCCTGTTCGAGAAGGCCGCAAAGTCCGCCGCCGACATCGTCTTTCTCGATGTCGAGGACGCGGTCGCCCCGGATGACAAGGAGCAGGCGCGCAAGAACATCATCCAGGGCCTCAATGACATCGACTGGGGCCGCAAGACCATGATGGTGCGCATCAACGGTCTCGACACCCACTACATGTACCGCGACGTGGTCGATATCGTCGAAGCCTGTGCGCGCCTCGACATGATTCTGATACCGAAGGCCGGCGTGGCCGCCGACGTGTATGCGGTCGACATGATGGTGACGCAGATCGAGGCGGCGAAGAAGCGTACCAAGCGCATCGGCTTCGAAGTGCTGATCGAAACCGCGCTCGGCATGGCGAATGTCGAATCGATTGCGCAGTCGAGCAGGCGACTGGAAGCGATGTCGTTCGGCGTGGCCGATTATGCCGCCTCGACCCGCGCCCGCACCACGGTGATCGGCGGGGTCAATCGCGACTGCGGCGTGCTCACCGACAAGGACGCGGAGGGCAGACGCGAGTATTTCTGGACCGATCCCTGGCACGCGGCGCAGACGCGCATGATGGTCGCGTGCCGCGCCTATGGATTGCGCCCGATCGACGGCCCCTTTGGCGACTTCAACGACCCCGACGGCTTTCGCGCGGCGGCCAACCGCGCCGCGGTCCTCGGCTACGAGGGCAAGTGGGCAATCCACCCTTCTCAGGTCGCGTTATGCAACGACGTGTTTACCCCTTCCGCAGCCGAAGTGACCAAGGCCCGAAGGATCATGGAGGCGATGGCTCAGGCGGCGCGCGAAGGCCGCGGCGCCGTCTCCCTCGACGGCCGCCTGATCGACTACGCCAGCATCCGCATGGCGGAAGCGCTATTGAAAAAATCGGACGCTATTTCAGCATGAACAAACATAGGCTTATAGGTATTTATTCATGTCAATTATCCAATTGGCTCAGAGCGCCAAATAAGGCCAATCTCCCACGATGGAGCCTGCGAAACTTCCCGCTCCGTTCGCGGCGACCGCGCAGCCATGCGCCAAGGGCATGGGGCTGGACACGCCGGGCATTTCTCGCGCCAACCCATCGAACAATTGGTTAAGCTCGAACTGCGACCGGCCGAGGCTCTCGCTGAGATCGGGCGACCAAGTCACGGCGCGCACGTCCGCCAATTGGCGTGCCAGCGCGCCCAGGTGCCACTCGGTTTTGGCCAACGCCTGCTCCCGGGTTCTGATGCCAAGCGCCAGAAAGTTGGCGAACAGCCTTTCGCACAGCCACTGGCCAAGTCCGGCATCCTGTTGATAGCTCGCATAGGGGTGCGCCCTCAAGCGCCCGGAGACGGCTCGCGCAATGCGCCAGCTTGCTCCCGCGGCACGCTCCAGGAGAACGTCGTTCGATGCGTACGGCTTCGAGCGCAAGGTGTATGCGATGGCGCGCAGCCGCAGCGCCATGGCGCGCAGCCTGCGTAGTCGCGAAACTTCTGGATCGATCATGACCTTCCTCTTTTGTACTTTTTCCACAACACTCGGATTCGCATACAATACCGAGGGCGGGATTGCGGGAGCTATTTTCAACGAAATCTATGGCAATAGTCGCCGTATTTGCCGAAATATCTTTGTATAAAGCGATCTTTGATAATATGTTGTACAAAATCCACTCGCGTCCCGGCACCGGGTTACATATTCCAACGCTGGTTAACTTATTCCAGGGAGGGGCGCCCAAGGATTCAATGTTCATGAAAACGTTTGTTCTGACGTGCGGGCTGTGGGCACTGCTCGTGCTGCCGTGTATGGCACGCACTGCGGACCCGCGCATCGACAAGATCTTCGCGCAATGGGACACGCCGGCTTCGCCCGGATGCGCGCTTGCGGTGGTTCGCGACGCCGCGGTGGTTTACGCGCGAGGCTACGGCCTAGCGAATCTCGAACTCAACGTTCCGATTACCCCGAAATCGGTGTTTGATATCGGCTCGGTGTCCAAGCAATTCACGGCGATGAGCATCGTTCTGTTGGCTCAGGACGGTAAGCTGTCCCTCGACGACGCTGTTCACAAGTTCATTCCGGAACTGCCTTGGTACGCAACGCCGGTCACGTTGCGCAGCATGCTGCATCATCTGAGCGGCCTGCGAAGCTACACGGATTTGTTTGACCTTGCGGGTGTCCCGGAAATCGACAACACCACGGATGAGGATGCTCTGACCCTGATAGCGCGCCAAAAGACGCTCAATTTCACGCCCGGCCGCCAATACCTTTACAGCGATACGAACTACTTCCTGCTCGCGCTCGTCGTGCGGCGGGTTGCCGGTGAGAGCCTGGGTACATTCGCGCAGCGGCGGATTTTCGGGCCCCTGGGAATGACCAGCACCCACTATCACGACAACCACCGCATGATTGTACCGCGCCGCGCCACCGGATATCGGCCGCGCAGCGGCGGTGGATTCGAAATCGACATGTCGAATTTCGAAGAGCTGGGAGACGGCTCGGTCATGACCACGGTGGAGGATTTGGCTCGATGGGATCGGAATTTCGACAGCGGCCGGGTTGGCGGCGCAGCGGCCATCGAACGGCTGCAGGAACTCGGCGTCCGATCCGATGGGAGCAGAACCCCGTACGCCATGGGTTTGATCCTCGACCGCTATCGCGGCGTTGCACGCGTGCAGCACACGGGTGAATGGGTCGGGTATCGCGCGAGCTTCCTGCGGTTCCCGCAGCGCCGGCTCAGCGTAATCGTTTTGTGCAACATGGTCGGCGATATGGATCCTTACGCCCTGTCGGAGCGCGTCGCCGATGTTTACCTGCACTTCGGGGAGCAATCCCCGCCCCTCGCCCCGACGCCGGGCGAAATAGCCTCCTACTCGGGAACCTATTGGGACGCCGAGACGTTCGCCTATTTGCTCTTTGTCCCGATGGCCGGCGCGCTTGCCCTCGATTCGGGCGATGCACCACAGAGTCTGCGCTACCTCGGACACGGCGAATTCCAGGGCGAGAACTCGAGCACCCGTTATGCCTTTCACGGCACCGCGGCCGGGGTCTCGGTCACGCTCGCGGACGATGATTCCGACCCGCAGGTGCTCGAACGCGTGGCGCAAGGCGCACCACCGGGTGTGAACCTCTCCGACTACGCTGGCACCTATTACAGCGACGATCTCGGCGTATCCTGGACCCTTGGGATTGCCGGCGGCCACCTTACGCGCACGCAATGGATGTTTCCCGCGCAGGAGCTTCGGACCCTCCTGCCCGACACCTTCACCGGCGATCTGAGCGAGGGCGGCTACGCGCTGCGCTTTTCCAGGAACGGCGCCGGTGAAGTCGATGGTTTCGCGGTCGGAACCACCATGGTGCGTCCACTGCGCTTTTCGCGCTGCGCGCCGGGCGCGGCGGATGATCGCGGTCCCTTGGCTCTCGGCTGCAGGGCCGATATCCAAAAGTCTGATCCGCATTAGCGATTTCCGGCGCGCGGCCTCGGCCTCGGTTGATGCTCAAAGCCAAAGTCATTATAATGACCTAATGTCTCACCCCGCCCTTGCTGCGCTCGGGTTACCGTGCCGCGATTGAACGAATCGACCAATCCCGCGGAACGCGTCGGCCTGGGCGATGCGATCATCATGGGTCTGTCGAGTTCCGGGCCGTCGCAGACCCTCGCCGTGACACTGGCGGGCCTGGTGGCGGTGAGCGGCTACGGCGGCGTCGTGCCCATTTTGATCTGCTTCGTCCCGATGATCGGGATCGCAATCGGTTATCAGCGCCTCAATCGATGGGATCAGAGTTCGGGCGCCACCTACACCTGGGTTGCCAGGGTGTTCAATCCCTATTTGGGGTTCCTGTCCGGCTGGATGATCCTGCTCTACTACACGCTCGGAACCACCACCCTGACGATTCCCGCCGGAATCTACACCATCGATCTGCTGGCGCCCTCGTTGATCGAGAACCACTGGGCCATCTTCGCGGTGGGTGCCGCGTGGAACCTGCTGATCACGGCTCTCGCAATCATGGGCTTGAAGATCGTCGCCCGCTTCGAATGGGCGATCGTGCTGTTCGAATATTCCATGATCCTGATCGTCGCGGCGGTCGCCCTGCTCGCGCTTGCACGTGGCAGCGGCGCCGCACAATTCTCCTGGGCGTGGTTTTCGTTGAGCGGCATGGGCGGCATGAAGGGCCTGATGGGCGGGATATTGATCGCCTGCTTCATGTATTCGGGCTGGGACGCGGCCATCTACGTCAACGAGGAGACCGTCGACCGCGCCAACAACCCCGGCAAGGCGGCGTTGGCGAGTGTGATGATGCTGGCGCTGATCTATTCGGTCGCCACCTTCGCCTTCCAAACCGTGCTGTCGCCGGATCAGCTGCAGGCGCATGCGGGCAACGCGCTGTCCGCGGTGAGCGGCCAGCTGCTGCACAAACCGTGGGACTCGCTGATGGCGCTGGTGGTGCTGACCGGCACCCTCGCCTCTTTGCAGTCCGCCGTCGTCTCGGCGACGCGGGTGGGTCTCGCGATGTCGCGCGATCGGGTGATGCCGGCATTTTTTCAGCTGATCCGCGCCGGGAGTTCCAGCCCCTGGGCCGCGACCTTGGCGATGAGCGCCATCAACCTCCTGTTGCTGGCGCTTGCGCTCTCCACCACCAGCATTGCCGCGGCGCTCACCAATGCCGCGAGCAGCTTAGGCCTGGTGTCCATAGTGTTCTACGGAATCACCGCGGCTGCAGCCCTGCGACAGCAGCGAACCACGATTACATCGAGCGTCGGGAATTTGATACTGGGAGGACTGCTCCCGCTGATCGGCGTCTTGTTCAGCATCGGAGTGCTCGTCGCGTCATTGGCGACGGGCGCGGTGAACCTGACCGTCATTCTGTACGGCTTGGGATCGATCTGCATCGGCGGGATGGTCGCGGTTTATCTGCACCGCATCAAGGGTGTGCGCTTTTTCAAATCGTTGCAGGCACCGCGATCTTCCGCGGCGCAATGAGTACGAGGACAAGATCATGAAATACCAAAATCCGGCGCGCTCGGCACGCAGCGCCGCACTCTACCAGGCGGCCTGCGAGCTGATTCCCGCCGGCGTCAACAGCACGGCCCGCGCTCCCTGGTCGGGATGGGATCCCTACCCGCTGTTCGTGGAGCGGGGCGAGGGCGCGCATCTCTTTGACGTCGATGGTAACGAGTACATCGATTATCTGCTGGGGCTCGGGCCGATGATTCTCGGGCATCGCCCGCCGAAGGTGACCGCGGCGGTGATCGAGCAGATCCAAAATCGCGGCACGGTATTCGCGTTGCCGACCGCCCAGGAAGCGCTGCTCGCGCAGAAGATCACTGCGGCGGTGCCAAGCGTCGAACAGGTGAGGCTGTGCAATACCGGCACGGAGGCCGTCATCTACAGTCTGCGCCTGGCGCGGGCCTTCACGGGACGGGAAAAGGTCATTCGCTTCGAAGGCATGTACCACGGGTTCTCCGATGCCGTGTACTGGAGCAAACATCCGCGGCTCGATGAGGCGGGACCGGACCACCGGCCGATCGCGGTACCGCAGGGCCCGGGGCTTTCACAGGCGGCCGGCGAGCAGCTGATCATTCTGCCGTGGAATGATATCGAGGCGCTGCGCGCCGCGGTTGCGCGCGAGGGCGATGGCATTGCGGCGATACTGACCGAACCCGTGATGTGCAATACGGGCTGCATCTTGCCGGAACCCGGCTACCTGCGGGCCATGCGTGAGCTGGCCGATTCCCGTGGAATCGTTCTGATCTTCGACGAAGTCATTACCGGCTTTCGCCTGGGGTTCGGCGGCGCTCAGGGCATCTTCGGCATCAAGCCCGATCTGACGGTCTTTGCCAAAGGATTGGGCGGCGGGTTTCCGGTGGCCGCGCTTGGCGGTCGGCGCGACATCATGAAACTCGTGGCCGACGGCACGGTGTCGATGGCGGGCACCTACAGCGCCAACGGCATCGCGGTGGCGGCCGCGAACGCAGCGCTCGACGAATTGGGCGCGCCCGGAAAATATGAGGCGCTGTTCGCCCGCTGTACGCGCTTTTACGACGGCCTGTCGACGATATTCCGCCGCCATGGCCTTCCGGCCTATGTGGTCGGTTTGGGGCCGGTCCTGCAAGTGTGGTTTGCCGAAAAACCCATTCGCAACTATCGCGACGCCGCGCGTTACGCCAATCACGACCTGTTCCGCCTGTGGTGGGAGGGCATGCTGGAGCGCAACGTGCTGTTTCATCCGGGTGCATTCGAGAATCTGTTCGTCTCGTTCGCCCATTCGGACCAGGATGTCGATCGCACTCTGGCGGCCGCCGACCAGATGGCGGGGTTGCTGCGAACCCATGTCTGAATCCCGAACTGACCCGCCGATCGCCTTGGGGATCGACCTTGGGACCTCCTCGGTCAAGGTGGTGGCGATCGGCTTCGATGCCGAGCAGATCGGCGAGGGAGCGGCGGACTTTCCCACCAGCGGCGCGCTTAGCTATCAGGCCGAGCAGGCGCCGGCCGATTGGCTGCACGCCACATCGAGCGCCATGCGCCGGCTCGCGCAAACGGTGGCGCAAACACGAGGCGCCGGGTGGAAAGAGCGCATCGCCGCGATCGGCTTGACCGGTCAACTGCCGACCCTGGTCTGTCTTGCCGACGACGGTGTCCTGGCGCCTGCGATCACCTGGAAGGACGGCCGCGCCGATGCATGGGCAGCGACGCGGATCGACTCGACGCAGCGCGCTGGGATGTACGCGCGCACGGGCATGCCCATCGACGGCCGCTATTTGGCTCCCATGCTGCAGTTTCACTTCGCGGCTCGCATCGGCCAGATTCGCGCCATCCTGTCGGCGAAGGACTATCTGCTGTCCGAATTGACGGGCATGCGCATCACGGAGCCCTCCACCGCGGCCGGCTACGGTGTCTACGACTTGAAGGAGCGATGCTTCAGCAAGGATCTATGCGCATTCTGGAATCTTCCGGCCGGCTTGTTGCCGCCGGTCCAGGCCGCCAACTCCTTGGCCGGCCGGTTGAGTGAAGCCGGGGCGGCGCTTCTTGGTCTGCGTCCGGGCGTCGCGGTGAGCACCGGCGCCGCCGATTCGGTGTGCGCGGCGTATGCCATGGCGGGGCTCGACCAGCGGGTCGTGTCGGTGAGCTTCGGCTCGAGCGCGGTCATCATCGGTGCGGATGCGCAGTTGCGGCTCGACGCGTCGGCACGATATCTGGTCACGCCGCACGTCGATGACAACTGGTACGGACGCGAAATGGATTTGCTGGCGAGCGGCACCGGCTATCGATGGCTGAGCAACCTGTTCGGTTGGCAGGACGGCCAGATCGACAGCTACGCGGCCGACTCCACTCCCGGGGCCCGGGGCCTGTGCTTTGCGCCGTACCTTGCCGGCGGAGAACAAGGCGCCTTGTGGAATCCGCGCTTGCAAGGCGCCATATTCGGTCTGAATTTACGTCATTCGCCGGGCGACATCGCCCGCGCCTATTTGGAAGGCGTGTTCTATGAAGTGCGGCGCTGCGTGGATGTGCTTTCGGAAACCTCGCCGGTCGAGTCGGTCCGAGTCAGCGGCAATATCGTGCACTCGCCGAGCAGCACTCAGATGCTGGCGGATATCCTCGATCGGGTCGTGGTCTCGGTGCCGGACAAATCGCCTGCGGCACTCGGCGCCGCACTGCTCGCGCGCCGGATCTGCGATGGCGCAGCGGCCCATGGTCCACGATCCTCATTGTCACCGCGCACCAGGCGGCCCAACGGGCCCGCCGCCCAGCAATATGCGTCGCTCTATCGAGAGTATGTGGAGCGTGCCGCGCGATGCGAGTAATGCGAAGCGACACGCCGCAGGCGTTTGCCGCGGCGGCGGCGGATTATCTGGCCGAGCGGCTGAGCCGCAACCCCCGCTCGGCACTTGCCCTGCCGAGCGGAAACACACCGCTCGGGCCGTACGCCGAGATCGTAAGGCGGTGCGCTGGCGGCGCCATGAGCCTCGCGGAAGCGTGGATTTTCAATCTCGACGAATACTGTGGTCTGGCTGCCACCGATGCGCGAAGCTATGCGGCATTTTTGCGCCGCCAGCTGATCGCGCCGCTGGGGCTCGCCTCGGACCGGGTGCGGCTGCTGCGCGGCGACGCGGCGGATCTCAACGCCGAATGCCGCTATTACGACGCGGCGATCGCGGCTTGCGGCGGCATCGATGTCTGCTTTCTGGGCCTGGGATCGAATGGGCACATCGCGTTCAACGAGCCCGGCGCGTCATGGGACCAGCGCACCCATGTCGCCCGATTGGCGCAGTCGACTCGGGCCTCCCAATCGAGCCAGGTCGGCGGCGACTGGCGGATTCCGACGCACGGCATCAGCATGGGGATTCGCACTCTGCGGGAGGCGCGGCATGTTCTGTTGCTGGTCGCCGGCGCGCACAAGCAAGCGGCTCGAGCCGCCCTCGAGCGCGGCGTCAAGGATCCCAATTGGCCGGTCACGAGCTTGCTGGAACATCCCGAGCTCACGGTCATTGAGCTTTGCGCACCCGGGGACCCTCGGTAAGCTCCACCGCTTCGACAAAGAACTTGGGTGCGGTCTCGAGGCGGAACGCAAATGCCTTGGCCACGAACAGCATTTTGAACGCGTCGATGGGTTGATGACGCGCCGAGTAGCTCACGCCGGACACTTCGACGACCCATTCGAAACTCATCATATCGAGCAGTTCCCGCTCACGCTCGAGCGCCGGGCGCGACACCAGCGTTTGTTCCTCGCGCGCCTCCTTGAGACCGAATTCCTCGTCGAGCACGCCGTACAGCGAGCGTTTATCGGGCCCGGCCAAGTGAGCGGCGAGGTCCGGCGCCAACAGCTTGGGGACGACGGAGCGCTCCCATATCATCGGTCGCTTGTTCAGCAGCCGCAGACGCGACACCTCCCACACCGTCGCACCCGCGGACAGCCCCAGGCGCTTGGCTTCCTCGGCCGTGCAGGGGCGCGCACCGCAGCCCAATATGCGGGTCTGCAGCTTTGAGTGGGCATCCAAATGAAGGCCGTTGCGCAGGCTGCCGATCTTGGTGGTTTCGGCGGCGACCCGCGGACGCGCAACGAAGGTTCCGCGCCCCTGCGCCCGCCGCACCACTCCCTGGGCGGAGAGTTCCGAGAGCGCGCGGCGCACCGTGACCAGGCTGACCCCGGCCAAGGAAGATATTTGCGCCTCCGTGGGCAATTGATCGCTCTCGCGAAGCTTGCGTTCGTCGATGTATTGCAGGACGAACGCAATGGTTTTTTCGTAGAGGGATTTCACCGCGCGAATTCCATGTCAGCAATTTCAAGAAGCACGATTGCCTTGCTCTTGCGGGATACCCCGAGAGCCCCATTGTAGCCCCGAACCCGATAAGAGTATGTCATTGCAATGACTTGTGAATCGGATTACATTCGCTGATGGCAGCGACCTGGGACACTGAACGCGGCCGGCGATTGAGTGAGCCAAGAAAATAGGGGATCTGGAATGAACAAACGCGTTGTCGGCTGGGTTTGCGGCTGCCTGTGGTCTATCTCCGTCCTCGCCGGCCCCGATGTTCAGGGTCCCCCGGTCGCGGGCAGTGCGGGATCCCCCGCCACCCTCGATACCATCGTGGTCACCGGTTCCTACATCCGCCGCACCAATACCGAGTCACCCTCCCCGGTCACCACCATCAACGCCGACGAAATCTCCAAGAGCGGCTTGAATTCGATTGCGGACGTCATCAAGACCGTCTCGGCGGATAACTCCGGCACGCTCGCGCAAGCGTTCAGCGGCGCGATGGCGGGCGGAGCGGACGGTATCGCGCTGCGCGGGCTTTCGGTGGATGCGACGCTGGTGCTGCTCGATGGCCACCGCATGGCGGCGTACCCTCTCTCCGACGACGGTCAGCGCCAGTTCGTCGACATCTCCTCGCTGCCCATGGCGATCGTCGATCGCGTGGAGGTCTTGAAGGACGGCGCATCGGCCACCTACGGCTCGGATGCCATCGCGGGCGTGGTCAATGTGATATTGAAGAAGGAATTCACCGGCACCGAGTTCTCGGCCGGCGCCGGCACGAGCGATCGCGGCGACGGTCAGTCGCAACGCTTTTCGGCGACCTGGGGCACGGGCAGCCTGAATTCCGACGGACATAACTTTTATATCAGCATCGAAGGCCGGCATCAGCAAGCGATCCCTCAATTGGCTCGCGGTTCTTATGTTTCCGCATCCGATCTGACCTACTGGGGCGGCCCGAACCTCTACGGCGGCGTCGTCAACGGCAATTTGCCGAATCCGCTCACCACCTACACGGTGCCCGGGCAGGTGCTGCCGGTGAGCGGCGGCGTGGTTGGCACGCAGATTCCGTTTCAACTGCCGGGATGCAGCGCGCAGAATCTGGCGCTGGCCGCCAACGGCGGCGGCGGCTGCGCCTGGGACACCAACGCCTACAAGAAGATCCAGCCGCGCACCGCCGGACTCGACGTGTCGGCCCGCTGGACACAACGGCTTTCGGGTGATTGGACCAACGCAGTCTCCGCTTCGTACTACTTGACGCAGTCCGAACAGTATCGGCAGCCGAACTCCTACAACGTGGGCATCGCGCTCGTCCCGTTCGCCTGGGCCGGCGCGGTGGCGGGCACCGTGAACCAGTTCGATCCGGCCACCACCCGCGTGGTGCTGCCCTCGAACAGTCTGGACAACCCGTTCAATCCGGCCAGTCCCTATTTCGCGAGCATGCAGGCGTTCTACGGCCCCAGTTACAAGAGCTACATAGGTAATAAGGCGCTGTTCTTCGGCGCACTGACGAATATTCCCGGACAGCACACGATGTACGGCACCGATGTCTATCGGTTGGTCGATGATCTGACGAACACCATCGGCGCCTGGGATGTGGCGGCGAGCGTGGGCTACGTGCGCGACGTCACCCGGATCACCTATCAAGGGTTCTTGTCCGTGCCCGCGTTCTATAACGCACTGGCGGACGGCTACCGGGTCGGCCAGTATGCCTATCTGAATTCCGCCGCCGCGAACGGCGCGCTGGTGCCGCAGACGCATGACACGCCGACCTCGGACCTCGCGTACATCTCAGCCAACGGGTCGCGCAAGATATTTGCGCTGCCGGGCGGCGACGCCTCGCTCGCCGTCGGCGTCGATGTGCGCACAAACCACGTGAACAATCCGGGACAACCGGGGGCCCTCGCGGGCAACATCTTGATGGACGGCAGCTTTTACGCCCACGGTTCGCAGACGGTATCCGCCGCCTTCACCGAGCTGGTGGCGCCGGTGCTCAATTCCCTGGAAGTCGATGCCGCGGGGCGTGTCGATCACTACAACACGTCGGCGGGTACCGCGTTCACGCCAAAACTCGGATTCAAATGGACCGTGATTCCGCAATTGGCGTTTCGCGGAACCTTTGCACTCGGCTTTCGCGCGCCGGGCATCTCGGAGAGCGGCAACGCCGGATCCGCATCGAGCGTCGCTCCCGCGCCGGTCGATCCCCTTCGCTGCATCCCTCCGCAATTTCAGCTCAACGGCGACTGCGGCGGTCCCGGCAGTTCGGTGGCGCTCCTGACTCGCAGCAATGCGAACTTGGTGCCGGAGAAATCGCACAGCTACACCTTCGGCGCCATCGTCGAGCCATTCGCGCACAACGCCATGACGGTCGACTATTTTTACATCCGTCGCGATCATGAGATCGCGTCCCAGCCGTATTCCCTCGAGAACGCGATTCGCACTCCGTCCGCGCCGGGATCGCCGCTGCCCGGACAGATCATCGAGTATCTGACTCCCTACGTGAACGCCTCGCACTCCATCGCCGCGGGCATCGACTTCGAGTGGAAGACGCTGTTCGATCTCGGCCGCTACGGCCGGCTGACGACGCGCCTGGATGCGACTCACCTCATCCAGCAGCAGCAGACCTTCGGTGACACGACTTATCACTTTGTCGGCACGGTCGGCCCGACCGCTCTTTCCGGCTCCACCGGCACGCCCGGTAACCGCGGTTCATTCAATGTGGACTGGACCCAAGGGCCGTTGTCGCTCGGCGCCACCTTCAATTACCGCAGTGCGATGCAAGGCATCGACCCCTCGCTCACCTCACCGCCCGCTCCGCCCAACTGTCTGCAGCTGAGCAGCACCAATCCGCATTGCTATGTGGCGGGGTTCGGCTATGTCAATGTCTACGGGCAATACCAGGCGAATGAACACCTGCAGGTCACGGGAACGATCATCAACGCGACCAATCGGCTGCCGCCTCTCAACACCGTGACCTACGGTGGACAAAATTACAACGCCTCGTACGACCAGGCCGGCGCGATCGGGGCTTTCATGGAAATCGCGTTCCGCTACCGATATTGACCGCCACCATCATTGATTAGGAATCACCCGCATGGCCAACTCAATTCTGCGTGCACGCTGCGGTTCCTTGATCGCGGTGGCGGGTTTGATGACCTGCACGTGGTTGCCGGCACCTGGTCACGCTACCGAAGCCCCGCCGGCGGCGCGAATCGCGGTCGACACTCGCGAAGCGCCACGCGGCATCATGAGCGCGCACTTGATCCTGCCGGTATCGGCCGGGCCGCTGACCCTGGTGTATCCCAAGTGGCTGCCGGGGCGCCACAGTCCTTCAGGCCCGCTGACCTCGCTCGGTGGTCAACGTTTCACCGCCAACGGCCAGGTGCTGCCGTGGCGGCGCGACTCGGTCGATCTGAACGCGTTTCACTTGGACATCCCCAGCGGCGTGACGCGCCTCGAGGCCGATCTGGAAATCCTCACCGCACCCGCGCCGGACGGTGTGGTGCAGGGACTCGAATCGCCGCGCGCCGCCACCGAATCGCTGCTGATTCTGGAATGGAATCAACTGCTGCTCTACCCCGAGGGATCCCGCAGCGACGACCTGATCTACCAGGCATCGGTGCGTTTGCCGCCGGACTGGAAATTCGCCACCGCGCTCGCGACCACCTCGCCCGGCCCCGAGCGCGTCGAGTTCGCCCCTGTGTCGCTCACCACGCTGATGGATTCGACTCTGATAGCCGGCCGCTATTTTCGGGACCTGCCGCTCGGCGGCACGCCGGCGGTGAGTTTGCATATCGCCGCCGATACGCCGGCGGCACTCAATATGAGTTCCGAGACGGCGGCGCATTACCGGCAACTGGTGCGCGAGGCTGCCGCGCTGTTCGGTGCGACCCACTACAATCACTATGATTTTCTCTGGTCGTTGACCGACCAGATCATGCCGGACGGGCTCGAGCATCACGAATCGAGCGATAATCGCTCGCCGCTGCGCGCATTGGTGGACGATCCCATTCGCCGCGCCGAGGCGAATCTTCTGCCGCACGAATATGTGCATTCCTGGAACGGCAAATACCGCCGTCCCGAAGGTCTCGCCACCCCCAATTTTCAAGAGCCCATGATCGATGGAATGCTCTGGGTCTACGAGGGCCTGACTGAATATCTGGGCGACGTGCTCGCCGCTCGCAGCGGCCTGTTGACCGAGGGGGAATTCCGCGATGAATTCGCGCGCATCGGCGCGGCGATGCAGTCGCACAGTGCGCGCGAGTGGCGCTCCTTGCAGGAGACCACCGTCGCCGCTCCGCTTCTCTATTATCAATCGCGTGCCTGGGCGGCCCGGCTGCGCCGGCAGGATGATTTCTATCAAGAGTCCGCCCTGTTGTGGCTGGAAGCGGACACCCTCATCCGGCGGGGATCCAGAGGCCGGAAAAGCCTCGATGATTTCTGCAAATTGTTCTACGGGGCGCCGAGCACCGGTCCCAAGGTGGTGCCGTACGATTTCAATGATGTCGTCAAGGCGTTGAACGCGGTATATGCCTACGATTGGGCCGGCTTCTGGACCGAACGATTGAATCGTCTGCGTGCGCAGGCGCCCCTGGAAGGCGTGCAGGCAGCCGGCTGGCGCCTCGCGCTCACCGACGCGCCCTCGAGCATGCACCTCGCGCACGAGGCGGACGATCGGGATCTGGACTTGCGCTATTCGCTGGGATTCTACGTGGACGACGATCGGGCGACCATCGGCGATGTGATCCCGCGTTCCCCGGCGGATCTTGCGGGAGCAGCACCCGGCAGTCATCTGATTGCGCTCAACGGCTACAAATGGTCCAAGGAACACTTGCACGACACGCTCGCCCCATCGGCGAACCCGTCCGGCACGATCACACTGCTGATCGAGAAGGATGACATGTATAAGAGCTTGGACTTGAAATATTCCGGCGGCGAGCGCTACCCGAATCTGCTGCGAGAGCCGGGAACCGAGGATCTATTGGCGCACATCGCCCACCCGCTGGTCGCCGCGCCCTGATTACGACACCGCGCAACCTGCAAGCGGTGCGCGATCGGAGGTAATCCCGCGGCTGTCAAGCATCACGATCAGCAACAGGAGAATTTCGATGCCGCATCAGAATCGTAATGGTCGGGTCGGGTTTGCCAGCCGCGTGCCGGTGTTGGGAACGCTGGTCGTGGCGACGGTAGCGTTGGCGCAGCAGGCGCCCAACACTGCCGCTCAGTCCGCGGCTGGCGTGCTCGAGGAGATCACCGTGACAGCCCAGAAGCGCAGTGAAACTCTTGAGAGAGTGCCCCTCAGCATCGTCGCCTACACCGCGGAAGCGCTGGCCGAATCCGGCGTCCAGAATTTCTCTTCGCTGGCGGCACGCATCCCCGGAGTGGCGCTGAATTCGGCAGGACCCGGCCAAAGCAGCTACTCGATCCGCGGCGTCGCCTCAGTCGGCGGCAACGCCCCCACAACCGGCCTGTACATCGATGAAACGCCGATCATTCCTTCCGGTGGCGACGGTGCAACCGCAACCATCGATCCGAATCTGTTCGATCTCGCCCGGATCGAAGTTCTGCGCGGACCGCAGGGGACTCTGTATGGCGCGAGTTCGATGGGCGGCACCATAAGATTCATCACCAATCAGCCGAACCTGATAACGCAAGAGGGTGCGGTCAAAGTCGAGGGCTCCAACACCGAGCACGGCAGCGGCAATGCGCGGCTGGACGCGATGTACAACATTCCGCTCATCGAGGATCGGGTGGCCTTGCGCGTGGTGGGCACGTACAAAGATTTCAGCGGCTTCATCAATCGCGAGATCGGCGTCTGGGCTCCGAACCCCAATGTGGCGCCGGGATTCCCCGCCTATCCCGTGTCGCCGGCGCAGCCAAGTTCCATCATCCGCCGCGTCAATACTGAGAAGCTTTACACCGTGCGTGCGCTGCTGAAGGTCGCCGTCAACGATGCCTTCACGGTCACGCCGTCGGTCTGGGTGCAGGATCTGCAGATGGGCGGTCCGCCGAATTTCGACATTCCCACGGGCCAGTCAGGCGGACCGCTGATCCAAGCCCGGCCTTTCAATATATCGGAGGCCTATTCGGATCACTTCGTACTCAGCAATGTCACGATGAACTACGATTTCGCTTGGGGCAGCGTGTTGTCCACCACTTCGTACATGCAGCGCCGGGAAACGACACCGGACGATGAGACCGAGGCGCTCGAGGATGTCTTCCCGCAGGGACAGTTCGTGCCCAACGTCTACTCGCCAATCGTAACAACCCGGGAATTCACCGAAGAATTGCGCCTTGCCATCAATCCTGCCGGCTCGGCCCTGAACGGGGTGATAGGCGGATACTTCAACAATGCCAACCGCCACTACTACGTGAACTACCTGACCCCAAACTACGCCCAGCTATTCGCGAATTCCTACACCACGAGCGTCCTTCTCCCGGGAGTGCAGTTGAGCGATCTCAACTACTCCCAGAGCGGCGACTATTCTCCCAAACAGTCGGCGGTGTTCGCCGAGTTCAACTATGCCATCACCAGCCGATGGAAGGCGATTGCCGGCCTGCGCTGGTATGACCTGCAATACACCACGGTTCGAAATGAGGACGGCTGGAGTAACGGCGGCTATACGCTCTCGGAAGGCTCTGCCAAGAACACGGGTTTCGACCCGAAGGGCGCACTGTCGTTTCAGGCGACCGGAAATCAGTTGTACTACCTCAGTGCCGCGAAGGGCGTGCGTCCCGGCGGCGTGAACACCAGCAATCTCGCTGCCAAGGGATGCGGTCAGGACTACGGTCCGTATCAGCCCGACAGCGTGTGGACCTATGAGATTGGCGCCAAGACGCGTTGGCTCGACGGCACCGTCACTCTCAACGCCGCAACGTATTACACCAAATGGAGCGACGTTCAACAGGGGGAAACACTGCCTTGTTCGTATCAGATCACGGCGAATGCGGGGTCAGCGACTGTGAAGGGCGGGGAGATTGAAATCGACAGCCTGATCGGCGGACACGTGCAACTGGGTGCCGGCGTAGGCTATACCAAGGCCGTACTGGCCGCGGATGCACCCAATCTCGGTGGGACAAAGGGCGAGCAACTCGAGAACGTCCCGCTGTGGAACGCCAACGCCACCGCCAAATATATGTTTACGCCGATGGCTGGCTATGACGGGTTCGGGCGCGCCGACGGGCAATATGTGGGCGCATCCTATCCCGATTTCGCGCGCACCGATCCGGCAACATTTCAGCGTTCCTATACCTTGCTCGATCTGCGCGCCGGTGTGGTACACAACGCATGGGAAACGAACCTGTTCGTCACCAACGTGTTCGATAAGCAGGCTGCATTATCGCAGTTCATCTCCAGCAATTATTCGGCGTCCACCCGTGCGCGAATGTACACCAACCGGCCGCGCACGGCCGGCCTGTCGCTGCGATGGAAGTTTTGAGCGGAGCGCTGGGGAACAATTCGGCGCACGGTCCCGCTCGGCCCAGACAGATTCGGACTGCGGCGGCGCCTGGATGGCGGCGACCGCGGTAATGAGGAGCGCGACGGTCCGGAAACGGTTGGGTCCGGATGCATCGGTTGTGACTTCACGATGCACCGTGACGGTAAATGCTCTTCGCGAAGTATCCCTGGATGCGACCCTGATCAAATACCTACCGGGCCAGGTGATTGCGGTTTGCCGCCGGCAGCAGAGCGTCGGACCGCGGCTTGCGGTAGTATCCGAGCAAACTCGTCTTCAGCCTGGATGTATGGAGGCACGGCGCAACCGGTATCGCTCTCAATTCCTCGGTTCGGACAACTGGCTTTAGATGAACACAAAAATGCAATTTGCACGCCGTCTGTTGGAGCTTCTTGCGTCGGTTTCCGTTGCAGGCGCGGCGCATGCACAGAGCGACTACGCATGGGACGGTCTCTACGCTGGCTTCAATGCGGGCGAGGTGTCGAACAACACGTGCGACAGCTGGTCGCTGAATGGCGCGACGCTCGACCCCGTGATTGCAGCCGCGTTCTCCAATCGGAACTGTCCAAGCAACAGTACCTTTGTCGGCGGAGTGCGGATCGGAGACAACTTTCAATACAAGCGTTTTGTCTGGGGATTCGTAGCGGAATTCGGCGACTGGAGCGCCAAGAATCACAACCGATCGTTGAAATATGCGGGAAGCGAGTCTCCGCCGGGCACCTATACTTTTTCCGGCAAGGCGAGTCCGAGCGCTTTCGGGATCATCGGTCCCCGCATCGGTTACGCGGGCGATCATTGGATGCCCTACCTAAGGGCGGGCACCATCATCACCGGAGGATCACACAACAGCACGCTCAGTTACGCTCCGACGGGAACGACGAAAACCACCGCCTCGTTTAGCGGGGGTAAAAACTTCAACTCCATCGGTTGGGTTGCCGGAGGCGGCGTCGAACTCGTTTTGAGCGGTCCCTGGTCGCTTTCAGCCGAGTATCTCCACGTGAATCTCGGCAAAGGATCCAATTCCACTACGACTTGCACCGGCTCCCCCTCGGCGTGCGCCGTTTTTTCCGGTGTATCTCTCGACAGCACTCACAATAGCTTTACCGCGAACATGTTCAGGATCGGAATCAACTACTGGTTTTGGTATTAGGGGTTTCGGAAGCAACGGAACAGAAAACCGGGTTAGGCGGCGGGCATTGGGGGAGTATCCGGGAACGCCGAGCAGCGCTCACACTACTTGTCGGTTCTTTGCTGCGAGAGTCGAGGTGCCTGATTCCAGAATCCGCTGGTACCCATGGAAAAGGGAGACTCGCATTGAAATACCTAAAAGTTGCCGCGCTTATTTCTGGCTTTTTATTCGCCACGCAACTGCCCGCGACCGATCCAGCGACCGACCCGGTCGGCGTCTTTGTTCGTGCCGAAATGCAAAACCAGCACATCCCGGGCTTGACTCTCTTGGTGTCAAAGAACGGCAAGCCGATCCGCATTGAAGGCTACGGCCTGTCGAACCGCGAATTGGATGTCCGCGCCAAGCCATCCGACTCGCTCCGGCCAACGGACCGGTCAGTGACATAGTCGAAGTGGTCGCGTGGAAGCTGCCGATTGCACCGACGTCGGCAAGTGTCGATAGCGCTCCTAACGCAACGTGAGGACTTAGAAAGAATAGTATGGAGCGGCGAGTTGCGCCCCGGACCAGTCCAGCGCATTCTTCGCGTGAAATAACGGGCGAACGTGCTCCGGGGCAAGGAGATGCCGATAAATGAATAGATTCCCAACTGCGTGCGCAGGTAGATCTTACAGGGAACTCAAACGCCGTACCGGGCTCTGACCGAACGCAATGTTGATGTCAATCCCAGCAATTGCTCCCGCCGCAATTGAAACTACAACAATTCGCAAGGTGAGGGCGCGAATCATCCCGCTCGTCTTCATTCTCATGGTGATCGCTGCGCTCGACCGAAACAACATTGGATTCGCGGCGCTGACGATGAACAAGGAACTCGCGATTTCTAGCCAGCAATATGGATTCATCGCCGGTATCTTCTTTTTCGGCTATTTTATTTTCGAGATACCCAGCAATCTTCTGTTGCACCGAATCGGAGCGCGTGTCTGGATCGCGAGAATACTGATCACTTGGGGTATCGTCACAGTACTTTCCGGTTTCGTGCGAAGTGTGCACCAGCTATATGCTGCGCGGTTTCTGCTCGGGGTAGCCGAGGCCGGGTATTTTCCCGGAATCCTTCTATATTTGACGTACTGGTTTCGGCAGCGGCAGTTGGCGCAAACCGTTGCCTTATTCCTGACCGCAAATCCTGTAGCCAACATAATCGGCGCTCCATTCTCGGGCATGATTCTGGATCACATCCATTGGCTTGGACTGAACAGTTGGAGATGGTTGCTGATTTTAGAGGGCATCCCAGCCTTAGTGGGTGGTGTCCTTACCTATTTTGTGCTTCCTGGCCGACCTGCGGAAGCGAATTTTCTGACACCTGAGGAAAGAGCCTGGATCACGACTGAAATATCGCGTGAAGAACGGGAGAAACTGGCAGCCGGCCGAGTTACACTTCGTCGGGCACTGCTGCACACCCGGGTTTGGCACCTGACCGCGATCTACTTCACGGCGTTGGTGGGTTTTTACTCGATGATTTTCTGGATGCCTCAGTTGGTGAAAGGTCTTTCCAGCCAATACTCGAATACCACGGTTGGTTTGCTTGTGATGATTCCGTATCTCGTCGGGCTGCCGGTGATGATCCTCGTTGGCCGAAGCTCGGATCGAAGGCTGGAGCGTCGATACCACGCTGCTATTCCACTAATGATTGGCGCTGCTTCACTAATACTGCTGGGTACGACCGCGTCTGGTTCCGTTTATCTGTCGGTTGCCCTCTGGTGTCTTGTTGCATCGGCTATTTGCAGCCTGTGGGGTCCTTTCTGGTCGTTACCTAATGAGTTCTTGACCGGATTTTCAGCTGCAGCGGGAATTGCCTTGATTAATTGTTTTGGGAACCTTGGTGGCTTTATCGGGCCTTACGCAATAGGTGCGATCAGCAAGAAGACCGGGAATGTTCAGACCGGACTGATCTTTGCCGGCATTTCAGTGCTCACGTCGGCAATGCTGATTCTTGCGCTGCGGAAAAGAAGCTCGCTGGAGGCGGGAACAGTCTCGGACAGTCCGGGCTGTGCGGCCACAACTGCCCGGCATTAGCAAACGCGATGATACGTGCGTAGGCTCGCTAATCATCCGCGGTGCACGAACATCGATCTCGCCTTAGCTGCTAGTCGCTGCGCAGCGTCGATAGTGCTTGGAGTGCGCCGGCGTGATCGACTTCGAGGCTGAACTCGATCGGTTGGCAGCAGATCTGGCAGTCCTCGACGTAGCGTGCGGAGCCGGAACTGGTGTCAAGTTGCGTCTCGAAGCTCTCGCCGCAATAGGGGCACTGAACCAAGTAAAAATGCACGCCGCCCGGGGCGCTGCCATCGTCCACGGATAAGCTGGGGTCGATTACTGGCTCAAGACCGTACTGCACATCAATGCTCTGCGCATCGCTTAGGCTCACGTCAAACTTGTGTTGCTGCTTGCCAGGATTGGGCCGTTTCATAGGCTGGAGCGTTACTTGACCTGAATCGTCCGCAGATATTCCGTCAATCGCGCAATGAGGTCATCCGTGCGGCGCTGCGAGTCCGGATTCCCGGCGCCTTGATCTTCCCGATTGAACTCGAAACCCCACACCGGCATTTCCCGCGAGCCATGCGGCGGCAGTGTCTGGCGGCCATCGATGATCTTGCTGATCTGCTGCGCCGGAAAAACACCACCGTGACGGTGGGCAATGCGCGTGAGGTCGGGCACCTCGACCTTGAAACTCTTCGCCACGGCCCCGTCGCCACGGGCATTCTCACCATGGCAGCTGGAGCAAAAACGCTTGAATAGCTCAGCACCCGTATAGCCCGAGAAATCCTGCGCACGCGCCGAAACCGACGCCAGGACGAGCGGAACCATCGCAATGCTGAGCGCCAAGAAAGCATGCCGGGCCTGAGTACTCATTCTAACCTCCGATGATGATGCACAAGCATCGTCCATGGGTGGTCATGGTCAATCCGTAGTCCTACGCAGTCACCAACGGGGGGCGGCTGCGCGGATCCAACTGAGGTCTTGGTGCCGGCCGCCAAGCGCTCTTTGCGTCACTGATAATAATCTAATAATCAATGGATTACGATCTATTTCTACCAAGATTTTTTATATTTGGTCGGAGGCGGGGGCCGCACTCTAGGCGCCAGCTCACGCGCCAGCGCCCGGGCGGCGGCGATGATCCGCGTATCTTTCAGCAGCTTCTCCGGGTAATAAGCCGAATCTCCGGCGTGCATGGCGCCGACGTTGGTCATGAGCGCGATCACGACGTCCTCATCCGGCACCCAACCGACCGCGGCGCCGAAGCCGAGTACATTTCCCGTGTAGCCGATCAACCTTTCCTGGCCGTAGCGGTCGAGCGCGAGGCCCTGGCCCATGTCCTCATCCTTGTCGTCGGTCGGTTTGAATGACTCCATGCGCTTCAGGCCGGATGGCGCCACGATGAGTCCGTCGCGCAGGGCGCGCGCAAATAGAGCCATGTCCGTAGCGGTTGCGAGCGCCGCCCCGGCGGTCCATTCGGTGGAGAGATTCGATCGGGACACATCGATGAGCCGCCGATCGATGCGCCGAAAGCTTACGTGCATGCCGGCGTCCCGCAGAAATTC
>Ga0209048_10001322_pt1 | contig 25589 bp, 22 predicted proteins | sample FrelakmetCRP12CR_FD_187146 | JGI IMG/M metagenome (GOLD analysis project Ga0209048, IMG submission 187146) | Freshwater lake sediment microbial communities from the University of Notre Dame, USA, for methane emissions studies - CRP12 CR (SPAdes)... | ecosystem: Environmental > Aquatic >... | reverse complement strand
CGTCGTGGCGGCGATTGGATCATGAACCACGATACGGCTCCCCGGCCACCGATTGCGGATGCGCCATTCAATCTCCCCGGCATCGTCGGCCGCATGCTCGCGACAATCGCCGAGCGGACCGACATTCCGCTTCGGGCGGTGCTGGCCAACGGGACCGTCGTCGAGAGCCGCAATGCGGCGCCCGCGTTCACGCTGATATTCCGGACCTCGCAGGCGGAACGCCGCGTCGTCCTGTTCGGCTACGTGGGCCTCCTCGAGGCGTATTTCGACGGCGGCATCGACGTCGAGGGCGACCTGGCGCTCGCCTTCCGCGCCGGATTCGAGAGCGGCTACGATCTCGTCCGGAATCCGTTGGTCGTGCTGCGCAACCACCAGCACGAGTGGAGCCATTCGAATCGCTCGCTTCCCCAGGCAAAAGCCAATGCGCGCTTTCACTACGGCCTCGGACAGGCGTTCTACCGCTACTGGCTCGACGTCCCGGCCATGATGTACACGTGCGCCTACTGGAAGGAAGGGACGAAGACGCTGGAAGAGGCGCAGCGCAACAAGATGGATCACGTCTGCCGCAAGGTTCGGCTGGCTCGGGGCGAGACGTTCGTCGATGTCGGCTCCGGCTGGGGCGGACTGCTGTTCCACGCATGGGAGCACTACGGCGCCCTCGGCACCGGCATCAACGCGACCACCGAGCAGGTGGCCGAAACGCGGGCGGAGATCGACCGGCGCGGCCTCGCCGACACGCTGCGCGTGCTCGAATGCGATTTTCGCGAGATTCCGGGCCAGTTCGACAAGCTGCTGTCGATCGGCACACTCGAGCATGCCGGACGCGACTCGTTGCCGGAAGTGGTTCGCGCGCATGCCGCTGCGCTGAAGCCCGGCGGCCTCGGCGTCATCCATTTCATCGGCCACGTCGGCAAGCGCGACACCGAGCTTTATATCCGCAAGTACATCTTTCCCGGCGGCTGGATTCCGAGCCTGTCCGAAGCCATCGACTGGATGGAGCGCTGCGGGCTCGAGATCCTGGACGTAGAGAACCTGCGTCGCCATTACGCGCTGACGCTCGATTGCTGGGCCGATCGCTTCGACCGGAACTGGGAGGCGATCCAGGCACTCGACCCGCAGCGCTTCGACGAGAGATTCCGCCGGATATGGCGAACGTACCTCTGGTCCTGCGCGGAAGTGTTCCGGACAAAGCAACCGCAGATCGACTTGTTCCAGGTGACCGTCAGCAAGGGCAATGTCGGCGGCGGCTACCCGATGAGCCGCGCATTTCTCTACTCGCCGTCGCCATGACGGTGCACGCGGACAAGGTCTCGACTCTTGCCGTCAGGCTGGCAAACGCGGCGGTCCCGGGTGTGCCGCAGATCGGGCTCGCGAAAGCGACGTCGAACCTGTTCCGCGACCGCCCGCGCCGGCCGCGACCCAAAGTCAACCTCGCGGGCTTCGACGAAATCGTTCGCATCGACGAGCGGGCGCGAACCGTCGAAGCCGAGGGGATGATCCCGTACGCGGCGCTCGCCGACGCGACCCTCGAGCGCGGGCTGATGCCGGCCGTCGTGCCGCAGCTTCGGTCCATCACGCTGGGCGGCGCGGTCGCCGGCGTCGGCATCGAGGCGTCGTCGTTCCGGTTCGGTCTCGTGCACGATACGGTCGCGGCACTGGAGATCGTGACCGGCGACGGGCGCATCGTCACCGCGAAGCCCGACAACGAGCATCGCGACCTGTTCCTCGGTTTTCCAAATTCGTACGGGACGCTGGGCTATGCACTTTCGGTGACTGCGAAGCTCGTCCCCGTGAAGCCGTTTGTGGCGCTGCGCCACGTCCGCCATACCGGCGCCGAAGGGTGCTTCGCGGACCTGCAACGGTACTGCGACGATGCCACGCTCGACTTCATCGACGGCACCGTGTTCGCGCCGGACGAAATCTATCTGACGCTCGCCCGCTTCGCCGACGACGCGCCCCGGACGAGCGACTACACGTACAGGAACATCTATTACCAGTCGATCCGCAAGTGCGCCGAGGATTGGCTCACCGTGCGCGACTACCTGTGGCGCTGGGACACCGACTGGTTCTGGTGCTCGAAGAACCTGGGCGCGCAGCATCCGCTCGTGCGCACGCTGCTCGGCCCCGAGCGGCTCAACTCGAACACGTGGCAGCGGATCATGCGGTGGAACAGCCGATGGGGCATAACGCGCGCCTGGGACCGGCTGCGCGGACTCCATCCCGAATCGGTGATCCAGGATGTCGATATTCCGATCGAGCACGCCGCCGCGTTCCTCGCGTTCCTGCACCGCGAGATCGGGATCCTTCCGATCTGGATATGCCCGATCCGCGCGCCGGTCGCATCGCCGAGGTACACGCTGTATCCGTTGCATCCGGGGACGCTCTACGTCAACTTCGGCTTCTGGGACAACGTCATCGATCGCGCGCCACGGCCGCCGGGATACCGCAACCGGATGATCGAGGCGCGCGTAAGCGAGCTCGAAGGGCTGAAATCGCTCTACTCCGATTCGTACTACACCGAGGACGAGTTCTGGCGCGTGTTCGACCGGCCGGCCTACGCCGCGCTCAAGGCTCGCTATGACCGGAACGGAATTCTCCCCGACCTGTACGCGAAGTGCGTGCAACCGGCGTGAGGCGATGCGGACAGGCGGAAATCGACCTGCGTTGAGGCATGTCAAGGCGCGATCGCGGTCGCGATGCTAGGTTTGACTTGGGTCTTTCGATCGATCCGTCGATGAAAAGGTGAAGAGGATGACAGGATTCAAAGGAGAACCCACGCCGCGCACGCCGATCGGCGGTATCGCCCGGCATGGCGCAGCAATCTACGACGAGGCGCCGCACGACCCGTACCAGGCCAAGGGCAAGTATTCCGAGCCCGCGCGCTGCAACGAATGCGGCGCCGCGTATCACCGCGGTCGATGGCAATGGGGCGAAGCTCCGCATGGCGCGCGCGATGTGCTTTGTCCCGCCTGCCACCGGATCCACGACAAGTTGCCGGCCGGGACGCTTACCCTCGAGGGCACGTTCGTCGACGCGCATCGCGACGAATTGCTCGGCGTCGCGCGCAACGAGGGGGCGCACGAAAAGGGCGACCATCCGCTGCACCGGATCATGGGCATCGAGGAGGCGCCCGGAAAGATCACGGTCACGACGACCGACATCCACCTGCCGCAGCGGATCGGCACCGCGCTGAAACATGCGTATCAAGGCGAGCTCGAAGTCGAATACGCGAAAGAGGAATGCTCGGTGCGCGCCCGCTGGCGCCGCTAGAGAGCCGGCAAGCGCGACGCCAAATCGAACGCCCGCCGCCCGGTGTTTACCGCGACGGCGCGGGTGGCGTTGCGGCCGCGCGCAGCAGCGCGATGACCTCCTCGTCCTCGACCTGCCGGAAGTCGAGGTAGAACTGTCCGACGGCACGGAAGTAGTCCGGGATCAGCAGGCAAACAACCTCGTCGGCGTAGGGCCTTACTTTCTCGAGCGCCCCTGCGGATGCCACCGGGACGGCACAGATGAGCCTCTTGGGAGAACGCGCGCGCACCGCGTGCAGCGCCGCGAGCATGGTCTCCCCCGTTGCGAGCCCGTCGTCGACGACAATGGTAATGCGGCCCGCCGGATCGAGAGGTGAGCGCACCGGCGTGTACTGGGCGCGCCGGCGCCGCATCGTCTCCAGCTCGGCGGCGACCGCGTGCTTGAGATACTCCGGGGACGCACCGGCGAAAGCCGCATCGTCGGAAACATGCGACCAGCCGGTTTCGTCGACCGCGCCGATGGCGTATTCCGGGCTGCCCGGCACCGCAAGCTTTCGCACGAGGACGACGTCGAGCTCGCCCCCCAGCGCGTCGGCAACGATCTTGCCCATCGGCACCGCGCCGCGCGGAATCGCAAGCACGAGCGGGCGCTGCCCGCGCCAGTGCGCGAGCGCATGGGCGAGCCTTGTACCCGCATCGATGCGATCGCGGAACATCTTCTGCCGGTCGCGGGCCCGCCGCCGTCGCGTGCCGCGATTCGCCTCAGGCCGGCGGAATGCGCAGCACCTGGCCCGGATAGATCCGGTCGGGATTGGACAGCATCGGCTTGTTGGCGTCGAAGATCTTCATGTATTTGTTCGGGTCGCCGTAGTTCGCCTTCGAGATCTTCGACAGGTTGTCGCCCGCGACCACCGTGTAATACGTGCCCTCCGGCGCGCTCTGGTCCACCGACATCATGTCGTTGACGTGACTTACGCCCGACACATTGCCGCAACACAGGACGATCTTTTCCCGGGTCGCCTGGTCGGGCGCGACACCGAAGACCGAGACCGACGTCGTGGCGCCATCGTAGGTCACCGTAAGACCGGTCGCCGTCAGCCCCTGCGACTGGACGTAGCCGAGGATCGCGTCACCCGCGGCGTCATTGGCCGCCTTGATGGCCCCTTCGGTCGGCGCGGCAGCCGCCTGCGCCATCGCTTCCTTGGCCTTGCCGCCGCCGAACAATTTCTCGCCGGCCTCTTTCACGAAACTGATAAGACTCATGTTTATTCCTCGATCACGAAATTTGGAACGCGGATGCCCCTTAGCGCCTGCGCACGCCGCGTGATACGAGCATACACCGGCGTGCACGGATGCGGGGAGCGACGATCGATCGCCTGCGACGCACCGCGATTGACTACAATGGAGGGGTCCGCCGCGTGCGGTGAAGGCATGCCCGTTCCCGTTACCGCTGCACCGGTACCACCGTCCATCCGTCCCGGCTCGTGGGAAGCCTGGCGTGTGGCGCTGCGTCCCGCGACACTCTGGATCGCGACGATTCCGGTGGTTGTCGCCACCTGTCTCGCGTGGTCGCTGGCCCGCGACTTCGACCCGTCGGTCGCGCTGATCGCCCTCGGGACGGCGGTGCTGATGCAGGTTGTCACGAACCTGCAAAATGACGTCGGCTATACCGAGCGCGGCGGGGAGACCGGCACGCGCGTGGGCCTGCCGCGCGCGACGGCCAAGGGCTGGCTCCGCACGCGCGACGTCAAGCTCGCGATCGTCGCGGCGATTGCGATCGCGCTGGTGACGGCGCTGCCTCTGATCCTTCGCTTCGGCTGGCCCGTCCTCATGCTTGGCCTGGCGGCAACGGTGGCGGCCTGGGCCTACATGGGCGGCCGGCGACCGATCGCCTACACGCCCTTCGGCGAGCTGACCGTGTTCGTGTTTTTCGGACTGGTCGCCGTCTGCGGCACCTACTACGTGCAGACGGGGACCGTCGACCGGGCGGCGGCGATCGCCGGCGCTGCCCTCGGCATGCATGCCGCCGCCGTGCTGCTCGTCAACAACTTTCGCGACCGCGAGCACGACCGCGCGACGGGACGACGCACGCTTGCAATCGTGCTGGGACGGGGCGGATCGCTGCGACTCTACGCGGGCCTGCTCTTCCTGCCCTTTGCGCTCGCGGCAGCGCTCGCATGGACGGTCGGCACCGCCTGGCTCGCGCTGCCGTTGCTCGCGCTGCCGATGGCCTGGCAGCTCTCGCGGGCACTTGCCGACGCGCCCCCGGGTCCGGCGCAGAACACGTTGCTGCTTCGCACGGTGCTGCTCGAGGTTGCGTTCGGACTTCTGCTGTCCGTCGGCGCGCTCGTCTACGGAACTCGGTGAGCGCTCTTCGCTTGCAAGGCTGTAGCGGCACCGTTCCCGCTACAAGCCGAGGGCGACGTCCGTGCCCTGCGCGATCGCGCGCCGGGCGTCCAGCTCCTGGGCAACGTCCGCGCCGCCGATCAGGGTGACCGCCGCTCCGGCCGCGCGCAACGAGGCTTCGAGCTCGCGGCGCGGCTCCTGGCCGGCACAGACGACGACCGTGTCGACTTCGATCAGCTGCGGCTGCCCGTCGACCCGGATGTGCAGTCCCGCGTCGTCGATGCGTTCGTACTCGACGCCGGGCATCATCCTGACGCCGCGGCGCTTCAGCAACGCGCGGCGGATCCATCCCGTCGTCTTCGCGAGGCCCTCGCCGACCTTGCTGTCCTTGCGCTGCAGGAGCCACACTTCGCGCGGCGACCGCGGCTCTTCCGGCTCCGCCACGCCGCCGCGTTCGCCATAATCCTGGTCGATGCCCCACTCCCGCGGAAACCCCTCGGCGTCGTCGCCGCCGCCGTGCGTCAGGAATTCGCCGACGTCGAAGCCGATGCCGCCGGCGCCGATGATCGCGACGCGGCGTCCGGCCTCCCGCCGACCCATGACGATATCGACGTAGCCTGCGACTTTGGGATGGTCGATCCCGGGGATCGCCGGCGTGCGCGGCACGATGCCGGTCGCGAGCACCACGTGATCGAAACCCGCGAGGTCCGTCGCGGTCACGCGATGGGAGAGGCGCAATGTTACGCCGGTGGTCTCGATCCGGCGCCGGAAATAGCGCAGCGTCTCGCCGAACTCCTCCTTGCCGGGAATGCGCCGCGCGAGATTGAACTGGCCGCCGACTTCGTCCGCCGCGTCGAACAGCGTCACCGCGTGCCCGGCCTCCGCGGCCGTCGTGGCGCAGGCAAGCCCCGCCGGGCCCGCGCCGACGACGGCGACACGCTTCGGCGCCGACGTCCGCCTGAGGACGATCTTCGTTTCGTTGCAGGCGCGCGGATTGACGAGGCAGGTCGCGATCTTCCGCTCGAAGATCTGGTCGAGGCACGCCTGGTTGCAGGCGATGCAGGTGTTGATTTCGTCCGCGCGGCCGGCGGCCGCCTTGGCGACGAAATCGGCGTCGGCGAGAAAGGGCCGCGCCATCGACACCATGTCGGCGTCGCCGCGCGCGAGGATGTCTTCGGCAACGCCGGGATCGTTGATCCGGTTGGTCGCGATCAACGGAATGCTCACTTCCCCCTTCATCCTGCGCGTCACCCACACAAAGGCCGCCCGCGGCACCATCGTCGCGATCGTCGGGACGCGCGCCTCGTGCCAGCCGACGCCGGTATTGAGGAGCGTCGCGCCCGCGGTCTCGACCGCCTTGCCGAGCGCAACAACTTCGTCCCATGTGCTGCCGCCGTCGACGAGGTCCAGCATCGAGAGCCGGTAGATGATGATGAAATCCCGCCCGACGGCTTCGCGCGTGCGCTGCACGATCTCGACCGGGAAGCGGATCCGGTTCACGAACGTGCCGCCCCAGTCGTCGTCGCGTTGGTTCGTCCGCGGTGCCACGAACTGGTTGATCAAGTAACCCTCGGAACCCATGATCTCGACGCCGTCGTATCCGGCGCGCTGCGCGAGGCGTGCGCAGCGCACGTAGGCGGAAATCGTTCTCTTCACGCCCCAACCGGTCAGTGCGCGGGGGCGAAATCGCGAAATGGGCGAGCGCACCGAAGATGGCGCGACCGCCAGCGGGTGATACGCGTAGCGACCCGCGTGCAGGATCTGCAGCGCGATCTTGCCGCCCGCGGCGTGGACCGCCGAGGTGATCACCTGGTGCTTCGATACCTGCCACGGATACGAGAGCTGCGAGGCGCGCGGCTCGAGCCGCCCGACAAGATTCGGCGCGACACCGCCGGTCACGATCAGCGCGGCGCCGCCGCGGGCGCGTTCCGCGTAGAACGCCGCCATGCGCGCGAAGCCATCGGGCGCTTCCTCGAGACCCGTGTGCATCGAGCCCATCAGGACGCGGTTGGGCAGCGTCGTGAAGCCTAGGTCGAGCGGCGCGAGGAGGTGCGGATAGGGGATAGACACGTACGAGACTCCAGAGCCGGGGCGAATTCAACTCGTCGCGAGCAGATCGGGATGCGCGGCGCGAGGGGGCGAGAAACCGGAACGCGCAAGGTAGCACGCGGGGATTTGGAGCCCCCGAGCAACAAGACGGATCGGCCCCGCAGCAGATTTCAAAGAGAGCGGGCGATGATTTCCTTCATGATCTCGTTGGTGCCACCGTAGATTCGCTGCACGCGCGAGTCCGCGTACATCTGCGCAATCGGGTATTCGCGCATGTAGCCGTAGCCGCCGAAGAGCTGCAGGCACTCGTCGACCACCTGGCATTGCATGTCGGTCAGCCACCATTTCGCCATCGACGCCGTGGCCGTGTCGAGCGTGCCGGCAAGGTAGCGGACGATGCACGAATCGATGAACACGCGGCCGACGTGCGCAATCGTCTTTGCCTCGGCCAGCTTGAAGCGCGTGTTCTGCATCTCGATCAACGCCTTGCCGAATGCCTTGCGCTCGCGCGCGTAGTCGGTGGTGATCTGCACGGCGCGCTCGATGACCGCTACGCCGTACAACGCAACGATCGTGCGCTCGTAGGGCAGCTCGTCCATCATCTGCGCGAAGCCCTGGCCTTCTTCCCCACCCAGCAGCGCCTCGGCCGGGATGCGGCACTCGTCGAAGAAAAGCTCCGACGTGTCCTGCCCCGGCATGCCGATCTTGTCGAGCGTGCGGCCGCGGCGAAAGCCTTCGAGCCCGTCAGTCTCGACCATCAGGAGCGAGATGCCCTTCGCGGCGGCCGCGGTGTCGGTCTTTGCGACGACCATGAGCAGGTTCGCGACCTGGCCGTTGGTGATGAACGTCTTGGAGCCGCTCAGCGAATAGGCTTCGCCGGCGCGGACGGCGCGGGTGCGGATGCCCTGCAGGTCGGAGCCGGCGGAAGGCTCCGACATCGCGATGGCCCCAACGAGGTCCCCGCTCGCGAGCCGGGGCAGCCAGCGCTTCTTCTGTTCGACGGTGCCATAGACTTCGACATAGTGGGCGCAAATGTTGTGCACCGATTTGCCGAAGCTCGCCACTCCGGCATAGGCCAGTTCCTCGAACACGATGCAATCGTGGGCGAACGTTCCGCCGCTGCCGCCGTATTCCTCCGGCACGGCGCACAGCAACAGGCCCATCGAGCCCATTTCGCGCCACGATGCGTCGTCGACCCGGTGCGCGGCCTGCCACGCGGGCTCGCGCGGCGCGAGCACGTCACCGACGAAGCGGCGCACCGTGCCGCGGAACGACTCGAGATCGTCATCGAGCCAAGGCGAGCGGTAGGCGCTCACGGCACCGCGATCCACGCGTCGCCGACGACCTTGATCTCGCCGGCGTCGTTCATCGTCTTCACCTCGACCTTGACGAGGCGCTCGCCGTCACGCTCCTCCTTCTCGCTCACGCGCCCCGTGCAGGTGATGCGCTCGCCGACGTGGGTGATCGCCGTGAACCGCACGCCGAACTCGCGCAGGTCGCGCTGCGGCGCCCAGCCGGTCAGCAGGCGCCCGATCCACGCCATCAGCAGCATGCCGTGCGCGATGACGTCGGGCATCCCGGCCTTGCGGGCGAATTCGACGTCGATGTGGATCGGATTGTGGTCACCCGAAGCCTTGGCGTAGAGGGCGAGTGCCGAACGCTTCACTACCGGCAACTCGAGATCCGGCAGCATGTCGCCCACGCTGACCGAATCGTAAGTCAATGGCATCGCGGCATACCCTCAAAATTCGCGCACGACGATCGTCGCGCGCAGCTCGGCGACCTTCACGCCGTGCTGGTTCGTCACTTCGGTCTCCTTCACGACGAACGCCTTCTTGCTGCTCTTCTTCTGCAGTATATCGGCGATCCGCGACGAAAACGTCAGCCTGTCGCCGGCGTACACCGGCGCGAAATAGCGGAATCGCTCGCTGCCGTGGAGCACCTGCAGGATGTCCACGCCCATGTCCGTGATCCACTTGAAGGGGTCCGGCAGGTCGAGGTCGAGGCAAAGCGCGTAGGTCGGCGGCGCCGGCAGCGCATGATGACCGGCCGCGCGTGCCGCGGCGTCGTCGATGTATTCCGGCCGCGTCTCGCCCGTCGCCTGCGCGAAGTGGCGCAGCCGCGAGGCCTCCACGTTGGCGGAGTGTGCCGGAATGACCTTCCCGATGAAGTTGCGGTCGACCATCGTGTTCGGTCAGGCCCCGCGATACAGGGTGACGACGCACGCGCCGCCGAGGCCGAGGTTGTGCTGCAGCCCGATCCGCGCGCCGTCGACCTGGCGCGCGCCGGCGGTTCCGCGCAGCTGGTGCGCGAGCTCGTAGCATTGCGCGAGTCCCGTGGCGCCCAGCGGATGCCCCTTCGACAGCAGCCCGCCGGACGGGTTGGTCACGTAGCGCCCGCCGTAGGTGTTGTCGCCATCCGCGACGAATTTCGCGCCGCCGCCTTCGGGGCAGAGACCGAGCGCCTCGTAGCTGATCAGCTCGTTCTGCGCGAAACAATCGTGCAGCTCGACGACATCGACGTCCTCGGGCCCGATGCCCGCGGCGTCATAGACCTGACGCGCGGCCGCCTGCGTCATGCCGTAGCCGACCAGCGCCATCATGTCGTGCGCGGCGAACGTGTCGGGACGATCGGTCGTCATCGACTGCGCGGCGATCGACACGGTCGTGTCGAGACCGCGGCGGCGCGCGAAGTCCTCGGAAACGACGATGGCGGCCGCCGCGCCGCACGTGGGCGGACACGCCATCAAACGGGTCATGACACCCGGCATCAGAACGGGCGAGGCCAGCACGTCCTCAGCCGTCACCTCCTTGCGGAACAGCGCGAGCGGATTGTGAGCCGCGTGCCGGCTCGCCTTGGCGCGGACTTCCGCGAACGTCTCGAGCGTGGTCCCGTACTTCTGCATGTGCGCCAGCCCGGCGCCGCCGAAATAGCGGATTGCCAGCGGAATTTCCGGATGCCCGACGAGCGCGTCGGTCTCGCGGTCGAAATCGTCGAACGGCGTCGGCCGGTCGTTGAATTTCGCGGTGAGCGCGCCCGGCGCCATCTGCTCGAAACCGACCGCCAGCGCGCACTCGACCGCGCCGCTGCCGACGGCCTGGCGCGCGAGAAACAGCGCTGTCGAGCCCGTCGAGCAGTTGTTGTTGACGTTGACCACCGGGATGCCGGTCATGCCGACGCGGTAGAGCGCCTTCTGCCCCGCCGTCGAATCGCCGTACACATATCCTGCGAATGCCTGCTGCACGTCGCCGTACGCAACGCGCGCATCGGCGAGTGCCTCGATCGCGGCGCGGGAGGCCATCACGTCGTATGGCTCGCTCGCGCCGGGCTTGGCGAACGGGATCATGCCCACGCCGGCGACGATGACAGTGCGAGTCATGATGAGGTGCGCAGCATCCACTCGTGCGCCGGATCGTTCCTGAAATGCCACACGCGTTGCGGTCCGGCCATCACGTTGAGATAGTACGACGTATAGCCGTGAGGCACGACGACCGGATGGTATCCTCGCGGCACGAGCACGACGTCGCGGTCTTCGACTGCCAGCGCCTCGTCCAGCGACCGGTCGTCGGTATAGACGCGCTGGAACACGAAGCCCTGCGCCGGGTGGAGACGGTGGTAGTACGTCTCCTCCAGCGAGCTCTCCGTCGGAATGGCCTCGGTGTCGTGCTTGTGCGGCGGATAGCTCGACGAGTTCCCCGGCGGCGTGATCACCTCGACGACCAGCAGCGCTTCGGCCGGCGCGTCCTGCGGCAGGATGTCGCGCACGTAGCGCGTGTTCGATCCGGCCCCGCGCACCGTCCGGCGCATCGACGCGGGGTCGATGAGGCGCGGCGCGACGCCCTTCGCCGCAGGCGCGAAGCACAGCGCGACCTCCGCCATCGTATCGGCCGCGATCTCGAAATCGCGTCCCGGCGGCAGGTAGACGGCATGCGGCGCGACATCCTCGAACGGGGACTCGCGCGTGCCGAGGCCGCGCCACGCGTGCTCGCTGCTTGCAATCGCCACGTTGCCCGCGACGACGACGATGCACAGTTCCCGCGTGCCCGTCGCGCCTGCAAATCGCTCGCCGGGCGCAAGCCGCAACGCCTCGAACCCCACGCGACGCCAGCCGGCCGACTCGGGCGTCACGCGCGCAATCGATTGTCCCGAACGTGCCGCCTTGACGATGAGGGGCGAGGTCATGCGTTCACCAATCCATGCAACAAGCGATAGGCCATCTCCGCATAGCGATACGGCGGCGCCACGGCAGGATCCTGCTCGCCCTCCACGACGAGCCAGCCGTGGTAACCCGCGCCGCGCAGGATATTCACTACGGAGGCAAAATCGACGCAACCTTCGCCAGGCGTGCTGAACGCGCCATTCATCACCGCCTGCAGGAAGCTCCAACCGCGATTGCGCGCCATCTTCGCGACCTCCGGCCGGACGTCCTTGCAGTGGACATGCACGACGCGCGCGACGTGCTTCGCGAGTTCCGTCGCCGCATCGCCGCCGGCAAACGTCACGTGGCCGGTGTCGTGCAGCAGCCCGGCCTCGGGTCCGGTGACGCGCATGAGGTGGTCGACATCGTCGGCCGTCTCGACGTAGGCACCCATGTGGTGATGGTAGGCGAGGCGCACGCCGCGCGACGCCGTATGGCGCGCGAAGGCCGTGACCCGCTCGCCGTAGGCCGACCACTCGGCGTCGGTCCGGAAGCGCGGCCGGCGCGCAAGCGGCTCTGGCCGGCCCTGGATCGAATCGGCGACCTCGCCGTAGACCATCACCTTGGCGCCGTTGCTTGCGAGCAACGCGAGATGCGCTTCGACCGCGGCAATCTCGTCGGCCACCGTGCCGCGCGCCAGATGGCCCGAATACCAGCCGGACACGCACGCGAGGTCGTGCCGCGCAAGCACCGCGCGCAAAGCGTCCGGCGTGCGCGGAAACTTGTTGCCGAGCTCGAACCCCTCGTAGCCGATCGCCTTGCCTTCGACGAGCGCGGTGTCGAGCGGTGTTTCGCCCCCGAGCGAGGGCAGGTCGTCGTTGGTCCACGAGATGGGATTGATGCCGATGCGCGCCGCAAGCGCCATCACGTCCTCTGCGCTTTCTTGCCGTCGTCGTAGGCCGCCCGTGCAGCGCGCACCTTCTCCGACTCGGAGACCTCCGGCACGCCGACTTCCCACCACCAGCCGCCCGCGGCGGTGGCGCGCAGCGGATCGGTGTCGATGACGACCACCGAGGTCCGGTCCGCCGCACGAGCGCGCGCCAGCGCGACCTCGAGCTCGCGAATCGAGCCGACATGCTCGGCGAGCGCACCCAGCGATCGCGCGTGGGCGGCGAAGTCAATGGCCGGCGCCCCCGGCTCCGCCTGCAACGAATCGGCGATCAGGTTGTTGAAGCCCTCGCCGCCGCACGCCTGCTGCAGCCGATGGATGCAGCCGTAGCCCCGATTGTCCAGCACGACGACGACGAGTTTCGTGCCGAGCATCACCGACGTCGCGATTTCGGAATTGAGCATGAGATAACTGCCGTCGCCGACCAGCACGATCACTTCGCGCTCCGGCTTCGCCATCTTGACGCCGATGCCGCCCGCGATCTCGTAGCCCATGCACGAATAGCCATACTCGACGTGATAGGCGCCCGGTCGCGCCGCGCGCCAGAGCTTGTGCAGCTCACCGGGAAGCGAGCCGGCGGCGCAGACGACGATGTCATCCTCGGCGGAGCGTCGGTGCCGCTGAACCGCGCCGATCACCTCGCCCTCGTAGGGAAGCGCCGGCGGCGCGACATCGCGCACGTCGACGATCCCGGATACGATTTCGCGCCACGAACGCGCCTCCTGTTCCGCGCGGGCCGTCCATGCGGGCTCCGCCACCCATCCCGAAAGCCGCGCCGCGAGCGCGCCGAGCGTCACCGCGACGTCGCCAGTGACGGGCGTCGCGTGCCATTTGCTCGCATCGTACGGATTGACGTTGACGGCCACGAGGCGCGCCTGCGGAAACAGCGAATGCGATCCGGTCGTGAAGTCCTGCAGCCGCGTGCCGATGGCGACGACCACGTCGGCACCGTGCGCAAGCGCGTTCGCGGCCGTGCCACCCGTCACGCCGATCGCGCCCGCCTGCAGCGGGTGATCCCACGCCATAGCGCCCTTGCCTGCCTGCGTTTCGGTCACCGGAATGCCATGGATTTCCGCGAAGCGCGCGAGCGCTGCCGCTCCGCCTTCGCTGTACAGCACACCGCCGCCACAGATGATGACCGGCCGTTTCGCGCCGCGCAGAATTTCCGCTGCCGCGGCGACATCCGCGTCTATCGGTGCGTGGACGCGCGAGCGAACGACGTTCGGCGCAAAAAACGCGGAAGGATAGTCGAAGGCGGTCGCCTGCACGTCCTGCGGCAGCGCGAGCGTGACCGGTCCACACAGCGCGGGATCGGTCAGGACCGACATCGCCACCGGCAGTGCGGTGATGAGCTCCGCCGGTTTCACGATGCGGGCGAAGTACCGCGACACTGGCCGGAAGCAGTCGTTCGCGGAAATTTCGGGGTCCTCGAAGTCCTCGATCTGCTGCAACACCGGGTCTGGCGCGCGCGAGACGAAGATGTCGCCCGGCAGGAACAGCACCGGCAGCCGGTTGACATGCGCGGTCGCCGCTGCCGTGATGAGGTTGGTGGCGCCCGGCCCGATCGACGTCGTGCACGCCATCATCCGGCGCCGGAAATTCGCCTTCGCGAACGCAATCGCCGCATGCGCCATCGCCTGCTCGTTGTGGGCACGGTAGGTGGGCAGTTCGCCACGATGGCGATACAGCGCCTCGCCGACGCCTGCAACGTTGCCATGCCCGAAGATCGCCCACACGCCGCCGAAGAGCGGCACTTCCCGTCCGTCGAACACCGTGCGCTGCGCGGCCAGGTAGCGGACCAGCGCCTGCGCCATCGTCAGTCGAAGGGTGCTCATCGCCTCGTTCCCTTTCCGGCCGCGCGCCAGGCATCGATCAGCGCCTCGAAATTCGCGCGCACGGCCGCGACCAGGCCGGCGTCGTCGATCGCGTTGGCAAGCCACGCCCGCGCCGGCTCGCCGAAGATCGTGCGTCCCACCGCGAAGCCGCGGCAGGTGCGGCTCTCCGCTGCGGCGGCGAATCCACGCGCGAGCTCGTCGATCGGCGCGTTCAAGCCGAGGATCACGACGCCGCGGCAATACGGATCGCGTTCGCCAATCAGCGCATCGAGCGCGGGCCACTCGTCGCGCGCCGGTGGCGGCAGCTTCCACCATTCGGGATAAATGCCGAGATTGTAGAGGCGTTTCACCGCGCGCAGCACGACGTCCGGGCCCTGTCGCAGGTGCCCCGGCGGCACGATCTCGATCAGGAGCTCGTGCCCGCTCGCCTGCACGGCATCGTAAAGGGCGCGCACCTGCGCCTCGTTTTCGAGGCGGTTTGCCACGTCGTCATCGGGATGGAAAGGGACCAGGCATTTGACGACGTGCTCGACCGGCCAGGCAACGAGCGTCGTGCCAATCGAGCGGCCATGCTCGAACACGACGGGATTGGATCCCGGCCACTCGACGGGCCGACCGATCCACCAGCCGCGGCCGGTGGCGGCGTTGAGCGCGTCCTGTCCGTAGCGGTCGTCGCAAAGGAGCCCGACGCTTCCCGCCAGCCCACGCGCCGCTTCGGTCTCGGCCACCGCCCGCACCAAAAGCTGCTTCACGTGCGGCAGGCGGCGCTCCTCCGCACCCGCGGCGCGCGTCATCTCGAAAAACGGATCGCGGTGGTCGAAGGCGAAGACGAAGAGCTCGCGCCGCTCCGTCCGCGGCGCGGTCACGCGATGCAGCCGCGTCAGCTCGGCGTCCTTGTCGGGTTGCGGGATGCGCTCGGCGTTCGCGATGTAGTGATCGAGCTCGATCCGGGTGGGCATCGCGGGCGCGCAGCCGTGTCGCGAAACGACGAGCGCGCCGCACGCGTTGGCATAGCGGCAACAGGCATCGTAGTCCTCGCCGCGCAGCCAGCCGGAGAGGAACCCCGAGCTGAACGCGTCGCCCGCGCCCAGCACATTCAGCACTTCCACCTTGACGCCGCGCCCGTTGAATGCGTCGTCGAGCGACGCGGGAATCGCGCCGTCGATCACCGCACATCCCATCGGGCCCCGCTTGACGACGAACGTCGCCTTCGTGACGCGGCGCGCCGCTTTCAATGCCGCGATGATGTCGGTGCTGCCCCCGGCGATCGCGAATTCCTCTTCGGTGCCGATCACGAGGTCGAACGCGGGCAGGATCGCCAGGAGGTGCGCCGTGACCGTGTCGCTCGCGATGAAGCGGGTCTCGCCGTCGCCGCGCTTGGTGAGGCCCCACAGCACCGGGCGGTAGTCGATGTCGAGGACCGTGCGCACGTCGTGCGCGCGTGCGCGCTCGAGCGCGAGGCTGCTGACGCGATGCACGTGTGCCGTCGAGAAGTGCGTGCCCGTGATCAGCAACGCCTTCGACTGCGCGAGGAAGTCGGCGGCCACGTCCTCGTCCGTCACCGCCATGTCCGCGCAATTCTCGCGATAGAAGATGAGCGGAAACGTGTCGCGGTCCTTGATCCCCAGCACGACGGCGGCGGTGAGGCGCGTCGGGTCCACGCTCACGTGCGAGACGTCGCAGCCTTCCCGCGCGATCGTCTCCACCAGAAAACGGCCCATGGCATCGTCGCCGACCCGCGCCGCCATCGCGGCCTTCAACCCGAGGCGCGCGCAGCCGAACGCCGTGTTGGCCGACGAGCCCCCCAGGTATTTGGCGAAGCTCGCGACGTCCTCGAGCCGAGCGCCGATCTGCTGCGCATAGAAATCGACGGCGAAGCGGCCGAGGCACACGACGTCGAAGCGGCGCCCGGCCGCGAAGGGGGTGTTGTTTTTCATGAGAGAAAGGAGACACTGCGGCCGCGATGGGAATCCCGGCGGCGCTTCTGTTCCGGTAACATAGAACGTCTTTCGAACTGGCGCAAGCGAGCCTCCCAATGATTGACGTCGCACTCTTCGGCGCCGGCCGCATCGGCAGCATTCACGCCGGCAATCTGGCGAAAGAAGCCGGCGCGCGGCTCAAATACGTGGTCGATCCCAACGCGAAGGCCGGGAAGGCGCTCGCCGACCGCCATGGCGCGCGGGCCTCGACCGTGGCCGAGGTCTTCGAAGACGGCAGCGTCAAGGCGGTGCTGATCTGCTCGTCGACCGATACGCACGCCGACCTGATCCAGGCCGCGGCGGCCGCCGGCAAGCAAATATTTTGCGAAAAACCCGTCGACCTCGATCTTGCGCGTGCGCGCACCTGCGCCGACGACGTGAAGCGCGCAGGCGTGGCCTGCCTCATCGGCTTTCAGCGCCGCTACGATCCGACGTTCTCGGCGCTCAAGGCGCGGATCCTCAAGGGTGAGATCGGCACCCCGGAGATGCTGGTCGTCACGAGTCGCGACCCCGGTGCGCCCCCGATTCCGTACATCCGGAGCTCCGGCGGCATCTTCAAGGACATGCTGATCCACGATTTCGACATCTTCAGATGGATCCTCGACGACGAGGCCGAGACGGTCCACGCGAACGGCTCCTGCCTCGTGGACCCTGCGATCGCCGAAGCCGGCGACGCCGACTGCACAGCCGTGACCATTCGGACGAAGCGCGGCCGCCTCTGCCAGATCAACACCAGCCGGCGCGCCGCCTATGGCTACGACCAGCGGTTCGAGGTGCTGGGCAGCGAAGGCATGCTGCAGGCCGGCAACCACGCGCCGACGGCGGTCGTCTCCAGTACGGCGGCCGCCGTCAGCCGCGACCTCCCCGAGCACTTCTTCCTCGAGCGTTATCGCGCGGCGTACGCGAACGAACTCGCGCATTTTTTCGCGGTGCTCGCCGGCCGCGAGAAGCTGCGCACGACGATCGACGACGGCGTGAAGGCGCTCGAGCTTGCCGACGCCGCAACGACATCGTGGAAGGAAGGACGGATCGTGCGGCTGTAGGTGCGCCGCCTATTTCGTGCGGTTCAGGTTGTTGTAGGGCCCGTAATCCGGCGAAAGGATTACCGCCGCCTTGGCTTTCGTAGCGCCAAGGCATTCGCCTCAGAAGCGCAGCGGCTTGCCGTAACCGGTGAGTTCCAGATAACCGCCTCCCGCTTCGCCGCCGGCGCCGGAGGCGCGAACGGCGCCTTCCCAGTAGATCGCCCCGGTGCTCGCGCTCGAATCGAGCTCCTGATCATCCAGCAGCGGATCGAGTGCGTATTCGGCGCCGCCCGCCTGCACGGTCATCGCGACCGGGTATTCGACACCCGTGCGCGGCGAGCGCCACATACGCCGCGGGACGAACCGCACGTCGCCGGGCGCGAAAGTGCGCACGCTGCCGTCCCGAGCGCGCTGCGTGCCGCCGGCCCAGAGCGTGGCGCCCGCGCGGTCGCGCATGCGAAATGCCATCAGCGCGCCGCCGTCGGCGAAATTGATGCCCACCCAATCCCAGCCCGCAGCATCCGGCGCCATCACGTCGCTCGACCATTCGTGATCGAGCCATGCGCGCCCGTTGACCGCGACGACCTTGCCCTCGATCGAGATCGATCCCGTCGCCGCCAACTGCGGCCGGCTGTAGTAGAAACTCGACTGTTGCGGCAACGGACCTTTGCGCGAGTAACCGGCGTCGCCGTTCGCCAGCACCGCCGGCGCCGACGCAAACGCAAGGTCGAGCGCAAAGTCGCGCGCGGAAATTTTCGCTCGATACACATCGTCGGCGAGCGACAGCGACCAGTCGCCGATGACGATGCGCGTCGTGTCCTCGCTTGCTTCGGCGAGCCCGAAGCCGGCGCGCGCCGCGCGCTGGTCGTGGCGGAGCCGGTTTTGCCGGGGATCGGCGAGCGCGGCATGTGCGAAGAGGAGCTGCCGCGGCGCAAAGGCGCTCGGATTGTCCTCGGCGACACGCGGTCGGTGCCGGAAGAACGTGACCTGCACGCCATACGCGTTGCCCGCGCCATCGGCGAGCCAGCCCGTCACGTACCACCATTCGACGCGAAAATCCGGATGACTGCCGTGGTCGCGCGGAAAACGCAGCGGATGCCCCGGCTCGACCGGTGGGTACGGCTCTCCGGCGATCGCGCGCGGCGAGACGAGCACGAGCGGGACCGCGAGGAATCGGCGGCGCTTCACCAATCGTCCTTCACCGCGCGCACGACATCGGGCGTCATCGCGCCGCGGCCACTCGCGAGCGCCGTGAACGTCGACAGCGCCAGCACGATGGCGCTGAAGGCGGCGAGCGATCCCCACGGCAGCGAGAGTTCCATTCCCCAATGAAACGACTGCCGGTTCACGACATGAATCAGGACCAGGCAGATGACGAATCCGAGCACGAGCCCGACGACGAGCCCGATGCCGCTGACGACAAGCCCTTCGGTCGCGAGCATCGTCCCCACCTGCCCGCGGGTCATGCCCAGGTGGCGCAGCACGCCGAATTCCCGCCGCCGCGCGAGCACCAGCGCGCCGAACGACGAGGACAGGCCCACGAGCCCGATGACGACGGCGGCGAGCTCCAGCGCGTAGGTGACCGCGAATGTGCGGTCGAAAATCCGCAACGAGAGATCGCGAATCTCGCCGGGCGTTGCGAGCTCGAGCCGGTCGCCGCCGGGAATGTCGTGCCGCAACGAGGCTTCGACCGCGGCGCGATCCGCGCCGTCGGCGAGCCACAGCGCCGCGTTCGTGACCTCGGCGTCGCCGGTGAGCTCGACATAGCGCGCGCGTTCCATTGCGATTGCGCCTTGCGGCCGTCCGTAGTCGCGCCAGACGCCGGCGACGGTGAACGACAGCGCCTTTCCATTCAGCGGCAACGCAATGACCGATCCCGGCGAAAAATGGTAGAGATCGGCGGCCGCCTCGTTGACCCAGACCGGAGGCGGCGCGTCGGCGGCGACATCGACCGGCGCGCCCAGCAGCGGAAGGCTGCGCGCGGCGTTCGCGCGGTCGATGGCGCGCGCCTGCAGCACGACGCGCACGCGCGACGGATCCAGCGACAGCTGCTGCTCGCGCATGAACTCGGCGCGCTGCACGCCCGGCAGCGCGGTGATCCGCGCCTGCACGTCCGGCGCCAGGAACGCGGTCTCCCCGCCCGCTGCCGCGCGCACGTAAATATCCGCCGGCAGGATCCGCAGGAGCCAGGCGTCGAGCGAATCGCGGAACGATGCCACCATGATCGCCATGGACACCATGAGGCTCACGCTCGCCACGATAGCCGCGAGGCTCACCGTCACCTGGCCCGGCGCGCCGCGCAGTTGGGCGAGCGCAAGCGCAGGAGCGGGGGCGCGAGGCAGGGGCAGCAATCGCAGCGCCGACGCCGCAAGACGCGGCAACAGCATCAGCGTGCCGACGAGAAGAAGGGCGATCGCGCAATAGCCGGCCAGCGGCAGGCCCGCGACCGGCGGCAGCAGCGTTGCCGCCCCGCCGAGTGCAATCGCGGCCAATCCCGGCAGCGGCGCGCGCAGCCGCGTGAATGCGCGCTCTTCGTCGCCCGCCTTCAGCGCCTGCGCGAGCGATGCGCGTGCCGTCTCCAGCGCGGGGACGATGCTGCCGAGCAGCGCGGCCGCGACCCCCAACGCAAAGAAGATCGCGACCGACAACGAGTCGACCGTGAGCGACGGCACGACGCCGCGGAAGTACCCCGAACCCAGGTCCGCGCCCAGCCAGCGCACTGCGAACGACGCCAACGCGAACCCGCCGAGAATCCCCACCGCGCTCCCCGCGGCGCCGATCAGTGCGCCCTCGGCGACGATCGACCATGTAAGGCGCCCGCGCGTGACACCAAGAACGCGCAGCAGCGCAAACTGCGCGCGCCGCCGCACGACCGAGAGCGCCTGCGTCGAGAACACGAGCAGGCCGCCGGTGAACAGCGCCACCAGCGCGAGCACGTTGAGGTTGACGCGATACGAACGCGTGAGGCCGGCGCTCGCCGCGAGGGTCGTCTCCGGCTTCACGGCATCGACCCCCGGCGGCAGAAGCTTGCTCAGGCCGTCGGCGAACGCGACGACATCGACGCCCGGGGCAAGGCGCAGGTCGATTCGCGTGACGCGGCCGAGACGGCCGAATGCCGCTTGCGCGCCTGCGATGTCCATGACTCCGACGTGCTGCGCGGCCGCGCCGCCGAGCTGGCCGGCGACGCGCAGCGGCACATCGACGAGCCCGACTTGCACGCGGACCACGTCGCCGGGCTGCGCCGCGAGCCAGCGCATCGCGGCGGTGCTGAGGAACAGCGCATCCGGACGCAACGTGTCCATCCGTTCCGTCGTCGACCCGACGAGCCCCGGCTGGATGAGGCCGGCGCGAAAGGCATCGAGCCCGACGATCCTGAGCGCCTCACCGCGGCCGGCGAGCTTGGCTTCGACTTCGACGACGGGGCTCGCCACCGCGACGCCCGGCATTCGCGCGAGCACCGGATACAGCGACTCGTCGAAGCCCGAACGCGGACCGCGCACTTCGAGGTCGGCGTCGCCGGACAGCGCGTGCACGCCCTGTCCAAGCTCGTTCATCGCCGTCTGGTTGATGAGCTGCACCGCATAGCCCAGCGCGACGCCCAGCGCGATCGCGAACATGGCGAGCAGCGTGCGCATGCGGTTCTGCGCGAGCGAGCCGCGCAGGACGGCGCCCGTGGCGGAAATGCCGATGCGGGTCGATGCCGCGCGCGCCGACACGTCAACCGCGCGCGATTTCGCGCAGACCGTCACGCGCGAGCATGTAGACCCGGTCGGCCGTCGCGGCGGCAGCGCGCGAGTGCGTCACGAGGATTCCCGCGGCGCCGCGCGCCTTCACCTCGTCGCGCAGCAGCGCAAGCACCTGGACCGCGCTGTCGGAATCGAGGTTGCCGGTCGGCTCGTCCGCCAGCACGAGGCGCGGGCCGTGCACGAGCGCGCGCGCGATCGCGACGCGCTGCAGCTCGCCACCGGACAATTCACGAGGCATGCTCGCCGCGCGATCGCCGAGCCCGACCGCCGCGAGCATGCCGGCGACCCTGTCCGCCGCCGTGCCACCCTCGATGCCCGCGAGCGAAAGCGGCAATCCGACGTTTTGCGCGACGGTCAGGTACGGCAGCACATGGAACGCCTGGAAGACAAAGCCCATGCGGGCGCGGCGCAGTTCGGTCAGCGCGTCGTCGTCGAGCGTGGAAAGCTCGACACCGTCCACGGCGACGGTTCCGGCATCCGCGCGGTCGAGTCCCGCGACGATGTTGAGCAGCGTGGATTTGCCGACACCCGACTCGCCCATCACCGCGACGAAGTCGCCGGCCGCGAGATCGAAGTCGACGTCGCGGAAGACCGCGCGCGGGCGCGGCCCCGCGAAGGACTTGGACAGGCCGCGGATCGACAGCATTCCCGTGAGCGTAAACGTTTCCCGGCTGCGCTGCACATGCCGGCACGCGCCGATTTTGCGATCGCAACCGAATTCCCGAGCATTTCCAAGAACTTCCGAAGGGGGACCCGCTACGCCACGCGTGCATCCGGACGCCGTGGACTCCCGTTTGGATGCGCTGGTACGGTCCTTGCGTCAACTACCCCGAGGCCGCCGAAGCATGTCGCGCGGCATCGCCGACGTGGACGTCCGACGTGCTCCGCGAATGGAGGCAAGTCATGGGAACGGCAATCGACCTGGTCAAGAGCAGTCTTGCACCCGGAACCTTCGTCGCGGAGGTGGAGGCGTTTCGCCAGACGATCGACGATCCGGCGATCGACGTCGACGCCAAGCGGCGCGCCTACGACGCGATTCTTCGTCACGCGACGCTGCTCGATCCGCACGAGCCGGGCTTCTGGCGCGCAGGCGTCGCGCTGAAGGGCGCGTTGTGCGCCTGGCTCGATTTCTGGCCGCCGACGCAGCATTGACGCGACGACGACGCGTCGCGCCCGCCGTTCGCTTACCGATTGGGGCGTCGCGCCGCAATAGCTGACGTCGTGGATGCGCCGGCGTGGAGATCCGCGACAATCAGCGCGCGGAGCTCGGGCGTCACCCTCGGCGTCGCGCCGAACCATTTCCGGAATCCGTAGCCCGCCTGCTGCAACAGCATCCCGAGACCGTCGACGACCCGATGGCCCCGCGCGGCGGCGTCCGTCAGCAGCCCGGTTTCGAGGGGCACGTACACCGCGTCGCACACCACGGCCGTCGCCTTGAGCGGGCCGAGATCGACCACCAGCGGCGGCTCGTTCACCATGCCGAGCGACGTGCAGTTCGTGAGGAGATCCGCATCGGCCAGCAATTGTGGCAACTCCGCCATCCCATGTGCGGAAATGCCGCGCCCCAGGTCCTCCGCAAGCTCCCGCGCCCGCGCCTCGGTTCGATTGACGACGGCAACTGCGATCCCGCGCGTGGCGAGGGCAAACGCGGCGGCGCGCGCAGCGCCACCTGCGCCGAGCACGACGGCGCGTGCGTCGGGAACATCCCATCCCGGCGCCTCATGATCCAGGTTGGCGATGAATCCGTGGACGTCCGAATTGCCGCCGAAGAGCATGTCCCCTTCGTACCAGACGGTGTTCACCGCGCCGACCGCCTCCGCCGCCGCGTCGCGCCGTTCGATCAGGTGGTGCGCCATCTGCTTGTGCGGCACCGTGACATTGGCGCCGACATAGCCGTGGGCGCGCAGATGCGTCAGGAAGTCGGGAAACGCCTCCGGCGGGATATCCCTCTTTTCGTAGGCGCCTGCGATGCCGAGCTTGGCGAGCCAGTGACCATGGATCAACGGCGATCGCGAATGGGCGATCGGATGGCCAATGACGCAGGCACGAGGGACGCTGCCGAAACTCATGGCACTGCTTTCGGTGCGTCGGGAGCCGCGCGCTGCAGCAGTCGCCGGCGCATCAGCATGGTGCACGCGACGAAGCCCGATCCGGACGCCGCGACGTGCTTCAGCGTGTGGCCGCTCACGACGTTGCCGAGCAGCGAGTACACCTCGTCGTCGAACATCTCGAGGACCTTGCTCAGCGCATACCAGCCGAAGATCCAGTAGAGGTCGTTGCTCCGGGTGTAGCGCGATGGTTCGAAGATCGCGAGCCAGAGCATGAGCACCATCGCGTAGCCCTGGAGGATCGCGTACGGCAGCACATTTCCCGCGCCGGCGCGCTCCGTCGCGCGCCAATAAACGACGGAAGCCACGCCTGCGACCAGCAGCGGAAGCAGCACGGCAAGTCCCCCGCGCACGCTGATCCGGTCGGCGACCTGGCTCGAGATCAGTCCCGCGAAGCCGATCGTCATCGGCAGCCGGTCCCAGAACAGCCGCTCGTTGTCGGGCGCGAGGTGATAGTACGACGAGCCGAACGCCGTCAACAGGATGCCCACGAAGAACACCGCCCAGGGCCACCGCTCGTTCGCGAACTCGAAATGCGCGCGACCGCCGAACGCGATCAGGAGTCCTGCCACGCCCGCGACGAGGAAACCCGCGTTCGAAACGACGTTGAGAAAATTGTCGATCCCGAACGCGGAACGCTGGTCGGCGAAGTCATGGTAGTCGAGCGGTTGCGGAATTGCCGGCGCGAAAAACGCCGCCGCGACACAGAGCAACGTGAATGCCGCCAGCCAGCGGGTACGGTTGGCCACGCGCCGTCCTTTTTCCGTGGCCCGCGCCGGCGTCAGCGCAGCAGTTCGATGCCGGTCGAGCTCACCCGCACCCGGTCGCCAATCTGCAAGCCCGGCTGCGACGTCTGTTGCACGGTTCCGTAGCTGCCGTCGTCGTACTGGATGCCGATGACCCACACCAGCGTCTGGTCCCGGCTCGCGAGCTCGTTGCCGACGAAACCACCGCCAACGGCACCGACGGCTATTGCAACCGTGCGCCCCGCACCGCCACCGATGAGGCTGCCCAACCCGCCACCGATCAGGGCGCCGCCGATGGCGCCGACCGCGTTGGGCACGTTTTGTACCGTCTGCGTCTGGATCGACTCCACGCGGCCGATGCGGCCCATCGTGGGCTCGCTCACCTGGTACGCCGGCGGCGTGTTGCAGCCCGCGAGCAACAGCACCGTCATCGCGGCCATCGCGGCGGCACCGCGCCGAAGACTGATCGCGTTCATTGCCATTCTCCGTGAATAGTTCGTCACTCGGGGATCGAATAGAGGAGGTACATCGCGGCGAGGAGACCCGTCGGCTGGCCGAGCGAGCCCAGCCATTGCGCGAAGATCGTCTCGATCTCGCCGCCCAGGTACACCTGCGTCAGCGCGCGGTTCACTTCAAGCCGCAACGCCGAGTCGCCGCGCGGCAGCGCCATCGCATACGGTTCGTACGACAACTCTTCGCTCAACATCACGAGCTTCGCCGGATCCTTGGCTTTCAGCGCGAGGCCGATGATCTTGATCTTGTCGCCGGCGTAGGCGTCCGCGCCGCCGGCCTCCACCATCGCGAGGCCCTGGTCGCCGGTGTCGACCTGGACCACCGTCGCGTTCACGAGCCGTCGCTGCAGCGTGCTCTTGAGGCGCGATTCCGTCGTCGTCCCCTTGAGCACGGCGATCTTCTTGCCGCCCATGTCGGCCAGCTTGTTGATCTTCGAATCCGTGCGCACGATGAAGCCGCCGGCATCGATGAAGGTCAGGCCCGAGAAGTCGACGTTGGCGAGCCGGGTCAGCGTCTGCGTGGTGTTCGCGCATTCGAGGTCCGCCTTACCCGTCGCGACCATCTGCAGTCGCTCCGGCGTGGACCCCGCTATCCAGTTCACCTTGAGGTTCGGCTCGCCCACGGCGCGGCCGATCTGCGCAATCACGCGCTTGCAGATGTCGATCGAATACCCCGCCGGGTCCTTGCCCGCTTCGGCGAACGAGAACGGAAGCGAATCCGGCGAATACGCGACGTTGATCGCCTTCGCTGCCTTGATCTTGCCCAGGGTGTTCGGGCCTTGCTGAGCCATTGCACCGGTCGCCAGCAGGCTCGCGGCGACGAACAGACCGACCAGTATGCGATTCACGATTCGAACCTCGGAAAGTTGGGAGGGGAACTTTGTGGGTGTCGCCGCAGCGGCTGCCCGGAA
>Ga0209048_10001321_pt1 | contig 25591 bp, 24 predicted proteins | sample FrelakmetCRP12CR_FD_187146 | JGI IMG/M metagenome (GOLD analysis project Ga0209048, IMG submission 187146) | Freshwater lake sediment microbial communities from the University of Notre Dame, USA, for methane emissions studies - CRP12 CR (SPAdes)... | ecosystem: Environmental > Aquatic >... | reverse complement strand
GGCCGCCAGCCCCGCTGGTCGGGGTCGGCGCGAAGCGACGAGCCTTGACGGGCCGGCGTCGAGCCCGAGAATCAGGGACGTGATGCCCGAGGTGCGCACGGGCGAACGGACGTGGACGGGCCCGCCAGGGCCGTCCAGGGAGCGTCGTCTGCCGAACGAGTCGTTGGAAGGACATGCGCACAGAGACCTCCGGCGAAGGGCCGCAGGCTCTGGAGCGTGCGGCAGGTCACTCCGCCGTCGAGCGACGGCGGACGATGCGGGCGGCCTGGGCCAATCCCGCGCGAGAGCGGTTGTAGGAACGGGATGCCGCAGGGGGATGTGCCCGAGCGGCGGCGGCCAGGGTCAGTTGACCGTGGCGAGGAGGCGGCTGGCGGCGCGATCGAGGGCGAAGCGTCCATCCTGCCAGGACGTGCGTTGGCTGAGTCGCGTCAGCCCCTGCACGTAGCCCCAGATCGAACGGGGATTCGTCTCGTGGCGCTCGGCCAGATCGTACGCCTCCGCGGCCTGCTTCTGCGACAGGTCGATCCGTCGCAGGGCCGCGTCAATCACCGCGTCGCGAGTGGCGCCCAACTCCCGGGTGGTGGTGCCGAGGAGGATGGAGCGGTCGCGGGCGGTGTCCGCGTCGAGGGCCGCGCGCACGCCTTCGAGCGAAGACGTCCACGCGTCCTGGATCGACGCGCCCACGTGGCGGCGCCGGAAGCCGGCCACGTATTGAAAGCCCCAGATGATGTGATTCGCGCACACGGCGCGAAACAGGAATACATCCAGGGTGAGGGCGGCGGCGCCCACGTCACTGTTCCGGAGGATGAACCCGCGGAACAGTCCGGCGTGGGACTCGTCGGTCGGGTCGTCGAGATCGCGGTTGCCGTCCACGAGGAACAGGAACATGTCTCGATCGCCCAAGTAGGCGCCGGACGCCACGCGTTCGGCACCGTAGTCGCCGTCCTTGTAGCCGAGCGGCAGATGCCAGGCCGGGTGCAGGGCCATGAGGTCGAGCACGCGGCTGGCCAACTCGTCGTGGTGGACGCGTGCGTACCGCGATGATGTGATCGCGTGCACCGTCCACGGGGCGGCATGGTCCGCGAGGAGCTGATGCTCATCGCGCCGTTGCCGCTGCAGCCCGTGGTTGATCGCGCTGGACGCGATCGCGGCGGGCAGCGTGCGAAGGTACTTCGGCGGCGCGCCGGCAATCGTGGCGAGCTGCTCGAAGCTCCAGTGGGTCAAGGCGGCGGACCGATCCAACGCGTCGTGTAGCACGAGCGCGTCGTCCGGTGCCGCCTCGGTCCGGAACGCGCGGGTTTCGATGGTGCGCTCCTCGAGACGGTTGCGCCGTGCGCGAGCCGCCGCGTGGAGCGCCGAGACGCTGTCGTACCGTTCATCGGCCGGGCGTGTGGCCCATTCGCGATGGGCGGTGTACGCAGAGACAGCGGACACACCAATCCCTTGCATGGGGTGCTCCTTTGAACGTGGCCCTGAGGGCGACGGGTAGGAACTGACTCCACGTCGGGCGACGTGGAGAGGTGGCCAGGTTGGCCACAGCGAAGATAACTACAAGATAGGCGGGGGACGTCTCGTCGTCAAGGTCGGCTATTGCAGCTCCGCCATACGCCTCGTGTTGGCTCAGTCCGTGGGCGATCGGTTGAGTTGGGGCTTCTCCTGTAGACGATAGGCCTGGCGAACTGGAATCAGAAGCGCCGCCCTATCCCGAGTCCCGGCCTCGCCACCACTCGGAAGGCAGAACAGTCTGAGCCGAAAATGCGCCGGTGCCAGGTGTCCCGCAATTCCGATCGCGATCGAGTCCTTCGCAGTTCGCGGAACGAATCCGACCGAATGTACGGGCCGACTAACGAACCATGTTGCGTCCCATCCTGACGCGCTGGTAGGCCCAGCGCAATCATTGACGCTGCGTATGGGAATCATGGCGTTGCAGTCGAGTAGAAGACGGGCGACTCAATGGACACCCCGTTCGCCGTCGCCCTGTCGTAACGCACGAAGAAGTCCCTTCCCTCGAGCGGAAGCCAGTCATACCGCAACAATTCGACCATGGCGCCGCGAAGATCGTTCGAGCGGGTCAGCGCCCGTTCAAACGCGACGAATTCAACGATCGCGATTCCGTCTCGAGGTTCTACCCAGCGCCAGTGGTCCCTTGCCACCAGGAGAAAGTAGACGTGTTCATACTGATTCACCGGCCGCGGCAACCTGCCGTGCATGGAGAGATGGGTTGGAGCACCAGCTAGGAATGCGCGGATGGCCGACAGCTGACCGATGCCCTTGAGCACGTCGGCGTCGCGGTCGGGGATCTCCGCGGGCCGCAGCGTCTTGCGAATCCACTTAAGTTCCGCGATCACGACGGTGGATGACGGCTCATCGACCGCCATAAAGTCAATGTCCGGAGTGGGATCCGGTAACGAGAACGGCCCACTCGCAGCGTACCGGGGGGCGGCACTACGCAACTCCGCGAGCATCTCCGATTCCTTCTCAAGCGAGGTGGCGTCGTAGACTTGTGGCCGCCTCTGCGAGCACACCCTGAGAATGTTCTCGTCGTGTCGGCTGTGCAACGGAAACGGCGGAGCGAGCGCCAGGGTCCCGTTCGCGGCGTCGACGGGGACGAACGGATGGACGTGGAGGTCTACCGACCGGCTGGGTGAAAAGGTCAGATCCGCAATCATCACGCGGCACTGCTCAGGCGAAACGCCACTGAGTGCGGCCAAGACGGCAACCCACTCCGGAACGGGGCGGACCATGACAGCGGAATCCAGCGGATAGGAGCCGTACGCTTGACCCCAGCGAAAGCAGAGGAAGTCGTGCGCGGCACAGACGGCGATAAGCGCTGCGTAGACTTCGTTAAAGTCGCCGAGTTGATACCCGCCAAGTGACAATGTGTCCTGTCTTCGCGCGAGCGCCTTGGCTCGATCGCGGTACTCGGGAAGGAGCTTACGCCATAGGTCCCACGGGTCATCACACTCAAAACTCAGCGTGCCAGTGTGCCGGCAGCCTCGCAAAACGGATTCGAACGTATCTCGCACTCGGGCAGACGGCACCGGCTGTTCGGGGCGGTCGGTGGCGAACCGCACTTCGCTTGGGCGATGGCCCTTTTGGTACGCGCTCACCTGGCGATCGCGCTCGGAGCCAGGAACCGTGAATCGGACTAGCCTCGGCGAGACAACGTGGGCAGCAAAGCGGTCCTTATGAAACGCTTGGAAGCACACTTCAAAGTGGGCGTACTGACTTGCGACCGCGATGGCCTGGGTGACTCCTGTGGTCAATGCGGCGTTCCACCGTCTGCCCGACGATGGCGCGGATTCCTGCCCGTGCCTGACCATCCATTTCAGGGCGATGGCGAGCAGGCGGCTGAGATTGCCCAGCATGGCGTCGAAATGCGGCGTGCTGCTGCCGCGGAGCGTCTGCTCGTTTTCGACGATCCTAATGCCACCGGTAAGCAGCGCCCAAATGGCGATACTCGACGGTAGGTCAAGGATCGTTAGTGGCCGCCAGCACTCATCAGCCTGATCTTCGATCTGCCGCAGGGCTGCCAGAACGTGGGGAGGGGCGTCCTTCTTGAGAGTGGCCATTGTCACCCAACTCCAACGCTGTCCGAGTATTCAGCGAGAGAACTGCAGAAACACTCTGGCGTGCAGAATTGACAAGAACATCGCAGTCTCCTACTCTCGCGACGACAGCCAGCCTGCCAACAGGGAACGTCCATGATTCATCCGTACCTGGCGTTTTGCCCGTACTTGCCCGTGAACAGGGTGATTACATTCGCCTCCTGGGAACTCGGACCACTCGACGCGTTCGACGGTCGGTGGAGCGACCCGCGCTTCGAGGCGCAGGCAAAGGCATTTCTCGAGAAGTTTGTCGACGGCGCCGGAGCGGCGATACGGAATCCGAGCATCCTGTGTAGACAGGGAAGTGCGCTTGATGGGGTGCTTCCGACGCCGAACGAGATTGAAGCACTTGAGTGTGCCATCGCGTTCGGATTCCTTGACCAGAATCCCCGGCACCAGCCGAACTCCCGCCATCGCTCGTGGGCAGTCGTCACAGCTGACAACACAGACGCGTACTTCTGGCCGATCGACGTCGAAGCTGGCTACGTTACTGTCAGCACGGGCATCATGGTGCGGACACTTGGCGGCGGGTACCAGATTAACGACCGTGACCTCGTGATAAGGCCGCCGCTCGATCTGCATCTGCCGCTCGTCGCGCAAAGGGCCGACCCGCTGGTCATTGAGGCGGTCTACCAGTCTGCTCTGTCGTCCGCGTCGAGTCCGGGCTCGAACGTGACGAGCGACCGAATCGGCGTGGCGATCCGATGGCTCGCAAAGGCGTGGCGGAATACGAGCACCGTCCACTGGGCCGAACGAATCGTATATCTCAAGACCGCCTTCGAGGCGATGACAGCGACCGACAAGAGCCATATCAGCGCGGAACGTCTTCGAGACCTGTTCCGAGCGGTGCCGAACACCTCTGCATCGGATTCAGACCTGCTGATCTGGTCTCCTACGGAAACCGCAAGTCGCACACGAACATGGACCGACCGACGGGGCGTCGTTCACGTCGACCAGGTCACCGATCTTGAGCACTGGTTCATGGAGTTCGCCAGCGTGCGAAACTCAATCATTCACAACGGCATCGTCCCGGTATTGAACTACAACGAGCCGCACTCAGAATACAACGGCCACATGGTGTTCACCGCCGAATTCCTGCTCCGCGCGGTCATTAAGGTGTCTCTTGGCACGCTCGGATACGAGGACCTGTGGCGCTCTGAGACCTGGCGGGTCGTCAAGGCCAGCTACGAACAGCTGTGCGCCCAAGAGGCGGACCAGACGGCCGGGGGCGCCGACCCGACCGCGGATCAGTGAACCAACTCGCGTCGCTGGCCGTCGAAACGATCGCGCGCGACGGCGCTGCAATGACCGACGACGCTTTCGATCAGCTCTCAGAGCTGCCGCCGTAAGAAAGGAACGCAGCGAGGTTGCCGAATGCGAATGAAGGCGTTGAAATGCGGTCCTGAGCCGTGTATCTACTGCGGGTCAACGAGGCCGCCGACCAAGCGCGAGCACGTGATGTCCCAGGCGTTGGGGACCTTTGAGCACAACTGGACGCTGGATTGCGTATGCGACGAATGCAACGAGTACTTCGCCAACAATCTGGAGTTGCCTCTTGGCCGAGACAGTCGGGAAGCGATCTTCAGACTCGAGCTGGGGCTCAAGGCAGTTAGCGGCGCCGTGGAGCTCCTGAATCGCCGTGTGAGGACCAGCCTGCAGGACCCTGGTCAGTTTGACGGTATTCGCGTACTGATGAAGCCATTGGAGGATGGCTCTGACATTGTACCTGTGCCGGTCCCGCAGGTCGGATTTCGACGCGATGGCGAGAACTGGCGCTTCCTTACGGAGAGGGAACTCACGTCTGAGAATGTTGAAGCATTCAAGGACTCCTGCGCGGAGATCAAGATCTTCGGCGTTGGCCCGGATTGTGACCGATTGCGTGTGCGACTCTCGGCATTGGGCGTTCACTTCATCGAAGGCCGTCGCGCGTTGGACCAGCCGATCACGGAGCAGTCCTCACTCACCGTTGTATACGACATCAATGTTGATGAGACGATCGTTCGCGCCGCCTGCAAGATCGGGTTCAACTACGCTGCCAAGTTGTTGGGGTGCACAACCGTCAGGCGGGCCGGCTTCGACGCCGCCCGGCGATTCGTGAGGTACGGTGAAGCGCCCATACGTCTGGCCACAGTGCAGCAACTGTGTGTTCTGGTTGGCCCAGGTGCCGAATCGTCCAGAGTTCACGCGTGCGCCCTCGGATGGGACCGCGGATATTGGGTGGCTGTGGTGAGCCTTTTCAATGAGGTCACGTACGGCCTTCGGCTGTGCGAAGCTGGGCCGAACGAGTTCGTTCCGGCGCGCCACTTCTTTGACCCGCTGACACGAACGATCTCAGAGGCTGGAATTGGGACCTGAGTGCTCTTCGGCGCGCACTCCAAGAAGCAGGACTCGAGCGGGTGTTCGACGCGCGTCGAAGTTGACAGTCCATCGACGGCAATGCCGAAGAACAAACATCACTTCGTGCCTCGCTTCTATCTGTCGTCATTTCAGAGCGCTGCGAGGCGAATCAACGTGCTCGGCGTGGACACTACGCGTGAGGTCCGGGACGCAAGCCTTCGAAACCAATGCTACAGGCAGAAGTTCTACGGGAAGACTGACGAAATCGAAGACGCCCTCGCAGTCGTCGAGGGCCGCGCGGCCGGCGTTCTGAAAGACATTCAGGCAGCCGAGATGCTGCCCACCGAGGGTACGGAGGAACATGGGACTCTTCTAGCGTTTGTTGCCTTCCAGCTCCTTCGCACGACGGTCGTTGCTGATCGCGTCAATACCGTGATCGACAAGACCACCAAGCAGGCTCACTCGCATGATCTGCGCCTCACGCGCGAGGAACTCGAGGGCGCCCGGTTCGGTTTCAACGACCCTGTTCTGTTCGCACTCGGAAGTGTCCCGCACATGCTCATGGCGATTGCCGATCTGCGGAGCCATCTGGCGGTCTCGTCAGAGTCAGCGTTCATCACGAGTGATAACCCGGCATTCAAGTACAACCAGTACTGCGAGGACATCGACTACCAAGGGGTCACTGGTGCGCTGTGCCGAGGATTTCAGATCTTCCTTCCGCTAACGCCGAAGCTGTGCCTGCTCTTGTACGATCGCGCGGTCTACAACGTGCCGGGGGCGGAACGCCGCACGCGTCGTAGCACAGCATCGCAATCGGACGTGGACTTCATCAACTGCATGCAGCTCGTGACGGCAGATCAGAACGTCTACTTCTGTGAGTGGGAGAGAAGGCGGGAGATTCAGGTGCTTCTCGCTCGCATGCGGCAACACCGCAACGCTGATCCGACGGTCGTCCAAGAGTACGGACACGAGTCTGATCGGAATCGTTCGTTGCTGCACACGTTCGAGCGCATGCCGTGTCTGAATGTGCGCTTGTCTTTCCTAAAGGTTCGCTGGCGGGCCCGTAGTGTGTCGCTAGCCGACCGAGCCCACGGCTGTCGGAAGGACATCCCGATGCCGCCGATACCCGAGCCCCCCGAACCGTATAGAGGGCCGGCTACCTTTTCGCGTTTCATCGGAAGGCGCTAATCCGGGACGGGCTATCGCCCGGGTGTCTTCCGACCGGCGAGGTAGCAGATCTTGCAGCGGCAGTGCCGGCCGCCCTGGGTCTTGCCGTGGCTCGCGTCGGCATAGAAGTCCGCTAGCGGCTTCCACGTCCGGCAGCTGGAGCACACCTTTCCGCTGACGCCGTTTTGCTTTGTAACGGCCATTTCAGAGACCTCATCGGATCGAGTATACGTCCATTGCGTGGAAGCATCGCCCTTGGTCTCCTCCTCCTTAACTAGCGTGCGCGATTTGTCGAATGTACCGCCGCAGGCGTGGGCAGCCGCAACCGGATTGTCGGCGATCACTGCAACCTCGAGTTCCGCGAAGGCCCGACCGTTCGTCTCAAGCCACGGCAAACTCCCGTCGCAGGGTGAGCGGCCCCGACTCCTGAATCACGAGGACCGCCGTAACGGTGAGCGAGGGCGCCCGCTGCGGGCGTTTCCACGAGAGTCGGTGCGATCGGAGGGTGATAGTACCTCCGGGAATCGCCGCCTGAACGGTGCTGAGGGTCGCCCACTGTTCTGATGTGGCGTTGACTGCGGTGGTGCTGGTGACAACGAGGTCGCGGGGAGAAACGACCGCGTCGGCGAACTCCGGGAACTGGCGCAAGTGCGCCTGCAGGCGTTCGGCGCCGTCGTGCCTGTAAACCGGAAAGTCTCCGACGGCGGCGAACGCCTGGTCGGCGATCGCCTCGATCGCATCCTTCATCGGCAGGACGCCGGCGGCCTGGCGGGTCCGCAGTTCGGGCGTGCCGTGCTGGGCGACCCAGTCCGCGACATAGCGCACCTTTTCCTCGTGCCGCGCCAGGTGCACGGCGCGGGCCTGCTGGTTGCGGGCCCTGCGCGCCTGCTCGTCGGCGCGGAAGCGCCGAAAGGCTTCCGGTGGGACCTCGCGGGCGATCCCCTCATCCTTGCGTACGTCGAAAACAATTCGGCCTTGGCCCGGAACCAAGAGGCAGCAGCGCGCTTGCGTCGGCACGGGCGGGCTGGTCAGGGCCCGCTGGGCCTTGTCGGCCAGGAACGCCTGGGCGATTGCGGCGCGGCGTTCCCGCTCGGTGTCGCGCTTCTTTGCCCGGGTGACGGTTCGCTCGGCCTGGTAGACGCGCTCGAGTTCATGATTGCGGGCGGCATCCCGGAAGAGGTCGTCGAGGGTGGGCGGGGCGTCGTAGGTCGGGTGAGCGTCCGCACGGACGACGTGTTGGTTTACGTCCATCTCGAATCGGGGACGGAGCTTCAGCCGGGCGACACCTTGAGCATCCACGCTCACGAGGTGGAGGCGATTGGGCGGCACCTGGATCTTCGGCTGCTGGAGCGCACGGCCGTCCCCGCCGGCCAGGAGCGACGCTTTCCGGCCCGCCTCCGACAGCTGGTACACGGCGGTCACGGTCAGGAAACGGGCCGATTCAGGCGCGGGCCCTGGCGCGGAGGAGGCGTCGGTCACGAGCTCGGGACGGCGAAGGGCAGTGCGAGTGGCTGCGGAATCCATAACCGGTCCTTCTTGAAGCGCCATGATCGTTTCCAGGTGGACGATTGCCACGATGAGCGACGCCGACGAACGAGCCCGAGGCAGGGGCCCTGAGGGCGGCTGCCTCGGGAGTCGAGGAACGGGTCAGGACTGAAGCTCGAGGCGGCTGTACGCGTCGAGAATCAAGTCCCGAACTCCGTCCGGGGAAACCGGTTCTCCGTTCGCAGGGCGCAGGAGCGCAAAGCTCCGGCGCTCACCGTTGACGGAGTACTGCCGGGCGGGGAACGTCACGTTTTTCCCGCCATCGCGACGTTCCCAAACGGCGAAGCCGATGAGTCGGAGTCCGCTGAGCGGACCCGCACCGGCTTCGAAGATCAATTCCGCGTCGGCAAGTTTCCCTGAGGGACCGCCTTGCTCGGTGCGGCCGACCTTCACGGACACCACATTGCCCTTCTCCTTGGCCACGGTATCCTCCAAGACTGCCGAGGGCCTGGGCCGACGGCCGCGGCTATGTTCACCAGGGTCCTGGGACGCTGGCGAACCGGGTAAAGCGCACAGGCCTTATGGCGAGTGCGCTGCGACGAAACTCAAGGAGAATGGCTGTTCATCGTCTTGCTCCCAGAAGGCCGCCGATGGGCTCCCGCCCATAGCGCCTCGCGTGGTCCAACTTCGCGATCAAGTCCGGCTCGGACCAGGGCGGGTCGCAGCGCGTGTTCCAGTCGACGATGGCGCGCAACGCAGCCTCGGTTTCCAGCGCGAATCCGCGCGCCAGCCGACAACAAACCCGGAACGTCAGCGCGTCGCCGTGCTGCCTGGCGATTGCCGGCGGAATCGCCGCCAGGTACCGCCTGGCTCGCTCCACGATGTCGGTGTCGACACCGGGCGCGAGTCTGGTCGGGACGAGCCGCCCACAAGCTCGGTCCGCCGGTTCGGCCGGGGCGGGGAAGTCGCCCGGCCCGTAGACGGCGTCGGCGGCCGGGTACTCGACGGTGACGACGGGGGCTGGCGAGTGCTTGCGATTCAAGAATCCAGGCACCCTCATCGTCTGCGAGCAGGCGGTCGCCGCGGTGTCGGCGCCCAGTTCATGTGCGAGCCGCTTCTGCAGCGGTTCGACGCCGTCCGCCGTGAAGCCGCGAACACGCCAGGCCACCTGCAGGCGGCCAGGCGATGAGTGGACGACATACGACGGCGCGGGGAGGTCGTTCCGCGTCGCCAGCCGCCCGACGAACCCCTCCGCATCCTCATCGACATCCAGGAACACGTGACGGACCGCCCTGACCGCCTGCTTCGTCCGCTCTCGGAGTCCCGGCGTCATCGCGTTGACGCTGACGTAGACGTTGAACCGGTAGGCGTTCATCACGCGCAGCCAGGTCTGCCGGCGAGGTTCGCAGAACGTCGCTAGCGGCGCGACTCGCTGCATCACGCGGCCGGTGTCGTACGCCTTCAGGAACACGGCCACCCAGTCGTCGGGCTCGAACGCCAGGCTGAGGAAGTGGCGCGCCGTCTCCCGGGCTGTCATACGGCGCCCTCCCGCACGCTCTCGGCGTCGAATCGCCGGTCGAAGACAAACCGGTCGGCGTCGCCGTCATACCGGTCCACCGCCACCACCTCCGTCACCCGGCGACGGCTGCCCCGTCGGGCGACGTGCACGACGAGATGAATCGCCAGCGCGATGGCCTCCCGGATGCTCCGGTGCGGCAGGCCGACGTTGGCGGTCAGGACGCAGTGCGCCAGCCGGGTCAGGGCCTGCTCGGCGGAGTTGGCGTGAATGGTGGTCAAGCTGCCCAAATGGCCCGTGTTGAGCGCCTGCAACAGGTCGAACGCCTCGGCCCCGCGGACTTCCCCCACGAGGATGCGATCCGGCCGGTGCCGGAGAGTCGCCCTCACCAGATCCGCGATGGTGACCGGGGGGAGCGGCGCCTCGTGCCCGAGCGGTGCCTGCGCCCGACGCGCTTCCAGGCGCAGCAAGTTCGGTTTGTCCAGGTGAATCTCGGCGGTCTCCTCGATGACGACAATGCGATCGGCGTCCGGAATCCCGGCCGCCAGGGCATTGAGGAGCGTCGTCTTTCCCGTACCCGTTCCGCCGGAGATCAGGACGTTCTGCTGGGAGTTCACGGCGTGGGCGAGCAGGGTCGCCAGCGCGGGCGACAGGGCGCCCACTTCAACGAGGTCGTCGAGGGTATACCGCCGGGTGAACTTCCGGATGGTGAGCGCCGGCCCGGCGACCGCGCACGGCGGGAACATCGCGGCCACGCGTGACCCATCCTCGAGGCGCGCGTCGAGCAACGGCTGTGCGTCCGAGATTTCGTCCCCGCAAGCCCGCGCGATGTTCTTGATCGCCACGGTCAGATTCCGCGGTTCCAGCGTCCGCCCGGCCACCGGCTCGAGCGCGCCGTCCCGCTCGACGAAGACATGACGTCCGCCGTCGTTCACCATCACCTCGGTGACGGTCGGATCGACGAGGAGATCCTCGATGGGCCGCAGAAACGGAAGGATGCGGTCCAGGCTGCTCACAACGCCCCCTTGGCCAGGTGGTCGAAGTAGCTCGTTTGCGTGTCGAGGTAGTGCGGCTTCAGGTAGCAGAACTGCGGCGGCAACGGGTTGAAGCCGTCGTAGGGCAACGCGATCGCCTGGGCGTTCTGCAACTCGGTGAAGACCCGGGGCGCGAAGATGTACTCGTGGTGCGGCGCGTAACTCTTGCTGGCGCTCAGCGTCTGCTTGGCGGCGGCCGCACGGCCGGTGAGCAGCGAGACGTGCGCCCCCTGGCCTGCCTCCGAGAAGGAGTAGTGCGCCTTGAGGCGGTCGCGTCGGCCGCACAAATCCGCGGCGGTTCTGGCCGTGAACTCGTCACTCGTGGCCAGGAACAACTTGGTCCGGAAACACTGCAGAAGCGTGCGCCAACTTTCCTCGCCCGGCAGCGCCGATCTCAGCGAGCTGATGCTCTGGGTCGCGACGATGGGAATCAGCCGCGCCTGGCGCGAGAGGGCGAAGGTTCGCTCGTCGCCCGTGGGGTCCGTTTCACCGACGGTGGCGAACGCGTGGTACTCGTCGCAGACGAACACGAGGTCGCGCCAGACCCGCTCGGGATGCGCGGAGATGCGCGAGATTCGCTGCAGCACCGCTCGCTGAAAGTCGAGCTTCAGCATCACGCCGAGCGCGCGGGCTAGACCGGGGTTCATCCCGACCGGGAAGTTCAGCGCCAGGACGCGGCCAGTCTCCAGGAGATCCTCGAGCGGCGGAAGCGGTCGGGGCGCGCCGGGCACCGGGTCGTCGAGGTAGGCACTCTGTGGCGGGCAGAACGTGCGATGGACGGCCTCGTTGTCGTCGAACAGCGACAAGAAGACGATCACCCCTTCGGTGATGGAGGAGCGCAGGCGCGCATCGAGCTTCATCCACCCGTGCCGGTACCAGCGGTCCACCGCGTCCCGTTGATACCGGCGCTCGGCCCAGCCGCCGCCCTGGGCGATGCGCACGGTGAACGCCACACCGCGATCGCTCAGAAACCCCTCCAGCGCCCCTTCGTAGGGGTGTGCCATGCACCCTGGTGCTTCGGCGAACCAGTGCCTCGGCGGGCGGCGCGCGCAGTGCTGTTCGTAGTCGTCGCGGCTGACGACGATCACCTCCGGAGGGTTGGCGAGCAGCGGCTCGAGGCGGCGGAGATCCAAATCGATTTGGTCTCCGTTGAGCACGTAGCGGTACACCTCGGACAGCGTGGTGTAACTGTCGCTGACGCGGCGGAGCATGATGACGAACTTGAGGAGGTCGGTATAGGCCTGCTGCCAGAACGGCTCCTTCGACTTCCCGAACAGGTTGTTCAGCAAGGACGCGATGGCATAGGCCACGGCGTATGGGTCGAGGTCGTTGTGCAGCGGGTTGTAGCAGATGTCGCCGCCGACAGAGATCTCGAGATAGTCGTCGGGGCGGCCGGCCCGGGCGAGGATCTGGCGCACCTGCTTGCAGAAATCGCCTTTCACCTCGAGCAGCAGGCCGCCGACCTTCCGCTCGGCATCCTGGGCGCGCCACCGCAACAGCTGGTCGACGTACGGGTACATGCAGGCGGACGTCTTGCCCGTCCCGACCGCGCCGAGAATCATCACGCCGGTGTACAGACCGCGCTGAGGAATGGAGAGCCAGGTCGGGGCCGGCGAGCGGCCAGGTGTGGTCTCGAAGTGCGACTCGCCGAGCACGAGCGACGGCGTGGTCCGGTGCTCCGGCGCCGGGTAGGCCGGGAGGCTGCGCGAGCGAACGCTCGGCGCATGTCGGGAGGCCGCGATGGCGAGCAGGGACAGCACCATCGACGCCGCGAGAAACGGCGTGCTGAACCAGAGCGTCGCGTAGCCGTACGCCAGCACCTCGAAGACGAACGGCTTCCGCACGTAGATCATCTGCAGGAACACATCGTCGGCGAGGCGAACCGGGTACGCGTGGACGCCCCACGTGCCGACCCCGGCGGCGACGATCATGGCGATCAGCAGGCGTGTTTGGACGAGGGCCTGGAGTATCACGGACTCCTCCTATGACGGTCGACTACCCAGCGCGCCCGGCGCGACCGGGCTGTCGGCTTTCGGCGCGATTCCCGACGTGTCCCGAGGGTGAGTCGGGCGCCCGCCGTCTTTCCGGTCGCCTGCCGAGTGCGGGGCGGGCGACCCGGCCCGCTCGGCTCGCCATTTCACGAATTCCTTGTCCCTGGCGAGCACGGTGTCGATCAGCTCGTTCAGCACGTATTCGGCCGGCTCGCCAATGAACTCCGCGTACGCCTGCAAGGCGTCGTGATTCTCACGGTCCAGGCGCGTGATGTGCCGGACCATCTCCTTCCCACGCGTCCGGGGCTTGATCAGTGGCATTCCCGTCTCCTTTTCCAGCTCGACGAGGGCGCATTTCCGGTCGGATCTCGCGCCAGTTCCGCGGCGGAATCGGCGCCGGTTTCGCGTCGGATTCGTCCGCCGTTTCCTCTCGCTTCTCGACCGACTTTCCGCTCACCATCACGCGACAATCGCCGGCCACAGACACCGACGAAGGACGCTGCCACCTGGGGCGTGAGCGACCCCCCGGGGTTGCGGACGGATTCCGCTACCCCCTGAAATCGGGGGGTCGCTCACGCCCCAGCCCCTCCACCCACCCCTGGTGCTGACCGGCCGGCGGGCAGCGGAGAACGCCGCCCGAGATCCCTCACCGCGGCACGTCCAACTCACTGTCGCAACAGCGCTTGCGGGGGCGCGCCTTCCACGACCAGGTGTGAGACTCGTGGCGCGTGCGCGCTCGTCCGTGTCGCTCCGGAGGGGGAACGAGGCGCTTCAGACGATGTTCCCCCCTTCGTTCCCCGTGGCGTGGTCGCGGAACCGGCCAACCAAGGGGGTGAGTTGCGCGTAGCGATGAGCCGGGACGCGGTAATCCAGCCGGCCGCGACCGCGGGCCATGGCATCGGCCAGGACGCCGGATGCCGTGGCGTGAAGCACCCGGTCCCCGGTCACCCGCCACGCGCGGTACAGGCCCCGGTAGCGAGGGGCGCCAAAGCGCCGCCGAGCCACCCGGAACCGCGAATCGTCGGAGACCGACCGGGCGCGGAGTTCCCTGAAATACCAGGCCAGTTCGTCCACGACGGACGGCGTGAGCGGCCGGGCCAGTTCGTCTCGAAACGCCTCCTCGTACCCCGGCCGCGATTCCTCGAGCGGGCCCGGCGTCAGGAGCCGGACCTCCCACTCGGGCACGGCCCGGAGCAGTTCGCCGTGCCGATGCAGGAAGCCGCGGAAGTCGAGTGGGACGTCCTGGCTCACGACATAGAGAAAGATGTGTCGGCCGTCAGGCGCGACACCGATGGGCAGCCGGTCCGGGAAATAGCGGGTCGTGGTGTCCGTGCCGTTGCTGAAGGTCAGCGAGGGCAGTTCCTCGGGTCGAAGCGGTGCCGTGCGGGTGAAGTGCGCGACCTTCTCGTGCTCGCCGGCCAGCCAGTGCACGTCTCGCTCAGCCAGGAGGTGATCCAGGACCATGAGCCGCTCGACCGCCCGGTCCAACGCCTGGCTTCGTCGGAGCCGCGTCTCCGGGTCCCCGATCGCCCGGTAGAGGATCTTGTTCTGCAGGTGGTAGATCCTGGTCCGGCCGTTCCTGGCGAGGTAGGGCGTCGCGTACCGCCGAGCCACGAGCCGGCCGAAGAAGTCGTGCGTCTTCTGCCCGCGGGCGATGGCGGCGTAGTCGCAGTATTGCCGCGGCAGACAGACGCCCGCATGGCGCAGCACCTGCACCAGGAAACCGGCCTGCCGGCGGGTGAAGCCGAGGTCGGCCACCGCCCTCACTTGCGCGTCGAAGGTCACGACAAGAACTCCTCGGCGAGGCGTGGATCGGGAGACCCGCCGCCTCGTCGACCGCTCCGGGCGCCAATGAGCCCCCGGCCGCCCGAGCGGTAGCGGCTGAACCCCGACGCGGCCTTCGCCGCCGCGAACGCGCCCCTGTAGTGAGGCGTCCACACCTCGACATCCTCGACGTCTCGACGGCCGTCCGGATGGTCGAACTCGATTCGGACATCGGGGAACTGCACGTGATCGTCGTCAAAGGGCAAGTCGTGGGCGCGGGCCCAGTCTTCCGCGTTGCTCAGGTGCACCCACTCGTCGGCCTCGGGGTCTCGACGTGTCCGGTTGCGCTGCTGGAGGAACCGCTGATAATCGCGCTTCAGCTCGTAGTCGAGGACGACGCGCCGGATGTTCGCCCCCTTCGACACCAGCCGGTCGGCCGCCCGCAGGTAGGCGCGATAAATGTGGCTGTCGTGAGGCACCTCGCGTGGCTTGACGAGACCGGCGTAGAAGACCTGCGCCCGCTCGTCGGACGGCCGCCGGTGGCTCTCGAGGACCTCCCGCCCCTGCTCGGTGAGGACGACGAGCGAGGTCCGGTCGCGGCCCACACCGTAGGGGATCGTGTGTACGAGACCGGCCTGGCGGAGCCGGTACAGGTCCCCGGTCCGAGCGTCTGTCCGTCTCCCGGTCGCCTCGCGCAAGTCCTCGGTGGGCACCACGCGGAACGCGCCGACGGTGGCGAGCGCGCGCACCTCGGAGCCGCGAAGCTCGAACGTGCGGCTGTGCACGCGGACGCGTTCGCGCGACCGACCGCGCGGCAAGTCGAGGTCTCGCACGACCACCTCGCGGGGATCGACACGCCGGGCATCTGGGCCAGTCGAGGCTCCGCGCCCCGAGCGGCGCAGGCCCAGCCGTTCGCGTCCTTCGTCCCGAGGATCGATCTCGCGGTCCATGGCGCTCTCATCCTCACGATTCGAGGCGTTCTCTCAGGTCGTCCAACGCCGCGTCCGGCGTGCCCAGCTGTCGGTCCAGGTGCTGCAGCTTCCGGCCGGTGTCGCGCAGGAACAGCGAGCGCGCGGCGGCGTAGAAGACGGCGACGAGATGGAAGAACACGAGCAGGGCTCCGGTGGCGATCGCGAGCCCGTGCCGTCGAAACAGGAGTCCCTTGAAGCGCGCGAGGAAGGTCAGTTCGCCGGCGAGCCAGGCGCCGAGCAGGAACACGGTGAGCGCGGCGAGGAAGGCGACGTTCTTGACCATCACCGCGGCTCCTCGAAGGCCTGGTCCACGCGGAAGTACCGGATCTCCATGCCGAGCGGATTCACCCGGACGAACTCGTTCGGCACGTGGTCGCGGAAGACGAAATCAATCTGGGCGACGAAGGTCTGACGGCTTCGTTCGTGCCGGGTGCCGGGGGTGTACACGACGCGCTGGAACGCGACCGACGCCTTGTACGGCGGCTTCGCCAGCTCGCTCAGGCTGACGTTCTGGACGACGACGTCCACCTCGTCGGCGGAGCGGCTGGCGACGAAGTTCTCAAGCGCCCGGCTCTGTTGGTTCTGCGCGATCGTGGCGTCGGCCAGGGACTGCTCGAGGAAGAGGAGTGAGTCGGGATACTCGCGTTCGAACGTGGCCCGGATGCGGCTGAAGTGCTTCACCACGAACTGCGTCAGGAAGTACCGAATCTCGGGCGCCTGGGGCTGGTAGCTGGTGGCGTCGTACTGGACGGCCTCGGCCCGGCCGACGGCGTCGATGCGGACGACCAGGGGCTTCACGCGGGCGTACGTGGAGGCGATGTAGAAGTCCAGGCCGAGCAGTCCCAGGGCGAGCAGCGAGACCAGGAGCAGGGCGATCTTGAGATACGTGTTCATGACCAGGGCGGAGCCGTACAGCTCCACGAACTGCCGCTTGGCGTTCTCGAGCGTCTTGGGGTGCAGGTCGCCGACGGTCATCTCCATGGACGGGGGCTCCATCACTGGAAGAAGGAGTGCCGCAGCAGTTGATAGGCGACCCAGACGACGCCACAGGCGAAGCCGACAATGACGGCAGTCAGGATCGCGATCACGAACAACCTGGTGAACTCGGGCGAGGCCTCCGTTTGCGGTGGCCTGGGGTGCCCATCGGGAAATCTGCGATTCATCGCTGACCACTCCTACCGTCGGAACAGACGTGAGAGGTTGACACTCGCGGGCAGCACGCTCTCACCGCTGTGGCCCGAGAAGATGGAACTCGTGAGCGATGGCACCATCAGGATTCCGAGAACGAACGTCCCGACCACCGCGAACGCCTGCAGTGCGTAGATCCCGTAGTCCGCGGCCGTGATCGTCGGCGGCAGCGTGGTCACGTAGCGGAACACGAACTGTTCGAAGATCATGAGGAACGCCACGGCCACGACCGGGATGAACGAGTACTGGATGAAGGACTTCAGCCAACCCCAGAACAGCCAGTCGAGCTTCGGGACGATGAAGAACGGGACGAAGATCGGGCCAAGCAGACCGCAGACCGCCGTGGCGATCAGGCCGAACGAGACGACCCCCAGGGAGACGGCTTTCGCGATGGCGATCAGCAGGAGTACCGACCAGTAGATGAGGTTCGCGAGAATCGCCCACGCGTCCGGCTGCAGGAAGTGATCCGACAGCTCGTCGAAGTGGTGGTAGATGTTGTCGAAGGCCCGCGCTTCGAGGACGCTCAGGAAGAAGTGGGCCTGGTCGGTGATCAGGTTGCTGAACGAGAGACCGATCCCCGGGATGGGGGCCTGGTAGAACGCGATGAACGCGTAGCCGAACGAGACAAACAGCAGGAGCTTCGCGAAGTCGAACATCTGCTCGGCCAGGCCGTACCGGGAGAACATCATGGTGATGCCCTGCCACGCGATCACGATGGTGGCGAACGCGATGAAGAGCTGGTAGCCGAAGCGGAGGAACTCCGGTTCGTAGACCGTCAGCAGGTTGTCGATGGCCCCCTGCACGGTCGGCAGCAGATTGAGCGCGGGCTGTGGCGGCACGGTCTTCTCCTCCGGTTCCTACCGCTGGCGCCAGGTCCTCAGGGCGTCGCCGGTCCCGGCCACGAACGCGTCGTTGACCACCTTCGCGGCGCGCCACTGGACGATCTGCATGTTGAGCGTCGAAGCCTCGCTGTCGCGCATCCGCTTGCTGTCGACCAGCAGTTGCTCGAGCAGCGCGGACAGCAGTTGCGTGCGGGCCTCGCGCTGTCGCGTGCCGATGAGCCCCGCGCCGCTCATCTTGTCGAGGATCGCGGCCGTACTCTGGTCGTCCGACGGGTCCACCACGTCGGCCTCCAGCGCCTCGATGGCGTCGAGTTCCCGCCGCCCGTTGAAGCGGAGGCGGCCGGCGTCGTTGGTGCCGGCGATGGCCGTCGCGTCGGCGGCGTCGAGGGTCGCCAGGCGGGCCAGGAGCGTCCGCTGTGCCGTCGGGTTGAGTCGCGCAACGAGATCCAACGCTGCCATGACCGGGTTGGTTGCTGCGGTGTATGCTGCGCCGGCGTTGTCCCCGTAGTTCAGGGCGGCGTGGTAGGCCCGTGACAGAGCCAGGAGGTCGGGACTCTCGAAGTCGTGGATCCGCCACTCCGGGGCGCCAGGCAGTCGGTACTTCGCCAACGACGTGAGCGCGCTGAGCCGCTGCGCCATGCGCTCGAGCTGCAAGCGCTGGCTCTGTTGCGTGGCCCGGAGCGACTCCTGGAGGACGGCCGTGAGTGCGTTTCGGATGGTGACGGCCGGGTCGCTGACCACGAGCTGTGCCTGGGCTGTGGATACCCCCAAGGCGATGATCACCGACGCGAGCAGCAGATGGCGCAAGATGTCCCTCCCAAGGCCCGACACCGGGCCGCTGTGATTCCTACCGCTGCCTCCACGTGCGCAACGCATCCCCGGTGCCGGCGACGAACGCGTCGTTCACGGCCTGCCCGTCGCGCCACGTCACGAGCTGCATGTTGAGGGTCTCCGCCTCGGTGTCCCGTTGACGTTTGCTGCGCGCCAGGAACTGCTCGAGGACGTGCGAGAGCAGTTGGTTGGCGGCCATGTCCTGGCGTCGGCCGAGCAGCTCGCCAGCCGCGATCTTGTCGAGGATCGCGGTGACGTCGTGGTAGCCCGCCTGGTTCGTGAGGACATCGCGCTCGAGGCTCTGCAGCGCCGATTGGATCCGGCTGCCGTAGTTCCGGAGGATGGCGGTCTGGTGCCCGCCGAGCATGGCCACCGAGTCGGTGATTTCCACCGTCGCGTACCGACGCTCGAAGGCGGTGCGGGCCGCCGCCGGAACCTGCGCGAGGACTGCGGTCGCCGGCTCCAGCGGCAGGGCGTTGGCGAGGTACAACTCGCCGCCCGGATCCCCGCTCGTCATCCCTTGAATCCACGGCCGCCCGAACTCCCATCGTGACGGGTCGAGGCCGCGGATCTCGACGGCCGGAATTCGGTATTGCGCGAGACCGGCGAGTCCCTGGGCCATGCGCCGCAGAGTCAGCAGCTGCGACACCAGCTGCTGGTACTGCTGCTCGGTGCGAATGGCGATCAAGATCGTCTGGACGAGGTTGCCTGGGTCGATGACGACGAGCTGGGCGTGCAGGGTCGTCGCCGCGATGGCGACGAGCAACACGGTGACGCAGAAGCGGCGGGCCATGATGTCCTCCTCAAGACTCCGGCGCGAACAGTGGCCGATACGCCGGCAGGTCGAAATCTGTCGTGACGTAGACGGCCACGCGGTGGCCTTCGCGGATGGTGATCGTGGGCAGTCGGTTGAGGAACCGGTTCATGACCTGCATCGCGGCCTGGGCCGTGCCTTCGGTTGCCCCACCCGCGATGACCACGGTGTGATCACCGGTGCCTGACCCCACCCCCGAGGTGGCCAGATACTGCGCGAAGCCGCTGATCAGGCCCACGGCCGCGGCGGCTCCGAAGGTCGAGAGGTAGTGCTGGTTGACCTTGTCCCGGAGGCCGGCGTCGCCGATCTGGTTCAATCCCTGAAACTGATTCAGCGCGTACGTGCTGCCGTCCGGCAGGATCAGCCGGTGGAAGGCCACCGCGAGGCGCGTCTCACCGAAGGCCTGCACGGGCTTCGTCTCTCCCAGCACGCGGGCCCCGGCGGGAATCAGGATCCGCTGGCCGTTGTGAGAGTAGAGCGGCGTCGTCACGAGGCAGTCCACTGGAGCGGTCGCGCCGCCGTCGAGACGATTGGTCAGGACGGTGTCGATGAGCGTGCCTTCGAGCACTCGGTACAGCGGCCCCGTGTCGGTTAACGGCTCGGTGTGCGCGGGTGTGGTCTGGGCGACCGGCCGCGTCAGTGACTGGGCCAGCGGACTCGGCGCCGGCGCGGCGGGGGCACTGTCCATCGGTCCACCGACGTTCGTTCTAGAACGCGCGGTCGCGCGCACGGCCGCGTCGGCAATCTCGTCGATCGACGGGGTCGAGGAGGCTCGCTCACCTGGGCGAGCAGCCGCCTGTGCCTGCGGCTCGTCCGGGCGTTCGCTCGCCGGCCGCCGGCTCATGACGACGTTGCCGGCGAAGAGGCTTTCGTAGTCGCGCCGCTTCTTCTCGGCGACGATCGGGTCCTCGGCGGCGCGGCTCCCCTGCGGCTCCGCAGGCGGAGCCGCGGCGGGCGGCGCCGTCCGAAGTGCCGCGGCCTGCTCCTCCTGAACGGCCTGCGCTTCGAGCGCCCGGAGCCGGTCCTGGTAGTCCCGCACGCGCCCAGCGCTCGCCGGCTGGATCGGTGGGGGAGGTGTCTGGCGCGTGCCCTGCGCGGGCTTGCCCGTCAGGAAGATGATGACGAGCATGCCGAACGCCAGCACCGCCATGAGCCAGGTCTGCAGATGACGGGGCAGGGCGGGGCGCGGCACGGGCCGATGGTCGGTCACGGTCGGCGTGGCGGTGGGGTCGGGGGCCTCCGCCATGACTACTGTCCTTGCTGGCCAAACAGCAGGCGCTGGTCGCCCAGCGCCAGATACCCGCGGTCGAGGACCTTCGGTACGACGTAGGTACCACCGTGGACCTGGAAGTTCACCACCGCGGCTTTGCCGTCCTTCAGTTCGTAGAGGGCCGGCAACTCCTGCGCGTCGGTTTTGATGTAGGTGAACTGGCCGTCATGCCAGATGGCCCGCACCAGGAAGGGCTTGGCGTACTTCGGCGCGCCGTAGACGAACTGCAGATGCGACGGATAGTCCTGCCGCTGGGCGGCAATGGTCTCCGTCGCGTGGCGTTCGGCGACCTCGGTGGCGGCATGCGCCTCTGTCACTTCGGCCTTCAGGCGCTCGACCTCGGCGGCGCTGTAGAACTTCGTTCTCGCCGGCGCGGCATTCGGGTCGGCATTCACGTACACCTTCAGATCCGGCGTCGCCGCGCCACCCCGCTCGGTGAGCAGGAACGAATAGACGGCCCCGCTCCCGGTGACGAGGTTCAGGTTGGTGGAGGTCCCTTCCTTCGCCGGCTTGACGTGCGCCATGTTGTGCGTGGCGCTGATGATCCAGAACTCCTTGTCGCCGCAAACCACGTCGAGGATCTCCTCGCCTTCGGGCAGGACGATCATCGTGGTGAAGCGGACGCGGGTCTGGAGCGGAATGACATTGCGTGCCGAGGCCGACACCTCACGGACGCCCGCCGCCGACGGATCCGGCGGGTGCTGCGCCGTGGCCTGCGCGCCGACGAGGAGCAGTCCGAGCGCGACCGACAGGACTCTCATGACACACCTCTCTCGTCAGGCGGACGCCGCGAGCCGATCGAGGCCCGCCTGGAAGCCAAACTCACGGAACATCGCGGCTACGCGGTCGTTGTCGACCGGCGTGTTCGTGTAGATCCAGTAGCTCTTCGGATCGACGGTGAGGTTCAGCACCTTCGTCAGCCCCGGTCGCTTGAGGAGGATCTGCTGGCGAGGGGCCAGGCCGGTCAGCAGATCCAGTTCGGTCTCGTTCAACTGGAACAACTCGGCGTACCGCGCCCGATCGAGCGCGGGGTTGGCGAGCAGCAGCTTGGTCGGGCAGCTCTCCACGACCGTCCGGAGCAGGTCGGCCGAGGCGAAGTCGTCGATCGTCTGGGTGGCGAGGATCATCGCGGCATTGCGCTTCCGCCACGTCTTCAGCCCTTCCTGCACGTAGGCGCGGAGCGTCGGGTGCTGGATGAAGCGCCAGGCCTCGTCCAGCACGCAGAGCTTCAGCGTGGCGGCCTCGGCCGGGTCCTGCACCCGAGCGGTGACGCGGTGGATCACGTAGAAGAGCAGCGGCTCGAGGAGCGACGGGTACGCGCGCATCGCCTCGAAGTCGAAGACCTGGAGGCGGTCGAACGTGAGCGTGTCGTCGAGGTTGTCGAAGAGCGCCGCGTAGCGTCCCCCGTCGATCCACTTGTGGAGCCGTCCGGTCAGCGCGCGCGGGAGCAGGTTGGCGAGCGTGAACAGCCGACGCTGGCCGGGATCCAGGACGTAGAGGTTCTCGACCGCGTCGTAGACCTCGCGGTCTTCCAGGTCGTTGAGGCGGTAGCCGTCCTCGCCCTCGAGGAGCACCTTCACAAAGGCGTGGAGGAAATGGAGATGCTCCGGGGTCGGGTCCAGGGCAAACGGGTTGATGGTCACCGCCTGTTGACGGAGGCCGACCTCGACGTAGCGCCCCTCCAGGAGCGTCGCCAGCTTGCGGTAGCTGTGGCCGAGGTCGAGAATGACCGTGAGCGGGTCGTACTTCTGCGCGTGGGTGACCAGGAAGTTGAGGAGGAAGCTCTTGCCGCTGCCGGTCGCCCCGAGGACCAGGGTGTGGCCGACGTCCTGCACGTGGAGCGTGAAGGCGTAGGGCGTATGATGTGGCGTCTCGAAGACGGCCAGCGCGTCGCGGTGGAGGTGCGGGCACACGCGGTGGCCGCCGTCCAGGGTGAAGAGGACGCCGAGGTCGGCGGCGTTGGTCTCCAGGAGCGCCAGGCGCCGGAGATTGTGGGCGCTGTTGCCGGGCACCGTGCTCAGCCAGGCGTTCAGCAGGTTATAGGTTTCCTCGAACAGGCTGCCGTCGTGGACCGCCACGACCTTCATCGCCTCGGCCGCCTGGTGCTGCAGCGCGCGGGCGTCCTCCCCGTGCAGGACGAGCGTGAGCGACCACGTGCCGAAGAAGTGGCCGTGGACTTCGAGCTCTGTGAGCGCGTCGCCCAACTGGCGGACCGTGGCGCTCGCCGAATCGTCCACCAGCATCTCTTCCGGCCGCGTGTCCGGCGAGACGTAGTTCACCAACGACACGCGCTTGTTGAAGAAGTGCCGGCGCCGCGTCTGCAACTCGCGCCGCATGCGGTCGCTGGGCAGCCGCTGCCACTCCAGGCAGGCAATCAGTTCGCCCGGGATGGTATAGAGGTCGCGTAGAAGGAACGCGAACGTCTGGCTGGGCGGCTCCTTCGTGGATAACACCTTGACCAGGCGGTGGCCGACCACGAGGTGATCGCGCTGGCACTCGACGGCGGAATCGGCCACGAAGTAGTCGAGGTGCGTATCGTAGGCGAGCGGTGCCCCGGTGGCGACGTCTGGATCGTAATTGAGGAGGCGCCGGAAGAACCGAAAGGCCTCCTGCTTCGGCAGCCGCGCCGGCCCAAACTCGGCCATCTGCACCTCGAAGGCCTGCGCATGATGGTGCAGAGTGCCGACCGCGCGATCGAGATCCGCTTCGAGCAGCGTCAGGGTCTCGGCGGTCGAGAGCCAGCGCCGCAGGGCCTGCCGTGGCTGATGCCACAGGTCACGGAGCGACGTGGCGGTCCGCCGCGAGGACGCCGGCTCGTAGAGGAGCACGAGGTAGAGCTCAACCTCGAAGAGTTCGTGGCGCAGCGTGTTCAAATGGCTCACGCGCCGTTCAATCGCTTCGCGGGCGACGGGCTGGGCGCAGGGCGCGACCTCGAACGGATCGACGATTCGCTTGACCAGATACTGGTAGACGCGGCAGTGTTCATCCAGCAGGCGGAGGGCCGCTTCGAAGCGGTGGACCAGCGCCCGGAGTTCCTCGGGCGTCAGGCCCTCGTAGTCGATGCCCCGGAGCCGATAGACGACACCCACGTGGCCGGCCTTCGTGAGGAACGTCGTCGAATCGACGAAGCCCCAGAGGGCGAGCAGGGCGTTGACGCTGCCGGCCTCCGAGTAGTCGTGCAGGATCCGCCCGACCCTCAGCATCGCCGAACCTCCAGGTCGACGGGGGCGCACTTGCCCGGGTCGTACCGGTCGCGGTGCCGGGCCGAGGCGAGGAGAATCCGGAGCATCTCCGGATCGTGGCTTCCGGCCCAGAGCGCGAAGCCGTAGAGGCCGGCGAACATCAGGACCCCGGCCAGGAGCGAGTAGAACAGGTTGAAGGTGGCCGCCCCAAGCAGGAGCGCGAGGAAGAACAGGCGGCGGTCCACGCCGCCGATCGTGAGCGGCCGGTGGAGCGCTTTGTAGACGGGGTGGTACGTATGGCTGTCTGGCATGACAAGACCTCCGGGTAGCGCCTACCCGCGTGAGATGTCAGAACAGCCAGGCGAGGAACTGCGCGGCAAAGAGCGCGAGTCCCCCGCCAAACACGATGCCCGAGATCTGGCGTTTGGCGCCGCCTTCACCGAACATGAACATCAGGCCGCCGATCACGATCGCCACCAGGGCGAGTGACCGGGCGAGCGTGCCCGTAAAGGCGGCCTCGAGGTTGGCGGCGGCGCGCTCCCAGGGGGACTGCGCGAACACCAGGGCGGGCGTGAGCAGCAGCGCGGCACACGCCAGGGCGGCCGTGCGGCGAACGGAACGGACAACGTCGCTGGACATTGGGAGCCTCCTGCGACAGTATTTGCAGCGTTGAACCGATCGTTGATCTGCGAACACACGCATGTCAAGAGAAAAAAGACCGACGCAGTCCATTTTAACAGCCGAGCTATTTCGTCTGCTCGGCCTCCGGCGGACCGCGCGTCTCAAGCGCGTGATGCGCCAGACGGGCCTGCCACCCGAGACCCTCCTCGATTTGGCCATTGAAATGCTGGATCTCGCGAGTAGGAAGCTCTCTCCAACGCCGATTCAGCGGACGGCGGTCGGTCTAGGGACGGCGCGGTGGCGGAATGTCAGCCCCGAGGACCGGAGCGAGGCGCTGCGGAAAACAGCGCAGGCACGGTGGGCAAAGCGCCCGAAGACCGACGAGAACGAGCCGGATCTAGGCAAAGAAAAGCCCTGACACATTCTTGCAACCATACGTAAGCGAGCTGGCTCAAGAGCCGTGAGCGGCGTCGTCGGAACACCTTGGTTGCGTTCCTCCGGTGGGGCGCCCGGAAGGTCGACGAGAAGGGCAGCTCCGGAGCGCGCCGCCAGGCGACAAATGATGAGTGGGTATCTGTTACCCGCGAAATGGGTATCTGCTACCCATAGATCTATCGTCATCAGTAGCGCTTTGCTGGAATTGCTAAGGATTCTCCACCTCAACAACCAGGCGCAACCTGTGCAATTGGATTAAGGCAGTCCGGAGTCTCTAGGTGTTCAACGCCCGGGGGGCCACTGCCATGAGGAAAGCACCAGGGCGCAAGTCGAGTCGCCAAGTCAGTCACCGTTCGAGCCCCGCCGACGATCCGGCGCACACCCACAAACAGGTCATCGCCGAACTGGTCGACTGGCGCGCAAACTCGCGGGTCCCGCCCTCCGTGCCAACATAGCTGAGACAATTCTCCTGGCTGAATTTAGTGAGCAGGGCGAGAAGAAGGATCAGCGTGAAACCTAACGTCGTGGCCGTGGG
>Ga0209048_10001320_pt1 | contig 25592 bp, 24 predicted proteins | sample FrelakmetCRP12CR_FD_187146 | JGI IMG/M metagenome (GOLD analysis project Ga0209048, IMG submission 187146) | Freshwater lake sediment microbial communities from the University of Notre Dame, USA, for methane emissions studies - CRP12 CR (SPAdes)... | ecosystem: Environmental > Aquatic >... | reverse complement strand
CAGGGTAATGCTTGTTGGCCCCCAGCAGGCCTTTCAGATTCTTAACATAGACGCACTCAAGATATCCTTGAATCTGTCACAGATCCAGGAAGGCAGACAAGATATCGTACTCACGAAAGACTTGATAGATGCACCTTCAAGCTTAACTATAGTAGGGATCAAGCCCAGCCGCATCACTGTCATTGCGTCACGATTTGTCCACATTTCCGTTCCTGTTGAGGTTGTAACTGAAAATGCACCGCCCCCAGGAATTGCCATCCAGAAGATCACAGTTACACCTCCATCAATTGCGGTTCTGGTGCCGGGCAAGCTTCTTCACACCAAAATAAGGATACGGACGGCACCGATTGACTTAAGACCATTAACTTCAACAACTACAATTGCACCGAAGCTCATTGTGCCCCCAGAGGTTCAATTCGAAGGCAGAAAAGAACCATCCGTAAAAGTAGTAATCAAGATAAGGAGCTGATGATAATGTCCAGATGGCTCAAGAAAAGATCGGGAAAGGCCGGTCTTTCCCCGGGGTCTCTCGTTCATATCGGAGACCGGTTAACCGAAAAAACAAAGATTACTGTTTTGGATTACGATGAAGCGAATATTAAGGAGAAGGAAATCAGCACGGTGAGTGAATGTGGGCAATTCAAGAATACTTCGACAGTCAAGTGGGTACATATCAATGGCATTCATGACGTGCAGGCACTCGAGGAACTTGGAACTGTTTTCGGCCTGCATCCCCTCACCCTGGAAGACATCCTTAATTCCGACCAACGCCCAAAAATGGAGGATTTCTGCGACTATGTTTACATCGTTCTCAAAGCTTTCCACAGTGACAACGCCCAAGCAAACGAGATACATTCAGAACAGATAAGCATCATCCTTGGCCCAACATTTGTCATATCCTTTCAGGAAAAAGAGACAGATATATTTAAGCCCGTCCGAGAGAGAATCCGCGCCGGCAAAGGACGGTTGAGAAAATCGGGAGCAGATTACCTTGCCTATGCCCTCATTGATTCGGTTGTTGACAATTATTTTACTATTCTCGAACAAGTAGGTGAACGAATTGAGCTACTCGAGGAATCACTGGTCAAAAACCCCACTACAGAAATACTTCAGGCCATTCAACACCTGAAACGAGAAATGATTTTTTTGAGGAAAACGGTCTGGCCCCTACGGGAAGCCATCAGCAGTCTTGAACGTACAGGATGTCAACTGGTTCAAGAATCTACGGATGTATACCTGAAAGACATTTACGATCATACGATCCAGGTGATAGATACTATCGAGACCTTCCGGGACATGCTTTCCGGCATACTGGACATATACCTCTCAAGTATCAGTAACAGAATGAACGAAATAATGAAAGTGTTAACCATTATCGCCACGGTATTTATGCCGCTGACATTTCTAGCCGGCGTATACGGCATGAATTTCAAATACATGCCGGAACTTGAATGGACTTGGGGTTATTTCTTTATCTGGGGCATAATGCTGGCCGTCGCAATTTCCATGCTGATCTATTTTAGAAGGAAGAAGTGGTTGTAAATAAGGTAATTTTTTGAATGCGCATGCATGATAGGAAATTTGAGATGGACTGCTTGAAGTCAATTGGCGGTCGCTTTACTAAATTGTTGCCGTCCCCGTGCCGTCAATACAAGTTGAAGCTTATTGCCGCTGCTTAATACCTGTGCGACTGCCCCCTTTGCCATCAGCAGAGATAGGGTCTCATCAAAATCCTTTTGCGATATTTCTGTATTTCGCATTAGATCTGCCAGATTCAGTTTTGCATCTTCGGCACCTGCCAGAGCCTGCAGGATTTTCGACTGGTTGTCCATCGTCATTGCCTTGTCAGGGCTGCTTACGTGAGCGGCTTTAACTGCGTTTTCTACTGTCCTGTCGGGCTGATCCCTTTCTTGACGAACTTCCTGACCATACTTGCCTTCATCCTTTAATCGGCTTCCAAAGATCCGCTCGAGAAATCTGGTAGAAAACACCGCAAAAATAATGCATAAACTGCTTAGGGCAAGCACCTTCAGCGGTCTGTTGTATCCGGATTCGAGCAAATCGCTGGACAGCATGTTAAGTAACAATGGAACTGTCAATGCAGTGACCATACCGATAAAGGTATGTTTGATGATCAAACCCAAGAATAGCCGGTCGTCCCTCGCGCTCAAGAGGGCGCTTACGATGCCGCCCAATGCTCCAGATATGATCATGACCCCGACAATCAGTATTATGTAACCGGCTGGAGTGGGTTCTGGCATTTATCTCTCCGCTTGATTGACCGTCTTACCTGTTGACCTAAAAAAACACCCATACTTCAAGCGATCCCCTTTGCGCCCGGGGATAACTCTTGCCCAAATTCTTTATCTTTAAATTAATCCCTTTGGCAACAGTTGAATTGCCAACAAAATCGTTAAACTGTTTCTGCAGAAGCAGCGCTGCCTGTCTATCCTCGCCATGAAAATACCGGATGTCTCTGCATTTGTGCTGAATCCTTTCGGTGTCAACAGAGGCATATCCCCTTTTCCTCAAAAAATCAGAAAATGCCTCTGCCATTTTCTTGTCTTTTTGTCGGGCATAGTGGATGTGAATTTTATTAATCCCGGCGGGTACGACGACATCCTTTATCCCCTGAACCGTCTCCGCCTTTCTTTGCGGCAAATCTGATACCTTCTCATCAACTGTGGTCATTCCGTCGGCGTTACCCGTTTTCGCTGCACTTAAGCTATTCACGATGGTTCTGAGCTGTTGCAATTCCTTCAAAGTATCATCTGATTTTTTCAGTAATATTTCGGCTTCCGGAAGGTTTCTCTGACCTATGCTGGCGAGATTGGCAATCAAGACTCCTGCGCCAATACCGATCAGCAAACCGGCAATAAATGTCAATATAAAATGTCTTCTATGGATATATTCGACTGATTTCGTCAAAGCTTTAATCAAAACGCGCAATTCATGTTCGGAGACAACGGGATCTGATGCATCTTTATCCATTCTAATTACACCTTAAGGAGATCTGGCCTATTTCATAAATACGGCACGCGCAACGTCTGCCATCCGTGGGAGCGGGAAAAACCCGTTTGTGATTTCTTGCTAAGTAAGAATTACACATATACCAGCATAATACTCTTAGTACTTTTAAATGTTTTCGTCAGAGATTACAAGTGCATTATTCATGAAAAGCTAAATTTCAGCAGCTTCCCCGATGGTATGCATATTTCGGTAGTATTTACAATTTATTAGATGACCAAATTTGACTTGCGGGACAGCTTTTCCTGATTTTAGCATCATAATAATTTTGCAGAAAACGCGCATTCCTTCAAATATTACCGGCATGTCCACAGAGATACAAAGGGCGACAATATAATTGAATTTCTGCAATACCGTACATTTTTTCTGAAGCATAACCGCATGCTTGACTTACAAGCTTATCCCGTCTTATAATTTCATCTAGAAGAAACAGCAATCCTAAACTTTCCTTTCAAACAGATTTTTTATCGTAAATGATTTCCGCCGAGGTGAAAAAATGGCAAGAAATAAAGACACAGATAGGTCCGGCGAGGGACTAAAAATCGGACGTGCCGTAAAATAAACCCGACAAACATAAGGAAATAGAATGTCTCAATAATTAAGGGTATTGCTGAGTATATTGCAGAAACGCCCATAGACGTCAGCATCAGAAAGGAGTTATTAAATGAATATCAAGGTATTAATGACAGCCATAATAAAGACTGGATAATTGAAGGAGCGGCAGGTTCAAATAATGGACACGGGAAATGGCAGTAATGAAAATTCACAAAGGAGATGATGTATGCCTACTATGGAACTAACGAAAGAAGGGGCCGTTTACGTCCTTACCCTGACCAACGGCGCCAATGCTAATACCCTCAGTGAAGATGTGGTTGGCGAGTATCATGACATATTGGATGAACTCGAAGCCTCCACAGAAAACTCTGCCTTGATTTTGACGAGTAAGGATCCGAAATTCTGGTGCAATGGTATCAATCTGGATTGGCTCCTCAAGCAGCCGCAAGATTATTTTCCGAAATTCGTAGAGCTTCTCGATGAATTGTTTTTAAGATTCTCCCTGCTCCCCATGCCTACGGTTGGGTGTCTAACCGGGCATGTCTATGCAGGCGGCGCCATTCTCGCCACAACACTGGATTTCCGCCTGATGAGGGAAGACAGGGGCTTTTTTTGCTTTCCAGAAGTGGACATCAAGATTCTCTTCAGCCCGGTCATGTATGAAATCCTTCGATTGCTTCCTGACCACTACGCCCTGAATGAACTCGTGCTCACGGGGAAGCGCGTAGGGGGTAAGGAGGCGCTGACCATGAAGATTGTCTCGGCTGTGTACCCCGAGGAAACACTTTATGATAAGGCAATGGAGATGGCCATGTTGCTGGCTAAGAAAGATCGCATGACATACGCCCATATCAAACGCGGATTAAGACAAGCTCTCGTGAAATATACCCTTTGAAGATTTCCCGAGAATTGAAGCTCTCCGCAGCAAGCTGCGGAGAATCTTCGATTCTTAGGGAACAGTCTCGTTCATCATTCGCTCGCTACCGAATTCAAGAAAAGGTAATTGCGAATATTGCGCGTACGTTGAGGATAAATACAGCTAAGCAATCTCTATCTTACAATATTAGAAAGAATGCAAAGGTGCTTCGCATCGCGCGACCGAGCGGATGACTATCCACGAAATTATTATTCTTTTAGGCCGTATTTTTTGAGTTTGTATCGAAGCATACGTTCGCTGATGCCGAGGATTTCAGCGGCCTTTGTCTGATGATCACCTGACTTCTCCATGGCCTCGAGAACTAATCTCCGTTCCATTTCTTCAATCGATCCCCGTAGCAAGCCCTCTCCTTTTTTCCCTGCGTATTCCGGGTAGATCCTCTCTTCGTCAAAAGGAAGATCATCTATGGAGATGACGACATTTCTCGATATAACGACAGCCCGTTCGATAATATTCTCCAGTTCCCGGACATTGCCGGGATAATCGTATTTCAGAAGCAGGTCCCTGGCCTCGCTGGTTATGCCTGTCACGTTCTTGCCATTCTCCGCGGCGAAGCGTTTCAGGAAGTGATCGATGAGCAGGGGCAAGTCTTCCTTTCTTTCTCTCAAAGGAGGGATGTCCATTACAACTACGTTCAGTCTGTAGAAAAGGTCTTCTCTGAATGTCCCTTCTTTAACCTTGGATTCCAGGTCGCTATTGGTTGCACTGATAATCCTTACATCAGAGTGAATGGTCTGATTGCCTCCTACACGCTGGAATTCGCGTTCCTGAAGGAAGCGAAGGAGTTTAACCTGGACAGAAGCGGAAAGATCACCAATCTCATCTAAAAACAGAGTCCCCCCGTCGGCTTCCTCAAATCTGCCAATCCTTCTTGCTGTCGCTCCGGTGAATGCCCCCTTTTCATGACCGAACAGCTCACTTTCCAGGAGGCTTTCAGGAAGTGCGCTGCAGTTTACCACACTGATCAATTTTGCTGAACGGGGGCTGAGATTGTGTATAAGCTTAGCCAGCAGTTCTTTGCCCGTCCCGCTTTCTCCCTTGATAAGAACAGTGGCGCGGCTCACTGCGATCCTGTTTGCCATGTTGATCAGGACATTCATTTTCGGGCTCTGATAAATGATCTTATCCATCGTAACGCCTTTCTCCTTAAGTTCCTTACGGAGAATCTCATTTTCCCGGATCAGGGTGCGCCGCTCTGATATTCGGTCCACATGGATAAGGAGATCATCAAATTCAACAGGTTTTGTAATATAATCTATGGCACCTTCCTTCATGGCCTCCACTGCCGTTTCTATCGTTCCATATGCAGTAATGATAATCACGTCAATTTCCGGATTGATCTTTTTCACCTCTTTGAGCACCTGCATACCATCCATGCCTGGCATCTTGTAATCCAGGAGGATCATGTCAAAATGACCCTTTAAAACAGACTGGATGGCAGTGTCTCCATTCTCAGCCTCCGCTACTGTATGTCCTTCTCTAACGAGAAAATCCCGGAGCATCTCTCGTTGAGACTGGCCATCCTCGACTACGAGTATGTTTAACTTCTTCATGCCTGAATTCCTCTACGCCATGCCATTCTTTTCTCCCGCTCTTCCCGCAGGCAGTGAGATCTCAAAGGTCGTTCCCGAACCCGGTTCGCTCAAAACACGGATTTCTCCACCATGGCCCCGAATAATCTCATGCGCAAGGGGAAGCCCGAGACCCAGCCCTTTTTCCTTAGTTGTATATTCCGGATTGAAAATACGTTCCATCTCTTCAGGGGTCATGCCGCACCCATTATCGGATATCTTGATGACGACCCGGTCCTTCCCGCTCGAATCAACAAGTATTCGGACAGTACCCTCACCCGAAATAGATTCCATGGCATTCTTAACGAAATTAAAAATGGCCTGCTGGAGTTTATCCACGTCCATAGGAATGATTGCATGGTTACCTTTGTACGGGGTTTCCAAAGTAATTCCTTTTAATTTCGCCTCTTCCTGGATGAGATTGACAATCTTCTGGAGAATCTCGGCGACAGGGTAGTCGTGCAGCTCCAAACGTCGGCTCTTTGAGAATGTTAGAAACTCTTCTATAATTCCATCCAAACGTCCGATTTCATCACGAATAACACCGGCCAGTGTTTGGAACTCCCTGATCTTATCCTCATCGGCCGGCATGAACTCCCGCTTCAGTCTCTGACTGGCCATACTTATGGCATTAAGAGGATTACGAATCTCGTGAGCAACGCCCGCGGCGAGTTGCCCAAGGGCAGACAGCCTCTCGGCTTTCTCAAGCTGCCTTTCCATTTCAACAATCCCTGCCAGATGCCTATTCTGATTATGATAAAGTATCCACATTGCCAAGAGTGTAATCAGAATAACGGATGACATAAAGAAAATCATGTTACGCCTATTCTCTGCGAGGATTTCATCCGTACCCTCGCGATCAAGACCAAGTCTCGCGACCCCAGCCACCTTGCCGAATAGGTATATAGGTGCGGCCATTTCCAGGAGTTTTTTTTCGTGGGAAACAATCTTCCGGCTTTCAAATTTTCTTGTGCCTGCAAGGATTTCATCGATACGCATCTTCCCTGGTTCCTCTTTGTCAGGCACATGCCCCAAACTGCCCAGTATCATGTCGCGCTGATCCATGATCTTAATATAGACCAAACCCTGTCCCTGTCCCAATCTTTCCAGGGCCTTTTCTACAGATACCTTAATGCCCCAATATCTCTGCCCATCACGATCCAGAGCGATGATGACGGTCCCGCTGCCATCCGTGCGCCGCAATGCTACAAACCCGATCTTCTTGTCCTTGCCAAGCCTTGAGAAAAGATCAATGGTCATTGCGTCTCTTCCCAAGACACTGTCCGCATCTCCACCGATAAGATCCGCTTGGAGAGCCCTGTTCTGGTAGACTACCTTTCCTTTTCTATCCAAAACGGCCACAAACCATATACCCTTCTCTTCAGCAAATTTTCTTAGATATTCATCGCTCAGGTGATCTGCCTTCCATTGATTATCAATTTCGCGTCCCATATCGACAAGGGCAGCAGTCAATGACTTCTGCGGCAATAAGGCCTCATCAACAGGAGGAGCATAGGTGCCGCCGCTATCCCTCTGATATGCCTGAATCAGGGCATTGAGGTTCTCTTGGGCAAGCCTCTCGACAACCCCGATTATGGCCAGGCCCTGGCTCTCCATGAAACCCATGAGGCTCCTGTCACTTCGCCGGATGTCCATGATCCCCATGCTGAGAATAAGAGAGATGAAAACAGTGCAGACAATCGTAACAGCGATGGGCTGCAAAAAACGCCTGCCATACTCGGGAGCAAGGTTCTGCCATATTATTTTATTCTGCGTCTTCATCTACTAATGCCTGCGCAAATCATTGTTTATATTCTTCTTTATCTCGAAATCCCCATTTATTCCTAACTGCTGACGGGATGCAGCATTCACGCTGCCCCTTACTATACGTCCCATCATATTTCATCAGAACTAAAAGTCAACGACTTCTTACCTTGGAAAGAATTGTCGGATCGAGTGATTATGGGATCCGACAATTATGTCGATTCCAAAAACAATTGACGTTCATCCCTTAACTACTTGTTTTTACTAATACTATAAACATTTGCCGTCATCCTGCTTCGACATTTATTGCCCTTCTCTTTCCTCCTGCGGACATGCCATTTGTCTCAGACATACTGCCATTAGCGCTGTAATATAAATAACTTACATACATTGACCGAATTGTGGCATAACATATGCATTCTGAAAGCATTACAAAAGTTAATTATCGGTTAATAAACGGGCATGATTGGCCGATAGTAAAATCCAAACTGAGAAGGTAAACACCTTCACTCCTCCTGACCTTGGGGAGACATCAAGTCTCCCCTTTTTTTTTACCTCGTTCATTGGTCGATTCTCGCAGCTTTCGCCACTTCTCGATTCCATCTTTGATGACCTTCTCATGTCCCCTTGTTGTAGGTCTGTAATAAACCTCTCCCTTAAGATTGTCTGGCAGATAGTCCTGGGGAACATAGGCATCCTCAAAGTCATGGGCATACTGATAGCCCTTGCCATAACCAATATCTTTCATTAAACGTGTCGGGGCATTCCTTATATGGAGAGGCACAGCGAGGGTGCCGGTTTCACTTATCCTTTCTTTAACCATTCCGTAAGCAACATAAAGTGAATTGCTCTTGGAAGCAGTCGCAAGGTAAACGGCGGCCTGGGCCAAGGCGAGCTCCCCTTCGGGGAGACCGATAAAATGAAATGCCTGCATGGCCGAAACCGTGATTCCCAGGGCCGCCGGGTCGGCGTTGCCAACATCCTCGGAAGCGAATCTCACCATGCGCCTGGCAATGTAAAGAGGGTCTTCTCCGGCTGCAAGCATGCGGCCCAGCCAGTAAAGGGCGGCATCAGGGTCGCTGCCGCGAAGGCTCTTGTGAAACGCCGAGATGAGATTGTAGTGTTCCTCACCTCCCTTGTCATACTGCAACGCCTTCTTCTGGAGGGCTTCCTCCACAACAGAGCGGGTAATTTTTCTTGCACCTATCTCCTCATTCCGCAGGAGAGACGCTGCTGCCTCCAGGCTGTTTAAGGCCATGCGCGCGTCTCCGTCGGCAGACCAGATGATATGGTCAATGGCATCTGGCTCTATCTCGAGAGAAAGGTCTCCCAGGCCTTTTTCTTTGTCATGCATGGCCCGGTTGATAATAACCGCCAGTTCTTCCTTGGAATAAGGCTTCAGCAGCATGACCCGCGTCCTGGACAGGAGCGGCGAAATCACTTCAAAAGAGGGATTCTCCGTAGTCGCACCAATGAGAGTGATAAGGCCTTTTTCGACATGAGGCAAAAAAGCGTCCTGCTGTGCCTTGTTGAATCTGTGGATTTCATCTACAAAGAGGATCGTCTTCTTGCGGTGGTAACGCCATTGAGATTGCGCCTCATCAACAACAGCCCTGATCTCTTTAACGCCCGAAAGAACGGCAGAGAAACTCACAAAATGGCATTTTGTTTCATGGGCAATGACGCGGGCCAGGGTGGTCTTTCCGGAGCCGGGCGGTCCCCAGAAGATCATCGAAAAAAGCCTGTCTTCTTCAATGGCGCGCCGAAGCAGGCTGCCTGAGCCCAAGAGGTGTGACTGCCCTACGAATTCGTCAAGAGCCCGGGGACGCATCTTATCTGCCAGGGGACTGAGATCGATGTCGGTATCTTTCTGATCAAAGAGATCCATAATAATCACTCGCCTTTTATTCTTGCACGTTTTTTCGCCGCCTCGACGAGTTCGATAAGGGTTGTGATCTTGTCTTTAGGCATCTGACCGACAAAGGCATTCCATGACTCTTCGGTCATGGTTTCTCTCAGATATTGTTCAACGGGAAAAAAGGGATACCAGCAACTGATGATTAGAAGGCACGGCAGGTCCCCGCCTTCCTTCCGGCAGTATGAGAATTTGACTTCACCCCCAAGCCGTGAACACCTGAGTTCTAATTGGTCATACTTATCCACGATATCAGCTCATTGCATTAATAATGCCATTTCAAGCACACCTCATACCATGTCTAAAAACAAATAAGCCGTCAAGGGGAATCTTGTTTTTCCCCTGACGGCTTAAGGGTTTAAGAAAGGCTGATTTATTTATGGCTTCGGTAGTCCCTCAATGGCCTTCAATGCCCTCCGGATCTCTTCATCCGGCAGATCATAGGCCTCAAGCTTTCCCGATAAATAGGCGTCATAAGCGGCAAGATCAACCAGACCGTGGCCGCTCCAATCGAAGAGGATGACCTTCTCCTTGCCTTCTTCTTTCGCCTTCATGGCCACATCCACCACAGCGGCGATGGCGTGATTTGTTTCCGGCGCTGGTATAAAACACTCGGTCCGGGCCCACTTCACGCCCGCATCAAATGTCTCCATCTGATTATATGCCCTCGCCTCGACCAGTTTTTCATTGACGAGGTGGCTGACGATGGGGGCCATGCCGTGATAGCGCAATCCTCCCGCATGGATTGGCGCCGGCACAAAATCATGCCCTAAAGTATGCATGGGAAGGAGCGGCGTCATTTTGGCAAGGTCACCGAAGTCATAGGCAAATGGTCCTTTGGTCATGGTTGGGCAGGATGTCGGTTCCGCGGCGATGATCTGAACTTTCTTGCCATGAATCTTATCTCTTGCGAACGGAAGGGCTATACCCGCGAAATTGCTTCCGCCACCTGCACAGCCTATCACTACATCGGGATACACGCCTATCTTTTCCATCTGCTTCTGCGCCTCCAGGCCTATGATGGTCTGGTGCATAAGGACGTGATTCAGCACGCTCCCCAGGGAATAGCGCGAGCCTTTATGGGTGACGGCATCTTCGATCGCTTCACTGATGGCAATGCCCAGGCTGCCAGGCGAATCGGGGTGCTCCGCCAACACCTGCTTTCCCGCGTTTGTCATGGTACTCGGACTGGGGATGCATTCGGCGCCCCAGGTATTCATCATCATGCGACGGTAAGGCTTCTGCTCGTAGCTGACCCTCACCATGAACACCCTGCATTCAAGATCGAATATCTTGCATGCCATGGCCAGCGCGCTTCCCCATTGCCCGGCACCGGTTTCCGTGGCAAGCCGCTTAATACCAAAAATCTTGTTATAATAGGCTTGGGGAACGGCGGTATTGGGCTTATGGGAACCGGCAGGGCTGACGCCTTCATTCTTGTAGTATATCTTGACAGGAGCGCCCAGGAGCTTTTCAAAATTGAAGGCCCGGCAGAGTGGCGTCGGCCGCCATATAAGGTATTTCTCCAGGACAGCTTCGGGGATGTCGATCCAGCGTTGTTGGCTGACTTCCTGCTCTATGAGATTCATGGGAAAAACAGGGGCCAGATCGTCAGGGCCGACAGGTTTACCCGTCCCCGGATGAAGGGGGGGCTTCATGGGAGTCGGCATGTCAGCCTGGATGTTGTACCATTGCTTCGGTATCTCGTTGTCGTTTAATACTACCTTGACCTGTTCCATATCATGTTCTCCTTTGGTATTTATTGTGAGCTTTGCCAAGCCCTGTTCCTGTCATTCTTTGATATCAAGTCCCGCGACACTTTCTGTCATACTTCCAGATTCGACAGTAATCCTTTATGCCTTCGATACCATGAGTTTGGAAATAATTTGTACAGCACCCTCGATACGGGCCCGATGTACTCTCTCGTCCTTCTGTCGAACTGGCACGCCTGGATGATCTGCTCCTTGATATCCTTCTTATGCCCCACTTCATTAAATATCTTATAGGCACAGTGAAAAAGCGGGCTGTACATATTTTTCTTTTCCAGATATTTATTAACGTTTTTTATGGTATTCGGCCCTTCCGGTGTACCGTCGATCTTCTCAAGCACCTTGATATTCGTTTCAATGGGATTACCTGTATATAATTCGTAATAAAATTTTCCGTACCGGTAATTCTTGCTCGCGACGGACGACAGGGTTATATACATATCTCCTACACCGGCCTGACTGTGAAACGCCTGGAACCCGCCGCCCAGCAATTTCGCCAGCGATCGTATTTCCACGCCAGACCTGGCAAATATGGTGCCTGGCATTGAATCGCCAAGATCCAAAGAATGCACGACTCCCATTATGTTCGCCACAATGTTTTTAAGAGCGCCGCACGCCTCTACGCCAACAATATCAAAATTATAGAAAGAAGTGAACTCTCTGCGATTGAACCGGATGATCTCATCCCTTATTATTTTCGCGATGCTTTTCTTCCCTGCCACGGTGACGCACACGGGATGCCCCAGCATGATATCCATATCAAAGAAGGGACCGCCGATACACACGACCTCATACTTTTCCTTCAAATTAAACAGATTATTGTTTATTAATTGCGATGGCGTGATCAGTTCCTTTGTGATCTCATCGGAAATGAGACCCTTGATCGGCGTGACCAGGCATGTCTCACCTGCTTTCTTTTCAAGCATCGGCTTCAGGTAATCCAGGAACTCCGGAAGCCTGTTCATGGTAATAGTCAGAAAAATGAAATCGTTATCGTCAACGACACGCTCCAGGTCATTCGTTGCATTGACCGTGGGAGATAACCTGGGCACATTATCCATACCACTGAGTCTGCGCGCAAGTTCCTTGGTCAGGTGTTTGGGGTTAAGGTGATCCCTGTTGATGGCCCGGCATACATCAGTATCATGATAATAGAGTGTTACCCTTTTATTGTCACGGCCGAACTTATACGCGAGTGACGTACCGAGCCTGCCCGGCCCGATAATCCCTATCCTGCCCGTATCTAAATTACCTATCCCCATAATGGACGCTCTTTGAGCCTTATCCCCCTACTGCCTAACCGACGAGACTATAACTCATCTATTACAATACTTCCCCTTTCCTTGTGGGAAGGAATTGAGGAAATGTAAAATGCTATCCGGTCCTAAGTGATAATTATAGGTAAAAAGAGACTGACATGTCAAACAATAATAAAAGCAAATAGCTTTTCTCCTCCTTTTCCACTCGGAAAATAGCATCACTTTATCTTATATAATATAGTAAAGAAAGAGCGAACCTATCACTGGGTATGTCTTGAAAATAGTTGTAACTTTCTAAAACTGTGCTACCTTACATCACAAGGATAAGTGTTAAAATACGAATTACGTTTATGAGTTGTCAGGCAGCAATTATCGGGATCTTTATTGTATGAGCAAGCACTTCTTAAGGTGTTTGGAATTAATGTCCGGCGTATATGGTAAACTGGAGATATATTACTTCGCCTTGATAGAGGACGTGGTCGCAGGTGGACAATAAAGAAATAAGAGTTTGGGGTTGCTCGAAACTTGCAAATAAAAATGGAAACTTTAGTTCAGGAGTTTACTATGGCACTATTGAAGGAAGGCGCAATTCCTATCGGCAGAACGATGTTTATTCCCAAGGAGGGGGGCTTGACAAAGGACAATCTCGAAGTTGAATCGAACGGCCAGTATCAGATTGTAGAAAGACCTGACCGTTTCGAGATCAAGAACGCTGAATGCTGCAGAAGCATCCTTATCAAGGTCAAGACAAAAGAATAACGCTTCGCGACGGACGCACCGATGCACCGACCAGTAGTGCTCAAGGAAGCCCCGTGCAGAAGTGATATACCAGCGGCCGTCAGACACAGACATTCATTCATCCCTTCGCGTGATCAACGGAAACGTCAGGATACAACCTTTAGTATCCTTGGTTTGTTCCTCTCGGAAAGATCCGGTATGCTCTTTGGATAGCCGATTATGATGGGGGCCACTATCCTGCAGTCCTCAGGTATGCCTATTTCCCGCCTGATTTCGGGATTTCTCACGTTTGTTCCCAAACCTATCCAGCAGGTTCCCAAACCACGCGCGGCGGCGGCAAGCATGAAGTAGCAGGCAAACAGCGAACAATCGCAATCGAGCAACCGGTGGTCCCGGGGACCAATCACGTAAACCAGGCAAGGGGCATTGTAGAACACGTTGAATTCTTCGTTTCGCAGAATATCTTCATACTTCTTGGCAGGAGAGTCAGGATTCTGGGCAATATCGGAAAGGAGGCTTCTCTTGCTCTCATCGGAAAGCCTTTTCATGGTCTCCTTCCGGTTAATAACAACAAACTGCCAGGGCTGACCATTGCCCGAACTTGGGGCAAGACAGGATTCCCTGATGATGTCTGTGACTGTATCCAGTGGAACCTCTTTCTCCTGAAAATCCCGAATGGATCGTCTATTCTTTAAGAGTTCCTGAAATTCCATGATAACCTCCTTTCGCATATATGGCTTACACACCACATCACCCGTTAGAGCTTGTCAATAACTTTTTTCTTATGACGTGAATGGCTGTCGCCTTGAAGGACGCCGTAAGATCCATACCCTCATGCATAAACAGGTCTTCGCGTGCATGATTGGTCACGTAGGCAACCAGGGGAAAACCACAATCAAGTTCTACTTTATAGAAGGCGCCGGAAGGGATAATCTTTTTAACCACTCCTGAGAATACATTTCGGGCACTGCTAATTTCCTTAGAGGAACCCGTTGCCACAGTTACATTCTCCGGGCGGATGCAGAGAATCACAGATTCCCCGGGCATTGCACCGCCCACAGCTTCAATATCCCTGCCAGCAACGGACACTGAAAAGGTTCCCGCATTCCTTCTTATGACTCTGCCTGCCAAAATCGTCTCCGTCCCGACAAAAGATGCAATGAATTCATCTACGGGATGGTTCATCACCTCCACGGGAGACCCTATCTGTACTATCTTTCCCTCATTCATCACGGCGATCTGATCCGAAAGCCTCAGGGCCTCCATCTGGTCGTGGGTTGCCATAATGCCTGTTGTTTTTGTCTCACGAAGAATCAACTCCAGGTCTCCCATCAGGGATTCACGGGTCGGCGGGTCGAGGGACGAAAAGGGCTCGTCAAGGAAAATGATTTCAGGCCTTATGGCAAAGGCCCGCGCAAGGCTCGTCCGCTGCGCTTCACCACCCGAGAGCTTCCGGGCGGAGCGGTTGGCAAGATGGCCTATACCGAAACGTTCCAGGTATTCCTCCACGACGCGTTTCACTTCGTCCTGTTTCACGCTGCGAATTTTCAAACCCGCTGCCACATTTTCAAAGACCGTTGTATCAAAGAGAAGGGGTTCCTGAAATACCATGGCAAGATTTCTTCGATACTCAAATACAGTATAATTTGAGCCTATCCTTTTCCCTCTGAAGATAATCTCGCCTTGAAATGATTTTAAGAGACACGATAACGCCAAGAGCAAAGAGGACTTTCCGGCGCCGTTCGGCCCGATGAGGCAAAGGACTTTGCCTTCCGGGACACCGAGACAGGAAATGTCCAGAACGGATACCCCGCCCCTTTTGACCTGGAGATTTTTCACTTCCAGTATGATCTTATCAGGCCTCATCGCGGTCGCTCTGTCTGCTGTATATGTGTCAGGACGGCATTGACGAAGAAGGCGAGTAGCAGCAGGATAATGCCGAGGGCCATGGCGATATCAAAATTGCCTTTACTTGTTTCCATCACCGTCGCCGTAGTCAGGACGCGCGTGTATCCCTTGATATTTCCACCGACCATGATGGACGCCCCCACTTCAGAGATAACGCCACCGAACCCTGCCATGATGGCCGCGAGGAGCGGTAGACGCGCCTCCTTGACGAGAATCCACACCATCTGAAGACGGGTTGCGCCGAGAGCCAGTATCTGCAATCTGAGATTAGCCGGAAGATTCTGTATGGCGGCGAGGCTTATGCCCATGACTATGGGTGTAGCAATGACGGCCTGTGCAATGATAATGGCTGCTGGCGTGTAGAGGATCTCCATAAAGCCCAGGGGCCCATTTCGCCAGAGAAAAATAGTAACAAATAGACCCACCACAACGGGAGGCAATCCCATACCAGTATTGATCAGACTTACGACGATCCTGCGCCCAGGGAACTGCGTCAAGGCCACCACCGTTCCCACGGATACCCCAAATAGCAGGCTGATTAACGTAGCTGTCCCGGATACCTTAAGGGAAAGCCAGGTAATCCCCAAAACTTCAGGATCGAGGCTGAACAGCAGAATAAAGGCCTGCTTTATTCCTTCGATAATTATGTCCATGAACTATTGCCCTATAGAGAAAACTCGCATCGTGGAAAGACGCGTCATCATTTCCCTAATGCCTCTTCCTTCTTACCCGCATCGGGGAAGAACAAAGGCGAACCGTATTTCTCCACGCCGAATTCTCTGATAATGTCCTGAGTCTGTCTGGACACCATGAAATCGGCAAACGCCTTTGCACCGCCACTATTCACCTTGGGCCATTTGGCAGGATTGACCTCGATGACATGGTAGATATTGAGAAGGACCGCATCCCCTTCCGCCAGGATATCGAGGCCGAGGTTTTTCTTCAAAGCCAGATATGTTCCCCGGTCGGCAAGGGTATATGCTTTTTTCTCGGCGGCGACATTCAGTGTCTGTCCCATCCCCAGGCCTGTCTGCTGATACCACTTCTGTCCTTCCGGGTTTATCCCGGCAGCCTTCCATATGGCCTTTTCTTTGGCATTGGTTCCCGAGTTATCTCCTCGTGACATAAAGACGGCATTGGCCGCAGCAATCTTCTTGAAGGCCTCAATGGACGACACTGACCCCTTGATCCCCGCCGGGTCAGTCTTCGGTCCTGCAATAATATAATCGTTATGCATTACGAGCCTTCTGTTGACGCCATAAACCTCAGCCATAAACTTCTTCTCCGCTTCCGGCGAATGAACCAGGAGCACATCCGCTTCTCCCTTTTGACCCATGGCCATGGCCTGGCCTGAACCCACGGCGATCGTCTTGACAAAATAGCCCGTCTTTGTTTCAAAAATAGGCAAGAGGATGTCCAGAAGACCCGAGTCCTGGGTGCTCGTGGTTGTTGCAAGAATAATATTTTTCTGCTGAGGTTGCGCGGCAATTGCAGGTAGAGCATAGATTGCAACCGACATAACGGATATTATCAGTGCCATCGAGAAGGTGCGATTAAGTCTTTTCATCATTTTACCTCCTTATAAACAGCATTATTTTAGTGCAAACTTTGCAGCTACTTCATCCCTTGTGTTTTCATCCAGTCTTTTGAATTCGGGAAAAACAACGGGGCTGCGAACTTGTCTTTGCCGAAATCACGGATGATCTTCTGACCTTTATCTGGCGAGGTCAGCCATGTAACAAAGGTTTGGACGTCTTTCTCATTGACCCTGGGAAACTTCCTCGCATTAACCGGTATGAGAGAAATATAATTCAGCAAGGCCTCATCCTTTTCGACGAGGATGACAAGTTTAATTTGATTCCTCATGGAGAGATAGGTCGCCCTGTCTATCACTGTATAAGACTGCTGCTGGTCCGTGTAGCGGAGGGTCGGGACATTTCCCTCTGCTCCCTTCTCATATATCTTATACCAGGCGCCGGACGGCTTGATCCCTGCCTTCGCCCAGAGCTCCATTTCCGCCACATGGGTACCCGATCCATCTCCACGGCTTATAAATGCAGCGCCTGTCTCAGAAATTTTTCTGAGGGCCTCCATTGCGGACTTCAAGCCCTTAATGCCTGCCGGGTCATTTTCCGGACCGACAATGACAAAATCGTTGTACATCAGGGGAATTCTCTCGGTTCCGAAACCATCCCTGATGAATTTCTCTTCGAGGGATTTCGCATGCACCATGACCAGGTCAACATTCCCCTTCTCTGCGATCTTCAGGGCTGCCCCTGTCCCGGCACCCACATGCCGCACACGAATTCCCGTCTCCTTCTCGAATTGATCCTCCAGGACATTAACAATACCCGCATCAATAGGCCCGATCGTGCTGGCCATCAGGATAAACTTCCCGGTTTGCGCCATGGCTGATCCCGAGAAGATCACGGTCAGCAAGAACAACAGGCCACATAACCACTTTGTCATTTGAAATTCTTTTTTCATAAGCATCTCTCTTTCAGCAAATCATGTTGTTGAATACAAAACTTTTCCTGAATCCTTGAAGTCGTACCCGCCCAGCCTTTCAACGCGCTTCCGAAAATCCCGTGATTTGAGAACTTCGATGAGGGCCTGGACCCCTTTGGCAAAAAATGTTGATTGATCAAGGATCATATCGAAGTTCTCGCGCGTAATGGGAACAAAAGAAAGACCCAGGAGTTTAGCAACCGCTGCAGTGGCTATGCCTGTGTCGGCTTCCTTTGACAGAACAGCAAGACCTACTTCGAAATGCGTGAAGACCTCCGTATCATAGCCGGAGATATGACGGGTCGAAATACTTAAGTTGTCCATATGGTAATCAAGAAGAACCCTTGTTCCTGATCCCTTCTGCCGGTTCACAATTTTCACCTTTTTTTTCGCGAGATCGGCGAAGCCGCTGATATGCAAGGGATTGCCATGAGACGTGATCAATCCCAATTCCCTGTGGAAGAGATTGACTACTACGGCTTTTATATTAGGCAGATAGGCAGAGAGATAAGGAATATTGTACTGGCCGCTTTTTGCGTCGAGCAAGTGGGACCAGGCGATATCGGTAAGACCCATGTTGAGGGCCTTGAGTCCTTCTGTGCTGCCTGTATTTGCAGAAAAGATATAAAAATCAGGGTGACGCTTTTTTATATAAGTCTGCAGCATGTCGAGGAAGGGATCGTTGCTTCCCGATGCAAGGAGTCCCCCTTCTATGCGCCTGCTCTTCTGTCTTGCCTCTTTGACCCCCTGCTTCGCATTCGTATCAATCCATTCATCAATTAATCTCTTAGGGAATATCCACTTCCCAGTGACCCTGGTGGCAGGAATCCTTCCGGATTTGATCAGTCCGTATACCTGTTTTTCGTGAATATCTAGGTAGCGGGCCACCTCCTTTGTGTTCATCACGTCCTCTGACATAGCTCCCCCCCGATGAAAAAATTGAACATCATATGAAAAATTAATTCATCCATCTCCGGAGGTCAAGGGAATTTAGGTAACAACAAAGAGCCCCGTCAATCCATCCGGGGCTCTTTGGAGTGTAACGGAATTTATAGCAACCAGATTAGAAAGTAAGTGTCAGCTTGTGCGTCACAAGATAGTCTTTGTCAACGGTGGCTGCTGGATTGGTGCCTTTGAAATAGTTACCTGCCCACAGGTAGCCAAAGCCCACCATGTAGGAGAGGTTGTCATATATCTTGTAGGTTGCCGTAAGGTCAAGCTCGCTACCTAAGTCCCTGTCCTGCCAACCCGTCGCTGCGCCGTCCTTGTCCGCCTGCGCGACGGTATAGCTCACCTTTAAATCAAGCTTGGGTATGGGCTTGATGCCGGCAAAGATCTGCCCTGCCATGACGTTGTCATTATTGTAAGTCGAACTAGCGCCATTCTGACCACCCAATACGCCGTTCCACCTGCCGAGGTCGTAGTTGAAGAGAATCAGGCAGGGGGCAAAATCGGTACCGATCTTAGGGCCGGCTTCATTCCTGTCGCTTGTACCTAAGTCATCACCCGCAGCATAGAAGGCCATGGCGCCTACATAGGCCGGCGCAAGGTTAACATTGGCCATGATATAACCACGCCAACCCTGATAATCTGAATCCTGGCGGGTTGTACTGTTTGCAACATTGTACTCTCTATATTTACCCGTATAGAAGCCAAACTCAGTCTCGACATAAACATTGCCGAACGTCGCCCTGGCATAGGGTTGGAACAGCCAGTACTTTGCCTTATACCCGGTGGTAGGATCATCGGCATTACTGGTATCCAGATAATATGTGATTTGCAGACCGGCGTCACCCTTGCTCCACCTGTACCCGCCGAGGACAGAATACTTTTCCGAATCGTGGTCAACACGGGCGGGCGATGCACCGGCAGGCCCTGTGCTGCTATAGGCTTTCTTTCCCTCCGTCTTGTCCCACCTTGCGCCCCAGAAGAAAGGACCGGTTGTCCAGTCCCACTTGACCCTCATGCCGTAGTCCTGCTCTCCCGTGTCGCCAAATGCCGTACCCCATGTGCCCTGCGTCATGTATCCCACCATTAAGGTGCCAATATCGGCGCCGGGAATATTAAAGGTCACAAATGCATGTGTCCACTTGATATTTTCCGATTCCTGGTCATTGCCGGCAAGATTTGTTGAGGTAGGTGTTGTAGAACGGGCAGCTCCCCATATCTTTTCCAGGGCATCGAACCGGGTCGTCAGTTTGAGGCCCTCCTGAACCTGGAAGTCCGTCTGCACCCTCAGTCTCTGCCAGATATTGGACACGGATGCGCCGCCGTCACTCTTTAATGAGCGGTTGTTGTCATAGTAGCCCTGTGCGACATATGACCCGCTGAACTTGACATCCGCCGCAGACACAGGCAAGGCGAAGGCCATGATCAGCACAATTAAAAGTAAAACCATCCAAAGCTTTTTCATTTCTTTCCTCCTTTCCTTCTTTATTTAAATGATCTTCACGGGCATGATTTATGGAACGATCATTTATTTTATGCAACCACCATACACTCAGAGTATTACAACTTGATGACAGCACGAATAAGGTTTTGTTAATCTATCTTAAGTTTGGAAAAAGCAGCCAGGAAAAGTATCCCACAGGGCTTTCTAATAATGATTACGAATTTTTCTTGGCGGAATGAATACATTTTTCTCTTGCAGATTTTCAGGTAGCGTAGAGCGGAATTATACACAACGATAACGATATTGCAAGATAAAATATTACAAATTATTACTTATTATTACAAATATATCACATAACGTTCCTTTAATGATGAATTCATAAAAAGCCGTTTCTTTAGAGCTTGCGACATCATGGCAGGCCGGGTATGTTAGAGACTATTCTTTTATTTTCTTGGATAAGGCTCTAAAGATGATACGGGTGAAGCCGGATCACAAGATTTCAGAGGCGTATTTATGAAAAGACTGTCCAGGACTATTATTCTTCTTTCCCTTCTCATTTTTTCCTTTCCACTGGCCCTCTTCGCAAAAGAAACTACGCTCGTTGATTTAACGATCCTCCATGTCAACGACACACATGGCCGTATTCTACCTTACATTGAGGCAACTTCAGATGAACGGCAGATGGTCGGAGGCGCCGCCTATCTGGCCCATATGATCCAGGAAGAGCGGTCAATAAATCCCGACGGCATCTTGCTGCTTTCCGCCGGAGACATGTTCCAGGGAACGCCCGTCTCCAATCTCTTCAAAGGCCGATCTGTGGCAGATATGATGAACTATCTGGGGTTCGATGCCATGGCCATCGGGAATCACGAATTCGATTGGGGGATGGATGTTCTCCAGCACCTTGCCGCTTCTTCCAGATTTCCTTATCTCTCCGCAAATATAAAGGATGAAATAGGCAGATATCTACCAGGGGTCAAGCCATATATCATCGTCGAGAGAAGGAATGTAAAAATTGCAATTATAGGCGTTACCACTCCTCAAGTTCCCCGTATTACGACACCCGGCCGCTTTAAACATATGGCCGTTGACAGTCCCGAAGATATTCTTCCCCGGTTCATAAGAAAGGCAAAGGATGAAGGAGCAGTGATCATCATCGTTCTCTCACACCTGGGATTAGACGCCGACAAAGACCTGGCCCAAAGGATTCCCGGCATCCATGTTATTGTGGGAGGACACAGCCATACAGCATTGGAGAATCCCATGGTTGCGGGGAATACAATAATCGTCCAGGCAGGCGCCTACGGATTATATCTGGGTGTCTTGAAACTCAGAATCGATGCCGACGCTGGCAGTATCATCTGGCATACGGAAGAGAAGGAGCTTGAAAAAGTTATGGCCGGCAGGGACAGACAATATGATGCGGAGTTGGCAAGGATCATCCAGGCTTACTACGGCCGGATACAAAAGGAATACAGCAGGGTTGTCGGTGAGACTTCCATTCCTCTCGTAAGGTACCACCAGCGAGAATCCAACATAGGAAATTTTATATGCGACACCATGCGGAGGAAGACAGGCACGGATATAGCCTTCATCAACAGTGGCGCTATAAGGAACAATATCCCCAAAGGGAGAATTACCCTGGAGCAGGTCTTCACCCTTCTGCCTTTCGATAACAGCCTTGTCACCATGAAACTCACGGGGAAACAGATCCTGGAAATCCTGGAGCAGAATGCAAAGCTGGAGCACGGTATACTTCAGGTATCGGGTATGGAAATAAGGTATGATATATCTGAGCCGGTGGGATCCAGGGTTCGGGAAGCATATACAGGAAGACGATCTTTAGACCCCAAGAAGACTTACACCGTAACGACAATCGATTTTCTTGCCGCCGGCGGAGATGCATTTTCCCCATTCATGGGGGGGAAGGATATCATGCACGGAACGGCTCTAAGAGATGTAATCGTATCCTATCTCGAAAAGCATTCTCCGATCTCCCCCCGAATAGAGGGGAGGATTATCATAAACGCACCCTTGAATAGTCTAAAATTTCATGATGAGGGGATAGCTTTTTCCCGTATCAGCCTCTTTGATCTGCAATCTCAGCTCGACGGCCTTTTTCGACTCCCCCGGGAAGAATATGAACCCATGCGCAATTTCTCCGGGCATAACGGAACGACGTTCGAGGGACCTCTTTTCCAGGTCCGATCTGATTTCTGCATGAACATCGGTATCACTCATTCCCTTTAAACCACCACTGGTGATTCCTGCTGCCGCGCCCAAAGCCGCCCCTTTCATCGCCGCATCAGCAACATTATGGCCAGATACAATGCCGATTGCTGCTCCTATGACACCTCCGGCAATGCCGGCAAGTGCTCCGTACTTGCCAGCTTCCGGGGCTACCTTTCCTAACTCTGTTTTCTTTTGTATGCGATCATAGGCCATCTTTTCTTCGAGTATCGGCCAGAGGTTGCTGTCTGCATCCACCAGAAACGTTTGCTTGGCTACAATATCAATCGAGTGCTTCCCTTTGTTATCGAAAATGACTCTGACAGGAAGCAAGCCTGCACCAATTATATCAAATCCGAAAACCTCCTCTGCTTCTTTCTTGTCTCCGTATGCTTGAGCAGCGATAGTCGCCCCTGCGACCTCCTTTGCATTAGAATAAGCGGCAGGCATTTTGAACGGCACTACCTTCGATTCATAGCTTGCACATCCCGGAACAAAGGCAAGAGCAATGATCACTGAAATAATCCCTAAGGGTTTCTTAATCAACATTGTTGCGCCTCCTAATTCAAACACTTATAAAATATCTTATAAAAAAGGTGGGCTCTTTGTCAATAGGGATGAAAGTCAGAATGATTTTCATGTGACAGGGTGCAGTCACTCTTTGAGAATTAATCAGTCAAAAAATCTGACATGAAAGGCAAATGCCAAGTAACCGTGATTTTTTTCAATAAGCGCCTACCTCTTTGAAAAGGTGTTTGCCTGCAAGAAATGCCGGGAATCAAAGGAGAAAAAGCAGTATGACATGTCATCGTTTGAGAAATTCCCTTTTCAAGACATCGCCGGTTCTTCCGATGACTACTTTTTCCAAGGGGATATTCTTGCCAGCCAAATTCATGCCTTCCCGGATAATTTCTGGAAGCCCCTGACAGCAAGGCACTTCCATTACGAGCACAGTTATGCTCCTAATATCAGCCTCCTGAAATATCTGCGCGAATCTATGCACATACATGTCTGCTTCATCAAATTTCGGGCAGCCCATGAGAACTACTTTGCCTTGCATAAAATCATTGTGCAGCCGCGGATAGGCAACAGGGGTACAATCGGCCACAACCAGAAGGTCTGCATTCTTTAGAAACGGGGCAGTCGGCGGCACAAGGCGAATCTGAACCGGCCAGTGGGACAAAGCCGAAGCCATGTCTGTCTGCGGCACGGTTTTATTTGCTTTCCGGCTTGGCTGTAAAGATGCAAAACTTACGATTTGTGAAGATGGGCATCCGCAGGCCATAGTAGGTGTATCCGGAACCCGCGCTGCTTTTTGAGCTTTCACGCGCTCTTCCACGGCCGCTTCGTCAAACTCATCCGCCTCACGTTCAATAATTTTGAGGGCATCCCTGGGACACTCACCCAGACAGGCTCCCAGGCCATCGCAATATATCTCCGCTACCAATTTAGCCTTGCCATCAATGATCTGAATAGCACCCTCGGCGCAGGCAGGAGCGCATAACCCGCAGCCGTCACATTTGTTCTCGTCAATCTGGATAATTTTTCTCTTTGTCTTCATAAATCCTCCCTATGTTCTCCGATATTGTTGGAGACAACTTTTCCAATATTCGCTGAATTTTCTTTAGTATATCCATCCTCAGGTCTTAACGCATTGACAAAAGTCAATTTTTTGCTTTCTTTTTATATTTTTTCCTTTTGGACAAGGGTTTATTCATTTATAATGAACCGAGATATGAAAAAGTCTCAAGCAAAAGAATGCCCATAAGTCTATTAAGGAGAATTTCCGTGAACCTGCTCGATCATATTGTGGCCATCCCCCTTTTCGAAGGTCTTTCAAGAGGGCAGCATGAGGCGCTGGCCAGAATCACTTTAAACCGTTCTTACAGGAAGGGCCAGACCATCTTCTCGGAAGGTGATGAAGGCGTGGGCTTTTATGCGATCATTTCCGGCCGAGTGAAGATATTCAAACTTTCACCCGAAGGGAAAGAACAGATCCTCCACATGATGGGGAACGGAGAGATATTCGGAGAGGTGCCTGTTTTTACGGGCCAGGAATATCCGGCAAACGCCGAGGCCCATATCAATTCTTCGCTCCTATTCTTCCCCAAGAACTCCTTTATCGAGCTTGTCAAGAAAGACCCGTCCCTGTCCTTAAAGATGTTGGCCCTGTTGTCGTGGCGTCTTAGAAGATTCGCAGCCCTAATAGAGGACCTTTCCCTGAAGGAGGTACCCGGGCGCCTGGCAGCTTATCTGCTCTACCTGAGCAAGAGATCATCCAACAAAGACGAATTCGAGCTCGATATCTCCAAGGGGCAACTTGCCTCTATTTTAGGTACGATCCCGGAGACCCTGTCCCGCATCCTCGGTAAAATGGGCAGGCAAGGATTGATTAGATCGGAAGGTTCACTCATGAGGATACTGGATCGCACAACCCTCGAAGAAATTGCCCATAAAGGGAGAAAACTGGAAAACATCTGACACTGCAGGAGGATAACGAAGGGCACAAACAATTAACATAAGTGTGCTTGACAGACATGCCTTTAAGACATTAAAGTAACCTGCAACGCTATAAGAACTGCAAACGAAAATAGCGATTCTCTAACAGAAGGACTCCGTATGTTATCTTCCAAGGAAAAAATCAAAGAAGAAGTATCCACCGATGAAAAAGGCCAGATAAAGGAAAAGAAGTTCACCCTCAATGGAAAGTATGAAGGAGAGTACACCTCATATTATGGCAACGGGCAGGTCATGGCCCTTCTTTACTTCCGTAACGGCGGGAGAGATGGTGATGCCGTTTCCTATTACAGGGACGGTCAGATCAGAGAAAAATGTACATTCAAAAATGACAAGCCGCATGGAGAATATGTCTCTTATCATGAGAATGGCCAGATCAGAGAGAGGGAGAATTACAAAGACGGTAAATTAGACGGGAGATACACGCTTTTTTTTACAACAGGCCAGACGAGAGAAATAGAAAATTTCAAAGACGGCAAGCTTGACGGCGACTACATATGTTA
>Ga0209048_10001319_pt1 | contig 25621 bp, 26 predicted proteins | sample FrelakmetCRP12CR_FD_187146 | JGI IMG/M metagenome (GOLD analysis project Ga0209048, IMG submission 187146) | Freshwater lake sediment microbial communities from the University of Notre Dame, USA, for methane emissions studies - CRP12 CR (SPAdes)... | ecosystem: Environmental > Aquatic >... | reverse complement strand
AAGGCCTGCCGCCTCGCGACGCTGATGACGAATTACGCGAACGAGCGCCGGCAGTTCGGCAAGGCGATCGGCGAGTTCCAGATGATCCAGCAAATGATCGCCGACAGCGTGATCGAAATAAATGCCGCACGCCTCCTGCTGCTGCGCGCCGCGTGGGAGATCGACCAGGGACGCGACGCGCGCGACTGGGTCTCGATGGTCAAGATCGAGGCCGCGGAGACGCTCGGCCGCGTTGCCGACCGCGCGGTGCAGGTCTTCGGCGGCATGGGCTACTGCAGCGAGATGCCGATCGAGCGGCTCTACCGCGATGCGCGCATCTACCGGATCTACGACGGCACGTCGGAAATCCATCGCACGGTCGTGGCGCGCAGCGCGTTGAAGCGCGGCGCCGCATTGTGGGACATCGGCGCCTGACCCGCCGCGTCAGGCGCGATAGTGGTCGATCGTCGCCTTGATGCCCTGCGCCAGGCTCGTCCGCTGGCGTTCAGGGAACATGTCGTCGAGCCCGGGCTCGGCGATTCCCGCTGCGATCGGCAGCGGCGGCCCTGACGCGCTCAAGCGCGCAGCGGGAACGTTGCGGCGGATTTCGGCGAGCACGTCCTCGGCCGTCGCGACGTCGCCGATCACGTTGAACACCGCAGCGCCCTTCAGCGGCGTCGTAAGGGCCCGCTCGAACAGCGCCGCGCAGTCGTCGACGTAGACAAGCCCCGTTGCGCCGGTGAAGGGGTGAACGTAGGTTTCGCCGCGCGCGGCGGCGCGGCAAGCGAGGCTGGGCCCGGCACTCATGCCGCTTTCGCGGCCCGCCCCATAGACCACCAAGGGTCGGAAACCGACGCTCGGCAGCCGGTGGTCGGCCCAATACGCGCGCGCCGCGCCTTCGCAGGCGAGCTTGTACGCGCCGTACAGCGTCGTCGGGCAGGGATGCACCGCATCGTCGGGACCGAACACGCCGGCGCTGCTCGCGTAGACGACCGAAGCGAACCCGTGCCGGCGCGCGGCCTCGAAAACGTTGAGCGTTCCGATCAGGTCGATCTCGGCGCCCTGGATCGGATTCTCCCTGCACGCCGGCGTCAGCACGCCCGCGAGGTGAATGACGCCGTCGCAATCCTGCGCGGCGCGTTCGAGGTCATCCGTCGCCCGGATGTCGCCCGTGCGCCAGTCGAGCGCGCGCGCCACGTCGTCGCCAGCAATTTCGGCCACGGTCGAGCGATTGGAGTTGACGTCGAAAACGCGCACGTCGATTCCGCGCCGCGCGAGGCGCCGGACGATCCAGGCGCCGATGAAGCCGCTTCCTCCCGTCAACAAGATGCGCACGATGCTTCGCCCGCGGCCCTCAATACGTTGCGCGACCGCCGGTCAGGTCGAACGTGAATCCCGTGGTGAAGCTGCATTCCGGGCTGGCGATCCAGGCGACCATCGCCGCCACTTCCGGCACTTTCAGCGTCCGTCCCATCGGAATCTTGCTTCGCGCAAGCGCGATGTGCTCCGGTGTCATCTCCTTGAAGAGATCCGTTTCGGCAAGGGCCGGCGCAACCGCGTTCACCAGGACGCCGCTGTCGACGAGTTCACGCGCAATCGACTTGGTGAATCCGATGACGCCCGCCTTGGCCGAGGCGTACGCCGCGATGCCGGGGTTGCCTTCCTTGCCGGCGATCGACGCCACGTTGACGATGCGCCCGTATCTGCGCGCGCGCATTCCCGGAATGGTGACGCGGCTGCAGTAGAAGACGCCGGTCAGGTCCACGGCGAGCACGCGATCCCATGCCTCGAGCGGGTATTCCCACACGGGGGCCACGGGTCCATTGATCCCGGCGTTGTTGATCAGGATGTCGACGGCGCCAAGCATTCGTTCAGTCGCGGCGAAGGCTGCTTCCACTTGCTTGTAATCGGCGACGTCGACCGCCTGCGTCGACGCCGGCGTGAAGCCGGCGGCGGTCGCGTCGAATCGATCGAACGCGAGATCCCACAGGGCGACACGACAGCCCTCGGCGGCAAGCCGTTGCGCGATGCCGAGCCCGATGCCCCGCGCCCCGCCGGTGACGATCGCGCGCTGCCCCGCCAACAGGTTCGTCATCCCATGCTCCAGAGATCGGCAATGCCGACGGGCCGGCCCTGCGCGAGCGACGCGACCGCCGCTTCGGCAACGGCCTGCGCCCGCATGCCGTCCGCGAGGCTCGGCGACATCGGAACTCCCGAGCGCACGGCGGTGACCAGCGCGTCGAGCTCCGCCACATAGGTGGGCGCAAAGCGGTCGTACCAGGTGGAGAAGATGCCGTCGGCGGCGACCTTGTCTCCCTGGTAGAGCGAAACCCCACGCTGCCGCTGGCGCTGCGATTCCAGCATGCCCTTCGACCCGAAGACCTCGATCATTTCATCGTAACCATAGCGGGTCCGGCGGCTGAAGCTGAACGTCGCGAGCGCGCCCGACGCGAAGCGCAGCGTGAGCGCGGCCGTGTCGACATCGCCGAAAGCCGCGTATTCCGGGTCGAACAGGCAGCCGCCGGCTGCATAGACTTCCACCGGCTCGGATCCCGCCATCCAGCAGGCGAGGTCGTAGAAATGCGTTCCCTTCTCGCGCAGCATTCCGCCCGCGCGATGCGCCGCCGCGGGGGGTGAGGCTTCCGAACTTCGCGAGACGATATGCACCGATTCGACGGCGCCGATTTCGCCCGCGCGCACGCGGTCGAAGACGGCGCGATGATTCGCGTCGAACCGCCGGTTGAAACCGATCGCGGCGATCACGCCGGCGGCGCGCGCGGCGTCGAGGCAGCTCTTCGCGCCGTCGAGACTGTCCGCGATCGGCTTCTCGCACAGCACGGCCTTGCCCGCGCGAACGCTGGCCAGCAGGTGGGCGTCGTGGACATCCGTGGACGAGCCGATCACGACGACCTGCACATCCGGGTCCGCGAGCATCTCGTCGACCGATGTCGAAAACGCCGCGCCGTGCGCTTCAGCGAGGGATTTTCCGCGGATCGCGTCGACATCGACCACCCAGCGCAATCGGGCATCGCGGTGCGCCGCGATGTTGCGCGCATGCACCTGGCCAATCACGCCGGCACCGATCAGCGCAAACGGGATCTTTTCCATCACGTAGCCGTCTGGGCACGGTCCTTGATGACCGTGATGACCTCGTCGGGATCCTTCGTCCACCAGTTGCGCTGCGAGAAGATCTCGACCTCGACGTAGCCGTCGTACCCTGCCCGCTCGACCATGCCGCGCAATGCCGATAGGTCGATCACGCCATCGCCCATCATGCCGCGGTCGAGGCGAAGGTCCTGCGTGTCGGGCAACCAGTCGCTCACGTGGAACGAGCAGATGCGCCTTCCCGCGCGCGCAATTTCGGCTTCGAGGTCGGGATCCCACCAAACGGCGTACGTGTCGACCGCGATGCCGACGATGTCCTCGGCAGCGAGGCGGTCGCACCACGCATTGGCGAGTTTGATCGTGGAGAGGACCGACCGCGTCGCGCAGATCATCGGATGTAGCGGCTCCAGCGCGAGCTTGACGCCGACGCTCCGGGCGTGGGGGATGAGTTCCGCCACGCCATCGAGGGCGCGCGCCCGCGCATCGGCGATGTTCTTGTCGCGGGGATCCACACCGCCCGCGACAAAGACGAGGCACGGCGCCTTGACCTCGGCCGCCTCGTCCAGCGCGCGGCGCACATCGTCTCGGGCCGCGGCCGCCTCGGCCCGATCCGGTGACGTGATCAACCCGCCCCAGCAATACCCGGACAGCGCGATGCCGGAATCCGCCACGAGGCGCGCCGTCTTCCCGACGCCGAATTCCCGAACCTTGTCGCGCCAGAGGCTCGTGCAGCCGACGCCGTTGCGGGCAAGCGCGTCGACGAATTGCGGCGTCGTGCATTGCGGCAGCAACGTCACCTGGTGGATCGACAGCCGGTGCGGATCAAGCATTGCGCAGCGCCTGTTCGACCCGTGCGCGCTGCTCGCGCGTGACCACCGGATGCACGCCGAACCATTTCTCGAAACAGACGGTTCCCTGGTGCAGCAGCATGCCGAGGCCGTCCGAGACGCGCAGGCCGCGCGCGCGCGCCTTCTTCAGCAACCCCGTCTCGAGCGGCACGTAGACGACGTCGGCGACGACGGCGTCATCGCGAACGGTCGAGAGATCGACGTCGAGATCCGGGTAGCCGACCATGCCGAACGACGCGGCATTGACGACCAATCCCGCGCCGGCAAGGGCCGCCGGCAGCTCATCCGTGGTTGTCGGAATGACCTTCGAACCGAAGCGTTCGCGGAAGGCCTCCGCCTTTTCCAGTGTCCGGTTGTGCAGATGAATGCGCGCCACGCCCCGCTCCAGCAACCCGTAGACCACCGCCCGCGCGGCGCCGCCGGCTCCGTAGACCACCGCCTTTTCGGCGTGCTGGTCCCATCCGGGCGCTGACTCGTCCAGCGCCGCGATGAAACCGACGACATCGGAGTTCGTAGAGCGCAACGTGCCATTCTCGAGCCATATCACATTGGCGGCGCCGATCGCGGTGGCGCGCGCGTCGGGCTCCGTGAGCTTGAGCGCCATCTCCTTGTGCGGCATCGTCGCGGAGCCACCGACATAGCCGCGCTCGGCGAGATGCGCAAGGAACTCCGCGAATGCGTCCGGCGGAACGGCTTCGAGCCGGAAATCGGCGTCGAGCCCGTGTTTTTCGATCCAGTAGCCGTGGATGATCGGCGCCCGCGACTGCTTCACGGGCCACCCCATCACGCATGCCGCCCGCCTTGGCGCCGCCATGTTCAATAGAGCCCGGGCGTCGCGCCGCCGTCGACGGCGATCGCCGTGCCCTGGATGTGCCGCGCTTGCGCCGAGCACAGGAAGAGCGCGAGCGCGGCGACGTCCTCCGGCTTGCCGAGGCGCGCGAGCCCGTCCTTGGCGATCAACGACGCGCGCACTGCGTCGACGGTGGTGTTGCCGGCTTCGGCACGCTGCTTGAACAATTGCTCCACACGTTCTGTTTCGGTCATGCCCGGCAGTATCGCGTTCACGTTGACGCCGTCGCGCTTGCCGAGGCCCGACAAGCCCTTCGTGAAGTTGTGCATCGCCGCGTTGACCGCGCCGCCGATCAGGAATTCCGGGTCGGGCGTGCGCGCCGCGCCGCCGATGACGTTGACGACATGTCCCTGCGCCGTCTTCAGCAGCGGCCAGAACAGGCGGCAGAGCCGGACGCAGCCGAAGAACTTGAGCGCAAAGCCGTCCTGCCAGACATCTTCGCCGAGGGCGAGAAACGCTCCGGCCCGCGTCGCGCCCGCTGAATTCACGAGGATGTCGCAGCGGCCGTGCCGCTCCGAGACGAAGCGAAACACGGCGGCGCAGCCGTCCTCGCGGCGCAGATCGGCAGCGACGATGTCGGGCCGGCTCGCGGCGTTGGCCGCATTCGCCTCGGCGGCCGCTTCCAGGTTCGCCTGCGAGGATGCGGCAAGCACCGTGCGCGCACCCGCGGCCGCAAACGCTGCGGCGATGCCACGCCCGATGCCGCGGCTGCCCCCCGATACCACCACGACCTTGTCTTTGTATTCGCTTGTCATCGCTTTCCCTCGCAATATGTTCGCATCAGGCTTTCGCTGCGCTGCTGGCCGAAACGGCGGCGCGCAATCCCAGCAGATAACTGTCGAGGCCGAAGCCGCAGACCTGTCCCTTCACGACCTCGGCAAACACCGAGCGATGTCGAAACGCCTCGCGGGCATGAATGTTCGACATGTGGATCTCGACAATCGGGACCGTGAGGATCGCGAGCGCGTCGCGGATGCCGTAACTGTAGTGTGTCCACGCGCCCGCATTGATCACCACCGCGTCCATCCTGTCGGCGAACGCCTTGTGAATGCGGTCGCACATCGCGCCCTCGTCGTTGGTCTGGAAGCTGACGACGTCCGCCTTCAGCTCCTTGCCGAGCTTGCGCAACGCCGCGTCGATTTGGGCGAGCGTGATCGTCCCATATTGAACCGGATCGCGCTTGCCGAACATGTTGTGGTTGATGCCGTGCAGCATGAGGATCTTTTTCATGCGGTACTCCAGTTTGAATCAGTAGGTTCCGCGCCCGCCCGACAGATCGAACGTGGCGCCCGTGCAGAAGCTGCATTCCGGGCCTGCGATCCAGGCGACCATCGCGGCGATTTCGTCGACGGTGAGAAAACGGCCCATCGGGATCTTGGATTTTGCGGACGCGATGTGTTCCGGCGTCATTTCCCGGAACAGATCGGTCTCGGTGATGACGGGCGCGATGCAGTTCACGAGCACGCCCGACTGCACGAGCTCGCGGGCCAGCGATTTGGTGAACCCGATCACACCGGCCTTCGCCGACGCGTAGGCCGCAATCCCGGCACTGCCCTCCTTGCCGGTGATCGACGACACGTTGACGATGCGGCCATAGCCCGCTGCGCGCATCACGGGCACCGCGACGCGGCAACAATAGAAGATGCCGGTCAGGTCCACCGCCAGCACGCGATCCCACGCGTCGAGCGGATATTCCCAGACCGGAGCCACGGGACCATTGACGCCCGCATTGTTGACCAGGATGTCGAGTCGGCCCGTCCGGGCCATCGTCGTCGCCATGCCCTGCTCGACCGACGCGAAATCGGCGACGTCGACCTTGATGACGGCCGCCGGCGCGAATCCGACTGCGGCTTCGTCGCACGCATCGGCATCGCGATCCCAGATAACTACCGACGCGCCCTCGCGCGCGAGCCGCGCGGCGATGCCGCGGCCGATCCCGCGGGCCGCGCCGGTGACTACGGCGACCTGCCCTTGCAGCGTGGGCTTTCCATCACTCATCTCGGTCCTGCCTTCATTTACCACGGCGATAGTCGCGCAGGACTTCGTCGACACACCACGAGGTCCGCGCCGCCGACAGGCCGGTGCTGGCGCACTTCCCTTGGCCGTTCAATTCGTCGACGATCGTCTGGATCAGCGGTTGGTGCACGTGCGGCGGATCGGCGACGGGGATTTCCTCGACGGCATCCCCGCGCTCGACCCGAATCGGGATCGCCCGAGTCGTCGAGAACCGGATGCGTCCATTGGCGCCGACGATCTCGTTCCATTCCTCGTCACGATCGGCGGCGTAGCAAAAGGCGCCGCTGCCGTAGGCACCGCATTCGAAGCGGTAGTTGGCCGTCACCACGTCTTCGGGCCCATACGCGCCGGCCTGATTGCCCGCCAGTGCGCGCGCGCTCGCGATCGGCCCGAACACATAGTCGAGGAAATCGAGCGTGTGGCTCACCATGTCGACAAAGAGACCCCCCCCGGAGCGCGCCGCATCGATGCGCCACGGAGGCGATCCGGGGTTCATGTCCTCCGGCGAGCGCAGCACCTGGAACTGCCGGCTGAGAACCATGCGCACCGGTCCGATCGCGCCCGCCCGCACGAGATCGCGCACCGCGAGGAAGCGCGGCAGCGCGCGCCGGTAGTATGCGACCCAGAGCGGCACCCGCGCGGCGGCACACGCGGCGATCATCTCGTCGCATTCCTGCCGATCCATCGCCATCGGCTTTTCGACCAGGACCGGCTTGCCGGCGGCCGCGCAACGAAGCACATACTCGCGATGCGTATCGGGCGCGGTCGCCACGTAGACGGCATCGATATCGGGCGCGCGAATGATCGCGTCCGCATCATCGTGCCAGCGCGGCACGCCGTGTCGCTTCGCATAGTCGGCCGCCAGCGCTCCGTTGCGGCGCATGACCGCCCGAAGTTGCGAGTGCTCCGCCTTGTAGAGGCCCGGTCCGCTCTTGACCTCGGTCACGTCGCCGCAGCCGATGATCCCCCAGCGGATGGTTTTCATGAGGCTCTCCGGAAACGGCTGTCGCGCTCGCGGAGACTGGAAGACGTCACGCCGGCACGCCCAGAACGGCGTCCTCGGCGTGCAGCACGCCGTCCTTCTCCATCGCGTCGATTTCCGTCGCCGTGAAGCCCAGCTTCGCCGCGATCTGCCGGTTGTGCTGGCCCATCAGCGGCGCGACCGAGCGGGGCGTCACGTCGCAGTCTGAGAATCGGAAAGGGATGTTGGCGAGCTTCACCTTGCCCAGAACGGGATGATCTTGCTCGATGATCATGTTGCGCGCCTTCACCTGGGGATCGGCCAGCACCGCATCGATGTTCTGCACCGCGGCACATGGGACGTCCGCGGCGTCGAGCGCGTTCGTGCATTCCTTCACCGACCGCGCCTTCGCCCACGCCTTGACCTTGCCCAGAACTTCGACGCGATTCGCGTTGCGGCCATCGGGCGTGTGGAAACGCGCGTCGGCGGCGAGCGCATCGCCCCCGATCACTTTCGCGAGACGCTTCCAGGCGTCGTCGACCTGCGCCGCGATCACGAGGTTGCCGTCACGCGCGGCGAATACGCCGTAGACGGTCGCCTGCGGAAGATCATGTCCGGTCTGCTCGGGGAGCTCCTGGCCCCCGCTCATCGTGTAGCACTGCACGGCGAAGTCGTGCATGCCGATCATGCAGTCGTACAGTGCCGTGTCGATGTGCTGTCCCTTGCCGGAAACGTTGCGGCCGACCAGCGCGGCGCACACGGCGGCAACGCCGTGAATGCCCGCGTACATGTCGGCAATCGGCATGCGAAAAAGCGGCGGCGGCTCGCCGGGAACGCCGATCATCGCCATCGCCCCGCTCTTGGCTTCGGCAATGACCCCGAAACCGGGGCGCGACGCATCCGGACCGGTGTGACCGTACGCCGACACCGAGCAGTAGACGAGTCGCGAGTTCAGTTGCGAGAGCTCGTCGTAGCCGAGGCCCAGCTTTTTCAGCGCGCCGGGGCGGTAATTTTCGACGAACACGTCGGCGGTGCGCACGAGCTCGTGCACGAGCTTCATTCCGCGAGCGTCCTTCATGTTAACGCAGAGCCCCTGCTTGCCCATGTTCTGCTGCAGGAAATAGCCGCTCTGGCCATCCTTGAAATACGGATGGTGCCGGCCGGCGTCCCCTGCGGGCGGCCGTTCGACCTTGATCACTTCGGCGCCCATGCCGGCAAGGCAGCGGGAGAGATAAGGGCCGGCGAGGAAGTGCGTGTAGTCGACGACCCGAATGCCCGCGAGCGGGAGAGGTTGCGTTGCCATGGATGTGCTCCGGAAAGGAAAGTGGGGCGGTACGGTGATCAGCTCGCGCTTAGCTCACCCCGGCGCCCGGACGGCGCGGGATCATCAGCTTGTGCGTGCCGCGCTGGACCACTTCGCCGCTCTGGTTGATGAGCTCGCACGGAATGTTAACGATCCCCCAGCCCGGCTTGCTCTTCGATGCCCGCATGCTGTCGATCGTGAATTTCACGTGCAGCGTGTCGCCGATGCGAATTGGCAACAGGAAGTCCCAGTTCCAGCCGAGTGACATGCCGGGCAGGAATCGATAATCCGCCTGGCACTTGAGACCATCGGCGACGGCGAGTCCGAAAAGACCGTGCGCCACCCGTTCGCCGAAATGCGACTTCCTCGCATATTCCTCGTCGACGTGCAGCGGTGTGTGGTCGCCCGAGACGTCGGCGTACATGTCGATCATCGCGCCAGTGACGGTCAAGGTCGGGCTGATCCCGACGTCACCGACCTTGGCGTCGTCCCAATAGCGTGCTTCGCTCATGCGAGAGTGCTCCTTGTATGGATGCGACGGCGTCAGTCGGCTGCCGCGGCGCTCGCCGCGACCGCGGCCCGCAGCCCCTGCAGATAGCTGTCGATCCCGAGTCCGGCGATGTAGCCCTTGGCGATCGGTGAGATAACCGAATGCTGGCGGAATTCCTCGCGTGTGTGATTGTTCGACATGTGCACTTCGACAATGGGCACGGTCAGGATCGCCAACGCGTCGCGAAGGCCGTAGCTGTAGTGCGTCCACGCCCCGGCATTGATGATCACGCCGTCCACCTTGTCGGTGAACGCCTGATGGATTCGCTCGCACATCGCGCCTTCGCTGTTGGTCTGGAACGAAACGACTGTGACGCCGAGCTCTTTTCCGAGATCGCGCAAGCGTCGGTCGATTTCGGCGAGCGTGATCGTGCCGTAGTATTTGGGCTCGCGCTTGCCGAACATGTTGTGATTTACTCCGTGCAGCATAAGGAATTTCTTCAATCGGGATCTCCGGATGAGCGTGGCTTCAGGCGGCCGGCGCGTACTGTTTCATCCACAACTCGATGCCCTTGACGCAGGCGACGAGCGCACGATTGACAGGCGTCGCGACCTTGACCCGTTCGCCCCATCGCACGACCGAGCCGTTGATGAAATCGACCTCCGTGGGCGCGCCCTTCTCTATGCTTTGCAGCATCGACGCCTTGAATTCCTTCGGCAGCCCTTCGCCGGCCAGCGTCCATGCGTCCTCCGGCTTTTCGCTCGTCAGCCCGATGCCGAGCGCTCTGGCCACGGCGATCGCCTCGGCGATTGCGGCGAGCGCGCACTCGCGCACTTCGGGCACGCTGTACAAGCCGCCGTACGGCAGCCGGGTGATGGCGGACAGCGCGCCGGTGGCGACGTTGATCAAAAGCTTGTCCCACATAGTGCCCATGATGTTCGCGCTGACCTCGGTCGCGAGCCCGGCGCGAGTGAACGTCGTGGCGATTCGCGTTGCCCGTTCGGTGATGCGTCCGTCGAGCTCGCCGATGAACGTCAGTTTCCCCTCGGTGCCCGCGATCACGTGGCCGGGACCAAGCAACACCCCGCCCGCGTAGGTCTTGCCGGCCAGCACGTGCTCCTTGCCGACCACCTCGGCGAGGATCTCCTCGTGGCCGAGCCCGTTTTGCACCGACATCACCACCGTTTCGGGGCCAACGATCCCGCTTGCTGCTGCGATTGCCTCACGCGTGTGGAACGATTTCACGAGGACCACCACGAGATCGGCCGGACCGATGCCGTCGGCCGTCGTTCGCGCCTTGACCTTCACGTTGCGGTCGACGCCGCCGCTCCGCAGCGTGAGGCCCCGCGCATTCATCGCCTCGACGTGTGCGGGCCACGCATCGATCAAAAAGACGTCGTTGCCGCCTTCCGTAAGCACGCCGCCAAGCGCGCTCCCGAGCGAACCCGAGCCCAATATGCAGATCTTCATGATGGGCGGGTGCCCTCGCCGGTCGACGTCATGCCGTGCTCACGACACAACCGGTTTTTGCCGCCTCGACGATCGCGTCGACCACGCGCAGGTTCTGCAGGCCGTCGCGGGCGCCGACCAGCGGCTTCACCTTGCCGCGAATCACGTCGGCGAAGTGGGCCATCTGCCGCTCGAGCGGATCCACGACGTCGAGCGGGATCACGGTTTTTTCCAACGCCTTGTGCCACGATTGATCGGCGGCGCTCGGATATCGCTGCAGCCGCATCGTCGGAATCGCCAGCGAGCCGAAGGTGCCCGCAACGAGATAGCAGTCGTCCTCGTCGGTGTGTGCCTTCGCGTAACGCGGATCCTCGCCGGATGTGTGCTCCCAGCTCCGGTCCGACGCCGCGGTGTCCGACAGCAGGAAGGTGCCGAGCGCGCCGCTCGCGAATCGCAGCGCGATGGCGGCCGTGTCCTCGACCGCGTAGTTGCGGGTCGCGCTCGACGTGAAGGCCTGCACGGCAACGATCTCGCCGCACAGCGAGCGCATGTTGCCCACCTCGTGAATCATGTTGAGCAGGATGGGCCCGCCACCAGGCTCGCGCCGCCATGAAGACGCGCCGTCGAAATAGCCCTCGTTCTCGGCCTTGTAGAAAAGCACCGTGCCCGTCACGGCGACGATCCTGCCGAGCACGCCGCTCGCGATGACCTCGACCGCCTTGGCCATGATCGCGCTGTGCCGGCGGTGGTGGCCGACCAGAACCGGGACGTTCGCGGCCTCGGCCGCTTCGCATAGCCGGACGCCGGCATCGAGCGCGTGCGCGACCGGCTTTTCCACGAGCACCGGCAGACCGGCGGCGATGCACTCGAGCGCCTGGTCGACGTGCAACTGGTTGGGCGTGGCGAGCACCACGCCGTCGGGGCGGGCATTGGCGATCAGCTCCGCCAGCGACCGGTAGAGCGGCACGCCGAGCGAACGCGCGTAGTCGGCGGCGCTCGCCACGGGATCGACCACCGCCGACAGCGTGCACGCCGTGCTCTTCACGATCATTTCGACGTGCCGCTTGCCGATCTGCCCGGCGCCGGCGACAGCGATGCGAACCTTGGGATTTGTCATGCGAGGATCTGGTCAGTCGCCGGGTCCGTCGATTCGTACCGTCCCCGTCGCAACACGATAGAACCCGGGGTGTCTTTTGTCCATGCAATGATCGCAATGTCCTGCATTGCAAATTGCAATGATAGTCATGCGTGGATGTCGGGCGTCGCGGTCGTCACCCCGCGAGCGTCGCGTCGGTCCAGGCGCCGCCGTTACGGTGCGAAGCGACGGCGGCCTCGATGAATTTCATGGCGATCACGCCGTCGCGCGCGGTGGCGAAGGATGCGGCATTCGGGTTGGGGAATCGTCCCTCGCGGCGCGCGCCGATCACCTCGGCCGCGTCGGCATAAAGATTGGCGAACGCGCCGAAATACCCTTCCGGATTTCCCGTCTTCGTGCGCGACAGGTGGCGCGCGGCCTCGCACAGATACGCCTCGCCCCGGCGCAGCGTGCGATAGGGCGCATTGTCGGCCCGCAGGTGCAGCTCATCCGGCCGCTCCTGATCCCAGTGCAGGCTCGCCTTTTCGCCGAACACCCGGATGCGCAGCCCATGCCCGTTGCCGGCGGCGACCATGCTGCACCACATCATGCCGCGCGCGCCGCCACCGAGGCGCATGTTGACCTGCGCGTTGTCGTCGGCCGCGCGTCCGGGCACCATCGCCGACAGCTCCGCGGACAGCGTCGCGATCTCGAGACCCGTGATCCGGCGCATGAGGTGGTGCGCGTGGGTGCCGATGTCGCCCAGGACGGTCGACGGGCCGGCGACCGCGGAATTGACCCGCCACGCCATCTTCGCGTCGCCCTCCGCCTCGAGCAGCCGGTTGCGCGTCCCCTGCGCGTATTCGACGGCCACGACGCGGATCGCGCCGAGCGCGCCCGTTTGGACCTGGTGCCGCGCTTCCGCCACCATCGGGTAGGCGCTGTAGTTGTGCGTCAGCGCGAACAGCACGCCGCGCTCCGCCGCCGCCTTCTCGACCGCAATGGCCTCGGCAAGCGAGTTGGCCATCGGCTTGTCGCAGATGACGTCGATGCCGTTCCGAATGAATGCAAGACTCGCCGGCGCGTGCGTATCGTTCGGGGTGACGACGGCCACGCATTCGATGCCGTCGGCGCGGGACGCTTCCGCAGCGGCCATTGCGGAGAAGTCGGCGTAGACGCGGTCGGGCGCGATGCGCAGTTCCTCGCCCATCTGGCGGTTGGCGTCGGCGTTTCTGGAAAATGCGCCGGCAACCACCACGAAGCGGTCGTCGAGACGTGCAGCGCGGCGGTGCGCGGGCGCAATGCCGGCGCCGGGACCACCGCCGACCATTCCGAGCCGTAGCGGTCTCATGTTCGCGTCATTCCCACGGTCAAGGTCAAAAGCTCGCCGAAGCGCGCCACGTACGTCTGTCCCGCACGCAACGGGGTGGGCGTGGTGAGCGATCCCGTAGAAAGAAGATCGCCGGCCGCGAGGCCGATGCCGCGCTCGGAGAGCCCGTTCACGGTCTCCACCAGGATGTCGACAGGGTCGCGGCGATATTCGCCCTGGTAGGTGTCGATCGGCGCGCCGCCGTCGATCCGCGCGTCGATCGGGAGCGTCGCCAGGTCGATTCCGCGCCAGTCGGCGACGCCGGCTGCAACGACATAGGCACCGCCCGCGCCGTTGTCGGCGATCGCATCGTGCGTCGTGAACTTGCGGCTGCCGGCGCCGATCGCGTAGCGCGAGCCCGCGATTTCGAGCCCGGGATGCAACACGAGCTGCGCCTCGAGCTCGGAGCGCGAGTAGGGGCGCGTGCGCGCTGGCACGTCGCGCCCGAAGCGGAACGCGAATTCGCACTCGATCTTGAAGCCGTCGTACAGCGCCGCCGGAACCTGCGCGGGGCTCGTGTACACGCGCGGCGCGAACAGGCGGCCCGTGATCGGGCCATCGTGTCCTTCGAGAATCTGCACGGCGCGCACCGCCGCCCCGACCTTCCAGCCGGCGACGCGCTCGCCCAGGATCTCGGCGACCCGGTCCTGAATGGCGAAGGCGTCGGCCCGGGATCGCGGCGCCGCCTCGACGACGGGAAGCGGAATTGTGCCGCCGTGTTGCCAGGCCTTGGCGAGCGACCGCGCCAGGTGTTCGTGCGTGGGTTGCATGGGGGTCTCCATTGCCTGAATGCGGCGCGGCCGCGATCAAGCTTTCGTTTTCGCGAGCACGCCGAACATGCCCGCCGGACGCACCATCAGCACGATGATGAGCAGGATGAACGCGTAGATGTCCTTGTAGCTGCCCGAAAGGTAGCCCGCGCCGAGACTTTCGGTCACGCCGACCAGCAGGCCGCCCAGCACGGCGCCGGGCAGGCTGCCGAAGCCGCCGATGACCGCCGCGGCGAAAGCCTTGATCAGCACACCAATGCCCATCAGCACTTGCACGTAGTTGATCGGGCCGACGAGGACCCCGGCGGCGGCGCCGAGCGCGCACGAGACGCCGAAGATCACCGAGATCGTCAGGCCGACGTCGATGCCCATGAGCGCCGCAATCTCCTTGTTGCCGGCGACCGCGCGCACCGCCAGGCCGAGCCGCGTCTTCTTGAGAAAAACGTGCAGCGCCGTCATCAGCGTCAGCGCGGCCAGCACGATCCACACATAGGCCGCCGGCAGCGCGAGGTTGCCGATCTCGATCGGCATGCCGTAACTCACCGGGAACGGCAGCGCCCGCGCGCCCCAGATCAGGAACGCGACGTTCTGCAGCACTATCGACATGCCGAACCCGCAGATCACCATCGCCATGCCGGCGACCGTGTACCCGCCGCCGCCGCGCAATATCCGCCGGTAGAACACGCGCTCGATGACCACGCCCACGAGGCCCGTGAGGATCATGGATCCGACCAGCACGAGCGGAAGCGGCAGCTTCAGCTTGTCGTAAATGACGAGCCCGATGAACGCGCCCAGCATGTAGATTTCGCCGTGCGCGAAATGGACCACGTCGAGCCCGCTGTAGATGAGCGAAATGCCGATTGCGACGAGGGCGTACACCATGCCGATCGACAGGCCGACAATGACAAGGTCAATGAAATACGACATCGCTGCGCTCCTTCGTCGTGCGCCGGGCGTCACAGCACCATGTTCGGGTCACGGTCGGCTACCGTTCCGCCGAGATACGAGAGCCGGACGGCGTCGTCGTTGATCATGTCCACGGCGGGACCCTCGAGGTGAATCACGCCGTCCTTGATGACGTAGCCGTATTCCGCCAGGAGCAGCGCCATGCGCACGTTCTGCTCGACCATCAGCAGTGTCATGCCTTCGCGGCAGATACGGCCGATCGTCCGGAAGATTTCGAGCACGACCTGCGGCGCGAGCGCGGCGCTGGGCTCGTCCAGCAGCATCATCTTCGGCTCGGACATGAGACCGCGCCCGATGCACAGCATCTGCAGCTGACCGCCGGAGAGCGTGCCGGTCAGCTGCCGGCGCCGCTCCTTCAGGATCGGGAAATACTCGTACGCGCGCTCGAGGCCGCGCGCGCGCGTCGCACGGTCCGGCTTCACGTGCGCGCCGAGAAGCAGGTTCTCCTCGACGGTCATCGCGGGATACGCTTCCTTGCCCTGCGTGACCTGCACGAGACCGCGCCGGACGATCCTGTCCGGACGCATGCCGTCGATCCGCTCGCCGTTGAACACGATCGTGCCGCTCCACGGCTTGATGAGCCCCGACAGCGCTTTAAGTATCGTCGACTTGCCGGTGCCGTTGCCGCCCAACAGGGCGACCATCTGCCCGCGCGCCACGGTGAGCGAGACACCGTTCAGGATCTGCACGCTCCCGTACCCGCCGACGACGTCGGTCGTGGTCAACATCGGGTCCGCCGCGGTCACGATTCCCTCCGCTTTCCGGCAGAATCCGGGCTCGCGGCGGGCGTCGTGTAGCGGGACTCGAGCCCCTTCACGACCGCGATCATCGCGTCGATTGTAGGCGTGGGCACGCCCTTCTCGCGGCCGAGGCGGGACACCGACCCGTGAATCGTATCGATCTCCGTCTTGCGCCGGAGCGCGACATCGGCTGCCATCGAGGACTTGCTGGCGCCGGTACCGCCCCCGCCGACGGTCGTGAGCTTGTCGAAGATCGCGCGTTTTTCCTCGTCGCCGAGCGGGATGCCGCAGGCGCGCGCGACCGCGGCGGTTTCGTCGAGCGCGCGCAGGATCACCGTGCGCAATTCCGGAATGGCCACCATCTCGGCCGATGTCATGTCGGTCGCCGCCGACACGGCGCCGAGCGCGACGTTGCCGAGGAGCTTTTGCCATTTCTCCTTCTTGATGCCGGCGCTCGCGAACGTCGGCAGCCGGTGCCGCGTGAACGCATCGGCAATGGCGACCGCGCGCTCGGAGAGACCGCCCCCGAATTCGCCGATGTAGCTCGGCAGGTCGCCGAAATTGCGGACCACGCCCGCCTCGACGACGACCGCGCCTTGCGCGGTCAACCCGCCCAGCACATGCTCCGCACCGAGGATGCGGCCGAGCGTCTCCTCGTTGCCGAGGCCGTTCTGGAACGATATGACGGCCGTGGTTGCGCCGACGGCGTGCTGCACCGAGCGCGCCGCCGCCTCGTTCGCGAAGGCCTTGCACTGGAAAAGGATGACGTCCGCCGCGGTCACCGCTCGCGGATCGAGCGTCGCGGCGACGCGCACCGTCCGGTCGCCTCCATGTCCGACGATCCTGAGGCCGCGGCGACTGATCGCTTCGACATGCTCCTTCCAGATGTCGACCAACGTGACGTCGAGCCCGCCTTCGGCGAGCAGCCCGCCGAAGAGGCTGCCCATCGCGCCGCCGCCCACGATCACCGTTTTCGGTTTGTCGAAGCCCATTGCGGTCACGCCGACCTCAGGTACGCGCGCACTTCGGCGTCGTCCATTTCCTTGCCGAGATAGGCCTCGATCACGCGGTGGTCGTCCTTGATCGAAGCGGGCGGGCCTTCGGCGATCTTCTCGCCATGCTCCAGGACGGACACGATGTTGCAGGTGTCCATCACGACCTTGAGGATGTGCTCGATGATGATCAGCGTGAGGCCGAAACGCTGCTTTAGCGCCAGCACGGTCTCGAGCAGCTTGTCGACGTTGACCGGGGAGAGGCCGGCGGCGGGCTCGTCCAGCATCAGGAGCTTCGGCCGCATCGCCATCGCGCGGCCGAGCGCGAGGAGGCGCCGCTGCCCGCCCGACATCTGGCCCGCGGGCATTTCGGCATAGTCGGCGAGCCCGATGAAAGACAGCAGGTCCAGCATCTCGGACCGCACCCGGCGCTCCTCCTGCCACACCCGGGGCCTGCCCACGATCGCCGACACGGTGCCATAGTGCGTGTGGCAGTGGTGCCCGACCAGCAGGTTCTCGAGCACGGTCATCTGCGAAAAGATCCGCAGCATCTGGAACGTGCGTGCCACCCCGCGATTCGCGATTTCATGCGGCTGCAGGCTCGTGACGTCCTCGCCGTCGAAGAACATCGTGCCGCCGGGCTCGGGCGCGTAGACGCCCGAGATCAGGTTGAACAGCGTGCTCTTGCCGGAGCCGTTCGGCCCGATGATGCCGCGGATCTCGCCTGCCTCCAGCGACAGGTCGACGTTCGACACGGCGACGAGGCCGCCGAACCGCTTCGAAAAGCCGGTGACCTCAAGCAGCATTCTGTTTCGCCTTCCTGATCGCCACGAAGCGGCGCGTGACGAAGTACCGGTCGATCAGGCCGCCGATTCCGGTGGGCATGAACATCACCGTGAGCACGATCACGAAGCCGAAGACCAGCAGCTGGTATTCGTGGTAATCGCGTGTGAGGTCGTAGATGATCGTCACGATGATCGCACCGACGATGCCGCCCCAGACATGGCCGATGCCCCCCAGCACGACCATCAGCAGCACGGTCACCATTTCCACGAGCGTGTAGTTGTTGGGATGAATGAAGCCCGGCGTCATGTGCGCGGCGAGGCTGCCCGCGGCGCCCGCGTACAGCGCGCTGATGATGAAGGCCAGCAGCTTGTACTTGCGCACGTTGATGCCGGCGGCCGCGGCCGCCAACGGGTCCTCGCGCAATGCCTTGAACGCGCGCCCGATGTTCGAGCGCAGCATGCAAAACGAGAAGTAGACGGCCGCCAGCGCCAGCGGCATGACGACGTAGTAATAGCGGACGTGCGTGTTGAGGGGAAATCCGAAGAGGTTCGGCGGCGGGATGTCGCTGTAGCCGACCGACGCGCCGAGATAGTCGGTGGCGGAGATGAAGATGCGCACCGATTCGGCGAGGCCGAGCGTCGCCAGCGCGAGGTAGGCGCCTTCGAGGCGGAACGACGGGATGCCCACGAGGGCGCCTGCGAAGGCGGTGACCAGCATCGCGCCAGGAAGCGCAACCCAGAACGGCATGCCGAATTTCGTCGCCAGCACCGCGGACGTATACGCGCCGATGGCCATCAACGCGATGTGGCCCACCGTGACCTGTCCGGCGAATCCCTTGACGACGTTAAGGCCGACCGCGAGGATGATGTTGATCAGGATCAGGTCGAGGAGATAGTGCTGATAGCTGTTGACCGCGATGAGCGGCAGCGGGACCAGCACGGCAAGACCGACGAGCCACGGCGCAACATGCCGCACCGGCGTGAGCCGCATCGTAGCGCCGTCGGTGACGGGCGCGATCTCGTCGGTCGCGTTGTCGGTCATGCGTGGCTTTCGAGGGACCCGTCGGAATCGCGTGGCGGAGGCGAGGCGGGACCCGCCGGCCCGGCGCGGGGCGCCGGCATCGCTCCCGTCGCCGCCCCGCGCGGATTCCCGCGTCTCGCGTGCCCGGCTTACTTCGCCAGGCCGAAGTCCTTGTCGAAGGACACGCGGGCGAGGACCTTGGTCTGGAAGTTTTCGCCGCCCTTCGTGTACTGCACGAGGACCGCCGTCCGGTTGCCGTCCCGGCACTGCGGCGTCGGCGCGGCGCAGAACTCGATCGGGCCCGCCGCCAGGCCTTCGTACTTGATCGTCGCCAGCGCGTCGCGGATCGCGCGCCGGTCTTCGGCCAGCGAGGCATCCGTCAGCTTGAGGTTGGCCTTGGCAAGCGCCATCTTGACGATCTGCGCGGCGTCCCAGGCTTGCGAGAAATCGTGATCGGGGCACGCGAACTTGTATTTCTGGTTCACCATGGCCACGAACTGCTTCGCGATCGGCCGCTCGTCGCTGCAATTGAAGGCCTGGGTGAACGTCGTTCCGACCGCCGCGTCACCCGCGAGCTTCGGATAGGTGACGTTGCCCGCGGACGACGCGGCGACGCGCCAGACGCCCTTGGGGATGCCGACCTCGAAGGACTGCTGGGCCTGGCGCGCCAGCGCGTCGGCCTGCCCGGCGATGGCGAGGATCTCCGGATTGAGCGCCTTGATCCGCAGCAGGTGCGAGCGGAAGTCGAGATCGGTCTCCTGCATCTGCGCTTCGTAGACCGGCTCCACGTTGTAGGTCTTCTTCATGTACTCCTGGAGCTGCTTGGTGAACGCGATGCCCGCGCCATCGGTCGTGTACAGGTACGCGATCTTCTTGCCGACGTTCTCGCCCAGGTACTTGCCGTAGACGCCCGCGTAGAAGCGCTCCGACACCGACACGCGGAAGACCCACTCGTTGCCCTTCTGCGTGATGGACGAATTGGTCGACTGCGGCACGATCTGCGGAACCTGCTCCTTCGCGGTCACGTCGGCGATCGGCATCGAGACGGAGCTGCAGGTCGAGCCCACGATCAGGTGCACCTTGTTCTGGCTGATGAAGCGGTTGACGTTGGCGATGCCCTTGTCGGGCTTGCACTCGTCGTCGAGCAGGATGACCTCGACCTTCGCGCCGTTGATACCGCCCTTGGCATTGACCGCTTCGATCTCCGTTTTGGCGATGTCCCCGTACGCCATCCCGGACTCGACCATCATGCGCAGCGTGATGCCGACGCGGATCGTCTTCTCCTGGGCCGCGGCGGGACCGGCGAGCACGGACATACCGAGTAGGCCCGCGCAACCGGCGACGAATGCTGCCTTGAAAAGCTTGGAATTCATTTTTCGACTCCTCCAGTCGTTACGCCATCGAAACCGGGCTCGCCCCAACCCTATATTGGGGAACAAGGCGGCCACGCGCAGCGCCCGGGGGGCGCCCCAAACGAAACTCTCGATGCTCCTCCTGCGTCGGGCATTCTTCTTGTGGGTGCTGAAGACCAGCCAACGCGCATCCGGGGCCGATCGATGCCGATTTTCGCCGACGATAGCCTTGTCGAGCACTATTGTCCATGCAATGATGCCAATACCTCGTATTTCAAATATCAATGATGGAACCCGAGCTCGGATCGGTCCCCCGCGACGCCCGGATGCTCGTCCTGTTCGACGAGATCTATCGCACCCAGAGCATGACCCGCGCGGCCGAGCGCCTCGACTTGAGCCAGCCGACGGCCAGCATCTGGCTCTCGAAACTGCGCCGCGAATGGCACGATCCGCTGTTCGTGCGGACATCGGCCGGCATGCAGCCCACGCCGCGCGCCGACGCGCTCATCGGCCCTGCCCGCGAGGCGCTGGCGCTGCTGCGGCGGCTTTCCGCGAGCCTGCCGGGTTTCGACCCGGCCGCGACCCACCGCAATTTCCGCATCTGCATGACGGATGCGAGCCACATCACGCTGCTCCCCCGGTTGCTTGCGCATGTGCGTGGGATCGGTCCCGAGGTCCGGCTCGACGTCGTGCCGATCTCCGCCGCCACGGGCCACGTCCTCGAAACGGGAGAAGCGGACCTTGCGCTCGGCTACATTCCCGGCCTCGAAGCGGGGTTTCACGAGCAGCGGCTCTACGCCCAGGATTTCATCTGCCTCGTCAATGCGAAGCATCCGCGCATCAAGGACACATTCACGCCGCGCCAGTACAAGGAGGAAGGGCACATCGGGATCCTGTCCTCCACCAGCTATCCGATGCTGCAAAGTTCGTTCAAGCGGCACGGCATCGAGCGGCGCGTGCAGCTCGAGCTGCCCGGCTTTCTCGGGCTTGCCGCCATCGTTTCCGCCACCGACCTCATCGCCACCGTCCCGCGAACCATCGGCGAAACGCTGGCGCAGATGGGGACGATCAAGGTGCTCCCCTGTCCGCTCAGGATCCCGACGTTCATGGTCAAGCAGTATTGGCATGCGCGCTACCATCACGACCCCGGCGTCCGCTGGCTGCGCGGCGTATGCGCGCAGCTGTTCGCGCGCACGGAGCCCCCCAAGGCACGACCGCACGCGTAGAGGCCGGGTCGTCGTCACCGCTCACGGCCGCCGTGAAAGCTCGGCGCCGGCATTGGGCGGAAGCCGCAGCATCCAAATGACGGCCAGCGCCATCAATCCTCCCGCCGCGAACAGCGCGTGCTGGAAGTCGGGAAGCGCGAGCTGCGCGCCTCCCCGCGTTGCCTGGAAAGCGCCGAGTGCGACCGCCGCGAGTGCGACGCCCAGCGCGCCTGCGGTCTGCTGCGCCATGGACGCGAGCGTCGTCGCGCCGGGCCGCAGCTCGCCCGGAACGTCGGCAAACGCGAGCGTGGCGGTGCACGTGAAGTTCATCGACCGCGTCAGGCCGGCGGCGAACAGCACGACGTAGATCGCGGCAACGGGCGCCGACGGCGACAGCCATCCGCACGCGACGAGCGCCAACGTGCACAGCACGCCGTTGACCGTCAGCACGTTGCGGAAACCGTAGCGGTGCAGTATCCGCGTCGTCGCGCTCTTCATCGCGAGATTGCCGGCCATGTAGACGAGCAGCATCATGCCGGCTTCGAAGGCGGTCGCGCCAAAACCGATCTGGAACATGAGGGGCAGCAGGAAGGGCGTCATGTTGATGGCGATCCGCGCCAGCAACCCGGCGCTGATCGTGCTGAGCGCGAAGGTCGGTACGCGAACGGCCGACAGGTCGAGCATCGGTGACGGATGGGAAAGCGCGTGGCGCACGGCGACAAATCCCGCCGCGATTCCGATCAGGATGTAGACGCCTCCCGCCATCTCGCTGCCTTCGCGGGCGGCGACTTGCGCCAGGCCATGTATCAGTGTGGCCAACGCCACGGCCGTCAGGGCGAACCCTCGGGCGTCGAACCGCGCAGGCGTTTCCTTTTCATGCTTCGGCACGAACCGCAGCACGAGCAGCACGCCGAGGATTCCGAGCGGCACGTTGATGAGGAAGATCCAGCGCCACGATGCGTAAGTGGTGATGAAGCCGCCGAGCGGCGGCCCGATGACGGGCGCAATGAGCGCCGGCCAGACGATGAGCGCGATCGCGTCGATGATCCGGTGCTTGGGCGCCTCGCGCAGCACGACGAGACGCCCGACGGGCGACATGAACGCCGCGGCTGCGCCCTGGAGCAGGCGCGCGCCGAGCAGCGCGTAAAGATTGGGACTCAATCCGCAAAGCAGCGACGCGAGCGTGAACGTGCCAACCGCGGCGGCGAAGAGATTGCGCCCGCCGAAGCGGGCACTCGCCCACCCCGCGGCCGGAACGAACACGGTCATCGCCACGAGGTAAACGGTGATGCTGGAAGTAAGCCGGAGTGTGGGCTCGCCCAGGCTCTGCGCGATGGCCGGCAGCGCCGTCGCGACAATGGTGCTGTCCAGCATCTCCATGAAAAACGCCGCGGCCACGATGAGCGGCACACGGCGCGAAAACGTGGCACCTCCTTCGTCGACGGTGGCGCGCGGGAGCAAAGCGGGAACCGTCGGCGCGACGGGTCAGCCGGGAATCTTCTGCCAGCGATCGGACTTCGCCGATTCGAACAACGCCTCGATGATGCGCAGCGTAAGCAGCGAATCCTCGATCGGCCAGCTCGGCACCGATTCCCCGCGCACGAGTCGGGAAAAGCGCTCGACCTGCAGCGTGTACTGATTGACCGGCTCGAAGTCGAACGTCTGCGTCGGGAAACTACCGTGGCTCGTGTGGTCGCCGACGAAGAGGTGACACACCGTCGGCCGCGGATGCGCATACGGAAAATCGCAGCGCAGCCAGCCATGGCTGCCGAGCACCGAAAACTGCTGGTGCGTCGCCCACGCGGACGGTCCGCCCTGGGTTGCCACGGTGAATGTCGCGTGGCGGTCTCCGTAGTCCAGCAACGCGGTCGACAGTCGATCAATCTTGAACACGGGATCGCGGTCGAGCGCGGCGATCACGCGCAACGGAGCCCGCTTGAAGATCGCACTGCAGGCGCTGATCGTGTAAGAGCCAAGGTCGTAGAGTCCGCCACCGCCCTGGTCCGGATTGTTGCGGATGTCCTTCGGGTCGAGGAATTGCTTGGCGAGCGTGCACTGGACGGCGCGGGGCGTGCCGATCGCGCCGGCGCCGATCAATTCCGCGATGCGCGTCCATTGCGGATGGTTGCGATAGGAGAACGCCTCCTCGATATGCCGTCCGCTGCGCTCGCGCGCCGCCTGCAGCGTGACGACTTCGGCGGCAGTGAGGCAAAGCGGCTTTTCGCAAAGCACGTGCTTGCCGGCCTCGAGCGCCTTGACCGACCACTCGACGTGCAGATGGTTGGGCACGGGGATGTAGAGCGCTTCGATTTCCGGATCATGGATCAGCTCGTCGTAGGCGCCGAAATGCCGCGGCACGCCGAACTCGTGCGCGACGGCTTTTGCCTTGGCCGCATCGCGCGACGCGATCGCGACCAGCCGCGCGCCCGTCGCACCTTTCATCGCCGGAATGAAGCGCGACGTGGCGATCGCCGCCGCGCCGAGCACTCCCCACCGAACCGGTTCCATGTCGCGACCCTTTCAGCGCGCGAGCCACCGCGGCTTGCGCTTCTCCGCAAACGCCCGCGGACCTTCCTTCGCATCCTCGCTCGCCAGCATGCGCTCGGCCGCGGGATATTGCTTCAGCATCGCGGCTTCGAGGCCGGGCTCCGCGAGGCTTTGGAGCATCACCTGCTTCGACGCTTCCAGCGCAAGTGGCGCGCAGGCGAGAACGTCGCGAGCCAGCATCGTTGCGCGCTCGAGTGCCGTGCCGCGCGGGACGACCTCGTTGACGAGGCTCAGCCGATGCGCCTCGGCCGCGGAAATCCGCTTGCCCGTCAGCACGAGTCCCATCGCGTCCTTCATCGGCATCTGCCGGGCGAGGCGCTGCAACGCGCCGCCCCCCAGCGCCGCCAGGCCGACGAGCGGCTCGGGCAATCCGAACTCCGCGTGCTCCGCTGCGACGGCGAGGTCGCACGCTGCAAGTATCTCGACGCCGCCGCCGAGGCACAAGCCGTTCACCGCCGCGATCACGGGCTTCCACAGGTCGAAGCGCTTCGTGATGCCGGCGAAGCCACCCCGGGGATACTCGTAGTTTCCGGTCTGCGCGAGCGACTTCAAGTCGGTGCCGACGCAGAAGGCGCGATCGCCGATCCCCGTGATGATCGCGACACGCAGACCCGGATCGGAGGCGTACCGGTCGAAGGTTCGGGAAAGCTCGACATGCGCGTCGAGATGCAGCGAATTCAGGACCTCGGGCCGGTCGATCGTGATCGTGAGGATGCCGCCGTCGCGCTCCACGCGGATGTACCGGAAGGCCTCTTTCATCGGAGTGGCGTCGGCTTGGGGCATGGGCAACTCATTGGCCGCGCGTGCGGGCGGCATTGAACTCGGCGAGGCAATCCTCGATGACGCGCGCCGTCCGGGCGCCCGTCTCTCCGGTGCTCGGACACCGTCCAACGCCATTCATCTCGTCGACGATGGTCTGGATCAGCGGTTGATGGACATAGGGCGGATCGACAACCGGAAATTCCTCCACCGTGTCACCGCGGACAAGGCGGATCGGCACCGGTGGCCGGCCGGCAGGGAGCGACAGCGGCGGAAATGTCGAAAACGTGATGCGCCCCTCGCTGCCGACGATCTCATTGTGCTCGTCGTCGCAGTCGGTCGTGAAGCACCACGCGCCGCTGCCGTACGCGCCGGTGGAGAATCTGTAGGCAACCGTCACGATGTCTTCCGGCGGATACGCGCCGGCCTGGTTGTCCGCGAATGCGCGGACGGTTTCGATCGGTCCGACAATGTAGTCGAGGATGTCGAGGGTGTGCCCCACTGCCTCGAAAAAGATGCCGCCGCCGGAGCGTGCCGGGTCGAGGCGCCAGCCCCAGAATGGGCCGCGCATCTGTTCGGGCGTCGGAATGCGCTGGAAGTGGCGAGTGAGCACCATCCGCACGTCGCCAATCGCTCCGCTTTGCACCAGCTCGCGAACCTTGAGGAAACGCGGGAGGCCGCGCCGATAGTACGCGACCCAGAGCGGAACCGTCGCCGCGCGGCAAGCCGCGATCATGCCGAGGCAGTCGGCATGGTTCATCGCCATCGGCTTTTCGGTGAGCACAGGCTTTCCGGCGGCAGCGCACCGCAGCACGAAGTCGCGGTGGGATTCGGTCATCGTCGCGACGTAGACGATGTCGACATCCGGCGCGCGGATGATCGCGTCGGCGTCGTCATGCCAGCGGGCAACGCCGTGGCGTCGCGCGAAATCCTCCGCCCGTTTCGGGTTCCGGTCGGCGACGGCGACCAGCTGCGAATGCGTGGCCCTGCGAAAGCCCGGGCCCAGGGAGGTGCTTGCAACGGTGCTCGCGCGCGCGGA
>Ga0209048_10001318_pt1 | contig 25633 bp, 24 predicted proteins | sample FrelakmetCRP12CR_FD_187146 | JGI IMG/M metagenome (GOLD analysis project Ga0209048, IMG submission 187146) | Freshwater lake sediment microbial communities from the University of Notre Dame, USA, for methane emissions studies - CRP12 CR (SPAdes)... | ecosystem: Environmental > Aquatic >... | reverse complement strand
GAGTTCCTGACTCGGTTAGGATGGACGGAATGCGATATTCACGTCAACCAGTCGGGAGTGGCTGGATCCGGTGACGTGTATGCTGAATTCTGGAAACCTGCTGACGCGCTCAACATCATCTACTGCACCATCAGTGCGTCAGCCATCCCGTTCAGCGGACGGAAAGATGGCGTGATCATCATGGCCCGCCAACACCAACGCGAGGCCCAGCATAATGGTGTACGTAAGGCAGGAAAAGTCTCCTATCGCACCAAGACCATGGGGCCCAATCACTTCATCGATCCCGGCATGAACAGCCAGCTGCTGGCCACAGAACTGCTCAAGATCGCCGGCCAGGAGGATGACGCAAGCGCGGTCCGGCTGATGCAGGGCATCTCATATCACTGCCGTACTGCCGGTGTGCTACCTTTGCCAGCCTTGGTCATGCGTAACCGGTCTGATGCCGAACTCGCACAGGTTGCTATCGGCGTAGTAATTGCTGCAGCAGCCGCAGACGCCAGCGTCCCAAATGGGGAACTGACCGGCATTCGACAAATGACTCTCTTCGAAGCGCTTCAAATCCAGGATGTCTGAGGAGGTGAACGATGTACGAATTAGTTGATCAACCTTTTGTGAACGAACAAATAAGAAACGAGATCACTGACATTGTCGCTGCTCAAGAACGCGCGACGGCGATGGGAGGTATTCTGGTTACCGAGTACGAAAAATACTTTCTTCCACGCCTGGAGGAACTGGAAGGCGTCAAGCGCAGTTCCTATCGCCCAAACCATAACAACGGTCTGCTCTATGATTGGGACTGTAAGTTTGGAGTAGTCAAACCGTTGCCCAATGCTCCTTTCGGGACCGCAATTCTCGTGCCGTTCCCTGGCGCCCAGTTAACCGAGGGTCTAAAAGATGCAAAGGCATGGGCACTCGTTCAGGCTGAGCTGGATTACAGCACCCGCACCATCACCATCAAGAACGGCGAAACCGTGACTACTTTCCCGTCCGTAGATATTGGACTGGCGGGCTGGCAGTTGATTCGGGATATCAATGAACAACTGCAAAATCAAAATGCCGGCATGCTTGTCTGGAAGATAACGGGAACGGTCAGTGACCCAACCGTACAGCACCTGTACGAGGATGGCAGGGTCCCGGCCATCCGCAACGAACATGCCCAGGGAAATTTAACCGGTTTTGCCGTGACGCCTATGAGCTGGAATGCAACCCTCGTCTATGCCGGCGTGGTCGCCCATAAGACTGCCATTGAAAGTCTGCACGCTACACTTTTACAGCGAAAAGGACTGTCGGTGGATGGTAATCAAGCGGTCCCGGACAGTCACTTCCGCTTGGAAGTCACCCCTTTGCCCGATTTCAACCTGTTCCACGCCGCTCTCATTTGTGATGCCGCCTTACCCGGTCAATGGAGTACGCTTGATGAAAAAGCGTATGCACTGGTGTTCAGGCAGCCCAACCCGGACAAGACAGATTTAGATGTGCTGCTCGAAGCGGCAGTCATGGTCAGGCTCAGAGAAGTCCTCCCCCACCCCGTGAAAGATGAATGGGCGCATGCCATGTTCACACTGGGATTGACAAAGGGATTGGTCGAAAGATTGAGAACGGGTGGGGACTGCCTTGCCGGCGCCTGCATTCACCTTGATAAGGATTGGACTGCCATGCTGAACGATATGCTGGTCGAAAATATCCTGCCCGTTTAAACCATAAAAATCCGATCTCATGTTGAATGCCCAAATGAAACCCGCCACGAAACAATAGCTTTGTAAGACAGTGGATGTAGCGGGTTTCGTGAATATCGCAGCCCGGTTAACTTTCAAAATCAGATAAGTAGTACCATCCCAACAATGCCCCTGTGCTAAATAGCATAGGGGTATTTTGCTTTCAGGAAGGAGGCAATATGGATAACCTTCCCATAATCCGTGAAGGTGCCGAAAAAAGATGTTCATCTTGCAAGGAAATAAAGCCCGTTGACGAGTTTTATAAAGATGCGTCACGCAAGGATGGCCTAAGTACAACTTGTAAAAAATGCCATGCCAAATCAGTAAAAAAATGGGAGATGAATAATGCAGCAAGATTTAAGGAGATGAATAACAACTGGAAAAAAGCTCATAAAAAACAGCGTGCTGCAGAAAGTAAAAAATGGGCAAAAGCTCATCCGGAATATCGACAAGAGGTCGGAAAATTATGGCGTGCCAATCATCCCGATTATGGAAAACATTGGCGTAAGAAGCACAGAGACAAAATAAACAACTATGCCCAGATTCGCCGTGCAAGGTTGGCTGGGGTCAATAGCGAGCTAACCACCGATGAATGGGAAGCTGTTCTCGAGTTCTATGGTCACAAATGTCTCTGCTGTGGAAAAGACAATGTGAAGTTAACGGTCGATCATGTTGTTCCCATTTTGCTGGGCGGCACTCACACGGTTGACAATGTTCAACCTCTCTGCGGCCCATGCAATTCAAGAAAAAAAGCAAAGCATATTGATTACAGAAAGGAGCTCTATGCGTCCCCCCGCGATTGAACGTATGGGATATTATCCCACTGCGACACAAGTCGTGAATCTACTCGCGACTTACTTCCAACCCGCTGAAGACGGGCGTTTACTCGATCCGTGTGCTGGCGAAGGTTTGGCAGCACGATCACTTGCCAAGGCCATGAACTGCACAAGCTGGGGGATTGAACTTTCCCCGGTGCGCTCACAGGTTGCAGAGAAGAATATGGACCGTGTGCTATGTGCGGCCTGGCAGACCTGCACCCTGACCAATGAGTCCATCACGCTTTTGTTCCTCAATCCCCCGTACAACTACGACCGGTTCGGCGATCAGCGCCGGCTGGAAACCGAATTCCTGAAAACCACAACACCCAAACTCGTCCGAGGCGGTCTGCTGGTTTATATCGTTCCTCTGAAACTCCTGAGCGATGAAAATGTGGCCAGCCTGCTGGCTGCTTACTACGAGAACCTGTCCGTGTTCCGCTATCCAGAAACCGAATACAACCAGGTCATTGTCCTTGGGTATAGGCGGCAGCACTACAAGAATCCGGCTAAAGAGGAAATCGCCGAGATCCAGAAATTAGCACAGGCCGAACCGCCCATGCTCGAGGCGATATCCGCTCCCAGGTATACCCTGCTGCCTGCGCCGGGCAAAGGCGCCGGTGGAACTGCCATCAAATTCAGCCGGATGGATTACTCTGCCGAAGAGTTGGTGGATGCCACGCTCAAGAAAGGTCTGATGCATTCACGGACCTGGCTCGACCGGATAGATCCTGGCCGGCTGGACGTAAAGCTGGACCGTCCGATCATGCCGCTAAAGAAAGGTCACATTGCCATGCTGATGGCGGCCGGCACAATGGGGATCATGCGGCTGATCGATGAGAATGGCCAACCGATGCTCATTAAGGGCCGAGTTGTAAAGGTGACGCCCAAGGTCGGCAGCGAGGAAACCAAGAGCGGCGACACGCTGGACATCTACCGGGACCGTTACGAGACCACGATCTCGGTGGTCCGTCAAAACGGCATCGAGGTGATCAAAGATGTCAAAATGCTCTCCGAGTTCATGGGAAAGTACGGTGAGCAGATTGGCCGCTATATCACCGATCGTACCCGGCCGCTCTATAACTTCGACCCGACGCCGGCTGAAACCGCCATCTTGGACACGCTCAGCCTGCACAGAAAGCCACTGCCAGGCCAGGCGAAACCTGGGCTGCTGCCCATTCAGCGGCACGTCGCCACTGCCGTGGCACGCGCCCTGCGTAAAAACCGGCGCGACAATATTCAAGGCGAAATGGGTTCCGGCAAGACAACCATGGCATTGGCAGCGCTTGCTTTACTGGATGCATTTCCGGCGCTCATCATGTGCGACCCCCACATGGTCGAGAAGTGGATGCGCGAGGCGAAGGAAGTAGTTCCCGGTGTCCAGATAATGGAGCTCCGCCGCCTGGGTGGACACAACCACCAACAGGTCAACGATGTAGAGCGCTTCTTCGAATCCTACGAAAAAGGCCTTTTGGGTAAGAAAGCCATTGCGGTGATCGCGCACACCACTGCCAAGCTTGGATCTGGTTGGAGACATTCTTATGTCAAACGCCGGATCAATGGGATCGTGGTGCTCTGCTGCCCAACCTGTGGCGCGCCGATCACGATCGACAATCACGGCGTGGAAGTTCCGGCAACCGCGGAAGAAGAATTGGGACAGAAACGCCTGTTCTGCCGCGCGCAGGTCAGCGGTTACGCCCTGGACGAAGAAGGCCGTGTTGCCAAAGGCGAGGACGGAATGCCGATCTGGGAAAAGCGGGAGTGCCATGCCGCCCTTTTCGCGAACGATGTAGGTGATCAGCGTTACCCGATCGCCGACTACATCTTTCGGCACGCCAAGTTCCGCTTCAAGATGCTGATTGCCGACGAGGTACATAAATTCAAGGGCAAGTCCTCGGACCGCGGCATTGCCTATCACCAATTAGTGCAGTCGGTACGCTATACCATCAATCTGACCGGCACATTCTTTGGCGGTCCTTCAACTTCAATTTTCTGGCTGCTCCAACGCAACGATCCGAAGGTCAGCCGCGACTTCGACTTCAACGATGAACGCCGCTGGGCAGCCCGCTACGGCGTATTGGAGTACCGCAGGCTCAACAAGAAGAGCTACAACGAAGATGACGTGGAGGCTGGCTTTACGGGAAACCGGCGCTACCTCAACATCGCCAAAGAACTGCCCGGCATCTCCCCCAGCATTATCAACCGCCTGCTCCCCAACACCGTCTTCCTATCCCTCAAAGATCTCGGCCTGGTCCTGCCGGAGTACACCGAGGAAGTGGCTGCTCTTAATATGGCACTGGAGCCCTGCGATGAAGACCATCCGGTCGGGCACGCTGAACAATACAGTCTGATGGAAAGCTCCCTGCGTTCAAAAGCCCGCCAGGATAAACGTTTCCTTTCGACCTGGTTGCAATGGAGCTTGGGGCGGCCAAACTCGGCCTTCCGTGATGAGAAGGTTCAAACCGATATCCTGGACGACAGACACAGCGGTGAGGATGAGTCCGAAGTTGATCTGCTGAACGTCGTCGAAACTGAGACCGTCAACGGCCGGGAAAAACTCAGGCGGACGATCATGGAACTGCCGGCGGTCATCCCGGAAGATGGGAAAGCTTTCCTACCAAAAGAGGCCTGGCTAGTGGAATTTGTACGCTCCGAAAGTCGGCTGGGACGTAAGACTCTGATCTACCTGCGGCAAACCGGGACGCGCGATATTCAATACCGCCTTGAGAGGATTTTGAAAGATGCCGGGATACGCGCCCTGGTGCTGACCAGTAGCGTGGAAGCCCGCAAGCGCGAGGCCTGGATCGCCGGTAAGGTGTACGGCATTGACGCTTTGATCGTCAACCCGAGGCTTGTCGAGACCGGTCTGGACTTGGTCGCCTTCTCCAACGTGGTGTTCGTCGAAATTGAGTATTCCCTTTACACGTTGTGGCAGGCTCTACGCCGGGTTTGGCGTCCGGGCCAGACCAAGAAGGTCAAGGCGGTGTTTGCCATCTACAACAACACCATGGAAGCGCGCGCTCTAGCTTTGATGGGCCAGAAAATGAAAGCCGGCCAGACGCTTTACGGCGATGAAGTGGGCGGGGCTATCGTCCCGGAGGATGAAGGCGACCTGCTTCTGAAGCTGGCGCGTGAGGCGTTGAACAAGGCCGATATTCCCGATCTGCAGTCGCTATTCGCTGAGAATTGCCGTATAGAACGGCCAGTTATCAGCATAATGGAAACCGAGATGGCTGGGGCAGGTGCAGAACTCATCCCAACAGAAACGCCGGCGGTCCCCACCAGGACGACCACGTTCGATACCTGGATGGACGGGCGGGGAAACGATATGCTGAACTCCAGCCGGAAGAAGAAAGCGGTGGAAGGCCAGATGTCGCTTTTCAATCTGGTGAATTAAACGACTGTGCAACTATGCGCCGTCCTGCTGAGTTGCCGGCATTCATACCGGCAACTCAGCATTTTCCAAGAAAGAGGAAAACCATGCATCTTTATCAATCAGTCGCTAAAGATTGGAACGGCAAGCTTTCGCGGGTCGGGTCCCCTTCCACCATCGCCTGCCATCTCGACATCCTTATGCTATGCTTCTACTGAAATATCTCGATGCAATCGGCGTGACGGCGAGAGATGGGGATTTCCGGCGATTGAAAATATAATCTCGCCTTGGTCTGGGATAAAATAGGTGGCAGAAAGATCGGGATGGATATCAAAATACATGGTTGGTTCTGTGAACTTTTTGCCCTCAATCTCGTATCAGGGGTAGGCTACTGAACAAAGGCAACTGGTCCGAAAGGTTGAAGGAAAAAGATATTGTTACGCTAAAACAACATGGCTTTGTTCAGCGACGAGCAATTGGCATTAGGGATTCAACACGGTCGCGCCGATGATCTGACTCTGCTGGTCGAGCGGCATCATGGCCCACTGCTGGGATTCCTCTATCGGATGACGGGTGGTGACCGCGCCTTAGCAGAAGACCTTGTTCAGGAAACGTTCCTGCGCCTGCTGAGCAAGATAGACTCCTATCGCTATCCGCGTCCCTTGAAACCCTGGCTTTACGCCATTGCGGTCAACATCGCCCGGGATCACTATAAACAAGCTGAATTTCGTCACACAGATTCAATGCCAACCCAATTTGAGATCTCCGTTGCCGGTACACCGGAGACCGAGTTGGTGACCAACGAAGAAACGCAACAAGTGGCAACCGCGATGAACAATTTACCTTTACTCCAGCGGGAAGTTATCCTGTTGCGCTATTTTCATGAACTCTCGTTGGATGAGATCTCCCAGATATTGCAGGTACCGGTAGGAACTATAAAATCTCGTCTGAGTGTTGGTCTACAGCGGTTGAAGGAAAGATTAACGGCTGAAAGATGAATGACGAAAAATTGCTTGCCAAATTATCTGAAGATACCGACTCGCCGGAAGAAGCAGCAGAGCTATTGCCGGTCATTCACAAGTTGCAGGAATGGAAAGCACCCCCACCCTTGCTCTTGGAAACGACCCGGCTGACCGAGGTTTTGGGCCGCCTCCTGAAGGCTCGTCGTAATAGTACCGTCTCTTACCGTTTGTATCTGGGATGGCTGGTATTATGCAGCCAACTGCGCGTGGTACAGTATGAAATATGGGCAGCCTCGTTCATCGTGATGGGGCTGGGCACACTGGTAACGCTGGGCTATTCAATGTCGCATGCGGTCGATGTAACGCTGCCGTTTGTGCTGATTGCACCGGTCGCGGCGGCTGCGGGAATTGCCTTTCTCTATGGACCCTCGGTGGATCCGGCGCTGGAAATCGAGTTGACCACGCCCGTTTCTCCGCGTCAAGTCCTGGTGGCCCGGTTGGTGCTGGTCTTCGGTTTCGATCTCATTTTTGGCCTGATGGGAAGCGCCGTCCTTTCACTCTTGCGGACGGATATTTCGTTCTGGCCGCTGGTATCGGCATGGTTGGCCCCGATGACATTTCTGTCTTCGCTGGCTTTTCTCATGACCACATTGACCCTTGATCCAGGCTTGAGCTTGCTGGCGTGTCTCGGGCTTTGGATCCTCGAGAATTTGACCCGCCTTGTCCCTGGCGTTCGCTTGCCATTTTCCGTCCCCGATCTGACAGCAGCCACAACCCGACCGTGGCTGTGGCTGCTAGCGGTACTGTTGAGTTGCGCGGCGTTATGGTTCGGTGGCAGTGAGGAACACTGGTTAAGGAAGCAGGCATGAAGCAACCCAATCCGGTTTTGTGGCGGATCAACCTGAAGTTGACTGGCTGGTGGCCGGTGGCGGTCAGCGTCCTGCTCCTGGGGGCTTTTTTCATCCTGCAAATCCTGCTACCCAGCCAGTCAGGCGCACAAGACCTCACCTATCCGCGCCGGGCTGTGGAGACGATCGCACCATTGCTCTTTGCCGTACAGGCGGCCTTCCTGTTTGGCCCGGACAATGAACCGTCTCTCGAGCTGTTGCTCTCCTACCCGAGATCGTTGCCGCGCCTGTTCCTCGACCGGCTGTGGTTGGTGGCCGGGATGCACTTGGCGGTTGCCCTGACCGCCACCTTGGTCTTCGCAGCCACGTGGCAGGCGGAGAACCTGGCGCTCACCGTGATCCGCTGGCTGGCAGCCGGGATCGCATTGGCAGGGGTGGCAATTTTTACCACTCAAATCACCCGCCAAGGAGTCTTTGGCACCCTGTTGGCAACCCTGCTGTGGGCCGCCAGCCTGTACGGGGGCGACGGGATCCTGAAAGCCTGGAAATGGTTCTGGCCCTTCCACGTCTACCTGCAGCCAGATAAATTCGGGCTCGGGATCTACCTGCTCAACCGGCTGGCCCTGGTCGGTATAGGCCTGGGCTTATTCCTGCTGGCAATGAAGTTCCTGGGCGATGAAGACCGCCTTCTGGGCACTCGCTAGGATTGGAGAAATATGAAAACCTTGTGGCAAATATTCGCCATTGCCCGCACCGAGTTCCGCTTCGGCCTGCGCCGCGGCGCACCGGTGGTGGTGACCGCCGTGATCGGGCTGATCCTTGGCGCAGGGATCCTGATGTACACGGGGAATAATGTGCTAATGGCGGATCCGCATATGGAACAATTCACCCCGGAGCAAGTGGATACGCTGGCCAAAAATGGGATCACCGCCGAAGTCTACCGGTCTCTATCCCAGGGCGCCTACGCTGATCTAACCGCCATAGATACCACCCAAACCTGGGTTCTCATGTACCTTGCGTTACTATTCCTGCCGATCGCAACTGCCGGGACCATCCCGGTCGATCGCCAGTTCGGGGTATTTGAATTGCTGCGGTCCACACCTCTCGATGGAGGCATCTATCTCGCCGGCAAGGTTTTAGGCGTGATCGGGATCGTCGTCTTCATCGCCTGCTTCCCCGTCCTGCTCTTCCTGGCCGTTCTCGAAGGGATCATGCTCAAATTCATCGGTTTCGGAGTTCCGTTGGGCCTGATCACGTTCTACCTCAAGCTGTCCGTCCTGGACAGCATCCCGATCCTGGCCAGCGGGGCGGCCCTGGGAGTCCTAGCCGGGGTCACTTTCCGGACCCGGCGTAGGGCCATCCTGCCAGGGAGCATCGCCGGCATCCTCGGGATCTACTTCTGGTTATCAGCCTTTCGATTCCCTGTTATTTCGCAAAACATCTTCGATGTAGCAGCGTACTATGTTTTCCAAACATATCAATCCATCTGGCAAACTTTACATATCAGGATCCTCAATTGGGCCTCATTTTCCTCATATAGGTTTAGCCTGGTGGGAAACGATGCACCAACGCTAGGAATTGACCACATCCTCGTTATGTATCTAGTCATCCTGGCCGTGCTCGCCGGCCTGTTTGGCCTCGCCCGCCTGTGGCTGAAATGGAAGGAAAACTTCTGATGAAAACCGTCCGTCAGGTCCTGGCCATCGCTCGCACCGAGTTCCGCTTCGCTTTTCGGCGCGGCGCGCCGGTAGCCGTGATCACTATCATCGGTCTGCTCATCAGCGCGGGCATATTGGTTGGGCCGCTCACCGAGTTGTCCGCGTGGGCAACGAACGCAATTATGACCCCCGAGAAGATTGAGAAATTAGCCTCCTTCGGTTTGACCGCCGCTGAATGGTCCATTTATTTCCGGGATGGCTTTAGCGACATATTCGTTGCTTCCACCATGTTGGCCTGGGTCGGGATCTTCCTCGCCTTACTGTTCCTGCCAATTGCCGCCTCAACGAGCATACCGGCGGATCGCCAATTTGGGGTATCCGAACTACTGCGCACCACCCCCATAACCGGATTCGACTACCTGGCCGGGAAACTCCTTGGGATGCTTATCACGGTCATCCTTATCGGTGCGATTATGCTGGCTCTTTTTTTTGCTGTCACCGAGCTAGTCCTGTTCAGCAGTCTCCACTATGGGTTGTCGGCCAGCGCGAGCCTGTTCTTGATAAAATTGTCCTTCTTGGACGGTCTTCCTATGCTCATCTGGGGAACCGCAGTCGGCGTGCTGGTCGGAGTCTTCTTCCGCACCCGACGATCGGCGATTTTTCCGGGGATGTTGGCCGGGGGTGCCAGCCTTGTCGGCTGGGCCTATGCCTTCCGAGCCCCAGCTCAAGGCTTCCCCGGGGTACTTGACCTTGCCTACTTCTATCTGTTGCAGAATTACCATTCCTCCGCAATGGTACTGCAATCCCGGATTGGATTTCATTATAGTATCGATCTCGCCGGCATGCCCAGTGTGGGGATCGGACAGCTCGCCATGATGTACCTGGCCTTGATCGCTCTAATTGCGCTCATTTTCGCCTTTACCCGTCTGTGGCTCCAATGGAAGGAGAACTTCTAATGATTACTATCTCACAACTCACCAAAACCTACGGGAAAAAAGTCCAGGCGCTGCGCGGCGTGGACCTGGAGATCGGCGCCGGCATGTTCGGGCTGGTCGGACCCAATGGGGCCGGGAAAACTACGCTGATGCGCATCATGGCCGGGTTGCTGCGGCCCACCTCCGGCAAAGTGAGCGTGCTCGGAAACGATGTTACGACTGGGCGCGGCAAGAAGGCGGTCAAGGAAGTACTCGGCTACTTACCCCAGGAACTGGGGCTTTACCCGGACCTCTCGGCCCTGGAGTTCCTGGAATACGTTGCCCTGCTGAAGGGGGTGACAGACAAAGTGGAAAGAAAGAAGCAGCTGGATGAAACCCTTGAGCTGGTCGGCCTGACCCAGGACGCCCGTCGCCGCCTGAGGACTTATTCGGGTGGGATGAAACGCCGGGTGGGCATCGCCCAAGCCTTGCTCGGCCAGCCACAGCTGCTGATCGTGGACGAACCGACATCCGGTCTCGACCCTGAGGAGCGCGTCCGCCTGCGCAACTTGCTGGCAGAAATGGCTGTGCGTTGCACAGTCATACTGTCCACACACATCGTTGAAGACATCAGCCAAAGTTGCAGTGATCTGGCAGTAATAAATGCTGGCAAAGTGCTCTTCCGCGGGGATCCGTCTACGCTGATCGAACAAGTGCGTGGCAAGGTCTGGACTCTGACCACAAATGGCGAAAAACTCAGCCAAGAGTTGGCAGTTGTTTCCACGTGGCATATCAAGGACGGAACCCAGTACCGCGTGATCGGGACTCCCCATCCATCAGCAGCGGCTATTCCGGTCGAACCCAGTCTGGAGGATGGATATCTCTGGCTTATGCAGAAAAAACAGGATGCCTGAAAAATCCGATATCGATTAGAAGACAAAAGGCCAGAGTTTCAACACGGTTGCCGATTTATGTGATATCCACCGACCCGGGTATCCACCCGAATTGATCAACAGCTTCCTTTAGCTGATAGGCATCCCACCCGCCGGGAAGATCCTAGGAATCGGCAACGAGAATGGTAAAACCACCCTTCTTTTCGCACAACGCGGTTACTCAATTTTATGCGTCTAACCGGGCGAAAACACGGCAACTGTCGCCGCTCGCAAACTGGGGACAATTCCGGGCGTGCAAGGCGTTGAACAAGGTCGATATCACCATTTGCAATCCCTGTTCGCTGAAAATTTTCTTGTCGCACTGCCAGCTATCAGCATAACCGGAAATGGCAGCTGGGGCAGATGCAGGACTCGCCCCGGTAGATTTTCTAGCTGCTCCCACCAAGGACAACCACATTCGATGCCTGGGTGGATGGGCGGGGAACCGATATTCTGAACTCTAACCGGAAGAAGAAAACTATGGAGGGCCAGATGTCGCTTTTCGACCTAGTGAATTAAACGACTGCGTAACTATGCAGTCGCCATACTGTGGGTTGCCGTCTTCGTGCCGGCAGCCCGTTATTTTTCAAGAAGGAGGAACATATGTTGCTACTCGCACCTGACCAGAAAGTTATTGCCGAAGGAAAGTATAAGATCGCGCTTGAGGCGTTGTTCGAGAGTTTGCTCCACCATCTAAAGACGGGTACAATAAGGGTGTAGGCAGGTGATTTATGAAACGCGCAGAGGTACTCCGCATTCTCCACGAAAAGCGCGGCGAACTAGCCGAGAAATACGGCGTCAAGTCGCTGGCGTTGTTCGGCTCGGTCGCCCGCGACGAGGCCCGCCCCGACAGCGATGTGGACCTGCTGGTCGAGTTTGATCGACCGGTGGGATTGTTTGCCTTCATCGGCCTCAAGCAATTCCTTGAAATGCTGCTCGCCTGCCAAGTTGATCTTGGTACGCCCCGCTCCTTGAAGCCGCACCTGAAAGAAAGTGTTTTACAGGAGGCCATTCATGTCTCCTAGAACTTGGCTGGAACGTATTGAGGGTATCCTTCTTTGCGCTCACAACATTCGGGATTTCACGACGGGAATGAGCCTCCACGGCTTTCTGGATGATCCGCGCACTTCCCATGCGGTGGCATTTGAATTCACCACGATGGGGGAAGCCGCACGCGCCATGCCAACCGATGTGCAGAAGCGCTATCCACACCTACCCTGGGAAAAGATGCAGGCCATCCGCAACGTATTGGTGCACGAGTATTTTCGCATTGACGAAGAAATTCTCTGGAGGGCTAGCCAGAAAGAGATCCCGCTAACCAGACGATGTAATCCCGCACCCACAAACAACGATGGGCAAGGGCGATGAGTGGTTGACGAAACGTGAGTTGCGCGTACAGTTGCTTGGTTCAGTCGACATAATACCGGAGGAACATTTTTCAGAGGCAGAACTCCTAGTCTTGCTAGAGCATTTGGATAAGCAGCATATCCAGTAGTACTTCTGAAAATGCTGATGAGAAGAGTTGGTGATTTTGATTGAATGAGTAGGAGGGCGGGGCTAGCGACTTCCTCTCACACCACCGGACATGCGGGGCCGCATCCGGCGGTTCGGTCAGTATCAGGGCATTGCCCTCTAGCCTTTGTTGATGGTCTGTGCTAGGAATGGCTCAACCCTCTGTTTCATCCCGCAGGCTTCACCTGCTTTGCTAACCAGAAGTTTCCCCATCCGGAGAAATTCTGCTTTCTTCGGTCATCCCATCGACTTTCCACTCCAGGCTCACTTTCCGTTCGGCCCTTCCCAGCTGATGACTTCCACCTAGCTAGTACCATGGCCTCTGCTGACTCCTGCTGCAGCTTTTCCTCTCGGCCAAGGTTACTGACTCAATAAACTGTCAAGGGAATCGGCTCGATTGTTTACCCGGCCCAACCGAGAATGAAAAATGAAAAGACGAGACAAGGGTGGAAAACCAGCCTGCTCGCCTTTTCGGGGGGTAGGGTAATTATAAGCCTCCCCGGCTACTGAAAAGCGCCACGAACCGCAAAAAAACAAATACCATCATACCGTTTTGCCCTTTGACAAAACGTTCTCTTGACTCCCGTTGTATAATAGATTCGAGCGGTGAGCCCGTTTCCAAATACCGGGTTAAGGTCTTGGTCCCGGGGCGTCCGGAATATATCCTGTCTTCAGGAGCGCCGACCTGCTTGGGACACCGCTCACTTTTTCTCGATCAACAGCTTCGAGGGCGGCAGGTTGATGATCTTGGATCCCCAGGGGATCTTCTGCAAATCTTTCCCAAGGCCCAGGCGATCCAGTTGTTCGCGGGTGAAGGCTGCTGCAGTCTGTCTCTTGGGCAGGTTTCTTACATGAACCTTGTAGGCATGACTCAGAAATGAACGAGCCACACTCTGTGGCTCCGCAAAGCGGTCCGCCACCTGCTCGGTAAGCACAAACCAGACTGCCACCAGGAGCTTGCGGGCAATCGCCACAATGGCTTTGGACCGGCCCAGGTGAGGTTCCAGCCGCTCCAGCTCTGCCTTCCAGTGGGGGTGATCCTCCACTGCATGGTTGGCAGCATTCACCATGGCGCGGCGCAAATCTCGCCTGCCTGCTTTGGTGATTCGGCCGCTGGAATGGGTCATGCCGCTGTTATGAACACGGGTGCCCAACCCGGCATAGCCAACCAGCTTTTTGGCAGTCGGGAAGCGAGTGATATCACCGATAGCCGCCAGGATCGTCATAGCGGTGAGCATGGCCACCCCGGGAAGCTGGACCAACAGAGGAATGCGTTCATCCTGGGCACTCTTCTGCTTTAGGCATTCTTCAACCTGCTCGACCTGCTTTTGGGCAAATTCGAGCGTGTCCAAGTCGGAACGCACCAGCAGCTTTTCGGTTGTCGAGAGCGGCAGGTTCTCCCACCAGGTTCGCTGTTCAGAAGAAAAGGGATTCTCTGGCAGGATCAGGTGGTTGCGATGTTCCAGGGCGTGTAGACGGTTCTTTGCCATGGTTGAGAGGCGCACCATCTTCTCCCGTCGGGCGATGAGTGCGCGCAGGTCGCGCACCTCGTGCGGCGGAATCCACACCCCCTTCCCCTTGAGCATCCCGGCCGCCAGCAGCTGCGCCAGCGTCTCGGCGGCCTTCTTGTCCGTTTTCACACGGACATTCGTGACCTCCGGGACATTGGGCGGGTGAACCACAATGACTGAATGGGCATGCGGCAGGAGAGTATCATAGAATAGATACGTATTTGTGGTCATTTCCAGAACGACTGCGTCCTGAGGCGTGAGCACTCTCCCAGCCCAATCTTCAAGCTGATAGTTTGAGACTCTTTGAGGGCCGAAGACGATCTCAAGATCCCGGTTGACCGCCACTGCCACAAAGTACTCCTTGTGGATATCCAATCCAAAATATCGTGTTGGGCCATCTGTCATGTTCAATACCTCCGTACGGAATGAAAAAGGGCCGGGTACATTGATTTTTGGGCATGGACATCACACACGGACTCGGGCTGACTCAATGAGTCTCCCAGGTTAGCGGATCCGAACGGGCAGCCAAACACTACGACGAGCTTGCCAGAGGCTTCTCATAACCTATTCCGGCTGGCCCACACGTCACTCACCCGGAGCAGAACGTCCCCGTTCCTAACCAGTAGGGAGTCTACTCCCAAACGTACCCGGCCGCCTCTCATTCGAGAGGTATTGATATGCTAACACTACTACTTCAGTAGCCCGATAACAGATCTCCCCGGATAAGAACATTGACTTTCTCTGCACACATGCCCAATTTACCGCTTCAGCCCTTGATTGCACGGGCTTCGTTGTCACTTGCCAACTCGCCCAACCTCACGGCCTTCAATTGGGTTTGTGTTCCTCAAGCTGCAGTTTTGCTTCCAGCTTCCTCCAGACCCCACCTCCGTTAGACGCCCTTGCCTTCCGCTAACAGTTAGTGCAATCTCCTCTGCAAGAGACTTTCACTCTCAAGTCAACGCCCGTGCCGGGCGCACAAGCGGCCTACACCGGCTAGCAGACAGCGGCTTCGCCGCAGATGGTAAGCGTTGGCTTGCAATAAGTACGCGACAATGGCGAAGGCGTCTTGTCCGCCCAGCCGTTGACATTGAGCGAAACCATTAGGCGACTGAAATAGCCACGGCGACATATATACAGGGCCAATGGCATGCCATTGGCCCTGTATATCCAGTTGCCACAGGCCGACCTGCTGGATTTGCCTTCAGCAGGATCAGTAAGTGTTCAGGATTCCGTTAACTTTCACATTCCGGAATATCGCCTGGAAAATCAGGTATCCAAGCAGAAAACACGCCAGGTTGATGAACAATAGCCACAGCAGGACCGGCAATATCTGGGAGCCTCCCTCGAGCAGCTTCTGGGACATATTGATTCCGGCCGTGAAGGGAATCACATTGAGGACCCGTTGCACAAGATCGGGCATCTTGTCAAATGGTATGATGGTACCGGAGAAGAACAACAAGCAATATGAAATAATGGATTCAAAGGATGCGGTTTTCGTGAATTTCATGGTCAAGCCGGACAAAGCCAGGCCGATGCCAGTAAAACCGATCACGGAAACGAGCAGGATCCAGATTAAATTGAGATCAAATTGGAGGCTGATTGGCAGGGTGACCTTGATGATGACGAACAGAAGCACACATTTCAGCGCGGTGATCAAAAGCACCACGTACGTTTTGACGGTCAGGATCAGCCATAATGGATAAGGTTTGATGATGAGCTGTTCGATGGTGCCGGCCTGCTTTTCGAACGACAGGCTCATCGACAGCTCCGAAATGATGCTGGAGGCGATAATCCAGTACATATAGGCTACATAATAGCCGGTTGAATTCCTGACGTGATAGACAAAACCATAAAAAAAGGCAGTGAACAGGATGTAGCGCGTGACCAGGTCCACGATCTGGTCGGGGTAATATGTCTTTACTTCGAGCAAATATTTTTTAAATTCCGCTTGAATCAATTTAAGCACTCTTGTCACTCCCTCGCTGAATAAACAACTCCATCACATCTTCCAGACGATGGCTATCCTTAGAAAAGGCAATGATTTCATAGTCTTTCTCGAGCAGGTGTGAAATCAACTTGTTGATCTCACGATTGGAGGTATTGTGTAGGATGATCTCCGTTGTGGCCTCCTTTTCTTCTATCGTGCAGCCGCTTAAGGCACTATTTTTTTTATCCAGCCTCCCGCTCATGGTCACCGTATACTTGTTTTCACTATACAAATGTTTGAAATCGGAGGTTTTGCCGATATAGGCGATGCCCCCGTTCTCCAATACCAGGACCCGATCAGTGATCTCGTCAATCACGTCCAGCTGATGGGAGGTGAGCACGATCGTGGTATTCTCCTGCCTAGCCAGTTGTTTTAAATTGTGCATCACAGCTTTCTTGGTGATGACGTCCAAGCCCAAGGTGGGCTCATCCAGAAACAAGACCTGCGGATTCCCCAGCATGGCGATGATGATCGATAGTTTTTGAAGCATACCCCTGGAATAATTGCCCGCGATTTGATTCCTGGCATCATATAGATCAAAGGCCCTCATCAGCCGGTCGGCCTTTTCGGATATCTCACCATCCTTCAACTTTTTCAGTCTCCCGAAATATTGGATGTTTTGAATACCGGTCAAATACCAATAGACGTTCCGGTCCTTTTCAAGGACAGCCGAGACTGTTTGGTAATATTGCGCCAAGGGAAATTTGGCCAAGTCAGTACCGAGAAATTCCATGCTCCCGTCAGAAGCTTCCAGCGCCCGCAGGAGCAGCTTGATCAAGGTCGTTTTGCCGGCCCCATTAACGCCGAGGATGCCAAGGATTTCGCCCTTGTGGATCTCAAAGGACAGACCCTTCAACACTGGTGGTGCTTTTTTTTCGTAGGATTTCCATAAATTGCTGACAGTGTACATGCGCTACTATCTCCAATCGCTGGTTTCCAGTAAGGGCAGATCGTTGTTCTCGAGCTCTTCGTAGGGACAGTACTCCCCATAGATCCTTTTCTTGTACCTGCACCAGCCTCCGCAAACCACCAGGTATTTGCAGTCAAAACACTTTTCCTTCCGGTTGTCGTACTCCACGAAGCCCGCCAGTCGGTTGTAATACTTCGGGGTGCCGTAATCGCCCAGGTCGGCCAGGAAAAAATCCTCCTTTTCCATCCCCGACAGGCATTTATAGATCTGGCCGCCCGGCGACACATTGAAATCGTTCACCTTTTCGACCCCGCACACCATGTAGGAAAGCCTGTAGAACGGCGGATATTTGTATCCATATCCAGCAGCGATCTCGTGGACTTCCAACCAGATCGTCTGGTACTCCGGCGAAGTCATTCTTGTCTGGCGATGGCAGCTGCTCTCGCAGTCGAAGATCATACTGAAAAATACCGGGAAAGCGATGCCGCGCCGGACCAACTCTGCATACAGCTCGTCCACATGCCGATAGGAAGTCTCGTCGAGGTTGCAGTTGATCACCACAGGCAGGTGGTGGTCCTGTAGCACGGCCAAATTTTCCAAAATGTCCTCGTAGGTGGGGGTACCGTCCTTATACATGCGCAGGCGATCATGGACATCCCTAGAACCATCCAAGGTGACTTGGATGGTCTTAAAGGGTATCTCCCTGATCCTGCGAACCACCTCTTCAGTAAACAACGTTCCGTTGGTCACGATGGAATAGTCCACTTCAACGCCCGAGAATATGCGCGCCGCCTCCTGAACCATGTGGAGCATTGCATCGAGCCTCAGCAGCGGTTCGCCACCAATAAAGGCGATATCCACTTTTTCGAGTCGGTTTGATTTTTTTACTTTCTCAAAAAATTCGTACAATTGCAATTCGACATCACGCGACATGACCTTCTTACGGCGGATATCATTCTGGTAGCAGTAGGAGCACCTTAAATTGCAGTTGTAATTCAGGTGGATCGTAAATGAGGCAAACCGGTTGGAGTATTTGATGTTGGTCCGGATGCTGGTCAGGATATCGCCAGCCTTTTCGTTGAAGGCACTGGTCTCCAAAAAAAGGTTGTCCCGGAAAAAACCGATCTCGTCCGGGTCCAGGCTGTCTAAATAGCCAGACAGCGCGTCTTTAGTGGCAGGGACGATGCAGGCCGCCCCATTAATGGAATTATAGAGGAGGGTGCCACCTTCACATTCCTGAGACAGCACATACCGATTCAACATCGCGTTCACAGACTCCCTTGATAAAAGTGTACCACGGGATCGACCATGCTGCAAAAGATTTTATCGTACTCGCAGACCGGCGCGCCGGTGCGATCATTTTCAAGGCGCACCCTTTTACAGCCGCCCATGCACATCGGGAGCACGTTGCAGGTCTTGCATTTTTCCGGATACACCACGTCGTTCAGGTGGTGGCGAAAAGCAGCCTCCAATACCCCCGGGGCATGGAAGTAGTTCCCCAAGACCAGCTTGGGGTTACCGATCCCGTAAATGCATTTGCTGACCTCCCCGTTTCTCGAAATAATGATCGAGTTTTTTCGATTGGCCAGACACGGCCCGGTATCCTTCAAGTGGACCTCAGGGTCGGGAAAATCGTGGCTCTTTAGAGTTTGATAAAGCTGCTTGCATATAGAGGCACTCTCACCGGTGAACTTTTCGGCATAGTGATTGAGTGCAGTAGTTTTCAGCTCGGTGAATTTGATGTACACGTTATCTTTTATGCCGGCAGGCATGCCCTCCAGGAATTTGATGATGCCCGCATAGTTCTCAGAGCAGTAATTCATGTTTACAATCACTTCGAAGCCGTTTTCAATCAACAGGAAAATATTGTTCAGGATGCGGGAGTAAGTGCCACCCCCGTTTTTCAGCGGGCGATAGCGGTCGTGGTATTCTTCAACCCCGTCCACGGTGATTTGAAAACTGTTCACCCCAATTTCCTTACATTTCTTTATTTTGGCCGCATCCAGCAGGTACCCATTGGAAACCACGTTGACCGAACAGGTGACGTTCCCCTCCCGGTTGACCCGCTCCAAAATCGACATCACCTCGAATAGGTGGGCAATTTCGACCAGGGGTTCGCCGCCGAAGAAGTTGAAATCCACTGCCTGGGCATGGGACAAAAAGAGCAGCTCGCGGTACATTCTTTCGAAGGTCTCTGCTTCGATGGCTGGCGAAGCCTTGGCGCGGCGAAGCGTTTTCCCCTCGTAACAATAGCAGCATTTAAAATTGCAGCGCAGGGTGGTCAGGTAGGTGATGGTCAAGAAGCGCGTATCCTCGGCAGCCAGATTATACTGAAACAGGTATTTTTTAAACTCATCCAGGCCATCGTCGACCAAAAAGCCCATATCATAGAGTGTCTCGACATCCTGGCTGGCCTGCTTTTTCTCAATGCAGGATAACAGCCGAGCATAATCTTCGGAGGCCATGCTCAACAACGACCTGGAGAGCGTATTGAACAGGATCAACTCATCACCGGAACGGTGCTTCACTGTGAAAATTGACTCTTTCATCCCTGGGTGGCCTCCACGATCAGCTCCTTAAGGTTTGAAACCCTAATGACCCGATCCTGCGCCAGCCGCGCGAGAAGTGGCTGGTCGGGCATGATCACACAATCTAAACCGTGCTGCTCCAACAGGCTGGCTTTCATCTCAATCCCACCGACGGAATGCACCTCCCCAAAGAGGTCAATTTCACCGGTGGCAAGCACCTGGTTGAACCGGCTCAGACCCGGCAGGCAACCGACCGCCTGGAGCAAGGCCAGTGCGATTCCCAAGCCGGCTGAAGTACCTTCTTTGGCAAATGATCCATCTGCAAAATGGAAATGATATTTTCGGTTGTAAAAACGCTGGCTAAGCTTGAGGGTATCATATGACAGAATCGAAACCGCGACCTGGACCGAATCCACGATGCTCTCATCGACTTTGCCTGTCACCAGGATTTCTTCGTCGCGGCTCTTTTTCGCCAAGCACTGGACTTCGAACATGCGCATGTCCTTGGGTCCCATAGCGGGAATAAAGATCCTCATTTCCAAGTATCCTTTCCAGGCGCTGATGATTCCAGGGGCCGGGGGTTCTATTCAGCCCAATACCCATCCATTTTCACCCGGTTTTTACAAGACCAAGTCGCCTCTGGATTTAGTAAAATAAAGTGCGCAAGTTAGGCAACTTGCGCACTTTAATCATTCACCGCCTGTGCAGTAAAAATGTTGGACTACTACAAATTCGGCAGGCGCTGCGTCTTCCGGCAGCAAGAATAAACCAAGTCGCTGTCAGAAATCTTCTTACCCTTTTTGATAATCTTGATCTTGCTGTTCCCTTTTTTGACGGTGGTTTTCTTTTGAGCCATGTCCTTTTCCTCCTCCGAGTAGGTTGTTCGAGCGAATAAGTGTCCAAACTACTAAACCTATTATACCACTGGAATCTACGTTGGTGTTTGGGAGTGGCGAACTTCGGGGGGGCTTTTAGATGGATTTCAGCCGAGAAAAGCCATCTAAAGCCCATCAACCTATCCACTCCCTGGTGTTTGTATCATCAGTGGTGGGCAGGGCTTTCTTATAGTCGAGTAAGTAGCGACAAAGCTCTGGCGGGGTTGGCATTTAAATATTGTCATGCAGAGGGCAAGTAACGGTGCTTCTGTTTAGCCACCAGAATGCCTAGCACGAGGTTGTTGAGGCAGGCCACTGCCTATCCCATGTTTCCTTTGGTCATGCAGGTGCGATCTTCGAGAAAAGTAACGTCCCAACGATAATGCAAACCATTCTCAATGCTCCAGTAAGAGCGGATGAGTTGCAGCAATCGAAACGACCTACAACCCATTTTGGCGGGGAAAAATTGCTTGATGGTTTCCAGGAAATAAGCCGCAAATGACCGTGCAAGTGGCTGCAAAATTCCATGCAAATGGCTTGCAAGTGGGGATATTAAGAACCACTTGCTAATATTCTCTCCCAAAAAACTCATGGTGGTCTCCGAGGAATTTCTAAATCGGCCCTCTTCGGGTTTGTTGGGATTCACCAAGGAGGTGAAAAATGTCTCAAAAGAAAACTGAAGTAATACCAGCAGAGCAGACAAATTTATTTGATCTGCTCAATGTTCGAGGCGCGGCGAAAGTGCAAACCGAGTCCCCCCCAAGACCCGCCCCCGAACCGGTATTCTCTGTCCCGCCGGCTGGCCCTGCATTGCCAAATGGCTGGAACGAAGAAGATATTCGTTTCCTGCTGAACGTTTTGGAGGGTGGCCCAATCCTGGTGGCTGACACCCAGTTGGGCATCCCCACCATCCACGAAGACTTCGGCGTAGAGGTTGTTCACTGCGGGTTCGGCGTGATGAAAGCCGAAGACCCGGGCTTCAAGATCTTTTTTGACGCCGGCGGCGGGATGGAGCGCACTCCTTCGGGAAAAGGCTGGACTCGCTTGACCGTTGAAGGGAAAAACCCCGGCCCATTCAATTACGATAAAGCCGCGGTACGCAAAAAACTGATGTCGTATCTGCCGGCAACGGATGCTCCGCAGAGCATTTCCCCTTCTGTCTCCCCTGCCCCACCAGAAGAAACGGCAGCTCATCAAAATGACCTGGTTGCCCCGGTCTGCGACGAATTGGTGGAACCGTCATCGACCAAGATTCCGATCGATGAACAGGTCAAGGAGTTTAACAGCAACCTGGGCTACTTCACCGGGACTAAGAAGTGGACCCGCTACCCCTGCCTGTGCCCTCACAGCGTCCTGATGACAGACGGCGCGCTATATGTCGCCGAGCATGGCGGCGAGGACGATAACTCGGCTTACTGGCTGATCGATGCCATTGCCAGCTATCAAGGTGAGAATGCGCTGAAACATCATGCGTTCCAGGTGTGGAAATTATCAGTACTTCCCCCTGACCCGGAAGTCCCTCCAATGTCGGTTGCGGCTGTTATGAGAAGCAAGCAACCTGCGGCCAAAGATCACAATCCTCACCGGCATGCTGTCCTGACCTGTACCAACGGGAACGAGAAGGAACTGGCCAGGCAGGAGATCGGTCTTACCGACTTCCTTCCCATCGGTGAAATCACGATCTATGCGTCGGTTGAGAAACATCCCGATGTCAGCAACGACCGGCAGGTTATGATTCTCCTGCTTCCGTCCGAGTATTAGGATAAGAGCCTGACAAAGGCAGTGCCTTTGCCAGTCTGCAATCAAACATAATGGAGGTGCACTATGATTCCTGTTTTACCCGCAGGTTGGACAACTGACGATATCCAATTCTTGATCGAAAAGGTGAAGGGGTGGCCCATCGTTCTGGTAGACGACCAGGCGCTGGGTATCCCCACCCCGCAAAGCCTCCCCTCTGAAGCGATTTCAGACTGGGGATATGGCGTACTGGAGGCAGCTACGGAAGAATATACCGTTCTTTATGAGATGAACCGAACGCCCTCTGGAAAAGGCTGGGCACACGTAGATGTGGTTTCGGGATGTTTCCCGTACGACAAAGCAGCAGTCCTCGAGCACCTCGAAAGCCTCATCGAAACTCATGTGGAAAATACTGCCAACGAGGCAATCCCGGTTCCGAAATTGGGTGAGCTTGTAGAACCAAAAGAACTCACGATCCTGGAGGTATTAAATTCGCCCACGGCTACAGTAGATAAAAAACTGGTTGCACAAACCCTTGTCTTCTTGGAAGAAGGCAAGCGCTTGATAGCCTTCAATGAAATTTGGATGGCTATCTGTTGCTGCTCTGTAGACCGGGGAACCGGCGAGATCAGGTATAGCCAATGGCGCATGTACCACGCCAGCTTCCTCGGCGTCCTTGACCCGGTCACCAGTCAACAAGTATGCGGTCCCGATATCTGGACCATCATAAAGAAAACCAGCGAGATCTATGGGGTTCAAGTGGAACTGGAAGGGGTTCCTGACTGGATTGTGGCGGCAAAGCCCGCCTTGTCAGTTTCATTCACCCCTCCCCCATGAAGCAGTTTGACGTAGACAACTTCAGAAGGGCTGGAAGATACAGTCTCGAAAAGCAGCCAGGAAACATTTTGCTCGGTGGGCTATCACAAAATTCAAGACGTTCGACTATGCGCATTGTCTCCGCCCCATTTAAGCCCTCACTGATGACCGAGCATCTGCGCCTGAAGAAATACGCATGCTGGGTTTTATAACCAGGAAAGTAGTAATCGTAATTTCTTCCCTATTGGATAGCGACATCATTATATAATATAATAGTGATGTCGCTATGAAGGATTAAGGAGGTTGACATGACTTGTGGTGCTATCGCAGTAAGATCTGCAAAACTAAATGTGGATGTCTCGTCTATCCTGGGCAACCTGGTTGCAATCCAGGCCTGCGCAAATCTACTGGCCTCTCTCTGGGGAATGGCTGAGAACGAGGTGGCAGTTCAGCCGGGCCGTGAATTTGTCCGCTTCGATGCCGGCAATGGGACGGCGAAATCCGTCATTCTGTACAAGGATGGGCGTATAGAAGTGTGGCCGGATGTAAATCTAAATGAAATAAAAACCTTGTTCGAACAGGTTGCCGGCCTGATCATCCAACAGAAAGTGCGGCAGGCAGTTGCCGCCCAATATCAGATTCTTGAGGAGCAGACGGCCCCCAATGGCGCGCTGGTCCTGAGCATCGAGTTGTAGGAGGTGAGCATGAAAGCGAGAGTCGTAATCCTACCGGACGGTCAAATCAGCGTGTTCGTCGACGAGGGCACTTTTGAGAGCGCTTCTCCCGAACTCGAAAAGTTTTTCGAGAACCTGAGTGCGTCAGGTGTAAAGATCGAATCGCTCAGCCAGGCCGAGCAACATCGGCATGACGGGCAACATACGCATGCTACGGAGGTAAATCATGGCTAACAAGAAGACCGACGCTCCTGCCTGGGTACAGGAACTGCAAAGCAAGTATGTGGCCGGCGTTTCGCACGCGTTCATCCTTCACTTCAATGTGGCCGATTATGTAGTCCCCGGCGCCAGTATGCGAACATATTTGGCTAAATTGATGGCCGGCAGAAAAATCGTGGCCTTCTATAACCGCTCAGACGGAATCACATTCGCCCTACCGTCGATGCGGGATGAATTCGTGAAGTTGCTCGACCTGCAGAAACCTGCCAACCCTGCGCTGGCCGCACTGGCTGCTGCTCAGGGAAACCAGGATCAGGAACTCCCGAAAGCGCCGTCTGCTGCATTGCCGCTCCTGGCCCGGCTGCTTAAAATGGGTAAGCCTGACGACAAACTCGCCGCGGTGATGATAGATCATGCGGAAACGATCGTCCCGTCCGCAGATATTGCGATGATGTCTCCGGAAGACCGTACCTTACTTGTTCTGGTCGAACAGTTGGGCCGTGACCCGGAAATTATGCGTTCTGGCAATCCCGTCATCCTGCTTACGGCCAACCTGACCGATCTTCACCAGACTATTCGGGCAGCTTCGTCAAAGTTCGAGGCGATCCGAGCCCCCCTCCCCGACCAGGCCGCCCGGCTTGAGTTTATCCGCCAGTACCGCGAAAAGAACGACAAAACGACGTGGAAGCCGACGCCGGAACAGCTGGCAAACGCCACCGCAGGGTTGAGCCTGATCCACATCGAGGATATTTTCTTGCGCGCGGAACAGGAGGGTAGTCTTACCTGGGATCTGGTGCGCGAACGCAAGCAGGACATCATCGCCAGCGAGTTCGGCGAGGTGTTGGAAGTCTTTGACCCCCACTTCGGCTTCGAGATGATCGGGGGCTTGGAGCACGTCAAAAAGTTCTTCCAGCGCTGTGTCATCAACCCGATCCGAAAGAATCAGCTGGGTCTTGTCCCTATGGGTGTGCTTATGACAGGCCCGGCCGGCACCGGAAAAACCGCGATGGCCGAGGCGGTTGCAAAGGAAGCGGGTATAAACTGTGTAATTCTGAATCCCGCCCGCATCTTTGGAAAATACGTCGGGGATACCGAGCGTAATTTGGACCGCGCCTTGTATGCCATCCTCGCCATGGCCCCGGTTTTGGTCTTCATTGACGAAATCGACCAGTCCGTGAGTCGTGGCGCAAGTGGTGACTCGGGTGTTTCCAACAGATTCTTCAAGCGTCTCATGGAATTCATGTCGGACACCAGTCACCGCGGCAAGGTCATCTTCCTGGCTGCATCCAATCGTCCTGATTTGATGGACCCTGCCCTTCGCCGCCCCGGGCGCTTTGACAAGAAAATCCCATTCCTGATCCCAGATGAAACCGAGCGTGAGAGCATTTTCGCGGTCATGACACGCAAGTATGGACTTGCCATCAAATCGGTTCCGACTGAGTGCGTCCAAAAGGCGGATGGCTGGACCGGTGCAGAGATCGAATTGGCAACTGTAAAGTCATTAGAAGCTGTTGAGTATGACGGAATGTTGCCAGAAGATGCTCTGATCTACGCTGTGAACAACATGCGCCCAAGCACGGCTGATATCGAATACATGACTCTTCTCGCTCTGCAAGAATGCAACGAGCGGGATCTCTTGCCGAAAAA
>Ga0209048_10001317_pt1 | contig 25644 bp, 18 predicted proteins | sample FrelakmetCRP12CR_FD_187146 | JGI IMG/M metagenome (GOLD analysis project Ga0209048, IMG submission 187146) | Freshwater lake sediment microbial communities from the University of Notre Dame, USA, for methane emissions studies - CRP12 CR (SPAdes)... | ecosystem: Environmental > Aquatic >... | reverse complement strand
GGCGCAGAGGTGGAGCAGGGGATCGTCCGGGCCATCGAGGAAGGGGTCGGCAAGCTGGCGCGCCCGCGCGAGCTGCGCTTCCTCCCCGCGCTCCCGAAGAACCGGAGCGGAAAGATCCTACGGCGGCTGCTGCGCGAGTGGGCGACCACCGGCAAGGTGAGCGGCGACGTGACCACCCTGGACGACGCGGCCGCGCTGCCGCCTCCGGCCTAAGGGTGCTGCGGGAACGCCTCCGAGTCCGCGGCTCCCTTCGGGAGCCTCACTCGATCGGGTTCCCGCCGCCCGCCACTGCCTGGCCCGGGTTCGTCGCACGTTGCGCTAACGCCGAAGAGGCTGTGGCTCTCGCCTCACCCAGGTCTGCCCAGGTGAATGATGAGGCTACCGACGAGAATGACCGCGAGCCCAGCCCAGGTCGACGCCGGCACAGAATCGTGGAACACCAGGCGGCCGATGAGCACGCTCACCACGGCGAAGACGCCGACGTAGGCACCGAGGAGCCTCGAGAACTCGATGTCGAGGAGGTTCACGACGATGCCGTAGGTCCCCAAAGCGGCGAAGCCGAGACCCACGAGGGCAACGCCGCTGCCGCGCAACCCCTTGCGGACTAGCGCGTCGCCGACCACCTCCAAGACGGCGGCACCGACGAACACCGCCATCGCTCCCAACTTCCCGGTGCTCAACGTGGCAGGCTGCATTCGCGGCCTCTTATCAGCAATCGCTCCCCGAGGCGACCGCCCGCAGAGGCCGATCCTGAATCGCGCGGCGTTTCCCCACGGGAGCCCTTGCCCTGAGGATCGAGGTTGTGTGCTCGGGCGGGGGGGCGTTGCGCCTGCGACGCGGACCGCGAGGGCGACGGGGGGCGCCGCCGGATGAGCCCCCCCGCGTCCGCCCGCCTGCCCTGGCGCGCGTATACCTCGGCGAGGAGGCCACAGGCCGCCGCATGTTCCGGGTGCTCGCGCCGGAGCGCCTCCAGGGTCTCGGCTGCGCCCCGGAGGTCCCCGGAGCGCGCCAGGCGAGGCACGCGCTCCCCGCCATCAGCGCGCAACGGCCCGCCGCCTCGAGCCGTTAGTCGGCCGAATCCGCGCCGAAGAGGCGCACGCCGATCGCGAAGCCCACTGCGCCCACCCCGAGCAGGACGACGCAGGGCAGCGCCATCTCGGACGGTCCGAACCCGCGCCAGGTGGCACCCTCGAGCGCCAGGATGCCCCACTTCACCGGGCTCAGGTTGCCCGCCATCTGCATCCAGGCGGGCATCACGAAGAGCGGGACCATCGCGCCGCCGACCATGGCAAGCGGCATCATGATCGCCCAGCCGAGCCCGCCGGCCGACTGCTCGGTGCGGCCGAGCACGGCCACGACCATCATCAGGCCCACGAAGCAGACGGCGACCGACACGGCCGCAGCCGAGAGCAGCCACCAGGAGGCCGGCCAAACGCCGAAGGCGATGGCACCGAGTCCGAGAAGCATCGCCTCGACAGCGAGGATGGTGGCGAAGCAGGCCAGCGCCTTGCCGGCGAGCACGTGGCCGCGCGACAGGGGCGACATCCGTAGACGGGTCAGCGTCCCCTGGGTCCGCTCGGTGACGAGCGAAAGGGCGAATCCAAGGGAGCTGCCGATGACACCCCAGAGGACGCCCTGGGGAAAGGTGAAGTCGAAGGCGCTGCGGGGGCGGTCCCGCGGCGCATCGAGCTCGCGCTTGTCGATGACGATGGGCTGCCAGCCGGCCCCGTCGCGCCCCCGAGGAGATGCCACCGGACCTCTGTCGAGATAGGCGCGCAGCTCCCCGAGGAAGCGCTCGGTGGACCGGCGCCCCTCCCCGTCCGGGGCGGCGCGCAGGTCGACGAGCGCCCGGTCGACCGCTGCCCGCGAACGCTCCGCATCGCTGAAGAGGTCCTGGATCGACCTCATTGCGGCACCGGTGAGGATTCCCTCCAGCATTGCCGCCTCGGCCTTCCGGCTCGGATCCACGTCGATCTCGAGCCGGCTTGGCTCGCCGTGGAAGAGCCGATGGGACGCCTCGCCGTATCCCTTTGGGATCACCACCGCAGCCGAGCGCTTCCCCTCGCGCACCAATCGCTCGCCGTCCCCGCGCGACGCGAGCGTGAGTTCGAGCCCCTGGGTGTTGCGCAGCCGGTCGATCAGGAGAGCCGCTTCCGGCGTCCCATCCTCGTCGACGGCGGCCACCGGAATGCGCCCTCGCTCGCCGCTGCCGCCGAAGAGGAAGCCGAAGAAGAGCGCCATCAGGACGGGCCAGCCGAAGGCGAAGAACAACGCGCCCCTGTTCCGCAGGGTGAGCTTGAGGTCCTTGGCGGCGAGCGCCAGGACGGCATCGAAGGAACCGCGCATCAGTCCCTGAGCCTTCTTCCGGTGAGCCGCAGGAAGACCTGCTCCAGGTCGGCCCGCTCGACGCGGAAGTCGTCGACGCGAGCGCCGGCGACGAGTCGGGTCAGCTCGGTCACGGGGTCGGGCGTGGGGATGCGACGCTCGACGCCAGCGACCCGAGCCACCAGCACCGGGTCGCCCCCGTGCTCGCGGACGAGATCCTCGACAGAGCCCAACGCCAGGAGGCGCCCGTGGTCGACGATGGCGACCCGGTCGCAGAGTCGAGCCGCCTCCTCCATGTAGTGAGTGGCGTAGACGACGGTCCGGCCAAGGCGCCGCAGCTCGGCGATGCGCTCCAGGATCGCGTTACGCGACTGGGGGTCCACTCCGACCGTGGGCTCGTCGAGCAGGATCAGGTCCGGGTCGTGGATGAGCGCCACGGCCAGGTTGAGGCGACGCTTCATGCCTCCCGACAGCGCGGAGGTGGGAGCGCGGCGGCGGTCGCCGAGCGCGGCGAAGTCGAGCGCCCAGGCGACCCGGTCGACGAGCGCGCGGCCCGAGAGCCCATAGATGCGCCCGAAGAAGCGCAGGTTCTCCTCGGAGGAGAGCGGCTCGTACAGCGCGAGCGCCTGGGGGGCGACGCCGATTCGGCGCCGCACCTCGGGCGTTCGTGGCGAGCCCAGACCTTCGATGGTCACCTCGCCGGCGTCGGGCGCGAGCAGCCCGACCGCGAGATGGACGGCGGTGGTCTTCCCCGCGCCGTTGGGGCCGAGCAGGCCGAGGATCTCGCCGCGGCGAACGGTCAGCGAGAGTCCAGCCAGGGCAACCGTGTCGCCGTAGCGCTTGTGAAGATCCGAGAGGCGAAGCACTTCGCCCATCCTACTTCCGCTGCTCGCCCAGGCCCACAGCCATCCTCGCGCTGCGCGTAGATCACGCGGCTCTTCTCCCTGCGAGGGTCGCCTTCAGGGGCCAAGGTGGCCGCGGACCGGAAGGGTGGCGCCAGGAGCGCCGCGGCGGAGCCCCTGCGGCGGTATGTGGCGCGACGGTAGGCCGGGTGACGGCGACCGGACAAGCAGGCGCCCACCACATTGTCGCACCACCCCTGTGCCCGCCCGCGGTGGCGGTCGCGGCGCTTGCTTCGCCAATAGCGCACCGCTGCGCCCCGCAGCCTTTGCGGGGCAAACCGCTGAGTCTGCGCCTCGATGACTGGTTTGCCGGTCGGCGGCGCATATCCCCGCGACACCAGGGGTCGTGCCCGGCGCCCTTCCGCGAACGCCAGGATGGCGCAGCCCCTGCATTCCTCGACCCGACATCGAGTGTCTGGGTCGCGCGCCGTCGTTTCCGGCGCGATGGCCTGCAACCCCCTCCCTTTCCACTGTGACATCCGGAGTCGAACAGATGGCAAACAAGATCACCGAGGACTGCAGCAGCTGCGGCGCGTGCGAGGCCGAGTGCCCGAGCCAGGCCATCTCGGCCGGCGATGACGTCTACGTCATCGATGCGGCCAAGTGCGACGAGTGCGCCTCCGCCGGTGGCGAACCGACTTGCATGTCGGTCTGCCCGACCGACTCGATCGTGAAAGCGTAGGTCCTCGCACACCAGCGCGAGTAAACGGCGGCGAGGAGTCCCCAACGCTCCTCGTCACCGTCGCCGCTCGTTCCGCCGCGCCGGGCCTCCGTTTGCCTCGTGGCGCGCCTCCGGTCGCCCGGACTGGCCCGCCGCGATCTCTCGTGGGCGCCCGCCACGCGTCCTTTCCCGCCGAGGCACGCCGGAGCGCTTCCCTGGCGCCGGGCGTGGATCCACGGGAAGGCCGAGCACGTTCCGAAGCATCCGTCCCGCGGCCCACGAAGCTCATGTCTCTCGCGCCGGGGCGAAGAAAACGCGATTTCGCCGACCCCGTCAGCCCTTGGCGTCGCCGCCTCGCTCCAGCCTGCGAATGAGCCCCTCCACGCCTTCCCGCCCGATGATTCGCGCGAAGCTGGCACGGTAGTTCTCCACGGTCGACACGCCATCGATGACGACGTCGACGATGCGCCACCCCCCTGGCGCTTGACGCATCACGTACTTCACATCGCTCGTCTCGTCCTTCACCGCGAGGTGCGTGGCGACGACCACGAGCTCCCCTCGCGAGTGCTCGCCAAGGTACTCGATGCGTGCTTCCCGCATGGTGTCGAACTGGGAGCCCCCCGAGCTCTTGAAGCGATGCTCGAACGCCTCGAGGAGTCGCTGCCGCTCCTTCGGCGTCATGGTGGCCCAGCGCGGGCCGAGCGCCGACTCCAGCATCTGGCGGGTGTCCACGATCCGCGCCACGATCGACTCGAACTTGCGGCGCCCTGATTCCGACAGCACCTGCCCGCTGGGCGGAAGGGCGGCGCGGATTTCCGCATCGCGCTCGCGCAGCGCCTGCGTCGCCGTGCCGCCCGAGGCGAGAAGCGCGAGTAGGATCACTGCAGATCGCACGTCGGTTCTCCTTGCCTGGGGAGCTCACCTGTCGCGAGCGCCAGCCGGCCGCGCGCGACCAGGAGGTCATAGGCCGCCTGCGTGTACCAGACCTGGCTCTCCACGTAGCCCGTGTAGGCGTCGATGATGTCGCGAGGCTCGGTGAGGCCGGCCGAGAAGTCGAGACCGGCCGCGCGGAACCAGGACTTTCCCGAAGACAGGGTGGCCCGCGCCGCCGCCAGGCGGCCCTCGGCGGAGCGGAGGTCAGCGAGGGCGGCATCCACCTCCGCCGCGACGAGGTCTCGCAGCGCGTCGCGCTGCTTGTCGAGCGTCGCCTTCTCGGCGCGCGCCTTGGCCGCCTTGGCCAAGAGCAGCGGGAAGGCGAGATCCTGGCGTGCACCCACCGCTACCCCTGCCACGAGCTCGTTGAAGTAGTCGCGAACCCAGGGGTTCGTCTGAAGGTCGCGGTTCGGTGCGAAAGAATACGCGAAGATCCCCGCCACGAAGATCTGTGGCAGCGCCGCAGCCTCCTCGGCGCGGATCTTCGCTTCCTGAGCGGTGATGGCATCGCCGAGCGCTCGCAGGTCGGGCCGGTGCGCCTCGGCCCGGACTCGCGCCTCGTCGGCGTCCGGGATCGGCTCGTCCTGGACTTCCAGGGCCGATTCCTTGAGCGTCAAGCGCTCTGGCGGAAGCGAGAGGGTCGCCGCCAGCCCGGCCCGCGCAAGATCGCGCCCGCGCTGCGCATCCACCGTCCTCTGCCGGACCAGGCCGTGAAAGTGATCGATCCGGTATCGGTCGGTCTGGGTGATGGCGCCGTCACCGCGCTCGAGCGACGCCGCCACGCGGCGGTCGACGTCCACCAAGGCCCTTTCCACGTCCCCCGCGATCACGAGCAGACGCCGTGCCAAGGCGTCGGCCCAGAACAGGTGGACGATTCGCTCCTGCACGCGCGCCAGCTGGTCCTCCACCAGGAGCGACCGGGCCCGGGCGCCCGCCCGGGCGGCCTCGGACGCCGCGTCGAGTCGGCCCCACGTGAACAACGGCTGGACGACGTTCACCTCCACCCGTTCAAAGGGTGCCACGTCCCGGAAGGGGTTGCGATTCGAGTTCGGGGACTGCACCACGTTGCCGTGGGCGGCCGGCGCCGGACCGAGGAGCACCGTGGCGTTCGCTTCCGGAACGATGCGGAGCGCCGCGGCCAGCGCGACGTCCGCCTTCGCGGCGGCGAGTTCCGCGCGGCGAATGGCCACCTCGTCACTGCGGACGGCAGCGAGCGATAGCGTGGCGTCGAGGTCGAGAGCTCCGCACGCAGGCAGCGCGGCGAGAGCGAAGGCGGCTACGGCTGTGAGCAATGGCGCACCAGTTCGCGAGCCTGCCGACCCTAGCTGGCAACCCGGGGCCTTTCAAGTGCCAAAGGTCCCTCGCCGCCCTGCCCTCGCGAGGGCGGCGGCGAGCCCCGCCTTCCCTCACGCGAGGCTGGACGCGGCATCCTCCTCCGGCCGCGAATGAGGCAGGAACGCGGGCAGCACCAGCAACACGTTCGCGACCGCCATCGCCTCGCCCAGCACCGCCGCCCAACCGAAGCTGCGCAAGGCGCCGGACTGCGCCACCACGAGCGACAGGTAGCCGACGACCGTCGTCAAGGAGCACAGGAGGATCGCGCCGCCCATGCGCGCGCAGGCGCGCCTCGCGTCGATCCCGAAAGCATCCATCGCCCCGTACAGGTTCACGACGTAGTCCGCGCCGACTCCGATGGTGATGGGCACCGCGGCGAAGTTCAACATGTTCACCCGAACTCCGAGCGCCACCATGAGGGACTGGGCGAAGAGGGACACTGCCGCCACCGTGACCACCGTTACGACGATGCGCCTCGCCCTGTGCAGGTACATGGGGACGAGCACCAGCGCGACCAGCAGGCACACGGTGAGCACCACGAACCCGGACTCGTTGGCCACCAGCCGAATGACCTCTGCCATGAACAGGAACCCGCCGCCCGTCACCGAGCCCTCGGGCAGCTGGGCCGTCGCCAGGCGGTCCGCGAAGTGCACGATGTTCCTGCCGTCGTCGAAGTCGATCTTCAACGAAGGGAAGAGCAGCACGACCCGATCCGTGCGACCCGACACCTCCGTGAGCGCCTGGCGCATCGTGGACGGGACCTCGCCGACGGTGATGGGGCGCAGCTGCTCCGGCGCCAGCCAGAGATCGACGAGGCGCCGGGAGCGCTCGGGGAGCTTCTCGCGCAGCCTCTTCAGCTTCCCAAACTTTCGAAGCCGGGCCAGGCGAGCCTCCTGGTCGTCGAGCGGTGGGACGTAGGTTGCGATCGTCTCGACGCGCTCGGCCAGCGGCTCCGGGCCTTCCACGAGAACCCTTCGCAGCTCCGCGGCAGCTGCCGGGGTTCGGTCGGCCTCGGAGGTGAGCGAAACCACCGGATTGAGCCATACGCCGAAGATCTCGTTCAGCTTACGGTCCCAGGACGCTGCGCCGCGCTCGAGCGATTCGCGGTTTCGAAGCGCCCTCAGGTCCATCTCCCACAGTCCGCTTCGCTTGGCGTGGATCACTCCCACGGTGGCCCCGGCCAGCTCGAGCGCGACCACTGCAGCGGCCACGAGGTTGGGCGTGTACCGCCGCGCGAAGTACTTGTTGAGGAAGTCCTGTGCCTTGGTGTGGGGCTTCCCCTGGCGCGGGGGCCGCAGCATCGCGATGAAGATCGGCATGCTCACGAAGGTCAGGAGCCACGTCATCAGCATTCCAACGGCACCGAGCCACCCGAACTGAGAGAAACCCTTGAAGCTGGACGCACCGAGCCCGCCGTAGGCGGCCGAGGCGGTGGCGGCGGCGCCGAGCGTGCCCGGGAGCGCGCGGCGCGCCGCCTCGAAGACCGCATGCGGCGCGGGGATGGACGGATCGCCGGCGCGGTAGTAGGCGAGGAAGATGAGCGGGTAGTTGATTCCGTTGCCGGCAATGATCGAGCCGAGGAAGGCGGTGTTCGAGTTGAGGCTTCCCGCGAAGAGGCGGCCGGCGGCGAAGGTGAAGAGGAGCCCGGGCACGAGGGTCAGGCCCACCGTCATCACTCCACTCACCGATCGGAAGTAGAGGGCGATGAGGGCGCTCACGAGGGCGAAGACGAGGACCGATGACAGCGACAGGTCCGCGAGGATGGCCGCGTGCTCCTCGAGGAGGTTCGGCACCTCGCCGTTGTAGGCGACCACCAGTCCGGCCGGGAACCGCGGCCGGATCGCGGCCACCTCCTGAGTGACCGCCGCAAAAAGGCGCTCCGAAGGGCCGAGGTCCACCTCCGACCCCTGCAACCAGACGAGCATCACAACGGTTCGCCCGCCGGGAGACTCGAGGTACCCGCTCGGGAAGCGGTCGCCGCTCCGCAGCTCGCGATCGAGGCGGCTCTCGAAGCGGCGCAGCAGCTCGTCTGGGTCCTCTTCGTCCAACCCGAGGTCGAAGGGGTTCGCGCGGGCCTTGGCCGAGCGGACCGCCGCGTCGAGCTCGTCCATCATCGAGTCGAAGCGATCCCGGGGCATGAGCAGCGGCGCCCGCGCTTCCACCCAACGCCGCTCGGCACTGGCGTGTGCCTGGATCGATCGCACCTCTGGCAGGTGGAGCCCCTCGATTCGGGCGAAGAGCTCGTCGATGAAGCGGCGGTTGGAGGCCGGATCGTCGGACTGAGCGACCACCGCGAGGTGCGACTGTCCGCCCAGGCGGGCATGGATCTGGTCGAGAGCGCGCACGCTGGGGGCGCTCGGGGGAAGGAGCTCTTGGAGGCCGGCTCGCACGTCGGCGAAGTAGGCCGCGGTGAGCGCGAGCGCGGGTACGCAGGCGATGCCGAGAATCAGAGCGGCCCGGCGAGGGCGGGCGCTGGTCCTCTCGATGAATCGGCGGTAGAGGTCGGCAACGAGTGCCAGCGGGCGAGGATGCATTTTCATGGAAGTAGGGAGCCTATGAGAATGTCATCGCCCCCGTGTACCGGCTCATCCCGGTGACGGGCCCCGGAGGCTTTGTGGCTATCATGGGACGGGATCCCCTTCGACGGCCTTGACCGACCGCACGTTGCCGTCCGGGACGGCCCCGGTGGGTGCCGGGACGGGCCACAGGGACACGAGCGATCCGGCGATCACCCAGACCAACTGGGCCAGGTGGGCGAGCAAGGCGATGGCCACGGCGCTCGCCACCGGAAGCGCGAGCGCGCTCGCCGCCAGGGTGAAGTTTCCCTCCGTAGACCCGAGCTGGGCCGGGAGGAGGTCGCCGACGGCCGCGCCCACCAGGTGGATCCCCACGGACACGAGCGAAAGACGAAGGGTGGGCACGCCGCCCACGCAGGCGAGCAGGACGGCGTATTGGACCACCTGCAGGAGGCGACCCAGGATCTCCCAGGCGATGGCGGCGAACGGCCACAGCGGCTCCCGCTCCAGCACGCTCTCGACCTGATCCCCGAAGGCCTTGGCCCGGAACACCCGTCCGGCCCAGGAGCCCAGGCCGGCGCGGGCCGAGACCGACAGCACGACGAGGCCGACCGCGAGGGTGAGCACGAAGTTTCCCGCGATGGCGAGGGCCAGCCAGGTCGGAGCGCCAGCAACGATCGAGAGCCATGCGGCGGCTGCCGCCGGGATCGAGATGAACGCGTTGGCCAGGAGCGAGGCGACCTGGATGCGCACCGCTGCCACGGCCGCGCGGCCCGCCCCGACGTAGCGCGCGAGCAGCGCCGCCCGCGCGACCTCCGCGACGGCGCGTCCGGCAGGGACGAGGCCCATCACTGCGTAGCCGATGAGGCCCGCCCGCACAAGGGGTCCACCGGGGACAGGGCAGGCGTAGAGCGCCCGCAAGGCGAGAATGGTGCAGGCCAGGCGCGCCCCTTCCAGGGCGAGGACCAGCGGGAAGAGACGCGCGGCTCCCGCGATGCTCTGGGCGATGGCCTGGAAGCCGATCCCCCGCACGATCAGCGCCACGGCAGTCAGGCCGAGCGCGCCGGTGACCAACCGTCCGAGCGGCGAGCGCGCTGCGGAGATCAGGCGCGAGAGCACGACGCAGGGGCCTTGGCCACTACTTCGTCAAGCCTCGCCCACACGCGCGCGAAGGCCTCCGCGTAGGCTTCCACGAGCTCGGGGGGTTGGGGGGCGACCGGGCAGGTCTGCGAGAACAGGCAGATCGACCCGTCGAGGAGGCGCGTCGACTCGGGGTATTGCGAGAGCCCGTAGTCGACCGGCGCGCCGTGATCCCAGGGGCAGGGACGCCCGCCAAAGCCCGCTCGCTTCCGGAACAGCGTCTGGCCCGGGACCGGCTGCGTCTGCCACAGGACAGCCTCCAGCCCCTCGGCCACGAGAGCGGCCAGGAGCGCGTCTCGCACGCGCCGTGGCGGCGCATCGACGCCGACCGCGCGCCCATCGATGCGCACCCGGTACTTGTGGTAGCAGCTCGTGTCTCCCTCCCTGAGGAGCGGCGGGATCACCCCAGGCAGGTCGCGGAGCCGCTGGCTCAGGAGCGCGGCATTCCGGGCCGCGGCGCCGATCCAGGCATCGAGCTTCGTGAGCTGGGCGCGTGCGACGGCGGCCGTCAGTTCCGTCGTGCGAAACATCCATCCCATCTCCAGGGAGTCGTAGGCCCGGTTGCCGTCCAGGGCACGATCGATCCGGTAGGCCGCCTCGTCGCTCGCCCGAACGTCTTCCCCGAACATGCGGGTGCGGGCCGCTCGCGCCCAGAGCTCGTCGTCGTCGGTGACGACGAGGCCGCCCTCGCCGGCGGCCAGGCTCTTTGACGACTGCAGGCTGAAGCAGCCCAGCGCACCGAAGGTCCCCACCCTGCGGCCGGCATGGGTGCTGCCGTGCGCCTGGGCCGCGTCCTCGACCAGAACCAGACCGCGCCGCCGGCAGATCGCCGCCAGGGCGTCGACGTCGCAGGGAGTCCCGTGCATGTGCACGGCCATCACCGCGCGCGTGCGCGGAGTGATCGCGGCCTCCACCCGGACCGGGTCAAGGCCCAGGGTCCGCGGCTCGATGTCCGCGAATACCGGGACGGCACCCTGGTGCAGGACCGCCAAGGCGGAGGCGACGAACGTGAAGGCCGGAACGATCACCTCGTCTCCCGGACCGATCCCGGCGGCGGCCAGGGCGATCTGCAGGGCTGCCGTGCCGCTGTTGGTGGCGAGGCAGTGCTTCGAGCCGACGTACCCCGCCCACTCCGACTCGAGCCCGCGCACCTCGGGCGCGAACTGCCCGGAGAGAACGCCGCGATCGAGGACCCGCAGCACCGCTTCGCGCTCCTCGCGACCGAGGACAGGCCAGCGTACGTGTGCATCGGCACGCACGGCCAGTGACCCGCCGAAGAGCGCGAGCGGTCTAGCCATGCTTCGCCTTTCGCTGCACCTGCCTCGCCGTGGTGCGCGCCACCCACTCCTCGAGCATTGCCTGCTGCTTGAAGAGGTCGTGCACGGGGGTCTCGCCCTCCGCGGCGTATGGCGCCTTGAAGAAGACGGAAAGCTGCCGCTGGATGCCTCGCTCCCCGTTTGCCTCGGCGCAATCGAGCAGGCGCACGATGTCGATGACGAGCGGCGCCGCCAGGATCGAGTCCTTGCAGAGGAAGTTGATCTTCATCTGCATGGTCTCGCCGAGGAAGCCCTCCAGGTCGATGTTGTCCCAGGCTTCCTTGTTGTCGCCGCGCGGCTTGTAATAGTGGATGTGCACCTGGTGATTGGGCACCGTGTAGCCGAGGATGCTGTCGAGAACGCGCTTCTTGCTCGTCACCTTGGTCTTGTTCGCCGCGGGGTCGTCGAGCACCAAGCCGTCGTTGTTGCCGAGGATGTTCATCGAGAACCAGCCGTCGACCTTCAGCTGGCGAACCGCGAAGGCTGGCGCCAGGGCGGTCTTCAGCATCGTCTGACCTGTCTTTCCGTCCTCGCCGGCAATGGGAACGCCGCGCTGCACCGCCAGCTCCTCGAGGGCCGGGACCTTGCTGAGGCTGGGCGTGAAGTTCGCGTGCGGGATGCCCATCTTGCACGCCAGGTAGAGGAACTTCATCGCCGGACTGATGCGCGGGTCGTTCGCGTCGAGCCCGGCCTCGAAAGCTGCGATGGTCCGGTGAACGTCGCTCACCTCGGCGAACTTCTCCGTCGAGGTCAGGTTCAAGAGAACCACGCGGTCCAGGCCGTGCAGGCGCTTGAAGGCCGTGATGTGTCCCTCGAGGACCTCGAGCTCCTTGCGAAAGCTGGGGGCGGCGATGGAGTTCTTTCCTGCCGGGGTCGTCAGGAACTTGGACGAGTGAACGCTGGGCCATGGCTGGATGGCGTCGAGCTCGTCCTTGACGGCGTCGAGCATGTGGCGCGGCACGACGCCGTGCATCACGGCCGCGTCGTACGCGCTCCCGCGGAGGAGGTCCCATCCGCCGAACACGAGCCCGTCGAGGGGTGCGAGCTTGAGCGCGCGTCCGAGGTCCGACTCGGTCACCATGCCATTGCGGGGGGCGAGCTGCCTGCGCATCAGCGCCACGCCCGCGATCACCGTGCTGGCCACGGCGCCGTTCGAACCGACAATGCAAACACCCAGACGTTGTGTCACGGGTTGCTACCTCCAGTGTTTGATGCTTCGGCGAGGGGCCGCAGCAGCTCTCCCCGCCGGGAGTCGATGATGCGTGGGAACTTCTGCTGCACGCTCTTCAGGTCCAGCGCCTCCATGAAGCGCCTCGTTGCTCCGCGCACGAGCGGGACGACCTTGGGCGGGAGAATGGCCACCTCGCCCTGGCGATGCTCTCGATATACCCGGTTCTGCTGACAGAGGCTCTCGTCGAGCGCGTGGGCGAACTTTCCCAGGTCCGCGGGAGGCCGCTCGAATTCGATGAAGATCTGATATCGCCCCTTGGCGGTACCGTCGACGCCCACCTCCGTGCAGGCGGCGAAGTCGACCGGCGCCGATCCTGTCGCCGCCGTGGCAGCACCGACGGCGCGCTCGATCTCGAGCTGCGTGGTGAGCTCCTGGGTGAGCGACAGGACGCCGCTCCTCCGCCCCGCGAAGCGGAGCCGGTGCGGCACGAGGGAGGTGAAGCGCACGTAGTCTCCGATGGCGTAGCCAAAGAGCCCCGAGCACGTCGTCACCACGACGGAGTAGTCGACGTCTCGCTCGACGGCCCAGAGCGGAAGGCGCGGAGCGTCCGGCTCCTGCTCGCGCCCCCGCGGCACGAACTCGAAGTAGACCGCGCGGTCGGGGATGACCTGCAGGGCGTCGTCGTCCAGGCTCGCCGTGGCCGCGAAGATCCCGCCCTCGGTGGCGTTGTAGTTGTCCATCAGCACCGCGGGACGACCAAGCCGCTCCGCGATGATCGGCCGGTACGGCTCTGCGGCCACGCCCCCGCCGAACAGGACCCTCAGGTTGGGCCAGATCTCTGCCACCGTGTTGACGTGACGTCCGCGGGCTCGCGCCGCCGCGAGAAGCTTGTCGAAGAAGATCGAGAACCAGCACGTGGTGCCCGACATCCCGCGCACGTCGTAGTCGAGGTACGCCGAGGCCACCGCGTCGAGCTTCTTGTCGTAGTCGGTGATGTCGCGGACCGGGGCCTTGGGAAGCGCGAGGGGACGCGACGGCAGAGGCAGATGGAGTTGCATCAGCCCCGGATTCGAGCCGATGCCCACCGGCCCCTCGCGGCGCACGAGCGCCGGCGGGAACAGCCCGAGGAGGTAGCCGCCGGTCAGGTCCCTGTCCCCGGTGAGTGCAAGGTAGCGCGCCACGACGTCGAACCCGGCACGCTGCTGCCAGCGGATCTGCTCCATGGAGATGGGCAGGAACTTGTGCATGGCCTCGGTGTTCGAGGTCCCGGACGATTGCCCGTAGTAGGGGATGAGCCCTGGCCAGAGCACATCTCGCTCGCCGCGGCGCATCCGCACCAGGTACGGCTCGAAATCCGCGTAGCTGCGAATCGGCACCCGGCGCCGGAAGTCCTCGTCGCTTCGGACCTCTCCGAGGCCGTGGGCCCGGCCAAACTCGGTCCCGGCCGCCCGGCGGCAATGGGCGAGCAGGATCCCGAGCTGGGCTTCGCGCAGGCGCTCGGACGACGAAGCAATCCGATCCCAGCGCGCCACGCGCCAACGCGCGGCCGCCCACATGGCCCTGCCGGTGAGGGAGGAGCCGGGGATGGACTTCAGGTTCATCGAAGCGTGGTTTCTAGCCCATCTGGCGGGTGAAGTGTTTGATATTCCGCCAGTAGCGGGCAACCTTAGCTCGCAATTCGTTTGGAGCGAAAGGGTTGTTCTGCGATTCAAACCATCCTATCCTCCGCACCCCCTGCGCGGGCGCGCGCCGCCCCGCCCTTCGTTCCGAAAAGCATGTCGCACCCCTCCTCCCCTTCGTCCACCGACCGCCGCATCGCGCTTGGCCTGGCGAAGGCGCTCATCCCGGGAACCGACCGCATCCCCGGCGCGGACGACCCGCTCGTCTCGCGCACCGAGGAGCTGCTGCACGAGTTCTCGCCGGCCTCGGTCCGGGCTTTCCGGATCGCCCTGAAGTTGCTGAACGCCAACGCATTCGCTCGCTCGGGCCGGCCGTTCGACAGGCTCTCGGCCACGCGACAGGAGGAACTGCTCCGCAGCTGGGAGCGCGGCCACCTGCTCCGCGCCGCATTCTCGCTCGTTTCCTTCGTCTACAAGCTCGTGCACTTCGACGAGCCCCAAGTCTACGCTGCCATGGGCGGCAGGTCGCGAGCCGTCACGCAGCTCGATGAGCCGCGCTGGCTCGAGCGGGTGCAGCGTGCCGAGACCTGGCCCGCGGAAGAGGAGATCGAGTGCGACGTGGTGGTCGTCGGCACCGGCGCGGGCGGAGCCGTCGTGGGGCGCGAGCTGGCCGACCGCGGGTACGCCGTCGTGTTCGTCGAGAAGGGAGAGCACTACCGGCGCGACGCCTTCGACGGCAGCTCCGTCGCCGCCATGCGGCGGTTCTACGGCACCGCTGCCGCCGTCGGAAACATGGCCATGCCGGTGTTCTACGGTCAGCTCGTCGGAGGCTCGACCGCCGTGAACGGCGGCACGAGCTTCCGGACGCCCTCCTGGGTCCTGGACCGCTGGTGTGAGGACATGGGGACCGAGGAGTTCGCGCCGGACCGCATGGCTCGCTTCTTCGATCGGGTCGAGCAGGTCACGGAGGTGGCGCCCGCCGGGCAGCCGGAGGTGGGCCCGATCGGCAAGGTCTTCGCTGACGGCTGCCAGGCCCTCCGGTGGAGCCACGCACCCATTCGTCGCAACACCAGAGCGTGCGACGGCTCCGGCTTCTGTGACTTCGGTTGCCGCAGCGAAGCCCGCAGGAGCACCGACGTGAGCTACATCCCCGCGGCGCTTCGGACCGGGGGGCTTCTCCTCACCGGCCTTCGAGCCGAGCGGGTCCTCATCGAGAACGGGCGAGCCGCCGGCCTCGAGGCGGCGACGAAGACTGGCCGGCAGGTGCGAGTGCGCGCGCGCGCCGTCCTGCTCGCCGCCGGGGCGCTGGCGACGCCTTTCCTGCTGTGGAGGCAGGGATTGGGCGACCGCAGCGGGCAGGTGGGGAGGAACCTCACCCTCCACCCGAGCACCGGCATCTCGGGGCTCTTCGACGACGAGATCCGGGGGTGGCGCCACATCCCGCAGGGCCACTGCTGCGACGAGTTCCTCCGCCAGGGTGAGCTCCTCATCGCGTCCCAGCCGGACGTGAACATCGCTGCGCAGCTGTTCAGCTTCGGCGGGCGGCGGCTGATGGACGTGCTCGACGCGTTCGCGCACGTCGCATCCGTGGGAGTGCTCGTCGCCGACGCGACGACCGGCGGGCGCCTGCTCTTCGAGGCGCGGGGGCGGCCCGTGATCAAGTACTCGCTCACGCGCCAAGACTGCGACCGCCTTCACTCCGGAATGGTTCACGCCATGGACATGCTCATCGCCGCCGGGGCAAAGCGTCTGTGGCCTTCCCTCTGGTCGGTGCCGGTTCTCGAGCTCGGGGACGTCGAGCGATTCCGCGGTACGCGGGTCGGTGCGTCCGACTTCGGCCTCGTCAGCTACCACCCGCTCGGCACCTGCCGGATGGGGAAGGATCCACGCACGAGCGTCGTGGGGCTCGACCACCAGATGCACGACGTCCGCGGTCTCTACGTCGTCGACGCGAGCACCGTTCCCGGTCCCCTGGGCGTGAACCCGCAGATCACCATCATGGCGATGGCGACCCGGGCCGCCGAGCTCATCGCGGACGCGCTCGCCTAGCCTTCCGGGCGGGTGCTGCGGGTACCGTCTCCACCGGAGCGGAAGAACTCGCGAATCTTCCTCACGCGCTGCCGCCAGAGCAGCGGGATCCTCCAGGCGCGCCCGAGCTTCATGAGCTGCGCGTCGGCGAGCAGGTTCCCCATCTCCCACAGCCCTTCATCGAAGGGCATCCAGAATGGTTCCGGCGAGCCAGAGCGGTCGATGACCATCGTGCGGGGTCTCGCGAAGGTCGTGAGCGAAAGGATGCTGTTCGCGATCCCGAAGCCGGACCCGCGCGTGCCACTCCAGGGGAGCTGGGGGATGGCTCCCGTGAACGCGTGGTTGTTCACGTCCACCACGCCGACGTTGAGCTGGCGCGCCAGGCGCTCGGCGCGAGCGAGGTCGCTCGTCCAGATCGAGGCGCCGAGTCCGTAGCGGGAGCGATTCACCCGCCGGACCGCCTCGGCGGCGCTCTCGACCCGGATGACCGCCAGGACCGGACCGAAGGTCTCGTCCGCGACGACGGACATCTCCTCGGTGCAGCGATCGAGGATCGTCGGCGGGTAGAAGAACCCCTCGCCGGTCGGCTGTCCTCCGAGCACGACCTCCGCTCCCATGCTTCTCGCCTCCTCCACCTGCGCTGCCACGATGTCGAATTGCTTCCGATGGGCGAGAGGCGAGATGTCGAAGTATTTCCCTGGCCCCACCCTCAACCTGCTCCAGGCCGACTTGAGCTGGGCGACGAAGCGGTCGGCGACGGGCTTCTCCACCAGCGCGATCTCGATGGCCCCGCAGGCCTGGCCGACGTTGCTGAGCGCCCAGTGCGTGATCCCGGCGACGGTTCGATCGAGGTCGCAGTCGGCGAGCACGATGGCGGCGTCCTTGCCCCCCAGCTCCGCGCTCAACGGAATGCCGCGCTCCGCGCAGTGGATGCGGACCGCCCTGCCGGTGGCGGGCGATCCGGTGAACACGCAGGTGTCGATCCCGGCCTCGATGAGGGCCGCGCCGACGCTCCCGTCGCCGTGCGCCACGGCGAGGAGCCCATCGGGCAGCTCCGCGGCGAGCTGGTCGGCAAACCACTGGCTGGTGCGGGGCGTGAACTCGGAGGGCTTCAGCACGACGCCGTTCCCCGTCAGCAAGGCCGGATAGACGGACCGGTACAGGTTGCCGACCGGGAAGTTCCAGGGCGCGATCACCCCCACCACGCCGCGCGGCACGAGGTCGACGTACGCCTTCTTTCCGGGAAACTTGAACGGGTCGAGCCGTACGCGCCGCCGCAGGCCCGCGCGCTTCACCACGCCGACCCACCCGTTCAGGATGTCGAGGTGGCCGAGCCCCTCGTGGAAGAGCCCCTCGATCTCCAGCTTGCCCATCTCCTCGCGCGCGAGGGCGAGGACGTCGGCGCGGCGACGCAGCATGGCCTTGGCCGCCCGCCGGAGCGCGCCGGCCCGATCCCCGAGCGTCCGCTCGCGCCAGCTCTCAGAAGCCGCCCGGGCCCGCTGGACCTTCCGCGCGATGTCCGCGGGCCCGGTCGCGGGGACTGGCTCGAGCGGATGCATATCGATGGGAGAGACCCGTGGAGAGCTCGCGGGGTTGCCGAACTGCGCCTGGGCTCCTGGGTTCAAGGTGGTTCTCCTCTGCGGGAAGTCGACAGCGGACGGCCTGCCTCCGCTCGACTCCCCTTCCGGTCGTTACCTGGTGCGCCGTCCATACGGGAACGGATGGCGGTGCGCAAGCGCGCTCGCGCGCGCCCCCGGGGATCGCGAGTACCGTCCGCCGCCCGTGGGGATCGAGCGAGCCGGGAGGGTGGGCCGGACGCCGCGCGAGATCACAGGCTCTCTTCGACCGGGTTTCCCGTCTTGGGATCGCGTCCGTAGATCGCCACCTGCATGCCCTTCGTCAAGGTCACGTGCGCGCTCAGGAGCTCGGCGCCGCGGACGTTGCCGATCTTCGTGTAGACGGCCGCCTGGCATTTCCCATCCATGTCCCGCCAGCTCGTGATCAGCAGGTCGCGATCGACCTGCCGGAGGCGCATCGTGACCTGGCCTCCGGAAGGCTTGCGGCGCACCACCTTCTGGTCCGAGATTCCGTAGGCGAGGAACTCGACCCACTTGAGCCCGTGGGTGCGCACCGGAGGCGCGTTCTCGAACTCCCGCCAATAGGGGAAGACCGGGTCATTCGCCTGCGGCGAGCAGGAGGCGTCGAGACGCATGCCGTAGTCGACGCGGTTGTGGTCGTCGCTCTTGCTGATGAAGAAGACCGTCGGGATGTCCTGGGGTCCAAATTCCGGCTCGTCCGCGACGGCCCTGGCGCTCGAGAGGAGGAGAGCGAGCCCAGCAAGCCAGAGGGGGCCCGTGGGCACGGCGCGATTCTCCCTCGAACGGACGCTGCCGCCTTGCCGGCCCGCCTCGGCCGCCAGAGCGGCGCGCGGCCGAGGTCGGCTGACCCCGACGCACGCGCCCGCGGCGAGAAGCTCTGCACCGTTTCGCATCCCGCTTGAGCTCCCGGCGGCCACCGACGGCCCTCGTCTCATCCCTGTCTCTCTCCGTTCGGGCGTGCGGGCCTGCCGGCCCCTTCGAGGGGCGTGTGCCGAAGCCGACGGTCGCCTCGCCAACGCGTCGACCGTCCTATTCTCACTCCATCACCATGGTTTCGCTGGGCAATCCGGGATAGGCATCACCAGGCCGGCCGATCCGCGGCGAACAAACTCCCAAAGAGCCCAGATGGCGGTTGAGCGTGTAATCGCCAGGGCTTAAGTTTGCCAGCCATGCCGTGGACCTGCAATTACTACGTCACGCTCCGCTGCAACCAGCGCTGCGTCTTCTGCAACATCCCTCACACCAACAACGGCAGCTCCGCGCGTGAGCCCACCTTGGCCCAGGTGGCGGCCAACCTCCGCGATCTGAGGCGCCTGGGGGTCAAGGTCGTCGACATCACGGGCGGCGAACCGCTGCTCTACCGGCACATCGTCGAGATGCTGACGCTCGCGAAAGAGAACCGGCTCATGACGAGCGTCACGACCAACGGGATGCTCTACCCGAAGTACGCGAAGGCCCTCGTCGGGAAGGTCGACGCGCTCCTGTTCTCGATCGACTCCACGGATCCCGACGAGCACGATCGCATCCGGGCCACCGAGTCGTTCCACCTGGCTCTGGAGGCGCTCCGGGTCGCGCGACAGCTGAAGCAGGCTCTCTATGTTTCTTATGTCGTGACGAACGAATCTCTCGCTCGCGTGGACGAGATGGTCCGGTTCGCCAGGGACCAGCAGGCGATCCTCTACCTGAACCCTTGCTTCTCCTTCTTCGGGAACGAGGGGCTCGACCGGGAGAAGGCGACGGAGCTCGCCCGTTACTTCGGGAAGCCCGGCATCGTCCTCGACAAGGCCAACCTGAGGCTCATCACCTCGGGAGGCAACGACCGGGCGGACCCCGTGTGCCGGGCGGTGTCGTCGACGATCGTCATTTCCCCGGAGAACCAGCTCTGGTTGCCCTGCTACCACTTCAAGAAGGACGCGCTTCCCATCGACGACAACCTCTACGAGCTCTACACGACGCACCCGGCCGTGCAGGAGGCCAAGCGGCAGGAAGGCCGGTACGAGTTCTGCCAGGGCTGCACCGTCTACTGCTACATGCGGAGCTCCCTCGTGTGGAAGTACCCGCTCGACACCGCGGCCATGGCGGCGCACTACGTCCGGGAGCGCGTTCGCCAGCGCGTGCAGCGGGACTTCCTCCGCAGCCCGGCAGGCACGGCCGCCGATGTGAACGAGGATCCGGCGAGCTGACGCCGCCCAGGGGCGATCGCCGCCGGCGGCAAGGCACCGCGGAGCGGACAGAACGATCTCGGAGGCACTTCGATGAAGGCGCGCGACGTCGCGGTGATCGTGGGAAGCCTCAGGAGGGAGTCGTTCACCCGCAAGGTCGCGAAGGCGGTCGCGGCGCTCGCCCCGGCATCGCTGGCGCTCGAGATCGTCGAGATCGGCCAGCTCCCCCTCTACAACCAGGACGACGACGGGCCCAGCCCCCCGGAGGCCTGGGTGACGTTCCGCAAGCGCATCCGGAGTGCCGATGCAGTCCTCTTCGCGACGCCCGAGTACAACCGATCCGTGCCCGCTGTTCTCAAGAACGCAGTCGACATCGGATCTCGCCCCTATGGACATAGCGCTTGGCAAGGGAAGCCGGGCGCGGTCATCAGCGTGTCGCCGGGCGCACTCGGCGGGTTCGGAGCAAACCACCACCTCAGGCAATCCCTCGTCTTCCTCGACGTCCCGGTGATGCAGCAGCCAGAGGCGTACCTGGGCGGAGTGGCAGGAGTCCTCGACGCTCAGGGGTCCGTCACGAACGAGGCCACGCGGGAATTCTTGCGCAAGTTCGCTGAGGCCTTCGCCGGCTGGATCGAGAAGGCGGCTCCGAGGTGAGCGCGGCTCGCGGCCCTGAGAATCCGGCATGGGCGGACCGGAGCCTCCAGAAGAGGTCGGCCGTCGATCTTGCGACCGGCGGCCGACCCGAACGATAGAGCTTCTCTCGCTGGCTAGCTCAGAGAATCCCTCGCGCTAGTCGTCAGCCGGTGCCGCCGCGGAGCCGGCACGGGAAGTCACCTCGGTGGATGCACCCTTGCGAATGGTGGGGTAGGGCTTCGAGCCCATGAGGCCCTCCCAAAGCATCCGGTTGTAGGCGACGGCGTCAAGCCGGTCCTCCGCCGAGAAGTCCATCCCGCGCGTCTTGCTGGCCCAGTAGGCCGCATCGTGAGTGGGCCGCAGTTCGTGGACGGCGGCCGTCTTTGAAATCGGGAGCTTCGTGCCGAACAAGAGCGCCGACGGAGTCGCCTGGAAGGACCACTCCTTCTGCCGGAGATCGAACACCTCGGTCATCGGCTTCGCATGAGCGTCGAAGAAGCCGAGGTGGCCAACGCCCAGGACCTCGGTGATGGTGCGCAGGAGGCTCACGGTGGTGTAGTGATGGCTCACCACCGCCCCGTGCTTCACGTAGGGGCCGACCACGAAGGCGACGCTCCGGTGGGCATCGACGTGGTCGGGACCGTCCTGTGCGTCGTCCTCCACGACGAAGATGAGGGTGTCCTTGGCGTAGGGGCTCTTGGCAACGGCCTCGATGAGCTTGCCCACGGCGTAGTCGTTGTCCGCCACCTGCAGCTCAGGGGTGGCAACGCCGTCGATGGCGGAGCCGTAGCTACCAGTGTGGTCGTTCATGAGCCGCACCAGGCTCAGGTTCGGCAGGTTCCCGTTCTTCACGTAGCCGGCAAACTCGCTCTCCCACTCCTGCTCCCGGTAGAAATCGGGGTAGGCGTCGTCGAAGCCGCGGAAGTAGGGGTCGGTGAGGCTCACGAGCTCCGCGTTGGCCGCGTAGGCCTGGTACGGATCGGCGTTGGGCCCGGTCTTCGCGAAGGGGGGCCTCGTGAGTGGGATGTAGTACTTGGCGTACGGGGTCCCGGCGAGGTGATAGCGGGTGAGGTCGACGAGGAACCCGTAGTTGCGGACAGTGAGGCCCTTGCGGAGCGCGGCGCTCCAGAGGTAGCCCTGCTGGACCTCGCCGCCGGGGCCATCCGGAGCCGCGACGTTGCCGGTCCCCGGAAGCGTGTCTGGGTCGAGGCTCGCCGAGAGCGGGTTCGCCTCGATGCGCGCCAGACCCTTCAGCCCTACGTTCACGTTCCGGTTCGTGCCCTCCCAATCGTAGGAGCCGCCGCGGCCGAAGTCGCAGCCCGGGCCGCCCAGGGGGCTGCAAGCGTAGTTCACCGGCAGCATCTTGGCGCCTGCGTCCGACTCGCGAGCCGACGTGCTCCACGGCCAGCCATTGCCGCTCACCTCGCCGCTGTCATAGAAGTTGTCGAGGGTGACGAAGTCGGCCGCTGCAGCGTGCAGGTTCGGGGTGGTGGTCACCGGGAACTCCGTGAGCTCCTTGTCCCCGTTGCCCTTGCCGAGGTCGCCGAGGATCTGGTCGTAGGTGCGGTTCTCCTTCACGATGTAGATCACGTGCTTGATGGAGGCGCGCAGAGCCTCCATCGTCTCGCGATCCTCGTGACTTGCCTGGAAAAAGACGTGGTTGTTCTCCGCCACCTGCCAGGTCAGCGCCTCGAGGGTCCTCCGCTCCGGAACGGGGATCGTCTGCAGGCCGCCCTTGTTCAGGTTCAAGATGTACTCGTTGGCCGCGAACTTCACCGGCGTCCCCTTCACCGGGCACGGATAGTACTGGTAGCCGAGGCAGTTGCCGGGGTTGGGCCCGGGGACGCTCTTCGTGTTCACGACGAAGAGCTCCTTGCCCTTCGCTCCGACCGCCACGTCCGAGGGGTACCAGGCGGTCGGGATGAGGCCGAGAACGTGGGGGTGACCCGCATCGAGCGCGATGACCGCGAGCGAGTTCGCGCCGCGGTTCGTCACGTAGAGTCGCCTCTCGTCCAGGGACAGCGCCAGCGCGTTCGGCGAGGCGCCCTTGTACCGCGGCGCGCCCTTCTCGTCGCAGTCGGCGTGCGGGCCCACCGTGGCAACCACGTGGGTCACGGCATTGGAGACCGTGCTGATCACCGACACCACGTCGGCGTTGTCGGAGGTCGCGTACAGGGTGTCCTGCGACTTGTTGAGCAGGAGCCGGTTGGGGTTGCCGGCGACCGGGATGCGCGTCTTCACCGTGGCCGTCGCGGCGGAGATGTCGACGACCACGATCTCGCGATCTCGCTCGCTCGACACGTAGACCGTGCTGCTTCCAACGACGGCGATGGAGTTCGGGTACTCGCCACCGGGGGTCCCGGGCACGCCGCCATTCTTGCCAGGGCGGAGATCGAGGTCGGCAACCTTGCCCGTCGCGAGGTCGACGAGCGAGATGGAGTCGTTGTAGCGGTTCGCCACGACCGCGCGCTTGCCGTCGGCCGTCACGGCGAGGCCAGTCGCCATGGGGCCTTGCGAAAGACCATTGCCGGCCTTGTGCCCGAGAGCGATGGCCGGACTCACTTCCGCCCAGGTGCCCTTGGTGAGCGCGAAGACGTGCAGGTTGTCGTCCCCTCCGCCGGATACGTAGAAGTGATCTCCGTCCGGCGCGAAGGCGATCCCTACGTAGGTGTCAGGGACCTGAAGAACCTGCTTCTGGACCGGCGTCTTTCCGGTCACGTCGAACACGAAGACGTATTCGTTGGAGTCCGCCGGGATGATGGGAAGATAGCCCGGCTTGGAAGCGTTGCCGGCCGCCTGGTCGTAGTTGTTGTTGTAGCCGCTCGTGAGCACGAGCAGCGTCGCGCGGTCCGGGCTCATCGCCAGCGAGATGGGCTGGCCGGCCACGAAGTCCGGGAAGTCCTTCAGGCCCGGGTTCAGCTGGCGGTAGGTCGAACCTGGCGCCGCCGTCGGCGTGACGAACTGACCAGTCGGGAGCCGGGTTGCGGCAGGTTCGGGGGTCCAAGCCGCAAGGGCGGCTAGCAAGGGCGCAACGGCAGCGATCATGGTCATCTCATCATTCTCCCGAGACGGATTCTCCACCGGCCGACAAGACCAACCCGGACGCTCGCGACCCCGTCTCAAAGAGTAGCCGAGCGGCCTGGAGCGATACTGTGCTCCCTCATGCCGTGCCCGCGCCGTGAACATCGTGGGGCATCACCGTGAAGATCGGGCGAAGCGCCGTGCTCTGGCGCGGGAGGCGCGTCGCCAGGCGCCCCGCATGGGGCTCTGCTTGCAAGGATGCCCGACGAGTGGTACGCCCCGGTTGGGGTTTGCACGTTCCGTCACCAGGTGTTCGCGGAACAGACTTCTGGCCGGAGCAACATTCACGCTCCTGAAGCGCCAACCGCCCGAAGGAGTTTCGCAAAATGCACGCCACCCGGATCGCCAGGAAGAGGGGCGCGGCACGGCTCCAACTGTTCGCAGCCTCTGCAGCACTGCTGTTCGCAGCCGGCGTCGCGTCCGCGGATGAGAGCATCTACCCAGCCGAATCGGTGACAAGGACGCGTGCCGACCTGGCTGGGAAGGTAACGGCGGAGGAACGGCCCTTCGCGTTTCTCGTCGACCCGTCCACCCCGAGCGCAGGCGTCTTCGCGGTCGGATACACCTTGGGCATGGGCTCCGGCATCTCCGCGGACCGCCCGATCCCGGTCGTCATGCAGAATCAAGGGGTGAGCAACGAAGTCTCGGTCGGCTACGGCGTGACGAGCTGGTTCGAGCCCTACCTCAGCGCGAACATCGTCGCTGATACCTCTTCGAACACGACGTACCTGAACGGGATCGCCGGCCTGAAGTTCCAGCTGACGAACCCGGACTCGCCCTGGCGCGTCGCCTTGCTCGGCGGCGCGCTGCGGGAAGGAGCGTCCGCGGACTGGGGCGCCTGGTTTCGTGCCACGGGAAGCTTTTCTGCCGGGCCGCTCCTTATCGAAGCCAATGCGTACATTGAGCACATCTTTGCTCCCGACCGGGACGCGCTCGACTATATCGGTGCGCTCGGCGCCTCCTACCGCATCATCCCTGGTCTGCGGGTGGGCGCCGAGTACGTCGGGCAAGATCTTGAGGAGATGTTCACGTCGGGAGTCGAGGGCGGGGCGCGCATGGGCCTCGGACCGAACATCGCCGTGGACCTCGACCACAACCGCTACCAGATCACAGTCGCTGCGCTCTTCGGACTGAACGCGGTCTCGCCGACGGCGATCGTCCGCGCCGGTCTGCTCGCAAGCTTCTAGCCCCTCGCGGGGCCCGGCGCTCCAACCGATGGGCACCGTGCAGGCTCTCGGCCCCGCACGGGGCGACGCGGCGCCGAGAAGTGCGCGCTGGGCCGGTCGCGGTCCTCCTCCTCAACCGGGCCCATTCAACCTTCGACGGGAGCGAGGCGGATCGCGAGTCGCGCGTCTCTTCAGGTCGGCCGCGTGCGCCGTGGGCACGCTCCATTTAGGCCCCGGCTTAGCGGGTCCGGCGCCACGGCTTGGACGCGCTCACGGGTGTCACCTTTCGTACCTCCCCAGACGGGGATGCCTTGCGCGTCTTACTCCGTCGCGAAATTGGCACGTACGTTTGCGTGAGCACACCCGCACTCGCCGTTAGCACTCGACCGCCCGGCGGCTCTTCGCACGGCGGGCGTCAACCAAGAACCCAGGGCTCGACGCTTCGAGACTCTCGGGAGAGCGGCGCGAAGCCCTCAATGGAGAAGCAGATGATGCGAAAAGGGTACAAGACGATACACGTCGGACATCGGCGCTCGGCCGCGCTTTCGTTGATCGCGGTCCCGGCGCTGGCTCTCTCGCTCGCCGCCTGCGGCTCGGCGGCCCGGCCGTCCGCGTCGAGCGCTCCCAGCGCCAGCGTGGCCGCGTCCTCGGCGAGCGCTTCCCCGGCCTCCGTGGCGGGGAACTGGCAGGGGGATTCGAGCTGGCGTGGAGAGTCGAATTGGCAGGGAGATTGGGACCGGTCCCCGAAGCACCTCTTCGTCATCATGATGGAGAACCACGGAACCGACCAGATCATCGGAAACACCGCCGACGCCCCGTACATCAATTCGCTCGCCGCCGCCTACGGCGTCGCGACGAACTACTACGGCGTCACCCATCCCAGCTTGCCGAACTACCTCGCCGCCATCTCGGGTGACTTCCAGGGGATCTGGGACGACTGCAAGGCGGGCCCGAGCGTGTTCTGCGCGCCCGAGGAGTTCGTTCCCGACTCCGGCGACGCGACGTCGTCGCTCCTCCTCACCGCTGCCCAGGTGGCGAGCGCCACCACCACTCCCCAC
>Ga0209048_10001316_pt1 | contig 25653 bp, 27 predicted proteins | sample FrelakmetCRP12CR_FD_187146 | JGI IMG/M metagenome (GOLD analysis project Ga0209048, IMG submission 187146) | Freshwater lake sediment microbial communities from the University of Notre Dame, USA, for methane emissions studies - CRP12 CR (SPAdes)... | ecosystem: Environmental > Aquatic >... | reverse complement strand
ATATCGACGGTTTGGATGCCTTGTGCGACCGCCCGCACGAGCTCATCAGCTTTGCGCAGATACCAGTCCTGGAAATCATTCCCACTCATCCAAATGATGTTTGGGAAATTCTTGTAGCGATTGCCGACATAAACTCCGTAATTGAAGGCCTTCTCCCTGCCGTTGTGTCGCAACGTCGTGAGCCAGCCGGCGGTTTCGATAGGGTCCAAGATGACGAGAAGTCCATGTTTTGCTGCAAGTCGAACCATCTCATCGGCACGCGCAAAATACGCTTCATTGGGAGTCGCGATGTCGCCGATCTTTGTAAATGGCGCGATACCGTCGAATGTTGTCCCGTCTGCATTGCAGCCAGTGCCTTTGTTGCAGAGCAGGTTGATCCAAACAGCGTTGAAGCCGCGAGCCTGCCGATTGGAAAAGTACCAGTCGGCTTCAGTAGGACTTAGATTTCCAATGGCTGCTTGCGGTGAGTCGCCGATCATCATGAATGGAGCGCTGTTCTGGTCAACAAGGTAGCGACCATTTGCGCTAACCTTGAGCGGATAGACGACGTCCGCGAAACTCGTAGCAGTAAGGGCGCTATAAAATCCACAGATTCCAATAACCAATCTTACCATTCTGTTGCCATTACGCATGGCGCGTTCCATGGCTGGATATAAAAATTGGATTCAACCGTATCATGTCCTAACTCCCGGCGCTCGTGCTTAAAACTCCAATGCCTAAAAAAGTCTAGAAATTTTTGCACCATCACATCGTGGTATTATCGTGATATTTTCAGTCCTCGCTCACCGGTCTCCTTTCGTTTTGTAGACCCCCGCGGCACATGTAGAAGAACGCCGTCGAGCTCTCATTTATGCTCACGCCTCAGGAGCTTCAGACACTGGATGCAGCGCATCCAATTCGTTCAGCAGATGTTGTTCGGTCGCCACTCGTTCGTAGCAATGAATTGCTGCGGAGTTTCTGGAACGCCCGATACCGATCGTAGCGCCATAGGTCAATCGCCAACGCCACTCGTCAGACTGATCTTTGCGCAAGCGAAAAAACGCGGCATGGCAAAGGGCCAAAAAACGCGATTTTTACAAAACAAACCCAATTCAAGAACCTATGTTAGTCTCGCACTATTCGGTAAGCTAGGTAATAACTTGGCAAAGCGCTAAAAAGGCTCATCTCCCTATCGGTCGATATTGTGAGTATATCCTTGAAATTTATCTCGAAACAAAGCGCTGGTAACGCCACTTCATCGATAGCGAGACTTGAGCATGGTAACGCAAAAAAAGCCGAACGAACGGCCGTGGTGGACGTCAACTGTACTGTGGCTTGTTCTCGCTCTCGTAACAACCATTCCCTTCTTGATTGTTGCCATTCCGCCGCTACCAGATCTGCCGAATCATACCGCGCGCTATTATATCCTACTGAACATCGACCATTCGCCATTTCTTCAAATGTATTATGGCGTGCACTGGCAATTTATCGGAAACCTGGGAGTGGATATTATTGTAAGGGTCATCGGACCCGTTTTGGGAGCGGAGCGCGCCGCGCATTTGATCGTAAGCATAATTCCTCCGCTTACCGTCGCAGGAATCTATTCCCTTAGCCGCGCGCTAAACGATCAAGTGGCGCCCAGCGCGCTAGTAGCTCTTCCATTTGCCTATAATTGGCCACTCAATGCTGGGTTCGTTAACTTTTCTCTATCCGCAGCTTTGGCGCTGTTGGTACTGGCGTTCTGGATCCGGATGCGCGCGTGGGGATTTGTGGTTCGGTTACTTATTTTTGCGCCGCTTGGTTTTGCGACTTGGATTGCACATGTAGCCGGGTGGGGCCTTTTAGGGCTGGGTGTATTCGGTTTCGAAGTGACGCGCGCATATCAATTGCGCGGCCTCAACCTGCGCTCGCTGCTTGGCGCAGCGCTTGCAACTTTTCCATTCGCACTCATGATATTTTTTATTTTACTCTGGCGCAGCGAAATTCCCAGCACCATGAATGCGTCATCTGCATATGAAATTCTTTTACACAAGTTCATTTCGCTCGTGTCGCTCTTACGCGAATACTATGAGTTGTGGGATGTGAGTTGCACGCTGCTCTTTCTCGCGCTCGTGGTTGCGATTTATTTTGCTGGCGGGCGGCGGATTGTCGTCGCCAGCATGTTAATCGCAATCCTCTACGCGCTGGCGTTCGCCCTGTGCCCGTCGGACCTTTTTAACGGCGCTTTCGCCGACCGAAGGTTGCTGCCTTATGCCGCGATCTTCGTGCCGTTATCGGTTGGCGTTGCGGATCAGGTCCTGATGAATGAACGGCAGCGGCGGGCTCTTTCATTCGTCGCAATGGGAGCCCTAGTTTTCTTCGCTGCACGGTTGGCTGTTACAACGATCGCATGGGAACGGTCGGATCGCTTGTATAATCAGCATTTGGCACTGCTGGAGCAGATTCCGCACCACAGTCGCGTTTTTGGTTTGATGGTCGAATCCTGCGATCAGATGTGGCCGCGCATAGGCCGACTGGATCATCTGCAGCAGTTTGCTCTTGTTCGCCGAGAAAGCGTCATAAATGGCCTCTTTCAAGGAATCGGATTGAATCAAGTCGACGCGCGCTATCGAAAACTAAATGGTTTTGATTCGAACATGTTGACGCTCGTCCACAGCAATACCTGCCCGGTTCCTTATATCACTGAAACACTACAGACGGCGATTGCACGGTTCCCACGCGATCGTTTCGATTATGTGTGGTTGCTTGCGTCAGACCCTCTGCCTAACTTTGATTCAAGGGGCTTGAGATTAATCGGTTTAAGCGGCAACGATCGCCTCTACCAAATCGCTGCCGAATAGACCCGAAACATTTCCCCTCCCTGGAGCTTGCCGCTTGTCGCAGATATCCTTGTCGGCAGTGAGAATGAGATCCTTTCCCCACTGACATGCGTCGCGCTCACAAACATCTGACTGTCCAGACCATTGACTTCTGGCTCGCGCGCGGCGCGGTCGTTGTCATCGCGGGACTTCAATTTGGCATCGTGAATGACCTGAGCATTGGCCCCTATTGGCTCGCGCCTACTTTAGAGCTTGCCCTCCTGATCCCATTATCCGTCGCAACGGTGTGGACCCAACAACGGGCTCGCAAAGCATCCACCCATGCACAGTGGAAACTGGTCGGTCGCGCCCGCCAAAGGGTTCGACAATTCGCCATCATCCTCACGGCTTTGGCCACCCTCATGAATTTCGGAGCCCTTGCACGATTGCTGCAAGAAATCCTCGCCGGTCACGCGGGTACTGGCCAAACGCTGCTCTTGGATGCGGTGAATATTTGGAGCACCAACGTCGTCATCTTCGCGCTGTGGTTCTGGGCTTTGGACCGCAGCGGTCCTGCCGCACGAGGACTTACACCGGCACCCCGCAGTGATTTTCTCTTTACGCAGCAGGAAGCCGTCGTGGGGCGGCCGGAATTTGCGAATTGGTCTCCTGGCTTTGTCGATTACCTGTTTTTGGCTTTCACGAATGCAACCGCTTTTTCGCCGGCTGACACGATGCCGCTGACGGTTCGGGCTAAATTACTCATGATGGCTGAATCAGCTATTTCTCTAATCACGATTGCGCTCGTCGCCTCTCGCGCGGTAGGAATTTTGAATTAAAATCCTTTAGAGAAAAAAGTATCTTGCGCAAGGTATTTCGGTCTGGCCCTAGAACTTGTGTGCGAGACTGAAGCTCAGCTGGTTGGTCCTGACTTTTACGTTAGCGGTAAAGCGATCATCAAAACTAGGTCCAAAGTTATTGAAGAACTTTTGATTCAAAGAGCCAAATTCGGCGTAGCGATAATCGATGCGCGCCAGCCAGTTGCCTGAAATCCTCTTCTCCACACCTCCACCAACGGTCCATCTAGTCTTTGTAGTCGAATGGGATTCATTCTCGGGCACTCCATGCATGGCTAAAGCTTCTTCCTCGGATCTGATCCGACAGCACTCTTAGAAATTTCGCTACGTTAATTTTCTCAATTGTCCTGCTACAGGAACAGTCAGTCAGGAAAATTAGAATCGACTGCGCCCCCGCCACTAGCTCAGGTCGCAAAAGCGATATCTCTCAATCAAGCTGGTAAAAAAATGACGAGCCACTCCTATCGAGCACGCAACCATCGGCTCCTTTTAGCACACATCTCAAGAAAATAACGAATTTGGTAAGTGACTCTCTGCAATGGGGACCTTGGATAAATCAATTTCCCAAATCGGTAGCGCTGCCCGATTTGATAAATACCTCTCCCCATTCGCGACCGCTCGCGTCGGCGTTGTAACTCTTCAAGGATTGGGGGAACTTCTTCGACTCTGAGCAGGTGTGCATTCCCCTCGTGTCTTAGGCGCTCTACGCATTCAGCGATGAGCTTTACGTCGGGTCCTTCGTTTGGGCGAAAATTCGGATAGGGAGCAATTCGGTTCATGATGATTTGTTGAAAAAACGCCCGCTCTTTCGGCGTGTGACAGAGCGGGACAGCGGCTTCAAGCAATGTAGTGCACAACGTCGTCCACTCGGCGCGCCTTCGATCTTCCGCCCCCGCTCTCTGCTCATTCGTAAAACTGTTGATCCGATCAAGTCGGAAATAGAGGGGCATCCCAACTCGCTCGAAATTGCCCCAGTGTAAAAGTTTAACCAGCCAGCCGTGTATCTGAAATGGTGCACGGAATTCATCGGATCTGACGAGGCCAGCTTGTCGGATCGCAGCCGTTCGTATCAGACCTCGTATCGGTGGTCCTTGCCAGTCCCGCTCGATAAACTCGCGCATCCGATCCAGGGGCTCACCCCGGATTGAGCGGGCGGTTTCAAGGAAGTCGCTTCTGCCACTATACTGACAGTCGCAGTAGATGGCCGCAGCGTTCGGCTCCCGATCCGCCGCCTGTAAGAGGACTTCGAAAAATTCTGGCGCTGTGGTGTCATCATGCTGTCTGTAACAGAAAAATTCCTTCAGATCCTGCTGCAGAAGCCAGTTGAAATTGCCGACCCAATCCAGCCTCTCGGAGTGAACGACCATGCGGAAGCGCGGATCGGTCAAGAAGGGGCGGCATGCCGCAGCCGTTTCTGCATCGCCACCATCGACAGAAATAATGGCTTCGAAATTTCCAAAAGTTTGTCGTTGCAGGCAATCAAGAGCTTTGCCGATGAGATCGGCACCCTTATAGACTGGCAATCCCACAGTAATGCGCGGTGTCGACAGACTGCGTCTCCTTCGTGAAAGTTAGTCGACGGGACGAATCCGCTCGGCGCAGATCTCCGCGAAATAGGGGGCCATGGTGAGTTTTCCGGGATCGACAGAATGGAATCGGCCTTCGGAGGTGACTCCGATTTCAAAGCGACGATGTAGTTCACTTGCGGGATCGTAAATATCCGTTTTGCCCCACGCCACGATCGCCCCACCTTTGACGGTGGCGTCAGGAAGGTTTTCAGCATCTAGATTGCGAAGCGAAGACACGATCGCGGAAAGAGCGCGGAATGTTCCCGTGACTATGCGAGAGCGAAACGGTTCCGATGGATATGTGTCCCAGTCGGGAGGTGTCACATCTGTGGAGATCGCGTGCAAACATTCCGGGTACCATGTGAGGTAGATGAGGCCATCTCCATAAGTAACCACCTCGCCAAAGGGACCCAGCACAAACGTCGCACTCGGGGGCGGCTTCACACTTGAGGGCAGTCGAAAGCTCACCCCGTATTTCAGGCGATGCATCCAAGGACGGTTAACCCGAAAACCCATCGCTTCATTGAGCCTGAGGCGTCCATCCCACAGTGCGTTTACAACGTGATCAAAGCGGTCTCGGGAATGCCCGTCCTGCCCTTCGCTTAAGACGCAGATTCGGTCGCGTTTCATCTCCGCCCCAAGAATGGTGCGACTGCAGCGGACTTCGATAAGGGGATGAGCGGCAATGCATTCCCCTAAGGCTCGGGCCAGCGCTAGTGGATTAATCGCAATTTCGGGAGTGGAGACAGCGGCGAGTGCAATGGCTGGATCAAACTCTGCCTCTTTTTCCGCTGCAGACCAGGACCGCAGTGGGGCACCTAAACTCTTTCCAAAATAGGCTTGTTTTCTTCCTTCTGCTGCTTCGTTGATTAACGCGTGTACGGTTCTGAGATAGCCACAAACGTCTTCGGCACTGTGCTGACTGTCGCGGTGGACGATGTAGGTGGCAGGAACCGATACCGAAACAGAATGTACCGGCTGTCCGAGGTAACGTTCAAGGAAAGGTGCAAACGCGAGTGCGCCAGCCATCATTATCTTGGCGGTCGAAAGCGTGGGGTCACCTGCGTACATGTAACCGAGGTGGATTTTCCCTTCATTCGCAACGGCTGTCCGACTGAGCAGCGTGTCGTTTTTGTCGAAGAGAACAACCCTTACCCCTCGCTCGGCCAATGCGAGAGCGGTGCAGCAGCCTTGCAATCCACCGCCCAAGACACCCACCAGCATCATAATCTTTAACCCTATCTCCACCAGCAACAATTGTTTGCGACGATATTGCTTACGGCAATGAAGTATTGAGTTCAAAGTTAATTTGAGTGCCCTGTCGGACGGCGTCACGAAAGAAGCTGACATAAAGCGGGCACTGATCAATGTCCGCTGCCATAAAATTGCGAGAAAGTTATTCTCGCTTTTGACCCAAAGCGGTCTCTTCATGTAATCTCACGAAAAGCCACCAGTTCGGGAGTCACGTGGGGCATGTCAGTTCAAAGTTCGCATGTGACGGCTTCGAACTATGAAATCGTTAAGTATCAGCCCGATTTTAAAGCACAGGTGGTCGAGTTGCAGACCTACTTATGGAGTCGCAACCTCGACTTGAATACCTCCTACTTCGAATGGAAGTACGAACGGAATCCCTATATCACGAAGCCGCTGATCTACCTGGCCATGCATAATGGCAAAGCCGTCGGCATGCGGGGGTTTTTGGGTGTGCAATGGGAAGTCGGCGTTCCCGCCCAGCGATTCACTAGTTTGTGCGCCGAGGACGCGGTGATCGCACCTGAGCACCGTAATCGCGGTGTCATGTACAAACTTATGACTTCAGCTTTCGAAGATCTAGCGGCCAAGCGGTATAATTATGTTTTCAGTTTGAGTGCAGGACTGGCAACGCTGCATACGTCCGTTGCCATGGGTTGGCACGGCGCCGGTTGGGCGCACCCAATGCGTTGGGTATCCTGGCGCACTCGGCTGCAGAGTGGAGCTCTCCGGCGAATGAGGAGGGTGCCCTTGATGTCGCGCCCGATTGATTCCTTCGCGTCCTCCCGATTTTCGCGATCCCATCGCTCTCTACAGGATGTTGGCCAAGATCAAATCGATCGCATCCGACAGAACTTGCCCGCAATTCGTGTCAGCGATAGTCCGCAGTGCGCGGCGATGGCGGCCCTGGTCGGACGCGTCGGTACTCTTGGCAGGATCCGACATGTGAGAGACGCCGAATATTTTCAGTGGCGGTTTCAAAATCCACTCAGCCGCTACCGGTTTCTGTTCTGGGAGGAAGATCGCCTCGAAGGCTATCTCGTGCTGCAAGAATATACGTCCGAGGCTGCTGATCATGGCGTGGTGAATATTGTCGACTGGGAGGCAAGCAACGCGACGATTCAGGCCAGCCTCTTGCAAGCGGCTTTCGCCTTCGCGAAGGGTGGACGATTAGTGGTTTGGTCGGCGAGTTTGCCACCGAAGACAATCACCTTGCTGAAGCGGCACGGATTCCGATCCGATAAGACGCCGCGCGGCTTAGTCCCGCCCGCCATCCTGGTTCGCACGGTTCGTAGGGATCAGTTAAAGGATGAGTGGGTGCTCGCCGGCAGGCCCCTGCTCGACTTGGCGAGCTGGGATCTGCGTATGCTGTACTCCATGCTTGGCTGATGGTTGCTACTCGGGCCTAACCTGAGAGTACTTTCTGAGAAACTTCGTTGAGATATTTCATCGGAACTGATGCGGACGATGCCGAATCGCGTCAAACTCGAATCGCTTCACTCAAAACTGAGACAACAGTTTTCTGTGGTTTCAGCGCTGTTTTCGAGATTTGGTTGCATAGACACCACAATTTGATGTTACGGTTCCTCGCTTAATAAGGCGAATATTTCAGTATTCCCGATTGTTGGATGTGGTTCGATGTTATCGGTTTCTGTTGCAATTGCGACATATAATGGGGCGCGCTATCTGCCGCGACAACTTGCGAGCCTCGCCGCTCAAAGCCATGCACCCGCCGAGCTTGTCGTCGTAGACGATGGATCCAATGATGAGACGCTATCGATCATAGCCGCATTCGCGAAAGATGCGCCGTTCCCCGTTCATATCCATCGGAATGAGATTCGTCTCGGTTATCGTGGAAACTTCATGCGCGCGGCAAGCTTATGTAACTCAGACCTCATCGCATTCTGCGATCAGGACGACGAATGGTATCCTCACAAAATTGCCGCTTGTGTTGAGCAGTTCGACGAACCGGATATTTTATTCGTTTATCATAATGCAAATGTTGTGACTGATGATGGCGCACTGGTTGGCAGTTTGGAAATATTTGGTTCGAAGCAACGAATGATTTTGCCGATGACGTATCACCCGTTCTCGTTGTCGTTCGCCCATGGCCTTACTCAAGTCTTTCGAGGATGGCTGACTCGTCTGTCGCACTTATGGCCGATGTCGCTGGATCAGTGGCGACCTGGAGAGCCAATGGCGCACGATCAGTGGTTCTTTTTTTTGGCTTCTGCTCTTGGCAGGATCATTTATCTGGACGAACCGCTCGTCGCTTATATTCAACATGAACGCAATACATTTGGATGGACTCGCCAGTCGCATTCTTTACAAAATTTGAAATCTGTTCTGCTGAACCCGAAAGACACGGATTCGTATCTTTCAACCTGCCTGAAAAGCCGTGGCACCATTCTGGATTCTGCGCGAGTCGAGCTCGATGATCCATGGCGGGAACGTGCGCAGTTAGCGGCCAAGCACTATCGAAGATTGTCTGAAGCTTATGCCCAGCGGAGTACCATTTATCGATCCGCTAGATTTGGCGACAGACTAAAGATCTTCCGGCAACTGCTAGCAAAGGGCGGATACGAAGGGGCGTGGAGCAAGGGAAGGTGGAGTATAAGCCGTAAATCTCTTGTCAAAGATCTATGCCTCGGCGTTCCCTTTGGCCCAAGCCTGCCTGCGAGGAACGAGAGCCACTAGTAGCCAATGACCTAGTACGCCCGCGGGTGAAGTCTTATCGTTTAAACACCAAAATTAAAAATTACGATTCGCCGGCCGAAGGGCGAGTGTTTTCCTCTCACCGCTATTGGATGATGGTTCGATGTTATCGGTCTCAATCGCGATGGCAGCGTATAATGGAGCACAATATCTGCGGCGCAACTTGCTAGCCCCACGGCTCAAAACCATGCACCCGCCGAGCTCCCTCACGCGCATGCTGAGACGCTATGCCGTAAGGCTGAACCACTACCGGCGTCGTTTGGTCTTGGTGGGAGTCGGCGATCGGCGGATCACCTTGTCAATCACGAACAGCGGTCGGTTTTTGGCTTCCATGTAGAGCCGGCCCAAATACTCCCCGATGCAGCCCAACACAAGAAGCTGAGCGCTGCTCACGACTAGAAAGATCGTACTCAAGCTGGTCCAACCTTCCACGACGCGACCAAACGCCCAACTTCCGAGCGTGTAGCTCAGCAGGACGAGGCTGATTAATCCGACGCAGACGCCCATGAAAGATGCGAAGCGAAGCGGTACGATCGAGAAGCCGGTAATCGCATCAATTGCAAAGCGGATCATCTTGGAGAGTGGATATTTGGTTTGGCCAGCGAAGCGTGCACCCCGATCGTAAAGAAAGGCAAGCTGCGTCATGCCAATCCAGCTCACCATGCCACGGATGAATCGGTAATGCTCGGGCATGCCGTTGAGGACAGCGACGGCGCGCTGACTCATCAGCCGGAAATCCCCCGTGTCCACTGGAATCGGAACGTCGGTCAGACGCTGGAGCAAACGATAGAACATCTCAGCGGTGAGCATCTTGAAGCGCGTCTCGCCATTCCGCATGCGTCGTTGCCCATAAACGACGTCGGCGTCGGATTCGTCCATAATTTTCATCATCGCAGGAAGGAGTTCTGGCGGGTCCTGCAGATCGGCATCGATAATAAGAACTCGCTCTCCTTTGCAATGCTGAAGTCCCGCTGTCAGCGCAAGCTGATGACCATGATTGCGTGACAATCGAATGGCAACTACCTTGTGGTTCGAACGCGCGATGTCGCACATGATAGGCCACGTTGCATCGCGCGATCCGTCGTCAACGAGCACAATCTCATAGCGATCACCGATGACACTGCGGCAAACTTCGCGGACTCGCCGGTGAAATTCCTCGAGTCCCGCTGCCTCATTGAAGCATGGGGCCACGACAGACAACGCTAGTCGCGATTTGTTTGGCATCTCGGTGGCTCCATTTTCAATTAACTAGCGCCTGCACACTCTCACCGCTCGATCCCCACCGGGATCGAAATGATCGGCTTGGGCCATCCCAACTCCTCGACCGATTCTTAAATGCTGTGTGACTACAAATGAAATCGTGATCTCCGTAAAAAAACCAGAAGATCCATCTTGCTGTCACGGCCGACGTCAAGGGTAACCGGCTCCCACGTATCCGACCTCGCACGCAGCCGCTCAGCAAGTTCAGCATTATGCTGATTGTCGAGATACTGCTTATCCTTAAAAACCCCTAACAGGTTCGGTACCGTGAGCACGATGTCTGCCCGGTCGATTTGTTCGTCGACCTTGCCCCAGTCAATGGGGCCCTCCTCGTAATGCCAAAGCCACTGTTCGGAGACGCGCTCGCCTTGACAGATCCAAGGGTATTGAATCGTGAAGGGATTGAAAGCGATTCCGAGCCCAAGGTGGACAATGGCTGGACTTGGCACCCCGTATGTCCGCGTGAGTTTGCGAAGCCGTTCCCAATCCCACTGATCCTCATGCACACTCGCCCATGCGACAGCCCCTGTCTGGGCTACCAATACCAGGATGGCGACAATCGGAAGCAATCTTGGTCGCAGAACGCTCCCGCGATCGAACAGCACGGCAACGATTCCTGTCAGCGGTATCAATGCCGGCGTAAGCAATCTCATATTGTGATTGACGCTAGCGAAATGTAATAGCGTTAAAGGCAGACAGCCTGCCAAACATGCCAAGATGAAATTCGTAGACATTTTATCGAGTGCTTTCCAAAAGGTCCGTGCGCGTGCCAATACCCACGCCAGAAACACGAGGAAAGAAATCATAAAGGGCACGCCTAAGAGATTTGCTGTGGCTTCAGTTGCCCACGGAAAGTCGTGCCGAGAAAATCCACTCGCGTATAAGGCGTACTCGAATGCTGTTACCCCGTTAACCAGCCACCACGGTATGGCAACCAAGATCCCACAGGCTATGGCCCCAAGGATCGCCCGCCAGGATCGTTGATCCTTGTCGGGCGCAACTAGCATCGCGACGCCGACAAGTGGGACAAATATAACAAAGAATGATGCCTTGCTGAGTGCGCCCACGCCGGTTGATAACGCGAGAGCAATGATGGTTACAGCATCGGGACGGCCTTTGCGGAACCAGCGCGCCACCGCATAGAGGCAGCAAGCTATAGCCGGATAGAGCGTGGTTTCGGTGCCGAAACGCATTGATGCGAGAAAAGGTCCGGTTGAAAACGCGAATGCACTTGCCCAGATGATGCCGGCGCCCACACTCGCGATCTGTTGGCCAGCCAGAAATAGGAGCAGGGCGGACAACATAAGGGAGAGTAGCGCCACCGATCTTAGGAGTACTGGATTTGGGTCTGTCAGGAATATCACCGGAAATGCAGCCACTCGGAACGCCGGTGGAGTTCCCCTGTTCCCCAAATGGATCAAGTACTGCACCAGCCCCTGCTCTTTGAGAATCGAACGGTCGGTGCAAACACGAACGATGTATGCGGTCTCATCCCATCCCGAAGGCAGCCATTCTCTTCGAATGCGTTCACCGTCAACAACGGTGAGAATCAAACCACAAAGGAGTGCGGCGCCGACGAGTGCGCCGTAGATCGCCGGCCGCGGTTGGCGATTGATGAACATCGATCCCGACAAACCTCTTACGCAAAAGAATTTTTATAACAGAAGTCGGCCACTGCTCCTAGATTTGGGCCGACAGCAGTTTGATGTGGCGTGATATCACTCTATGATCGCGTAGCTCAACGATTAGAGATCCCATGGCGAGTTAACAGCCGATCAACCGGGGGCTCGCGTTTTTTAACCATTTGCTCAAAGATCAAGAGAACCCCCGTGATTAAGAGACGGTGCATGAACTAACATTCGATCTCGAGCAATTTTACCCCGTGACTACTCTTTGGCTCAGGAACCATGAAAACTGAAACTTTCGATATCGTTGGGCCATTGCTTATCCTGCCCAAGAAGCATGCGGACGCGCGCGGGTTTTTTTCGGAGATCTATCGGAAGGATTTCTTTGAGAAAACCATTGGATCGATCGACTTTATCCAAGAAAATCACTCCTACTCCGCAAAGTCGGGCACAGTGCGGGGTCTACACTTTCAGATCGCGCCAACGGCTCAAGCGAAGTTGGTTCGAGTGATTCATGGAGCAATCATGGATGTCGCCATTGATCTGCGAAAATCGTCGCCAACCTATGGTCAACACGTCACCAGCACTCTCTCGGCAAAGAATTTCGCCCAGCTTTACATTCCGGTCGGCTTTGCGCATGGCTTTTGCACGCTCGAACCAGATACCGAAGTCGTTTATAAAGTTTCCAATTATTACGACTCATCGACGGAGAAAGGCCTTGCTTGGAATGATCCAACCTTGAAAATTGCTTGGCCCGTTCCTGCCAGCGAGGCGACCATTTCAGACAAGGATCGAGATTACCCCCTTTTGAGCAAGCTCGGGACGTGGTTCGTCTAATCCACTCATACAAATGTTGAGAGAGTTTTTCTCGTGAAGATCTTGGTCACCGGAGGGGCAGGGTTTATCGGATCGGCGGTTTGCCGGTTCTTGGTCTTGCAGACTGACACTTCCGTCGTGAATGTCGACAAGCTCACCTATGCCGGCAATCTGTCCTCACTCGGAGTGCTCTCGGACAATCCGCGCTATAAATTTGTGCGCGCTGATATTTGCGATGGCCCCATCATGCTGGACCTGCTGGATCGCGAACATCCCAACGCCATTTTGCATCTCGCCGCCGAAACGCATGTCGATCGCTCGATTACGGGGGCGAGCGCTTTCATCGACACCAACATTATTGGCACCTATAAGTTGTTAGAAGCGACGCGGCTTTATCTCGACAAGGCACAAAGCAGCTTTCGTAATCAGTTCCGTTTTGTGCATGTCTCGACTGATGAAGTGTACGGATCACTCGGCGCGGAGGGCTACTTTCGCGAGGACACAGCTTACAATCCGAGCTCGCCATATTCCGCCAGCAAGGCGGCAGCCGATCATCTGACTATGGCCTGGCATCGAACCTATGGCTTGCCGATCATCATCTCAAATTGTTCTAACAATTATGGCCCCTATCAGTTTCCGGAGAAATTAATTCCACTCACCATCCTGCAGGCGATGGAACGCAAACCCCTGCCCGTCTATGGCAACGGCCTCAATGTTCGGGATTGGCTTTATGTCGAAGATCACGCCCACGGCTTGGATTTGATCGTGCGAAAAGGCACGCCAGGTCATAAATATAATGTCGGCGGCTTCAACGAGCGCACCAATATCGCTGTCGTCAAGAAAATCTGCGAAATTCTCGATCGCCTGGCTCCATCTCACTCACCCTACGCCGATCTCATTACATTCGTGCCCGATCGACCGGGTCATGATCAGCGCTATGCGATTGACGCCTCGAAAGTTCGGAACGAGCTGGGCTGGAATGTGCGAGAATCATTCGACACTGGGCTCGAGAAAACCGTCGCCTGGTATCTCAAGAATGAGTGGTGGTGGCGCCCGCTGCGCGAGCGTATCTATTCCGGGGAGCGACTCGGCATCGTTGAACACCCTCCCGAAAAGACGGTCGCGAGCTCAATTCGAAATCGTTCGCGCACAACAAGCGAATGACGATTAAAGCCTCCGTTTCATTCGGCAAGAAAATACCAACCAAGTTGCCGATTGGAGAAAAGAATGATTCGGAACGGCACTTTGCAATAAAAATTAGAAATATGTCGTGGCAACTTACCCCATCAGCTATGTGTTCGAGCCCAGCCTCAATCCTGTATTAAACAAATACAAAAAACGTTTGACGCCACAACAGAAACGAAGTCTCCTGCTTGTCTATGGTCAACCTGGCAGCCCGCGCAATGCAATTGAGTTGATCGTCGAAACCCTCTTTCTTTTTTGCAGAACGATATAAGAAAGTGACGATGTGGGAAACTGTTTCTTTGGGTGACCGACATTTAGACGTTCGATTGCCAAAAGATCTAATGCTAATGGCCAACGGAAAGGTGCCCTTCGATCGATATGCGCAGTATCTCTTAGACGCTTCAGTTGGCTTGACATTGATGGTATCTCCGCATCCTAGCTATCCACCCCTCGAAATGGCTAAATTTGGAGTGCGAGCAATTACAAACACGTTTGCCAATAAGAACTTATCGGACCGAACGCAAAATATTGTCAGCGTGACTGACGCTACACCCGTTACGCTCGCGGAAGCGTTAATCGAAGCCTGCGATGCATATGATGCGGGAACTGCGCTGCCGGATTCAAAACCGACGTTTCTAGGAACCTCAGATGAATTTCCTTTCAGCAAAGACCTGGCTGAACGTTTGAATTCAATGACCGAATAAAAGAAAAAGTTTCCTCTTCTCCCGGCATGTCAAAATCTCAGCCCAGAATTCGGATCGCGGTCACCGGGACACAAGGACAAGTTGTCCGCGCGCTCCACGAGCGCGCCCACCGGCTCGGCGTCGAAGTCATTCCGGTCGGTCGCCCGAAGTTAGATCTCAGCAATCAAGATTTAATCTTGACGGCTTTGGCGGAAGCCAAGCCTGACGCGATCGTTAATGCGGCAAGTTACAATGCCGTGGATCAGGCAGAAGACGAGCCTCTACTCGCCCATCAAATCAATGCTGGAGGCGCTCGTTCCGTCGCTGCGGCCGCGCAGATCCTCAACGTGCCTGTCGTCCAACTATCGACCGACTATGTTTTTGATGGGAAAAAATACTCACCCTATGTTGAAACCGACCCCGTGCATCCGCTCAGCATTTACGGCATGAGCAAAGCCGCCGGCGAAACCGCGGTTGCAGAGCGTACTGCGAATTATGCGATTCTGCGTCTTTGCTGGGTCTATAGCCCCTTTAGCAAAAATTTTGTCCGAACAATTCTACGGGTCGCCAAGAACAAGAATGTGCTGAACATCGTCGACGACCAGCACGGCGCACCGACTTCGGCGTTTGACGTCGCGGACGGGATTGTTGCCGTCGTCAGAAATCTGATCGCGCGACCGGATGACCCCACATTGCGTGGAACATTTCATATGGCAGCAGGCGGCGAAACCACGTGGGCCGGCTTCGGGACCGCTGTTTTCGCGGTTTCACAAGAATTAGGCGGACCTGTTGCCAAGGTTCAGCCGATTGCTAGCAAGGACTATCCGCATAAGGCTGAACGGCCCGCCAATTCGCGTCTCGACTGTACGAAAATCGCAAAGGCTCACGACGTACGGTTGCCGGAGTGGCGTTCTTCGCTCAAATTGTGTGTCGAGCGGATTATCAAAATGGACAAAGGCTCGGGGGGTGCGGAATGAGGGGCATTATTCTAGCGGGCGGCAGTGGTTCACGGCTCTACCCGATCACGCTTGCGGTCTCGAAGCAGCTGCTTCCCGTTTACGACAAGCCGATGATTTACTATCCGCTGACAACACTCATGTTGAGCGGCATACGCGACATTCTAATCATTTCGAATCCCCAAAATGTGCCCGTCTTCCGCCAATTACTCGGGAACGGCGACAATTGGGGAATTCAGCTGTCCTATGCCGAACAACCGAATCCGGAAGGAATCGCACAAGCCTATATTATCGGCGCAGATTTTGTCGGTGATGATTCATCGGCCCTCATCCTTGGCGACAATCTATTTTTCGGCCACGGATTGCCGGAATTGATGCAGCGTGCGGCCAAACGAAAAAGTGGCGCCACTGTGTTTGCCTATCAGGTAAGTGAGCCGCAGCACTACGGGGTCGTAGAATTCGATGACAGAGGACAGCCGCATTCGATCAAGGAAAAACCAACGCACCCCAAGTCCAACTGGGCTCTAACTGGTCTCTATTTTTACGATGCTGATGTCGTTGATATCGCTGCAACTCTTAAACCATCGGCCCGTGGCGAGCTCGAGATTACTGACGTCAATCGTGATTACTTGAAGTCGGGCGAGCTTACTGTCGAAAAACTCGGCCGCGGCTTTGCTTGGCTTGATACGGGAACGCCGGAAACGCTGCTTGAAGCCAGCGAGTTCGTGCACACCCTCGACCGGCGCCAGGGGATGAAAATCGCCTCACCGGAGGAAATTGCTTTTCAATCAGGATGGATCACGGCTGGTGATCTCGAAACCCTTGCGCTGCAGCTGGGTAAGAACGATTATTCCCGTTATTTGCAAAGAGTTTTGGCCGCTGGGCGCGATCGATAAGCAAAGCATGGACATTCCTGGATTCGCGCGACCGTCTAGCTGCGCCATTCGGGGGCGAAACGTTTCAGCCTTGCCGACGATCGAAGATTGGGATTAGAGTAATTTGAAGACGGGTCATTCATGCCGATGATACCGGTCTACGCGCGGCGGCAATCACGAATATATTCCTCGGTTGGGAATTCGCAATGTTTTGGACTGACCAGCGCGTCGGATCGCTGAAAAAGCTTTGGTCCGATGGCCTGTCGGCGAGCGAGCTTGCAGACAAACTTGGCGACGGCGATACCCCTATCGATGTCATTGATCAGGTGGATCGAGCCAAACTTTCGCTCGGGGCAGAACACGACTCGCCGACCGCATTGACGCTGGGCGATATTAAAGAAAACAAAGTTGACCTTAATCCGCTACATTATGCGTTGCGCTCCCGGCGCAGCGTCAGAGAGGGAAATCCGCTTGCCGTTTATCTCACTATTTACACGCTGGACCGCTTGGTTCGGGAACTCCTTCCCCACTATGGCGTCGACTGTCCGATCGCAGTCGTGATTGATAATAACGGAGCGGGGGATCAGATTCTGCGCGGAACCTTAGCGACGATCGAGCGTCGCACTGCGACGGTTCCGATCAAGCGTTCGATGCTTGTCCTTGTCGGATAGGTTTTTTCCAGAAGCTGAGTAAATGCCCCTGTTGCAGGGTACATAGTTAACCCTCCACTCGTGCGGGGAAATGCAACTATGGATGGAGTTTGGGTTCAATGAAAAGTGACGGCGCTTGGTCAGTCCCCGTTATTGGCAATATTACTGGTAAAGTCTTGGTTGCGGGTAACAAGATGACCCCCTTGCTTCGACGCATTATCAATGCTGTCCGTTGGCGAACTTCCTTCCTTTATCTGTCGCAATTTCTCCCGCTGCGACTGAAAATCCAAATCCAATATTTCCAGACCTTTGGCCACCTTCCCAATTTGAATAATCCGCAAACATTCAACGAACTGATTCAGACGCAAAAACTTTCGCCCGTCGCAAATCGCTTTGCGCCATATGCCGATAAAATTGCCGTCAAAGACTTTGTCCGCGAAACAATCGGCGATCAATATGTGATTCCGACTTTGTATGCCGGCGAACGTCTGCCTCCACTTGATCAGCGAATATGGCCACTCCCCTTTGTCATCAAGGCGAGCCATGGTTGTGCGATGAATCTTTTTATTCGCGAACCGGAAGATCTGAATTGGACAAGGCTGGAGACAACAATAAATGCATGGTTGCGCTGGGATCACTCCATAGAGGCCGGCGACTCCTTCTACTCTCTTATTAAGCCTCAAATTCTCGTCGAGCCCTTTATGTCAGATGATGGGCGCCTTCCGGTCGATTACAAATTTTTCGTCTTTAAAGGCGAGACGCATTGCATCCAAGTCAACACGGATCGAGAAACTGATCCAAAACTCACGTACTTCGATACGACATGGAATCGAATGCCATTCACTCTATCAGGATATTCCGTGGACAAAGCCGATATTCCAAAGCCGAAAAATCTGCCGACGATGTTAGTGATAGCGAGCGCTCTCGGACGCACGTTCGACTTTGTGCGAGTTGATCTCTATGAGATCAGCGGTTCGATCTATTTTGGGGAACTGACCTTCACTCCGAATGGGGGTCTCAAAGGGTTCGAGCCTGCCGCCATTGACCGACAGCTCGGAACTCTTTGGTTAGCGAGGGCAGCTTAAGCAGTTCCGATCGAGCGCTCTAGACTCGTCCTTGTTTTCCAACAAATTTAGCAATCAACCCCGCGCTCCATAGACTCGGTTCAATCGATCCTGCCGAATGCCCCTATGGAACGTTCTCGATCCGTTTCCTATTTTCTCGCTATGACCCAAGTTGAAACAGGCCACGCTTCTTCGTTCTTCGTAGCGATGATGTGCAGCGGATGCCATTTCGCGTGAGGCACGGGGACATAGCGCAGGCCTAAAAAATCAATGATAAATATGGCCCGATTTCCAAATCCGCCGACCTCAATCACTTCAGAAAACTGCTTGGCCAGCCATTTCAGACAGTCGGGCGTAAAGCGCCAAAAGTCCGCCGGGCCGTAGTGTATTGGGTTAATGAAGCAAGTTGCATGAACGGCAATCCCCCCGGGTTTTAGGAGCCGCAGGGTCTCGCTAAAAACGGCTTGAGGGTCGCCTTCCACATGTTCGAGAACCATGTCGCTGACCACATAGTCAAATTCTCCGGATCCGAACGCGCGTAAATCGATGGCACTGTGTTCTGGGTAGTTCGCCTCAATCACATTTGCCTTTCCCAACCCCACGCTTTCGATGAGGATATTGGAGTGGCTAATGGATAGTACTTTCTTGCCCGCACCTTCATTGGGCTCCTTAATCAGCGTGCCCAGTTTTTCATACATGAAATAGCGAGTAAATTGCGCACCATGCGGGAGCCAGGAAGTACCAATCGTGAGTGGCCACCCGATCACTTTTTTCAGCAGCCGCTTAAAAAATGACATTCAAATATCCTTTCGGACAGAACAGAACCTATGCTGCTGCCTTCAAATGCTGGTGTCTGCAATAGTGCACTTCACTGCCGCCACATGACAACAGCATTCAACGCGATCAGACGATTGGTGGTTAAGGGTCATGCTTGCACCCCGATTGTCTAATGATTAGTCTTTCTCAGGCGTTGTCGTGACCAAAGTGAAGGTAGGTTTGTGGCATATCGGCGGAATGATGTTAACGGTGCGAGTTAACTTGGCGCCAGGCCAGACTTTCTCAATCGAAAGAGTGCGGCCCAGTCAAAAAACTTAAAAAAACGAGGACTTGGCTAAACGAAGTCACTTTCTCTGCTTCAAAACGGAATTGTAACTCGCCTTAACGCCAACCGATCATGCGTTCGATATTGTACTGATAATCGCGGATATCATTCAGCACATAATGAACAAAGCTTTGTGTGTGATGGCCGTCAAACAAAAAATGGTCAGCTGCCACCAGTGCTATAATGAATATACCGAGCGCTCTGAACTTTCGCTTCTTCTCTCAAGCGAAGTCGATAGCCTGTTAGGTTTCCATCTAGTGCAGATGACAATCAGACCAATTGCCGCTGACCAAATATGGTTACCGATAGATCTAAGAGAAGCAACGGCCACAATGAGCTCGATTGTATTAATGCAAGTAATTTCAGTCGGCATGAGTCATCTTTGTCCGAACCAGATTCATGTGCTCAACTGGAGCCCCGCGTTTCCGCCGTCGAACTGGCGCAGCGAATCGACCTACAGGTTCATCGTCATTGTGGACAACACAAACGCTAGGATGAGCAATCTTTGCGTAGTCCATTGGTCGTATACAGAGAAACCACCTCGCGAGCGAGTCTCTCGCTCAAGAACCTAACTTAACTTTAATTTGAACGATGTGATGCGCGTCACATGCATGGCCTGCAATTTGAGCTAAATAATAGGTGTGATGTGAGTTGAGTACGGAGGCATCAATGAAAAAAATATTCCAGAAATTCTTCGAAGCAACGAGCTGGAATGGCAAATTGACGCCGATGCCCGCTGCCTTACCGACAGCGATGATTGCGCTCGGCGTGGCGATTACGCCCCTATGGGCTGGGGTTCTGGTTTGGTTTGTATTCCATTGGCTCTTTGGCCGGTTCTGGTATTAATTCAGTCCCGCCAATATGTTATCTCGTTTATGCGAGATCCCGATCGCGTTCCGGATCATTGGCAAAGAGATCCGCGCGCCAAACAAGCCAAGCTACGAGCACCATTGACGGAATGAGAGACGCTAAGACGCCGGCCAGAAATGTATTCATCGTTCCCTCCGCCAGAATGGAACTGCGAATCAATTTAATCATGAATAAGACGAAAGTGCGATAACGCACTGCAGCAATCGTTTCTTTTTTCCAGGCGTCCCCAAAGTTTCCATTTCGCTTCGCCCGTCGCCGATCCGATCGCAAGCGTCGCAGTGCAGCAAAATAAGGCGTCAAGCCAAGCCTCTGGCAAAAACGACGCTGATTTGTTCTGTGTTTTCAATCTTGAATTCGATGATCGCGCTCGTCCGGGCAACAGAAAAAGCCAGTCTGAACCGAATCGATTCTAAGGAATTGAGTTAAGTCAAAATCCCACGGGCGAACTTCGGATTATGACAGTACCGAATTATCGCTGCCCGCAAAGATATAGCGGAGCGCTTGTCCGATCAGAAAAATCACGGCCGCAATCATCGGACCGGTGAAATCGGTGCCCTGACTCCAAGCTGGGAAAGCCGGTTAGAGCCACACGGCCGCGACAATATTCGCCGTCCATCCAATAACTTGTCCAATCCGTTTCAGCACCGCCATTCCTTCCGAATTCAAATTATGACACTGGTCGTTAAAGTCACATTTCGTCCTCATTTTCATCGCGGCGAGGCCTTGTTTGACCCCTAACTGCACGGTCATCCCAGACACTGGTGGAGCCTATAATGAAGACGTGGATACTCGCGGCTGTGATTTCAGTCGCGTCAATGAGCTCGATTTTGCTTACGGACGGCATGGCACAGGCCGCGTCGCTTGAGGGCATTAAAATCACCGAGGTGAATATTGCGGAAATCAAGGGCCAGTTGAAGCTGACGGCGGCGCAGCAGCCGCTTTGGGAAAGAGTAGAAGGTGTGTTGGTGTCCATTGCGCGCGAACAAGCTCAGGATGAATCAACGGGCCTTTTGCGCCGCATCAGTCACCGCGTCGTCTCGATAGCGGTCAATAGCGCGGTGACGCAGCGGGTAACCAGCGCGGTACTTCCCTTGCTTGCCAGTCTCGATGAAGAGCAGAAAACGACGGCGCGCAGGATCGCCCAGCGTATGGGGCTCGGCCCCATGCTGGCCATGTCAAATTAAATCGGCAGAACTTAGGGGAATTGGACTCATTTTTGCGCTGGCATTGCCGAAAGGCGCACCCCAAAGCTGTATTAATCAGTTCTTAATTCTTGGCGAGGAACCTCCCCGTGAGGAGCCGTTTCGCCATGATGACTCTCCTGATCCTTAGCGTCCTGGCTGGTATCCTATTGGGAATGCGCCTCAACGTCTTGGTTCTTATTCCCGCGATCGGTTTTGCTCTGGTCACTATTGCTGGAATGGGTGCCACGCGTGGTGATCCGCTCGGGTCTATTGTTTTCATGATGATCCTGGCTGCTGTCTGCCTTCAAGCTGGATACCTGGGTGGCAGCGCGACTGGCTTTTTTATGCCAGCAGCACACGCATCACGTCGCCCAATGCCTAGGCGTCCAGCTTCACAGAGCAATCGAAAAATCGCCAGAGTCTGAGCTATTCCGACCCTGCGTCTCAACTCACCTGATCATTTTAAACAAGCGATGGAACAAATTTTTCGGCTTGCGGCTTGGGCCGCCGTAGCCCTGCTAACAGTGCTATCGTTAGTTCCCGGACAAGTACGTCCTCACGTTTTTGCCAGCGGTCATCTTGAACATTTCATCGCCTATTTTCTCACTTCTTCTGCTTTCGTACTGGCCTATCGAGGATGGACGAAAGCTGTTCTGATCGCGTTCTGCCTCAGCAGCTACGCTGGAATTTTGGAGCTCTTGCAACTATGGATTCCCGGCCGACATAGTCAGCTTTCTGATTTTCTAATTAGCTCTACCGGCGCTTGCACCGGCGCGATACTACTTTCAATTCTCCTGGTTCTATTTCTCCATCCACGTCAGTCCTAGTTGCGGTCGTTTCGCGATCGGCGGTGAAAATCAGAACTAACTAGTTTCCTCGATTTAACCGGGGGCACCCGATTTTTTTAAGATCACTGTATTCTTCCATTAACCGAGGTTCTTTAACGGATATCCGGCGCGACGTCATGAACTAGCTAGATGCGAGTTTCTGAGATCATCTTAGCAAAGGCGAAATCTCCCGTTCCTAGCCTGCAGCCTGTTCGGCTTTCCAACCAAGCCGGGAGTTTTCATGCAAGAGCGTCGAAGCATCAAGCGCACGCAGGTCGCCAGGCACGCGAAAATTTGGGCTGGTCCGCCGACGATCTTAGATTGCGTGGTGCATGATCTAACAAATTGCGGCGCGGGTCTGGAAGTGCCGGCCTCAGTTCGTCTGCCGCCGTATTTCACTTTGTACTTTGAATCAGTCCGGTTCGGGCGGACGTGTGAAGTAAAATGGAGAAGTCCCGGTCGAATTGGCGTCGCCTTTACGTCAAAGCATACCGTCAAAAGCGAACTCGCCCGCATAATTTGGGCCACCCTAACTACGTTCGATCTATGGCCTGTTGTCGTCTGGAGATATTGGGCTTAATCATGGCTTCACAAAAAACCATGCTGGAGCCTCGTGATGATGACTGCCTCGCGTCTCACACCGCATGAAGTAAAAGCCGTCAACACCGCCATCGCGTCCGAAAATAAGATCCATGATGATGCGGTCGCACGCCGCTTCGGCTTTGCCGGTGGGCTCGTTCCCGGCGTCGAGGTTTACGCCTATATGACGCATATGCCCGTCGAGGTCTTTGGGCGCGACTGGTTGGAGCGCGGTTACGCTGAGTGCCGATTTACGAAACCTGTTTATGACGGTCATTCCGTCAGCGTGACGGCCACCCCATCTGATGACACTTGCCTCGACATTGAAGTACGTCGCGACGGCTTCGTCTGCGCGAATGGAAAAACCTGTTTGCCGCCTCGGGGGTCTCCGCCATCGCTCGTCTCGATCGCACGGAACTCACCACCGACCAGTCGCCCACCGGCAGATGAACGATCACTCGCTCCCGGCACAACGTTTGGTGTCTTGCCTTTTCCGTTGACGGCTGCTTATGCCGCCGAATATTTGCACGACATTCAAGAGACCCATCGCCTCTATGAGCGTGAACAATTGTGTCATCCCGGCATCATTCTGCGGCTGTGCAACTGGACGCTCGCTCAGAACGTCGTTTTAGGACCGTGGATTCATACGGGTAGCCAGGTGCAGAATTTTTCTGCAGCACGGATTGGTGATGAATTATCGGTCGTAGCGCATGTCGTCCAAAATTACGAACGCAAAGGCCACCGACTGGTTGATCTTGACGTCATCGCCGTAAGCAACGGCAAGCGACCCATCGCGAGGATCCTCCACACAGCGATTTATCGACCTCGTCAGATTGAAGAAACAAGATAGAGACTGACGCACGTCAACTCGCCATGCAGCCTTTCAGAAAGTTTCGGCGCTTGAGCCAGTGCAAATGCTGATCGTTGGCGAGCTTCCGGCAAGCGGCTAGTTTCCGATTTCGAGCTTCAACGGCTTCGAGAGCCTTCTTCTCTGACGCTTCCAATCGCTGTTGCCTTTCGCCCTGCTCTTTCTCCAACGCCTTCCGTCTTTCCGCCGCAGATTCGTTAGGCGTCAGGCGTTTTTCTTCGGTAATCGGCACGGAAATCTGCGCTAGCGTGGCCGAGGTGACAAAAACCACGGCAAATACAAGGCTCGCTACATAAACAAATCGAAACAGCATATTTGTGCGCTCCCTACCCGCCAAACCGTGTCTTCCAACAACCGCTTAGGGCACCCAAAAGCATTATCATTTGGAAGCACCGCAATACAATGGACCAAGCGATCGACTTTGCCCTGGCCTTTTTGATGGGCTGTAATCACGATTTGAGGAAATTCGACGGTTTCTCAGGATGATCACATTCGTCTGCTGTTGTGAGAGCGCCCCTCGATGGGCGACTTCACATCGTGATAGGGTGATACTGATAGTTCACTAAACTTGCTAACTACTCGGCGTAATTTTGAGCGGGCGAAACGTGCAACGGAGTACTTCGGAAGAGGCCCAACGGCTACTCGGAACATGTAGCCTTTTCAGCGGTCTCTCGAACGACGAGCGGGCCATCCTCGTCGCCCGTGCGCGGCTACGAAATTTTGCCGCCGGTCAAACCGTGTTTTCTATGGGATCGCCGGGCAATAGCATGATGGCGGTTCTTAGCGGAACCATCAGAATTAGCATCCCATCGCCAGATGGAAAAGAAATCGTCCTTGCTATTCTGCATGCCGGTGAGGTGTTCGGTGAAATCCCTCTTCTTGATGGTAAGGAACGCACCGCCGATGCGAAGGCAATCACCGATTGCAGTCTAGCGATCTTGGAACGGAAAGACGTCCTCGCTTTTCTGGACCGTCATCCTTCATCCTGGCCGAAATTGGTCGAAGTTCTGTGCGAACGACTTCGCGCCTCCGATCAACAAATATCTGATTTGGCGCTGCTCCAATTGCCCGTCCGACTCGCCAAAGCGCTCCTACGCTTAGCAGATCCGGCGAGTCGAATTCATTTATCGCAACGAGAGCTTGGAAATTTTATTGGGGCAAGCCGTGAAAGCGTCAACAAATGTTTGAGCGATTGGCAGCGCTCGGGGCTCATTCGGATCGAAGAGAATGTCATCATTGTTGCCAATCGTGGCGCGCTTGAGAACCTGGTGACGAATAAGCAGCGTTCGTAGGAGCAATCGGACGTTAGGTGGAAACGGAACCCGGATAGAGCGAATCTCCCTGCAAGCACGACTTAGGAAGCCCCGCAGTCCAGCAAAAGAGCGAGATCCTGCGAAAATGACCCAAAACAGCAGTCGTGCAAGGTCAAGGGTGTGAGCTATTTCACAGGTGCGTGGATACGAATAGAGGTTATTCTGTTACTTTCTTTTTAGCGCGGGTGAAGGTGATGCACATGCTCCGAGAACGTTCCAAGCATGCGGCCGGCCCGAACGTTTCTCGATCTGCGCTCGGGAAGAACGATATTGCTGTCAAATTTTGGGGGGTGCGCGGTGGCATTGCTTGCCCGGAACCGGAAACGGCGAAGTACGGCGGCAATACGGCGTGCGTTGAAGTGCGCTTTGGTGATCACCTGCTGATTTTTGATGGCGGAACAGGCCTTCGGCGGCTCGGCGACGAGCTTGTGACAAGCGCTTCCAAGATCAATGCCGATATCTTCTTTAGCCATTTCCACATGGATCACATCTGTGGCCTACCATTTTTCGCCCCCTGTTATATTCCCGACAGTCAATTACGATTTTGGGCAGGAAAATTTGCTTCACGTACGACGAAGCAGGCGTTGGGCTCCATGATGGTCGATCCTCTATTTCCTGTCGGGCTCGA
>Ga0209048_10001315_pt1 | contig 25669 bp, 29 predicted proteins | sample FrelakmetCRP12CR_FD_187146 | JGI IMG/M metagenome (GOLD analysis project Ga0209048, IMG submission 187146) | Freshwater lake sediment microbial communities from the University of Notre Dame, USA, for methane emissions studies - CRP12 CR (SPAdes)... | ecosystem: Environmental > Aquatic >... | reverse complement strand
TTCTGAGGCACCGTATCGGGTGTGACACTGAGTAACTGGAAGTGAGTGATCTAAGCTCCTAGAGTGGGGTTTCTCCGTTAAAAACAGGGTGGATGAGTGAGTGCCAGTGATGGCGAATTACACTGGCTTTATGCACTATTTAGGCACCAGACTGAACAGCCTCGCGTGGTGGTGTTTTCCTCGCTCACTCTGATGCACGTGATTTTGGTTCGCCATCTTGATATTGTCGAACAGAAATCCGTCTCAGTCATCCACCGGACACCCCCGCCTCAGGTGCGTAGGCCGAGCGAGCCACTCTGCCCGTTGAGTTTTGCAGAGCGTCAACTCCCATGCGAGGATGAGTTGTTCGGTCACTTGGGCGTCGAACCAAACGCCGAAAGAATAGTGTCTGCAGCGAGACGGTGCCCACTCGCGGACCAATGAATATCGTTGCGAAAGTGCAACCCCGCCGGGTCGCCGGCCGCTGTGAACGCTGGCCACAGATCAATGCACTGAACGCTGTGCTCCTTGCACCAGGCGAGAAGCAAGCGCTGCGGTTTGTAAAAATCGAAATGCTGAGGCGACGCCTCGGTCGCGTTGAAGTATTCCCGCTGAAGCCCGGGGTCGAATTGCACATGATCTGGCATCATCACGATCAATAACGGAATCCCACGCTCGGCTAAGAAATCTCTCATCGCTAAAAGGGTCTTCTGTGTACGGTCCCAGTGGTGATTGAAGAACGGCGTGTGCTCGATCAGATAGATATCGCTCCGTTCTCGAATGCCCCTGATATAGTCTCTGCGCGATACCAAGGGCAGCCGTTCCCCGGGCAGCAGGCCTTCTTCAGACGCCGCCCTGATCCGGCTGCCACCGACCTTCACCAGATAATTGAGATTGTGGTAGAGAAACGAACTGCCGGGTCCCATCGTATCGTGCAGCCAATTGCCATTCCGATGGACATAGTAACTTTGGCCGGCAACGATGACCGGCTCAGGCAAGTCATAATCATCCCCTCGCTTGTTCTGGATATCGTTCCCGATAAAAAAATTGAGCATCACGAGATCCGGATGGAAACGAATACCGTACACCGTTAGAAGATGAAACTCTTCATGCGGTCCCCACGCCGGCACGCCGAGATTGATGACCTCCGTCGTCCCATCCCAGCTGTTGAGCCCTTGTTCCACTAAGGTCACGAAGGTTTCGTCATAAGTCACGCCGGACCCCCACGTGAATGAGTCGCCGAGCGCGACAATGCGGCGAACGTGATCCGGTTTCTCGAACGAGCGCTCACGATCGCGAAACCCTTGCGAATTGGTGTGCTTGATCGACCCTAAGACTTCGGCATGCGGGATCAGCGCGGCCGGTGTATGCTTGTCGCCGAAGAGGCCGCCCCTGGCCAACAACGGATCGGCGATGCGAAGCACCGCCTCCCCGACCAGGACAAACAGCACGAGGTTCGCTGCGCCGATTTTGATCCATTGATACGGCCGACCGGCCAAGAAACTCCGAAGTCGATGCGGGAACAGCGCGATGGCGATGCTCCACGCTAACGCGACGGATACAAGCACGACGAACTTGTCGAGATGATGGGCTTGCGGAGGAATCGGATCGTTCAGCAGAAATAGGTACAGATACACCCCCCCCCACAGGATCACGGCGCCGATCGACCAATCGTGGAGCATCTCGAGGTGGGGAGCAGATCGGCGCCAGAGCTGCCATGCGGACAGCGCGGCAAAGGGAATGAGCAGGACGGTGAGAATCAGCGGAGCCATGAGGCGCCCGAGATGCGGCGGATGGGCTAGCTTCGTCGAGAGCAGCGCCGGGATGTATCGAATGGTGTCCACCGCCGCATAGCATGCCAAGCCGGCCGCGATAAGACAGAAGCCCATGGCGGCATAACGTACGCCCGCCGGGGTCACTGCAATCCCACCGGTCACAGCCATCTTGTGTAGCCCCTCAACTGATTTCCCTTGCCGATTTACGTCTGTCTGCACATATACCAGGGTGTCGAACTTGCCTCAGACGGCTCCTTAAGAGCCCCGTAGCACGAGACTCGCGCAGACTGGTGTTGATCTGTACAAGGTACAGCGGCTGCTAGGTCACAAGTCGACGACTATGACCCAAGGTTATGCCCACCACTCACCGGAGAGTTTGCGAGAAGGGGTTTTAATTCTCGAAAGGCACTACCCTCCCTGCTTAGCACAAAACTATCACAGGGAGGTCGTAAGCCAGAGCCACCACTGCATAACTGTTGGAGCGGGAAACGGGATTTGAACCCGCGACCCTCGCCTTGGCAAGGCGATGCTCTACCACTGAGCTATTCCCGCTCGATCACAGTCGGTCAGAGGGGTGGGATTCTACTGAGCAGAAACGAGGCTGTCAAGCAACCTAGAAGACCCCCTTTATCATTGTTGCACTCGTTACAATGGCTTAAAGCCGCTACCAAAAGGTAACGCAAGAATAATGCATTCAAGTCATTGATTTATTAAGTGCTTGCTCCGTTAAAACGGTATGACTCGTAGCGAGTGATACAGCTAGTACCCAGCGATATATAACAAGACATATTCGAAGATCATCTATAACACATTTTTATCCTTACTATTCAATAACTTATTTGATCAACCTCTAGTCCTCTAGCTATATCAAACTTGGTGCACATATTGCGAACATGGAAGGCCCATGATGCCTGGAACGCAATACGAATCGACGTGGTTAGCCATGATGAATCGGCTAATCGCTGTTCGGTTCTCCCTGCTTTTGGGCAACTCTCTGGAGGAAAGGGGGTGGTCTGAATTTCCGCTGTGCGTCAGTGAAGTCGCGTGGGCTTATTGAAGCCCTCAACTCTTAGGAGGTGTCACCAATGTTTTTGTCACGTAGGCAGTTCTTAAAAGTCTCCGCGGGGACTGTCGCCGCAGTGGCGGTGGCGGACAAGGTCCTGGCGTTGACCGCGCTTCAGCCGGTCATCGAAGTTGGGAACCCGTTAGGGGACTATCCGGATCGGTCTTGGGAGCGTGTCTATCACGACCAGTACCGCTACGATTCGTCCTTTACGTGGTGTTGTTCGCCGAACGACACGCACGCCTGCCGCATCCGGGCTTTCGTCCGGAACGGCGTCGTGATGCGGGTCGAACAGAACTACGACCACCAGACCTATGAAGATCTCTACGGAAATCGTGGGACGTTTGCGCACAACCCGCGCATGTGCTTAAAGGGGTTCACCTTCCATCGCCGCGTGTACGGCCCGTATCGCTTGAAGGGTCCTTTGATGCGGAAGGGATGGAAGGAATGGATGGATGCCGGCTCGCCGGAGCTGACGCCAGAAACAAAGCGGAAATATAAGTTTGACAGCCGCTTCCTGGACGACATGCTGCGCGTGTCTTGGGACACGGCCTTCACCTATGCGGCCAAGGCGATGATTGTCATTGCCACGCGGTACAGTGGTGAATCGGGAGCCCGTCGTCTCCGTGAGCAGGGGTATGCGCCGGAAATGATCGAAATGATGAAGGGCGCGGGCACCCGCACCTTCAAGCATCGTGCTGGTATGCCGGTCCTCGGCATCATCGGCAAGATGGGCAATACCAGAATGAACGGCGGCGTCAACGCGTTGCTGGACACCTGGATTCGCAAAGTGAGCCCGGATCAGGCGCAGGGCGGCCGCTATTGGTCGAACTATACCTGGCACGGTGACCAGAATCCCGCCCACCCCTGGTGGTGCGGTGCCCAGGGGTCCGACATCGACCTCTCCGACATGCGCTTCTCCAAGCTGAACACCAGCTGGGGCAAGAACTTCGTCGAGAACAAGATGCCGGAAGCGCACTGGAAGTTGGAATGTATCGAACGGGGCGCCCGGGTCGTGGTCATCACGCCGGAGTATAACCCCACCGCCTATCGTGCCGACTACTGGATGCCATTGCGGCCCGCGTCGGACGGCGCCATTTTCCTGGGCGCCATGAAGATCATCGTCGATGAGAACATGCACGACGTGGACTTCTTGAAGGGGTACACCGATTCACCGATCCTCGTCCGCACGGATACCTTGCAGTTCCTGGATCCGCGCGACGTGGTGGCCGACTACAAGTTCCCGGATTTCTCGAAGAGCTACTCGGGTCGGGTGCAGACCTTGAAGCCAGAGCAGGTTGAGCGGCTCGGCGGCATGATGGTCTGGGACCTGAACAAGAAGGCGGCCGTTCCGCTGCATCGTGAGCAGGTCGGCTGGCACTATCAGAACAGCGGCATTGATGCAGCCCTCACCGGGACCTACCGGGTGAAACTGCTCAATGGTCGAGAAATCGACGCGATGCCGGTGTGGCAGATGTACTTGGTGCACTTCCAGGATTACGACCTGGACACCTGTCATCAGATCTGCCGGACGCCGAAGGACCTCCTGGTCCGTTGGGCACGTGACTCAGGTTCGATCAAACCTGCCGCGATCCATAACGGCGAAGGTACGAACCACTACTTCCATCAGACCATCAACTCCCGCGGCGCCGCGATGGTGCTCATCGTCACCGGCAACGTCGGGAAGTTCGGCACTGGGCAGCATACCTGGGCCGGTAACTACAAGGCTGGAACCTGGACGGCAACGCCCTGGTCTGGTGCTGGTATTGCTGTGCACACGGGTGAGGATCCATTCAACATTACGTTGGATCCGAACGCGCACGGTAAGGAAATCAAGACCAAGTCGTATTACTACGGCGAGGAAGTCGGTTACTGGAACCACGGCGACACCGCCCTGATCGTCAGCACCCCGAAGTACGGGCGCAAGGTGTTCACGGGCAAGACGCACATGCCGACCCCGAGCAAGTTCCGTTGGGTTGTCAACGTGAACGTGCTCAACAACGCCAAGCACCATTATGACATGGTCCGCAACGTCGATCCGAACATCGAGACCCTGATCACTCAGGACATCGAGATGACCTCGGACGTCAACCACAACGACATCGCCTTCGCGGCGAACTCCTGGATGGAGTTCACCTACCCGGAAATGACCGTCACGGTGTCCAATCCGTGGGTGCAGATCTGGAAAGGCGGTATCCGGCCCCTGTACGACACGCGTAACGACCTCGATACCTTCGCAGGCGTTGCGGCCAAGTTGTCGGACATGACCGGCGACAAGCGTATGCGCGATTACTTCAAGTTCGTCTACGAAAACCGCGTGGACGTCTATGCGCAGCGCATGCTCGATGCCTCCAGCACCTTCTACGGCTACAGCGCAGACGTCATGCTGAAGTCGGAAAAAGGCTGGATGGTCATGGTTCGAACCTATCCGCGCACCCCATTCTGGGAAGAGACCAACGAGTCGAAGCCCATGTGGACGCGGACCGGCCGGTACGAAAACTACCGGACCGAGCCAGAGGCGATCGAATACGGCGAAAACTTCATCTCTCACCGTGAGGGAACGGAAGCGACACCGTATCTGCCGAACGCCATCATGACCAGCAACCCGTACGTCCGTCCGGACGACTACGGTATTCCGATCACGGCGCAGCACCATGACGACAAGACGGTGCGTAACATCAAGCTGCCGTGGCAGGAAATCAAGCGGCACAGCAACCCGTTGTGGGAAAAGGGGTACCAGTTCTACTGCGTGACTCCGAAGACCCGGCATCGGGTGCACAGCCAATGGTCGGTGAACGACTGGGTGCAGATTTACGAGTCGAACTTCGGCGATCCGTACCGTATGGACAAACGGACGCCTGGTGTCGGCGAACACCAGTTGCACATCAACCCGCAGGCGGCGAAAGACCGCGGCATCAACGACGGCGACTACGTCTATGTAGACGGGAACCCGGTGGACCGGCCCTATCGTGGCTGGAAGCCGTCGGATCCGTACTATAAGGTGGCGCGCCTCATGATCCGCGCGAAGTACAACCCGGCTTATCCGTACCACGTCACGATGGCGAAGCACGCCCCGTACGTGGCCACGCCGAAATCGGTCAAAGGCCATGAGACGCGCCCAGACGGACGCGCCATCGCGGTGGACACCGGTTATCAGTCCAACTTCCGGTACGGGGCCCAACAGTCCTTTACCCGGAACTGGTTGATGCCGATGCACCAGACCGACTCGTTGCCGGGCAAGCACGCCATCGCCTGGAAGTTCAAGTGGGGCTACCAGGTCGACCACCATGCGATCAACACGGTCCCGAAGGAATGCCTCATCCGTATCACCAAGGCGGAAGACGGCGGCATCGGGGCACGCGGTCCATGGGAGCCGGTCCGGACAGGTTTCACACCGGGCCAAGAGAACGAGTTCATGATCAAGTGGCTCAAAGGCGAACACATCAAGATCAAGGTGTAAGGGACCCACAGCTTGCAGCTTGAATATGATGTACAGCTGATGAGACTCACTAACCAACTGATCATGACCAGAAGGAGGGTTTACAATGCCTGAAGTGTATAACTGGCAACTGGGACGGAAGATGCTGTATCCCTACGAGGAACGGCATCCGAAGTGGCAGTTTGCCTTTGTGTTCAACATCAACCGGTGCTTGGCCTGTCAGACCTGTTCTATGGCTGACAAGTCGACCTGGCTCTTCTCGAAGGGGCAGGAATACATGTGGTGGAACAACGTGGAAACCAAGCCGTACGGCGGGTACCCCCAGTTCTACGACGTGAAGATCACCCAGCTCATTGAGCAGGTGAACCCGGGCGGACAGGTGTGGAACGTCCGCGTGGGACGGAAGCACCATGCCCCGTACGGGGTGTTCGAAGGGATGACCATTTTCGACGCCGGGGCCAAAGTCGGCCAGGCGGCGATCGGCTACATCCCGACGGACCAAGAGTGGCGGTTCGTCAACATCTATGAGGATACGGCGACCTCGATGCGAGCCCTCGTGGAAGGCATCGACAAGACCGGATTCTCACGGGACGAACCGTGGAAGATGACGGGCAGCAGTCTGCCGGAGCATGAAACATTCTTCTTCTATCTCCAGCGGATTTGCAACCACTGCACGTATCCAGGCTGCCTGGCGGCCTGCCCGCGGAAGGCGATCTATAAGCGACCCGAAGACGGGATCGTGTTGATCGACCAGAACCGGTGCCGCGGCTACAAGAAGTGCGTGGAGCAGTGCCCGTTCAAGAAGCCGATGTATCGTGGCACGACACGCGTGTCTGAGAAGTGCATCGCGTGCTATCCACGTATTGAAGGGAAAGACCCCTTGACCGGTGGCGAACCGATGGAAACGCGCTGTATGGCCGCCTGCGTCGGCAAGATCCGGATGCAGAGCTTGGTGCGCATCGGTGAGGACGGTCTCTGGGCCGAAGATCGGTGGCACCCCCTGTATTACGCGATTCGCGTGGAGCAGGTGGCGCTTCCGCTGTACCCACAGTGGGGCACCGAGCCCAACGGCTTTTACATTCCGCCCCGGCACAGCCCCCGCGGCTATGCCCGGCAGATGTTTGGCCCGGGCGTGGACAACGCCATCGAGAAGTATCTCGTGCCCAGCCGTGAACTGTTGGCGGTCCTCCAGCTCTGGAGAGCCAGCCAGCAGATCATCTTCCGGTACGATGTCATTCCTGGTCCGAAAGTGTTCGAGACCCAGATCCACGGGAAGCGTTTCGAGATGTACAACGATACCGTGCTGGGCTTCAACAAGTCGGGCAAGGAAGTGGCGCGTATTCAGGTCGAAGAGCCGATCTACATTCGGCCGGCCGAGCGCGTAACCTGGCTGTAAGTTTCAGCTAGGCCATCGCTTCACAGGGGGCGGAGTTCCTTCGGGGGCTCCGCCCCTTCTGTTTGACCCAGCTTCCTGAGTCTCACCGGCCTTTCGACTCAGGCCTCGGCTGCTCCTTCTGCACACTTGACGCGCTACAGGTGGTCCAGTAGAGTTGTGGCAGCATAAGGTCGTTCCTCCATTACAAGCTGGGATACCATCGGCGTGACCTCTCGTCAGCAGCAATCGATTCCATTTGCTGCGCAAGCCATACCCTTCGACGAGTTTCTGGCCTCAGGAAAACTCCCGGAGGGCTACCTCGCAAGCGAGTATCTCGCTCAGCAATTCGTCGAACGCCTCGTACACTATGTCCTCAGTGTCCCAACCGGCAGTTACACCATGGCTCAATTGAGCCACCTCCTTGAACAGATAGACTCTCGCGCACAAGTCTTCTTCTTCAAACGTCTCAAAGAAACCAGCCCCGAGAGCCTCAAAGATTTTGCCCCCCTCTATTACGGCTTTATGAACGAGTTTCATTCACTCCTGTTCACCTAGCCCAACAACTTTTTCCTTGTTGCCTGGGCATTCTCATGTATAATCAGACGGTTATTAATTTGCGCAAAGGAGTGACATGAATCCTACCCTACAGCGAGCAGTGACCAGCTTCTACAATCTCATCTACGAAGCCCAAACATTTGCCACCACGATGTCACGGATTGACACCGCAGAGCAGGAGCATTACGCCGGACGGATTGAAGGACTAAATTGGGTGCTTGATCGTTGCCAAGAACTCGAAGACATGGATGCGAACTTGACTCCCTCGTCCCTCCAGCGAGTTCTCACGGAAGTCAAATCCGATCTCGATCACGAATTATCAGTCCAGCGGCGCGAAAAGGGACGTCGTGCGGACGGCCGAGAGGAGGCTCTCAATTTTGTCGCTGATTATCTGTCCAGCCTGATCACAGCGACGGACATCGAGTCAGCCAAGACGCCGGCGGTGTAAAGCTCCCGTCTTCAATCGGGCTTCCAATACAAGTTTCACCTGTCGCTTTCCATGACGCATGACCAATCCTTACGATGATGCGAGAATGGATCATTTTTGCGCTCTGCCTGGGAGTCGGCGGCCACATCGCGCTCGGCGTAGTCATGCATGCCCCAGGTCTTTGGCCATGGAGTGTGACCGGATTCTACGGCTTGTTAAGCGGACTCGCGGTCTACGGTCTGGTGCAGGCAGGGAGGGGGGTCTGGAAACTGTTCCGGCACAGCCCCAAGTTTCCGTCGAAGAACGGACCCAACGCCTCATGGTGAAGAGTCGAACACCCCGACGCTAGACCTCGGCATTGACCACTGCCGCCTCATCTGGGGAGAGTTAAGCGATGTCAGGCCTTCCGCGTAAACCGACCGGCCCAACGTGGCCGCCAGGTCTATCCCCCAGGACAGCTCGACCGCCACAACCGGGTGCCTCGGAACAAGCGGACCAATTCAGATCTCTGGATGCCTCGCTGCTCTATTGCCCTTCCTGCCGAGTGGCAACCCCGACACGCGAGCGACTCCTGCTCGTGCTCCCGACCGGGAATCTGTACGAATATCTCTGCCAGCACTGCGGAACGTCGACCGGCTCTAAGACTGACAACCAATAGGCAACGACGCCCCTTGTCGCGCATTAACGATGATGAGGAGAAACGGGTCATTCCCTCATCACGCATTGAGCGGAATGTTCAGCTGAGAACTGCTCAGTGCGTACTTGCCGAAGAAAGCGGCCGGCCGATCAGCCCTGCTAGATCATCCCTTCTAGGGGGATGCCTTCTTCGATGAGCATAACAGGAATGTCTTCGCGGATAGGATACAGCATCTTCCGGTCGCCTCTGATCAACCCTCCATCGAGAGGTTCGGTGACCGGCTTACTCGCCTTATTCTTCAATTGCCCACGGCTCACGGCCTCGTTCAGCTTGGCAATCAGCGCCTCATCGGCCAAACTCACATCTTGTTTCGTGTCGGGGCAGCAGAGAATGGCGAGAAGATCCTTGTCGATGTTGACCGGGCGTCTTGCCTCCGTATGTTCTGCCATATCGTCCCCCTTGTGTGAATCTATCTAGTTGATGCTTGACTTTCACAATAGACCAACGATATCGAAGAGATCAAGTCCTGCATGCAGCCTCAATTTCATGGTACGGTTTCTGATAGACTGGGATCTTCCTAAACGCGTGTGAGGAAGCCGGCGGCGATGTCAAAGACCTTATGGCAGTACTCCTTGGCTGGATTGTTGGCCCTCGTACCGGCCTGGGGCACATTCTTGATCCTTTCCACATTATTCCACGCACTCAACGAATTGATCCACGATCTCCCGTGGAATATCGGAGCCAGACAAAGACCCGGACTCAGCCTCGTCTTATTTCTGTTCCTTGTTGTTGTTATCGGCGCCATCGCCACCCATGTAGTCGGACGGCGAATGATCACCCAGACGGAACGGTGGATCGAGCATATTCCACTGGTCCGCAGTGTTTACATCACCCTCAAAGGGATGACTGATCTTCTCAATTTTCGTTCTCGCTTCGGGCGCAGCACCGTTGTGGCCTTCCCGTTTCCTCGAGACGGTCTCTGGGCGATCGGTTTTGTCATGGGAGCCGCTCCGCCGGCGCTACAAGTCGCACCAGCAACAAGTTTGCTCATGGTCTTCGTACCCACGGCCATCCATCCGTTCACCGGTTTCCTCGCGTTTGTCCCCCAGCCACAGCTTCGTCCGATCAATCTGGCACCGGAAGACGCCATCAAGATGGAGTTTACCGCCGGTTTGTACAAGCCGGAAACCGGATGGTTACAAGCCCCAAAGACAACGGACTAAGCCCCATGCCAGTCCTCGACCACCTGAACGTCAGACTCGCCAGGCCAGAAGATGCGGGTACGATCTCATCGTTCAGTGCAGCCATGGCTCTTGAAACAGAAGGCCGCCGCCTCGATCTCGACCGCCTGCATCGCGGCACCATCGCCCTGATCGAAACCCCCACGCGGGGCTTCTTCATCGTCGCAGAGCTGGAACAGGGCGACCGCCGCCAACTCCTCGGACAGCTGATGGTCACCTATGAATGGAGTGATTGGCGCAACGGCGTCTTCTGGTGGGTCCAAAGCGTGTATGTCGCGCCAGCCTGGCGCCGCCACGGGGTCTACCGAACCATACACGACTACACCCTGGCTCGAGCACAAGCTGACCCACAGGTCTGTGGAATTCGGCTCTACGTGGAGCAGGACAATCTCACCGCTCAAACCGTCTATCAACGTGTCGGACTCGCCCCATCGAGCTACGCAGTCTATGAACAGGACTTCGTGTTCGAACGGCACCGTCCACCACACCCATCGCCACAAGGGTAGGAGGCTCCATGATATTCCGTCGATCTCTGCTGCTCATGTTGCTCGCCATCCTGCTTCAGGGTTGTGCGTTCAGCCGAGGCACCCTTGGCGACGACATCAGATCTGAGGCCGTCGCTGCGATCAAGAAGGCCACGACCACGAAGGCAGAAGTACTCTCTCTACTCGGAGCACCGGATCGGCTTCTCCAAGTAAACGGCCGCGACGTATTTCAGTACTATCGATACGACGCCAAAGCGGGCAGCTTGCTTCTCATCATCATCAATTTTTCACGCTTGTCCATCAAGAGCGATGACCTGTTCGTCATCCTTAACCGTGAAGGGATCGTCGAGGACGTCATTTCATCAAAGCGCACGGATGGACTAGAGTTTCGTTTCTGGCCTTTTGGAGAATGAAATGAAGCTCCCTCTATCCGGGCTTTGCCCTCTACTTCTCTCCACGGTGATGTGCGTGACCTTTGTCGGCTGTAATGTCGTTCGCATCACCCTGAATACGCCGCTCACGCAGGATGACGTGGCCTTTATCGTTCCGGGGCAAACCACGTTGGCCGATGTGATCACCATGCTAGGCACGCCCGATTCCATAACCGACTCACATACAGGAGTTGTCGCCACATACCGTTTCCTCGACATGAAATATTCCCGTGTCAATTTTGGCTGGTTGCTGAGACCCTGGTCGCCAGTCGACCCAGATCTGATCATTTCACGTACTGGCTTTGGCGCCGATGCATTCGAATTGCTTTGTGACTCCGATTGGGTCGTCACGCACCGGAGCTTTCTCCGCCATGTCTCCGGTCCTCGCTTCAATCCGTATCCCTTTTGACAGTCAGTCCTTTGCCGCTTTCCAGCGAATTGCTGCATTCCACTGGCCCCGCTATAATACGAGCCATGGAGCCAGATTCATCCGGTCTCACTTCGCACCTTCACAGTGACGTCACGTCCACCTCTTATATCCCGGCCGACAAGGACACAGAGTTTCTCCAGCGGGAAGAACTTCGCTCGGTACGGATCGGGCTCGAACTTCTCAAGCCAGAGCTGATCCAGCGCGAACAGGGCATCCGGTCGACGATTGTCGTGTTCGGCAGCGCGAGGTTGCAGGAGCCGTCTGCCGCTCGAGAAACCCTGAGACTGAGGGAGGAGGAAGCCGCTCGATCCCCAACGGACCATCGATGCCAACAACAGGCGGCAATCGCCAGGCGGCAACTCGACCTCGCCAAATACTATGACGTGGCACGTGACTTCAGCAGCCTCGTCTCATCCACATGCCAAACCGACGGACGATGCGACTATGTCGTGATCACCGGAGGCGGGCCCGGCATCATGGAAGCCGCGAATCGCGGTGCCGACGATGTGAAGGGCAAATCCATCGGGCTCAACATTACTTTGCCCCATGAACAGCGTCCCAACCCCTACATTACACCTGAGCTCTGCTTTCAGTTTCGTTATTTCGCCATCCGCAAGATGCATTTCTTGATCAGAGCCAAGGCGCTGGTCGCGTTTCCCGGAGGATTCGGTACTCTCGATGAGCTGTTTGAAACACTGACGCTGGTCCAAACAGGGAAAGCCCAGAGTGTCGTCATTGTCCTCGTCGGACGGGCCTTTTGGGAACGTCTGATCAACTGGCAGATGCTCATCGAGGAGGGACTGATCGGAGAGGAAGATCTGCTTTTATTTCAATACGCCGAAACTGCCCAGGAGGCCTGGGAACTGATCTGGCGCCACCATGGTGTGACACCACCATGAAGCTCTCCTTCCACGGTGCAGCACGATCTGTCACAGGCAGTCGCCACATGGTTGAATTGCCAGGCTGCCGGCTGTTGCTGGACTGTGGGCTCTTTCAAGGGCGCCGAGAAGAGGCGCTTCGCCAGAATCAGGATTTGGGGTTCGATCCAAAATCAATCAACGCCGTCCTACTGTCCCATGCTCACGTCGACCATTTCGGTGCTTTGCCGATGCTCCAGAAACACGGTTTCTCCGGAAAAGTACACCTCACCAGAGCCACCGCAGATCTGACAGAACTTATGCTGGAAGATTCGGCTCATGTCCAGGTCAGTGATTGCAGCTATGTCAATAAGAAGGAGCAGCGGAGGGGAAAGGCCTGTGTCCGCCCTTTCTACAATACCGATGACGTCCGTAAGGTTGTTCGACGGTTCGAGGGCACGCGTTACGGAGACATGCTCAAGATCGCCCCACGCGTGACGGCTTCCTTTCACGACGCCGGTCATATCTTGGGATCAGCGGCTATTCGGGTGAAATATACGGCGCGCGGCAATACCACCACCCTGCTCTTTAGCGGAGATCTCGGCCGCTCTAACATGCCGATTCTTCGCGACCCTGAACCGCCCCAGCCCTGCGATGTCTTGGTCCTTGAGTCGACCTACGGCGATCGCCTGCATGAATCCGATCGGGCGATCATGAAGCGGCAGGCCTTGGACCTCTTCACCCATGCTAAGGCCCACAAGAGCAAGATTATCGTCCCGGCATTCGCCGTCGGTCGGACCCAGGAATTGGTCATGCGGATCAAAGAACTCGTCGGCGAGGGACGCCTCGAGCCCATCCCAATCTATATCGATTCCCCGCTGGCCTCACGGGCCACGGAGGTCTTTCGCCGCCATCCGGAATGCTACGATGAAGAGACCACCAAAACCTTCACGTCATCCGGCGACCTCTTCGCCTCTCGCTATATCCATTTTGTCTCCTCGCCGGAAGACAGCAAGCGCCTGAACGATGTGAAGGGCCCCTGCGTCATCATCTCCGCCTCCGGCATGTGCGAAGGCGGCCGAGTCGTGCACCATCTCAAGCACGCGATTCAAGACGAAGAGAACGTGATCGTCTTCGTGGGCTTTCAAGCCGAGCATACCCTCGGTCGCAAACTTGTCGAAGGGTGGGACGTCGTCCCAATTTTCGGCGTACCCACTCCACGGCGGGCGCAGATCGTCAAATTCAACGGGCTCTCGGCCCATGCGGATCGCCAGGATCTCTTGGCCTACGTCCGGTCAATCGCCCCGGCTCCGAGTAAGATCTTTCTCGTCCATGGTGAAGAGAAACAGGCGCTCTCGCTGGCTTCTGCCATTCAGGCGGAACATGCCAAGATCGAGGTGACTGTCCCTCATTTCGGATCGAGCTATGAGATCTAACAGCATTGCCCGCCTGACAATCCCGCTGCTGATCCTGGCCCTCGAAATCTGCGTCATCCCCTTCGTGCCTGCCCAGGCAAGCGAGCAGGAAGAATCCCGATTGCGGGCTCGTGCTCTTGGCATCGTCGTCGGATCCTATGCCCCGGGACCTCTCAACGCGATCACCGACGTGTCCGGCGTCACCGTGGGCCAGACCACTCTCATCTCCGGCGACGGACCGCTCAAGCCAGGGCACGGTCCGGTACGAACTGGCGTGACAGTCGTCATCCCCCGCGACGACGTCTGGCATAAGAAAGTGCCGGCCGGGTCGTTCGTTCTTAATGGGACAGGCGAGATGACCGGACTCGCCTGGGTTAGCGAATCAGGCTTCCTCGAGTATCCGATCGCCCTCACAAATACGCTCAACGTGCCCCGAGTGGCCAACGGGGTGATGGACTGGATGATCGCGCGTTACCCTGAGATCGGCATTACCGACGATACCCTGACACCAGTGGTCGCCGAATGTGATGACGGGCGCTTGAACGACATTCAAGGGCGGCACGTCTCTGAGGCGGATGTGGTGAAGGCGCTCGACAGCGCCGCCTCCGGAGTCGTGCAGGAAGGATCCGTCGGTGCCGGAACAGGGATGGTGTCCTATGGTTTCAAGGGTGGTATCGGGACCTCGTCACGGCGATTACCAGAGACCGAGGGGGGTTATACGATTGGCGTGCTCGTCAATGCGAACCATGGGAGACGCCCCGAGCTCGTCGTGGGTGGAGTGCCGGTCGGTCGGCTCTATGAGGCTGTTCCTCCCGTTGCGCAGGCTCTTTCAGCTGGACAAAGTGAAGGCTCGATCATCGTCATCATCGCCACCGATGCTCCGCTCGACAGTCGGCAGCTCACGCGGCTGGCGAAGCGTGCCGCACTGGGACTGGCACGCACAGGCTCCACTGCGCGCCACGGAAGCGGCGACTTCATGTTGGCCTTCTCCACCGCGAACATCATCCCTCACTATCCCAAAGACCGAACCTACTCATTGACCCATTTGGCCGATACCCATATGAACCCGCTGATCACCGCAACAGTTGAAGCGACTGAGGAAGCGATCCTCAATGCCCTGACGATGGCCACCACAATCGTGGGACGGGACCACCATCGTGCCGAAGCGATCTCGCTCACCAGACTCAGGACCATCCTCGATCACCACGCCAAGTAACTCGGCGGATCAGTCCCCCGCGTGTCAGAGGATTCTCTCACTTGCATTTCCCTCTCTTGCCTCGCTATCCTCTCGCAACCCTCTTGCGTCTGGAGGATTTCTATGAACGAGTACCAACTCGGCGGTGGTTTGAGTCTCTTAACCGCGCTGGGAAAGACCGATGCGTTCGCTGAGTTCTTAAAAACACGCATGGGCCGGGCATTGGAGACTGAAGATCCCACAGAACTGCACTATCTCCTGGCCCAACTCGACGACTATCATTCCTACATGTGGCGCTATTACAACAAGCTGGCCAAGGAACGCCCGGAACGGATGGATCCAGGGGTCTAACTTATCGGCGGCCGCAAGCGAAACATTCGTACCATGATGACTCCTTCAACAATCACGACCATTCCAGCCACGCTTCACTTCGCGACCGCACTCTCTCGCAAGACCGATACGGAAGCCGCCGTCCGCGATCTCGCGGACGCCATTCTGATGCAAATCGGCACGGCCCCCATCGATCTGGCCTTCGTCTTCTTCTCCGCCCACCATGCGGCCAAAGCCTCCATGATCTCGTCCATGCTGCAAAAGGACCTGCGGGCGAAGGTCTGTCTGGGCTGTTCCGGCGAAGGTGTCATTGCCGGCGCCGAAGAAATTGAAGCCGCTGCAGCCCTAACCCTCTGGGTCGCGTGCCTTCCTGATGTCAAACTGACTCCGCTCCAGCTCTCCGTGTCTCAGCTGCAGGACCAAATCCGCATGCCAGGGTGGCCGGAGCCGGGACTCGAAGACTCGACCTATCTCCTCCTCGCTGATCCCTTCTCGACACCAATGCAGGAAGTCCTGTCCCTCATGACCGACCGATACCCTCGCGGCAAAGCTGTTGGAGGCCTCGCCGGTGGAGGCCAGGATTCAGGAGAGAATCGACTGCTCCTCAATGATCAGGTCTTCGACGGGGGCGTGGTGGGGGTGCAACTCACCGGACCGATCGCCGTGCGAGCCGTGACCTCGCAAGGCTGCCGTCCAATCGGCGAACGGTTTGTCGTCACCAGGGCGGAGGAGAACCTCATTTATGAACTTGGCGGCGTCTCGGCCTTGAAACGGCTCCAGGACGTCTTCGAGTCGCTGGGAGGAGCCCAACGCCGCGATGCCCACCGTGCGTTGCACCTGGGCATCGTGATCGATGAGCACGGGAGTCATTTCGAGCGGGGCGACTTCCTCGTTCGGAACCTCATCGGAGCGGATCAACAGGCCGGGGCTGTCGCGATCGGCGACATCGTTCAGGAAGGCCAAACAGTGCAGTTCCACCTCCGCGATGCGAAGTCTGCAAGCGAAGACTTTCACTTTCTTCTGGCTGCGGAACGAACGAAGCACCAGAGTCCCCCACTCGGAGCCCTCCTGTTCTGTTGTTGCGGGCGTGGAGAGGGACTCTTCGGCCACCCCCATCACGATAGCGGGGTCGTGCAAGAGCGGCTCGGCCCCATCCCGACTGCGGGATTCTTTGCCCAAGGCGAGATTGGTCCAGTCGGAGGGCGCAACTTTCTGCACGGCTACACGGCAAGTGTGGTCATTTTCTCAGAGCCTGCCCCCCACAAGGAACATCAGTGAGAGCCGTTTATATAAGTTATTAAGCGATCGAACAGGAGCGCCGCCCCGGCCGTTGGCGGAAGATCCTGTGCGCCGTGATTACTTACTCTGTTGTCGTCCATCATCGTGATGGGTGACCGACGATCAGGAAAGGAGCAGATATGCCGTTTCAGGAAGCAGGTGCCGAAGGGAATGAACTCACGACGTCATCGGGATTGCAATATGTCGACCTCACGATCGGTACCGGAGCGACGGCAGAGGCGGGACAGACCGTCACCGTGCATTACACAGGCTGGCTCGAAAATGGGAAGAAATTCGACAGCTCCGTGGATCGAAACCAGCCTTTCTCTTTTCCTCTGGGAGCTGGACGAGTCATCAAAGGATGGGACGAGGGCGTTAAGGGCATGAAAGTGGGCGGGAAGCGAAAGCTGACTATTCCTTCCAAGCTCGGGTATGGCGCACAGGGGGCGGGCGGTGTGATTCCTCCACACGCGACGTTGATTTTCGACGTCGAACTACTTGGCCTGTGAGCCACGTCATGCAACGCACCCCACTGATCACGCACCATCAGGCCTGCGGCGCCAAACTGGTCGATTTCGCCGGATGGGAGATGCCCATCCAATACAGCGGTGTCGTGGACGAGTACCATACCGTCCGTTCCCATGTCGGCCTCTTCGATGTGAGCCATATGGGACGGGTACGGATCGCCGGATCTGGTGCTGTCTCCTTCCTCCAACGAGTCACCACTAACGATGTCAGCAAGCTCACCGTCTCTCAAGCCCAGTATTCCATGGTCTGCAACGAACATGGCGGCATCAAAGACGACGTCTTCGTCTATCGACTCACCGAGGACGAGTTTTTATTGTGCGTGAATGCCTCAAACCGCGAGAAGATCTTGTCGTGGCTACAATCCCAGCTTGCTCAGGACAAGACGGTTCGCCTCGAAGATCGGTCGGTCGAATTGGCCCAAGTGGCCATTCAAGGTCCCAAATCTCGCGAGTTGCTCATGAGACTTGGCGGGACAGTTCTTGAAGGGCTCAACCTCCATCACACGTGTGAGGGCATGATCGGCGGCCTCTCCTGCTTGCTGGCCCGGACCGGCTACACCGGTGAACTGGGCTATGAGATTTATATCGACGCAGACAAAGTCGGCCGCCTCTGGGACCTGCTCGTCGATAAGGGGCGGACGTGGGGACTCAAACCGGCGGGACTCGGCGCGAGGGATCTCCTCCGGTTGGAAATGGGCTATCTGCTCTATGGCAATGATATGGGCGAAGAAACGACGCCACTGGAAGCCAATGCGGACTGGACCGTCAGTTTCCAGAAGGGCCGGTTCATCGGCAGCCAGGCGCTCCTGGCCCAGAAACAGGCCGGAGTCACTCGCCGGTTCGTCGCCTTTGAACTCGTCGAGAAAGCCGTACCTCGCCACGGATTCAGAATCCTTGACCCCGCGACCTCGCAACCTATCGGCGACGTCACAAGCGGCAATCTCTCACCACTCCTCCAGAAGGGCATTGGGTTGGGCTATGTGCCTCTGCGCTACGCGGAGCCTGGCACCTCCATCCTGATCGAAATCCGTAGCAAGAGCGTTCCCGCACACATCGTCAAGCCACCGTTCTATAAGAAGCGCAAGGTTTAGCCTGTGCAAACCAAACAGATCTATGCAGGTATCGTCGTGAATTTGAACGTCGACACCGTCACGCTGCCCAACGGTCTCACGGTCGACTTGGAAGTTGTGCGCCATCCGGGAGCGGCCGCTGTGGTGCCGCTGAAAGACGACGGCACGGTCATCTTGATTCGGCAGTTCCGCCACGCGGCAGGAGGGTTCATCTACGAAATTCCTGCGGGAAAACTTCATCCTGGTGAAGACCCCAAGGCCTGCGCGGTACGCGAACTGGAAGAAGAAGTCGGATACCGAGCCGGCAAGCTCGAGCTCCTCTCCAGCATCTTCACCGCGCCTGGCTTCACCGACGAAGTGATCCACATCTACGAGGCAACCGGGTTGACAATTGGGCGGCAACAGCTCGATCGAGATGAGGTCCTCGAAGTGATCGAGATGCCTCTACTGGAAGCGATGAGGATGATTGAGACTGGAGAGATCAGGGATGCGAAGTCGATCGTGGGAGTGCAAGCGGTATATCTTCGGAGCAGTATCAGCTAGGGAAGAGCGCCCAAAGGGTCTCCCGCTCTAGGCAGGAGACCCCTCAAGCCAGCTAGCTTCGCCAAAGGAGAGGGATTACTTGCCCTTATCGTCTTTCTTCTTCTCGTCCTTCTTCTTATCTTCTTCAGCGTGGGGCTTCTTCTCGTCCTTCTTCTCGTCTTTCTTCTTCTCGTCAGCGTACACGAGGAAGTGGCCGCCCTTCTTCTCGTCCTTCTTTTCGACCGGCTTCTTCGTGTCATCGGCGAAGGAAGGAGCGCTGAACGTCACTGCCACTGCCACTGCCATGATTGCCATCAAGATACGCTTCATAGTATGTCACCCCTGTTTAGTGTTGGAAGATTGTGCCATTCATCGGCACTTACCAGGGGTATTCAGCAAGCTTGGTGCCGGGTCATTGGAATCCCTACATCGCTATATTTATCAATTTGTTATGTATTTTCACCGACCTGCCTCTGAAGGGCTGGACCTTCGTTTTTCTGGGGCAAAATGGCTGGGGGCTGGCTAAACCGCCTCAAACCCAGGATGACATATTCTGGTCGAGATTGAGGTAGCACATATCAGGCGATTCCGCCCCTGTGGGAGGCAACAGCAGTCACGATGAAGAATCAGGCAAACCATTTGACTGAATCGAAAAAGAGAGCCCTTGTGCGCCAGCCACTAGGGAATCTATCTCGCAAGCGGCTTCCCGATCACATCAGGCCAGGGGTGCGGATCCTCTTCGTCGGCATCAATCCAGGCCTTCGTTCAGCAGCCACGGGCCATCACTTCGCCGGTTACTCCAACCGTTTCTGGAAGCTTCTATTCGAGTCAGAACTTGTATCCGAGCCACTCACATATCAGGACGATTGGCGCCTACCGGATCGGGGCCTCGGCCTGACGAACATCATCCAACGACCCAGCGCGGGGATCGATGTGCTCAAGCCACGAGAATATACAGTTGGCCGGAGGAGGCTCATGGCCACATTGATACGGTATCGCCCGCAAAGGATCGCCCTGCTCGGTGTCACAATCTATCGCACGCTGTTTCCGGACCACCAGACCGGACGAATCAGCCTCGGATTGCAAGAACAGACCTTGGCCGACCGCCCTGTTTTTGTCCTGCCTAATCCGAGCGGCCGGAATGCCCACTATTCATACAGGACGATGCTGACGGCTTTCCGTGCGCTTCGCAATGCGACCAGCAAGCCTCTTCAAGGTACAACAAAGGGAACGCTCGCCGCAGGACGCCAGGACCAGGTGTAGCAAATATCTCACAACCACTGTGTGGTCATGACAACAGGGATCTGGTCCGACTGTGAAGTATTCTCGATAAAAGAAAGATTTTCCAAAGGCATGCAAACCCCCTTGAACTGGCATCTGGATTGCTTTACCCTTATAGGTCCTGTTGGTAGGTTCCCCTTCATATCTGGTAGACGAAGATGAAGAACACATTTCTTATTCTGCTCGCCTGTTGGATCTGGATGATCCCCAATACCCTCTTCGCGCAACAATCACCCCAGCTATTGATTATTGATGAAGCAATGAAAGAGTGTCATGCAGGTCGCATCGCGCAAGACAGGACCAGCCGGGTCGCCCATTTCGAGAAAGGCCAGGCCCTGGCGGAGCAAGCCGTGGCCTCGGACGATCAATCGGCTGAGGCGCACTTCGCTCTGTTCTGTAATTTGGGCGAATTGATGCGGGTTGACGGGGAACTGAGCATCACATCGGTCATGGGATTCCGCCGCATGACGAAAGAGCTCGATCGGACACTGGAACTCGCGCCTGATCACCTTGACGCCTTGTCGTCCAAAGGGACCCTTCTCGTCAGGCTTCCTTCCATGCTTGGCGGAGACAGGGAAAAGGGCGAGAAGCTCCTCCGGTATGTGCTCCTGAAAGAACCGCAGTCCGTCAACGCCAGGCTCAGCCTGGCCAAGAGCTATTGTGCCAATGGTCGCCACAGTGAGGCTCTCTCACTCGCCTCCGAAGCGCTGGATCTCGCCCAAGCCCAAAGGCGGGATGACTTCCTGCCTGAAGCGACAAAAGTGGTGGCTCAGCTCCGGACCAACGCCGCCAAGGCAAATTAGTCCCCTCCCGCCCACTGAGATCCTGGAACCAGGTATTAAATCGTGCTATCTTCTGGCCCAAGCATGAAGCGTCATTCGTTTCTCGTTCCCCTGTGCGCTTCATGAAATACACTTCAAGGTTTTTCACCATCCTGTCAGGAGCTCACGATGTTACTCGACGGTAAGAAGGGACTCATCATCGGCGTGGCGAACAAACACAGCATCGCCTGGGCCATCGCCCAATCGGCGGCAAGCCAGGGCGCCCAGTTATTGTTCAACTATCAGAACGAGCGGCTACGGGAGAACGTCGAAGAACTGGTGGCCACCATGCCAGGCGCGAAATCCTTTCCCTGTGACGTGGGAGACGATGCCCAAATCGCAACATTGATGCAGAGCGTGGGGAAGGAAACCTCGAAGCTCGACTTCCTGGTCCACTCAGTCGCCTTTGCCCCGCGCGAAGAACTCACAGGGCAGTTTGTGAATACCACGCGGCAGGGATTTGCCACCGCCCTCGACGTCAGCGCCTATTCCCTCGTTGCCGTCACCAGAGCCGCTCTGCCCTTGATGACAGACGGCGGCTCCGTCGTCACGCTCACCTACCTCGGAGCGGAACGGGTCGTGCCTCACTACAATGTCATGGGGGTCGCCAAGGCCGCCCTCGAAGCCACCGTCCGCTATCTGGCCCACGACCTCGGCCCGAAGAACATCCGGGTGAATGCCATCTCCGCCGGTCCGATCAAAACCCTTGCAGCCCGCGGAGTCTCCGGCATCAGCAAGATGGTGGACCACCATCGGGAGTTCGCACCTCTTCGCCGCGCAACGGAACAAGGCGAAGTCGGCGACACGGCGTTGTTCTTGGTCAGTCCACTAGGACGTGGGATTACCGGAGAAGTGATCTACGTCGATGGCGGGTATCATATTCTCGGATCGTTGGCCTCGGTCGATTAGTCGTATATGAAGCCTCTCCCGTGAAACGCAGGCCCTTTCACGCGAGGGACGAGCCAGGGCTTCCCAATCACCAGACTGTTACTCGAGCGTTCGCCTGAGAGTTTTCAATTTCCCTCGCTTCGTCTTACTCTCCAACCGCCGTTGCTTCGAACCCTTCGTCGGCTTCGTCGCCCTACGTTTCTTGCGCGGGATGGCGACGCTTTGAATGAGCTCCCTCAGACGAGTGAGAGCATCCTCTCGATTCTGATCCTGGCTCCGATACTGCTGGGCTTTGATGGTGATCACGCCTTCTTGTGAGATGCGATGATCTTTCAATTTCAGGAGCTCTTCCTTGTAGAACGGGGGTAACGACGAGGCGGCAATATCGAACTGCAAATGAATAGCAGACGAAACTTTATTCACATTCTGCCCGCCAGCACCCTGCGACCGCATTGCATGGATGTCGATCTCAGAATCGGAAATGGTGATGTGGGGTGAGACGTGCAGCATCGAGTTCCAGTTCCTCCGAGGCTCTTTACGGAAGCTGACCCCTTATTCCCCAGGCGCTACGCTCGGATAGCAAGACCGAGTGCCCGTTGCGTATGACGCGGCTTACATCTCTATCGTCACAAAATATTACTGACCAGTTGAATCGCAAACCCAACAATGACCAAGACGATACCGTTTAGTGCGAGCCGGTCGTACCACTTTGCTTTCACAATCTCGGCCTCATCATTACTGCTCGCAAATCATGTGTGTGGCCCCGCTGCGATTAATCGCCACAGGTAAGCCGTAGCGCCATATAAGCAACGCCCCAATGATGTCATAAACCAATCCTCTGCTGTTAACGACATTTGAAATACTCATGCGCGGGAAGTCTACTATGATCATTAATGCTTGACCAGCTGCTCGTCGCGCTCCGTCCTTCAGCATGCGTTCGGAAAGGCGCTCAGCAATGCCGCAAGAAGCGAGGAGGCGAGGCGTACTCCCCGCCGTGCATTGAGGCCTTGAGCGATGCGAGAACAAAGCTGGCGGTCTTTTTTCAACAGACTGTTAGAGGCAGCTGCTGCTGACGGTCACCGAAGCAGCCTGTCCGTCCAGCAGGAACTGATCGCCTTGGTGAAGCACTTCGTGCTGGTCTATCCTACCTGTTGATTCCGTCAGTATGAGCCCGGCCTTGCCTTCTTGCACCTTAATCAGCCAGGTGCCGGTTTCGTGATCGGCCCCGCCGTCTTCTCCATCTGCCGCCCGACCTGGCACCGACTGCAGTCGAATGGTCCGGATGAACCGGCCGTCGCTGCAGAGGTGAATGGCCGTCGATCCTTCGCTCGGCGCGACCCGGCTATCCAGTTGCGGAGTCAGCATCATTCCCGTGAGCCGTTCATACCAGGCTCGAAGGACTGGACCATCTTGCTCGTTCATAAATTGAGTCGACGCAGCTAACTCGTCCGCTAGCCGTTGATAGATGTCTCGTTCGGTCTTGCGGCCGACAAACTGATAGATGACCGCGTTACGAGAAGGTCCTAGAAGAGCAACGGTGACACCGACATCGTCTCCCGCTGCATATTGTCCGATGAATTTCTGGCCTTCTGCTTGGATGGACCCGACCGGATGTAAGACGAAGCCCGCTTCGATTGATTGTGGCTCACTGAGTTGAGCGCGCACCGTCTCTTCTGTCACGTCTGTGAGCAGATGAACAGTCCCTAGACCGGTGGTCACGGACGAATCCAGAAACACGACGGAGCCAGCGGGTAGCAATGCGTGCCAGTCCTTCGGCACGACGAACGTGACGCCCACAAAGGGCGAGCGGATTCGTACGCCACCGCGATAGCGTTCACCGACTCGAAGATCTCTCACAGCGGCTTGGGTCGTATCAGGAGAAGATGCGGACGAAGCCGGCGATGGAATCGTGCAGACTCCCACGCTGACCAACAAGACGAGAGCGAAGGCAGGCCAGTTCATCATCCCAAAGATTGAAACATCTCTTCATGAAGGACTCAACTCAGCATGACAGGAAGGTCTAATTGGGATGAAATGAGATGTGAGAGCAAATGCTATGACAACTCCGGTAGGCGATCGATAATTCTCAACCGTACCTCATCTCCCACCTGCATTTGCACCATCTTGGTCGTGAGGCTCTCGCGAACCCGATGGGCATCCTCCAACTTAAATTGAATCTGTCCGCCACATTGCTCAACGAGGTGAAAGAGCAGCAAGTTCGTGAGGTGCTGCAAATCATCGTCACTCGTGTGCTTGCTCAGGTTCAAGATCTTGGACATTGGAGAGGCTCCGGCTTGTTGTTCAGGCCTGCCCCATTTATCGCCGAATCGTACATAGTTTCACAATGCCCCAAAGGGAGGGGGTCGGAGCTCTTTCTGGAAGCCAAATAGTGAGTAAACGGGGTTATGCTGGGGGGGTCTTCTCTTCAGGGCTGCTCAAAAAGGATCTCTGGTAAGGCCGCAGGGAGTTTGAACGCCGAGGAGGGACACACCGCACCTCATGTGAGCCGTTCGCCCTTTGAATGGATCTTAGCGGACGGAATAGCCCCTACAGGGGTTCCGAACTCCGAGAATCTTCTTCAGTACATTGAGGTGGACAAACGACCGAGAACGAAGCCAGAGCCCTCTTTCAGCAGTCTACTGGTAGCTGTCCATCGGCGGGCAGGTGCAGACGAGGTGGCGATCTCCATAGGCTTCATCGATGCGGCTCACGCTGGGCCAGAATTTATGATCGCGTACCCAGGGAGCAGGGAAGGCTGCCTCCTCACGGCTGTAGGGTCGGTTCCATTCGGATGCCGTCACAACCTGTGCCGTGTGGGGAGCATTCTTCAGCAGATTATTCGAGCGGGGCTGGCGGCCTTCGACGATGTCTTGCATCTCGGCATGAATTAAGATTAGCGCCTCGCAGAACCGGTCCAATTCAGCCCTCGATTCGCTTTCCGTCGGTTCGATCATGAGGGTCCCGGCAACCGGGAACGAGACCGTCGGAGCATGAAACCCATAGTCCATCAATCGCTTGGCCACATCCATCGCTTCGACCCCCGCACTCTCCTTGAACTGGCGAAGATCGAGAATGAACTCGTGCGCGACGAACCCGGATGTTCCTGTGTAGAGGATGGGATAGTATTTCTCCAGCCGTTTGGCCATGTAGTTGGCGTTCAAAATCGCCACCTGCGTCGCCTTAGTCAATCCGTCGCGTCCCATCAGGGCGATATAGACCCAGGAAATCGTCACAATGCTGGGGCTGCCGTAAGGCGCCGCCGACACCGGTCCGATGGAATCTTGTCCGCCCAGGTGCGCCACCGGATGGCCGGGAAGAAATGGCGCTAGATGTCGCACCACACCGATCGGTCCCATCCCGGGACCACCGCCGCCATGGGGGATACAGAAGGTCTTGTGCAAATTCAGATGGCACACATCAGCGCCGATGTCCCCGGGCCTACAAAGTCCTACCTGCGCATTCATGTTGGCACCATCCATATAGACTTGCCCGCCATGCGTATGGACGATCTGGCAGATGCGCCGTACCTCTGCTTCGAAGACACCGTGTGTCGAGGGGTAGGTCAACATGAGTGCCGACAGCCGATCGCGATGCTGAGCGGCCTTGGCTTCAAGATCGGTTAAATCCACATTGCCCTGTCGATCGCAG
>Ga0209048_10001314_pt1 | contig 25699 bp, 26 predicted proteins | sample FrelakmetCRP12CR_FD_187146 | JGI IMG/M metagenome (GOLD analysis project Ga0209048, IMG submission 187146) | Freshwater lake sediment microbial communities from the University of Notre Dame, USA, for methane emissions studies - CRP12 CR (SPAdes)... | ecosystem: Environmental > Aquatic >... | reverse complement strand
GGACGGGCTGGGACCAATAGCGCGACGCGGGCGAAACGACGCCTTTCCGCCATCCGCAGCCGGCCAATCGATTCCATTGGGTCGCTCGCGAAGGGCGGTCACAACTGCTCTCCTTCAGAAGGTTGAAGCCGTTCGGAGCCGACGGAAAGCGTCGAGCGAAAGGACGTTATTTCTGCAGGCGCCCGCCTTTGGCGCGCTTTCAGCAACAGAAATGAACTGCGAGCAGTTCATCGGGAAGTTGCGGCGACGTTTCGCCGAGCGGCGGCGCTGAGCGCGCGACCGCACTTTGGAGGCCGATTTGACATGCGCGGCGCCGTTCCGTTGCACGCGCTGCGTCAGCACTCGGCGCAGCACGATCACAAGATCCGCCGCCGGTTTCATCGCGCCAAGAGAAATGCAACCTCGAATGTCGCGAACGATTCTGTCCGGCAGAGAATCTTGCGCATCTTTGCGATGGCGAAGATAGCTCTCGTAGAGCCGATCATGCAGCTGCGACGGCGCGACTCCTACGATCATCTCGTCGGCGTCAAGCCCCGAGGCGGCGACGCATTGCGAAAAGCTAATCAGATGGGCCGTCATGGTTTTCCCCTGCTCGAGCGAAACGGATGCGCATGCATCCGGGTTCATCGATTGGTGAACGTCTCCAAGCTAGGGGGATGGAGAGCGAAACGATGTGCGCTGACGCACAAGGCGCGCGGGCGTTAGTCCGACTTTTCGAGACTGGCGGTAATGCGCTTTTCCAAAAGCGAAGGCTGCAGGATCACGAGGCCGCCTTTGGCTTTCTCGGCCAGTCCTTCTTCGATCATGGCGTGAATCTCGCGGCTCACCTGCTCGCGACGGCAGCCGATTCGCGCGGCGAGATCCTGCTGAATCGGCGGCGGCGAGATGATCGACTGACCCAACGCGCCCTGGCGCGGATGAGCCAAGCGTAGAAGCTCCGCATAGAGTCTGTGACGCAAATCAAGAACCGAACGCTCGAACAGACGCGCATTCAGCGCCCGCACCCTTTGGGTCAAAAGGGTCAGCAGCCTTTCGCAAATGGCGGGAGACGAAAAGACGATGGATTTGAAGACGGGCGCCGGCACGATGCACAATTCGACATTGGTCAAGGCCGTAACATTGGCGGAGCGCTCGGCCCCGTCGATCGCCGCCATCTCGCCGAAGAACTGGCCGGCGCCCAGATCGCCGAAAATCATCTCCTTGCCCGCCGGGGTGCGCACGAGCACGCGCACGTCGCCCGATAAAATAAAATAAACGTCGGTGGAGCGATCATCGAAATCGAGCACGAGCTCATGCTCGCTGAAGCGCTTCCAGGCGCAACCGCGTGCGAAGTTCTCAGCCTGGGACGGATCCAAGCCTTGGAAAAAAGGCATCTTTGCGAACGCCGACACTTCAGGAACCCATTTGTCTGCCGAGAGATATTGCAGACAAAAGGCCTCTGCGTCGAGCGCTCCATTGAATTTTTATCGAGCGGGCGCGGGCCCCAAAGCCGCAGTCTCCGCCGTATGCGCAGCAATCATGGCTTCCTCATTCGTCGGCACGACGAAAACATCGGCTTTGACCGAAGCCGCCGAAATGATCTGCTCGTTTCTGATATTTGCGCTTTCGTCGAGTCGCATCCCGAGCCATGCCAGGCCATCGATCACATCCGCGCGTATCTGGGGAGAATGCTCTCCGATCCCGCCGGTGAAAACCAAAGCGTCGAGGCCCCCGATCGTTGTGGCGAGGCCAGCGATCTCCATGCGCAAACGGTGAACGAGATAGTCCACCGCCTCGAGCGCCTCCGGCGCCCTCGACGCCTCGAGGGCGCGCATGTCGGACGCCAGGCCGGAAATGCCCAAAAGTCCCGATTCCTCATAGAGGAGGCAAGACAGCTCCGGAGGCGAGAGGCCTTCATGGTCGAGCAGAAATAGAAGCACGCCGGGGTCGATCTGTCCGCAACGCGTGCCCATCGGGAGGCCGTCGAGCGCCGAAAATCCCATGCTGGTGGCGACCGAACGGCCGTCGAGCATGGCGCAAGCCGATGCGCCATTCCCCAGATGCGCAATGACCATCCTCCCGGCCGCCGCCGAGGGCGCGATTTCATTCATGCGGCGCGCGACATATTCGTAGCTCAGCCCATGAAAACCAAAGCGGCGAACGCCTTTTTCATAAAAGCGCCGCGGCAGGGCGTAGGCCTGGTTGACGAAGCTGTGGCCTCGATGAAAGGCGGTGTCGAAGCAGGCGACCTGTGGGACGCCGGGGAATTCGGCGCGCGCCGCCTCTACGCCTGCCAGATTGTGGGGCTGATGCAGGGGCGCGAGCGGCGACAATGCGGCAAGTTCTGCGACAACGGCGTCGTCGATCAGCACTGGCGCCGCGTAGCGCAATCCCCCATGGACGATGCGATGGCCGACTGCTTTGATGGCGGCGCCTGAAAAAGCGTGCTCGATCCAGCCGATAATATGCTGGATCGCGGCTTCCTGCGTATGCGCCTGCGCGAGTCGAGACGCGGCAAGCGAGCTCCCGCGAGAGTCGTGAGCCTCGAAGCGCGGCTCGGATTGCAGGCCTTCGACCTTCCCTCCCGCCACAAGCCCCGGCCCTCCAGGCTCATTCGCGTATAATGCGAATTTCACCGAGGAAGAACCAGCGTTGAGCGTCAGTATATGGTCTTCCAACACATACCCCCGCGACGAAGGCGCGCAAAGTAAGACGCCTCAGTCTTGAAAAGCAGCACAGTAAAAGGCGTCGCCGACAATTCCAACATGGCTGACGCTTCAGCGGCTATTTCCTATTTTTCGCGGTTCGCGCCTCGCGTTGGAGCAGCGCCCGTTTGCGTTCTATCCCCCAGCGGTAGCCGGACAGCGCGCCGTCGGTTCTCAGCACCCGATGGCAGGGAACAGCCAATGCGATGGAATTGGCGGCGCAAGCGCGCGCCACCGCCCGCGCGGCTTTTGGTTCCCCGATGCTCTTCGCAATCTCGGAGTAAGAGGCCGTCGCGCCGAGCGGAATGTCGCAAAGCGCCTTCCAGACGCGTTGCTGAAAAGCGGTGCCGCGAATATCGAGCGGCAGCTCCAAGCCGGTTCCGGGAGTTTCGATAAAGCTGATCACTTGCCCGACCATACGCTCGAACTCACGATCCCCGCCGATCAAATGCGCATGGGGGAATTTCTGTTGAAAATCGCGCAACAGGATTTCCGGATCGTCGTCGAGCGAGATCGCGCAAACGCCCTTTGCGCTCTTCGCAACGAGAATGGCGCCAAGCGAGGATTGCGCAATCGCGAAATAAAGCTCCACATCGGCGCCGCCCGCGCGGAATTTACTCGGAGTCATTCCAAGAATTTTCGAAGAAGATTCATAAAAGCGCGCGCTTGAATTGAACCCGGCGTCAAAAATCGCGTCGCTTACTGTGGCGCTTCTAGAGAGAAGCGTTATCACGCGCCCGTGCTTTTGAGCGAGGGCGTAGCGTTTCGGCGAAACCCCAACAATACGTCTGAACGCCCTCTGAAAATGAGAGGGGCTCAATCCCGCTGATCTCGCGAGTTCGCCAAGCGTCGGCGGAACATCGGCTCGCTCGATCAAGCGGCAGGCGCGCACAATTTTCGCGACATCCCTGGAGAATGCCTCGTTTGGCGAACAGCGCTTGCACGGACGATATCCTGAAACTTCCGCCTCCTGGCAAGTCGGGTAAAATCGGACGTTTTCGCGATTGGCGAGGCGCGACGGGCAGGACGGGCGGCAATAGACGCCTGTCGTCGCGACGCAATAGACGAAGCGATTGTCGAAACGGCGGTCGCGCGCCGTAACGGCGCGCCAAAGCGCATCGTCTTCGAGAGCGGTTCGCGCCTTTGTCTGGCCGTCCATGGCGGTTCCTCGGATTCGCCGAACTGGGTCGAAGATAGACGACTGGCCATGTCGGCGCATCTCGAATATTGCTATCAAATCCGCGCGACGGTGCGGGATGGCGGCGGCGATCCAGTTTCGTTCGCCGGGAGAAATTTTCCGAAGAGGCCGGACGCTTGAACCGCATCGCATATGTCAATGGGGCATTCACTCCACTCGAAACCGCGCAGATTTCGGTTCTCGACAGAGGTTTCCTCTTTGCGGACGGAGTCTATGAAGTCGCGGCGGTTCTGGACGGCGGGCTGGTCGACAACGCCGCACATCTTGCAAGACTCGAACGCTCGCTGTCCGAGATAGGCCTTGAGTCGCCAGAATCTATCGCGCGCATTGTGGAAATACAGCATGAGCTCATCGCAAGAAACAAACTCGATGAAGGCTTGATCTATCTGCAAATAACGCGAGGTCCAGCGGAACGCGAATTCGCTTTCCCTAAAGTCGCGCGCTCGACCATCGTCATGTTCACGCAGGCGAAGAACTTCCTGCAGTCCGACGCCGCAAAACACGGCGTTCACGTTAAAGCGGTTCCCGACATTCGATGGGCGCGACGCGACATCAAGAGCATCGCGCTCCTCGCGCAGGTCCTGGCGAAACAGGCAGCCGCCGAAGATAATTGTCAGGAAGCCTGGATGATCGATTCTGATGGATCGATTACGGAAGGGTCATCCTCGACCGCTTTCATAATAGCAAAGGACAGGAAACTGCTGACACGGCCGAACTCCGCGGCGATCTTGCCAGGCTGTACGCGGCGGGCCGTACTGGAGCTCGCAAACCGATACAATGTGGATTTCGAAGAAAGAGCGTTTTCTCTTCCGGAAGCGCTCAATGCGGCCGAGGCCTTTTTGACCAGCGCAACGACGCTGGTCACCCCGGTGGTGAGAATCGACGGCGCCGCGATCGGCGACGGAAAGCCCGGCGAACTCACGCTCCGATTGAGAGAACTTTACATCGCCTTCGCACGGGAGGATGCGCGCCGCTCTTCACGATAATGCGCGATAACAATCTTATACGCGCCGACTGCGCGCTGAATATCTCCCGGCGCGCGAAGGCGAGGTGGCGATCGATTCCAGGCCAGCCTTCGGCATAGCAATGAAGCTGATATGCGCTTTCCCGTGGCGCGGTCATCGAGTCGGCAATAGCGGCGGCCCGGAAGTCCAAACTCGCCGAGACATTCATAGCCGAGAGCCTCCACACGCGGCATGGCCCTGTCGAGGCTGTTTAAATCGGACACGACGGGAATGAGATCGATAATCGGCTTCGCCAAAATGCCTGTAATGGACGTCGAGCCGATATGATGAACCGTAACCTATCCGGCGATCGGCAAAGAATATGAAGCCGAAAAGATTCGAGCCGCAGCGCTCCATCCCGACTGGATCAAACGGGTAAAGCGGGATGCGCTTTTATGGTGGAACGCCGCTGCGTCTGCTTCAGGCCGGATCTAAAGACCAAGCGTTCGCGCGTTGGGCCGCCTCTGTCAGAGGAACGCTCCATGCAAAGCGACGAAAACCTTTTGACAAATACGATGTAAGCCGCAGAGCGCGGCGAGCGGTCATTCTGGATGCAACGGCGGGCGTTTTGTTTGTTTCCTATGGCGTGGCGGCTGTCGCTCAAAGATTCGAAACAATATGAACTCGCAATTGCCGTGCGGCGGCTGGCGAGAGCGGCATCATGTCAACACATTCATCCTTCCCGCTGCTCCAATAGGCGGCGTCGTCCCATTAGGCTTCGGGCTTAACGACAATAATAGCAGCAGCAATGGCGGCGTCGTGGGCGGCGGCCAGATCGGCTACAACTACCAGTTCTCCCCGTGGCTAGTGGTCGGCCTCGAGACCGACTTCCAGGGCACGAGCATCGGCTCCGGCGGCGGCGGCAATAATTGGTGGTGGGGCGGCGGAAACCGCGAGCAGATTTCGTGGTTCGGCACGATTCGCGGGCGCCTCGGCATTACGTCGTTCGACCCGCACTTCCTGATCTACGGCACAGGCGGCTTCGCCTATGGCGAAGTTCAGCGCAATGGCTGGCTGATCCAGAACTCGGTCGTAAAGACCGGCTGGACCGCTGGCGGCGGCGTCGAGTGGGCGTTCATGCCCAACTGGTCGGCCAAGGTCGAATATCTCTATACGGATCTCAGCGGCAGCAACAACAACGGTTTCAACTGGGCATCGGCCTAAACAACGTCAACCATCACACGCGCTTCCATACGGTGCACGGTGCGCGCGGGCGTGAACTATCACTTCAACCTGTTCAACCGGTCGCCGGTTGTCGCGAGATATTGATCGTCTGCGGGCCTGGTTCCCTCGCATTGCGATCTGAAAGAGAGCCCGGCCTTTTTGGCCGGGCTTTTCATTTGTGAGAATGCGCCGTCTATTTCGGGGCCTATGCGGTCCAGCAGATCCGTGATCGCCGGATGGTCGTCACCGAGGATCACCAGAATTTAAGAAAGCCGAAAAAGCTGCGGTTGGCCGCTTTGAGGTCGAGCTCTTTCAATTCCTCGAAGGCGCGGCGGGTCTCATTTCTCAGTTCGAGCACTTTTTCGTCGGAAACTCTGAAATCATCAATGGCGTCATGCAGAGCGCGCTTCGTCTCGTCGAGCCTCGACTGCCCAAATGCGATTAACGAGTTCCTTGCCATCTGCGCTTCCCTGAATTTTGGATTCCGATAACCGCCCAATTACCAACTTATCACGAGCACAGCGTCAGCGGCGCCGCCGCCCATCATACACCCGCAAGTTATTGATTTTATTGGCGCGCCCGAAAGGATTCGAACCTCTGACCCCCAGATTCGTAGTCTGGTGCTCTATCCAGCTGAGCTACGGGCGCCCGTCGGCCTATGAACCGTCCAGGACAGACGGCTCAATCTTGGTGGCGTCGTTTAGCCTTTGCAAACCGGATTGGCAATAGCGGGATTTCGCAGCGCGCGGCTCCTTGCGTGGAGAAGGCTTCGACATAATTAGCTTATTCAACATTAGGATTCGATATGCAATATTTTTCATCCGACGGCGTGAACCTGGCTTACCTGGACTTTGCACCCCTTGCCGCAGACCGTCATGAGCCCATCGTATTGTTGCACGGATTTGCCTCGACCCATGCGGTTAACTGGCTATTCCCGCAATGGGTGAAAACTCTGACCGAAGACGGCCGCCGAGTCGTCGCTCTCGACATGAGAGGCCATGGGCAGTCTGAAAAACCGTACGATCCCCGCGCTTACGACATGGCGGTACTGGCCGACGATGTTGCGCGCTTGATCGATCACATTGGCCTCGAGCGTGTCGATGTCATGGGCTACTCGCTTGGAGCCCGCATCGCGACGCATTTCGCGCTACGACACTCTCGGCGCCTGCGGTCGCTCATTCTCGGCGGAGTCGGCGCCAATCTAATAGAAGAAGCAGGGCTGCGCCGCGGCCTCGCCGAAGCTATGGAAGCAAAGCAGATCGAGGACATCGACGACCCTGCCTTGAAGATTTTTCGCGGTTTTGCAGAATCGACGCGAAGCGATTTGGCAGCGCTTGCGGCATGCGCCCGGGGCGCAAATCAGCCCCTGTCTCCAGAGGAGCTCGCGCTCATAACGGTTCCGACGCTCGTCTGCGTAGGAACGCGGGACGACGTTGCGGGCGACCCGCATGCATTGGGCTCCTTGTTCCCTGACGTCCAGATTGTCGATATCCCCGGCCGCGACCACAACCGCGCTGTGGGCGACCGCGCCTATAAACAGGCCGTACTCGATTTCCTCCACCGGCGCCCTTAGAAACCCAAGCGCTTTCAGCCGTTGAAGAGTCGCACTAGGTGGATTTCGCAAAATTTGCTAATGCAACTTCGAGGTAGGCAAGCGATGGCTAGTGTCCCAGATTCAAAACGTGCCGCAGACGTCATAAGCCTCTCGGGCGCCGACCCGATGTTTGCTCGCCTGGTGAACGAGGCTGAAGAAGTCTTGCGCCGCGAGCCCATAATGGGCGGGTTCATGTACTCTTCCGTCCTCGCGCATGACTCGCTCGAGAGCGTCATTGTCCACCGTCTGGCGCAACGCCTAAACCACCCGGAAGCCCCCTATTCGCTCATTGTTCAAAGCTATTTCGAATATCTGTCGCGAGATCCCTCTATCGGCGAAGCGTTCCGCGCCGATCTGTCCGCAGTGCTGGACCGCGATCCGGCCTGCACGCGCGTGATCGAGCCTGCGCTTTATTTCAAAGGTTTCCATGCGCTTCAAACATATCGCCTGGCTCACGCCGCTTGGAAAGGAGGGCGCAGCGACTTCGCCCTTTGCTTACAGAGCCTGTCGTCGCAAACCTTTCAGACAGATATTCACCCGGCCGCCGAAATCGGAAAGGGCGTTTTCATGGATCACGCAACCGGCGTCGTGATTGGCTCGACGGCGATCGTAGAGGATAACGTGTCCATGCTTCACGGCGTGACGCTGGGCGGTTCAGGCAAAATGCGGGGCGACCGCCATCCGAAAGTCCGGCACGGCGTTTTGATCGGCGCAGGCGCCAAGATTCTCGGCAATATAGAAATCGGACACTGCGCTTTGATCGCCGCCGGTTCGGTCGTGCTCGATTCGGTACCGCCCAATAAGACGGTTGCGGGGGTTCCGGCTCGCGTGGTCGGCGACGCCGGCTGCGCCGAGCCCTCGCTCGCGATGGATCAGGTGCACGCGATCATCGACGCCGGACTTTGACGCGCTAGCCGAAACGATTGCTTTTTGGAAAGCCCCGCGGCGGAAGCCGTCCGGCTTCGGCGCGATGTCCGATCCAGTCTCTTAACTCCACCGCCTGTACGGTGAAGACGCGGCCAGAGGCGTCCCTCCAAGAAAGGCCGTCGGCGAGCGCGAAGACTTTGGCGTCCGATGAGCCGCCGTCCTTGTAGCGCTGCATGCGCACGCCCTTTCCGCGAGCCATGCGTGGCGCCTCAGAGAGCGGGAACACCAGAAGCTTGCGGTTTTCGCCGATGATCGCAACATGATCGCCCTGCGCCGGGGTCACGATCTTCAAATGCGACGGCGCTTCGATCATCAGCGCGGCCTTGCCTTTGCGCGTTGTTCCGACGAGATCGTCGTGACCAACCACAAATCCGCGCCCATCACTCGAAACAAGCAATAAGGATTCTCCTAATTGGTGCGGCAACACCGACACGATGCTCGCGTCTTCGTCAATGTCCGCCATCAATCTTATGGGTTCGCCGTAACCGCGGCCGCCGGGCAATTTGGCGACATCGAGGGTGTAGGCCTTTCCGTTCGAAGCGAGCGCCAGCACTTTCGAGGTCGTATGGGCGAAAAACGCCGCGCTCAGCGCGTCGTCGCCCTTGAACTGTAAGTTCGAGAGATCCAACACATGGCCCTTGAGCGACCTGATCCAGCCCTTTTGCGTGACGACGACCGTAACGGGCTCACGCTCGATCATCGCTTCCGTGAGATCGATGTCGGCGGTTTGCGGGACGTTCTCGAACTTTGTCCGGCGCCGGCCGAGAGCGCTGTCGGACGAGAACGCCTTCTTCAACTCCCTGATCTGCGCGGTGATCGCTTTCCACTGCTTGCGCTCGTCGGCGAGCAGGTCTTCGAGCTCTTTCTTCTCCTTCGCCAGTTCAGCATTCTCCTTACGCAGCTCCATCTCTTCGAGCTTGCGCAAAGCGCGCAGACGCGTGTCGAGAATGTAGTCGACCTGCAAATCGGTGAGTTTGAACCTGGCCTTCAAAACGGCTTTCGGATCGTCCTCTTCCCGGATAATGTGGATGATTTTGTCGAGATTGAGAAACACGACAATCATGCCGGCGACCACTTCAAGTCGGCGGATGATCGCCGCAAGGCGATGGCGCGAGCGGCGCTCCAGCACGACTCGGCGGTGATCGAGCCATTGCCGCAAGGCTTCGTCGAGTGAAACCACACGCGGCACGGCGCCGTCGATCAAAACGTTCATGTTCACAGGGAAACGGGTCTCGAGCTCGGAGAGCTTGAACAGCGTCTCCATCATCAGGCCCGGTTCGATATTGCGCGCGCGAGGTTCGATGACGATGCGCACGTCTTCGGCCGATTCATCGCGCACGTCGGCGACGAGCGGCAATTTGCGATCGGCGATCAGCTCCGCCAGGCGTTCGATCAGGCGCGATTTCTGCACGCCATACGGGATTTCAGTGACCACTGCGACCCATTGTCCGCGCGACGTTTCTTCTTTCTTCCATCGGCCGCGAAGACGGAAAGATCCGCGGCCAGTCCGATAGGTCTCGATGATTTGCTCGCGCGAGTCGACGACGATGCCTCCTGTCGGAAAGTCCGGTCCCTGCACAAAATCGAGAAGCTGCTCGCTCGTCGCGCGCCGATTCGCGATGAGGTAAAGCGCAGCGTCGCAGAGCTCCGCAATATTGTGCGGCGGCACCGAGGTCGCCATGCCGACGGCGATTCCCTGAGCGCCGTTCGCCAATAAATTCGGCAAAGCTCCCGGAAGAACGACGGGCTCCTTCTCTTCGCCTGAATAATTTAGGCGAAAGTCAATCGCGTCTTCGTCAATGCCTTCAAGAAGTAGGCGAGCGACCGCAGTCATGCGGGCCTCGGTATAGCGATAGGCCGCCGCCGCGTCGCCGTCGACATTCCCGAAATTGCCTTGCCCGTCGACGAGCGGGTAGCGTGACGAAAAATCCTGCGCGAGGCGCACAAGCGCGTCGTAGATCGCTTGATCCCCGTGCGGATGGAAAGAACCCATCACGTCGCCCACAATTTTGGCGCATTTCTTGAACGAACTCGCAGGATCGAGACGTAAAATCTGCATTCCATACAGGATGCGACGATGCACAGGCTTCAATCCGTCGCGGGCGTCCGGCAACGCGCGGCCTGTAATCGTGGAAAGAGCATATTGGAGATAACGCTCCTCGAGCGCCTCGCGGAGATCGACGTTCAAAGCCGCTTTATCTTCGTCGTCTCCGCCCGTTGCTTTAGGCGCGCCTCTTTTTTGTGCCATTTGATTCATTCCTTGACGTAGGAGTCCTAGAGCATGAAGCGTTCTCGCGATCTAGAGAATTTCGAGAGAGTCGTTTTAGCTAACAATTTCATTGAGTTACGCAAATAATGTTCGACCCGCAGTTTCTCCAGCCCAGCGCACAACGCGCAAATCGATTCTATCCACAGGCCTGCGTTTGTTGCTTTTCTGCGCCACAGAAAATTTTTAGCATTTTAGCACTTGAGAGCGGAACGAACTGTCCTTTAAAATCATTTGCGCGGGGAGAGCTTATTCGCTTCCGCCACTGCATATGACGTCCCCACTGGCCAATCGCAATCAAGCGCGACTGATGAAAAAACCCGTCTTTTTCCTTTTTATCGTCGGCGGCCTTTTCGGGGCGTGCCTGGGAATGATCGAAGCCGTCGGCGCGTCGGAATCCGGCTCGGTCGTCAGGCGCCAGCGCGAACCATTGCTTGTCGAAAGCGTCGACTCCGGCTCCGCTCAGGAAGCTTTGTGCAAGGAAGTCGAAATCCTCATCGACGAAGGCTACGGCGTCAGCAGCGTCGAGAAGCGTTCGGTCTGTCAGGATGCGCAGTGACTTCCCTTGCGGCGTCGATATAAAGTCCGCGCGCCCGCGGAAGCTCTAACCCCCGCGGCATGAAGACATTTCTCTCCAGAAAATGTCCTGTCAGCCTGAACGCGTCGACGAGATCTTGCGTTTCGGGAGCCTGAAAATTCGGCGACCGCAGAAATTCCGGATAATTCAAAAGCCGTTCGCGCCAGGGATCCCCTGCGACGCGAGACGCCACGCGCCCTGTTTTCGGCGAAACATAGCAGAGATCGTCGCGCGCGCCAGTGATAGCGCAGGCGTCGAGATCGAGACCAAAACCCAGCGCCGCAAGAAGCGCGAGTTCGAAGCGCGCCATGAGCGCCGCTCCGACACGCAGAGAGTGGAGATGATCGGCGATAACCTCCGCCATATCGAAGAGATCAGTATGAGGATCACGTTCGGGCAATAGACGCAGCAGAACGCAAAGATGCGCGAGACCGTGGAGCGAATGGCTACGATCTATCAGCCTTGCGGCGCGTGCGCGTAGCGGTTCGACCGTATAGGCGCCGAGATGGCTTTCCATGCGGGCGCGCCATACCGCCTCGACCTGATTTCCAGGCTGCAGGACTCCCGCCATCGAGCGACTCACGCCGCCGCGGACCAGGCCGAGATGACGACCGTGATCTTTGGTCATAAGCTCCAGGATAACGCTCGTCTCGCCGTGACGGCGAGCGCCGATGACGAGCCCTTCGTCTTGCCAGCGCATTCGAACCTCAGAGCTCCGAGAGCTTCAGATCCGCGTGATATTCCAGCCGGTCTATATCCTTTGTGACTGCCTGCCCACAAATAACGCGCCCCTTTGTGCTGTCGAACGTCAGCGTGGGCGAGCCGTAGAGCGACCAGCCAAGACTAAGCGCCTCCGTCACGCGATGGCAGAATCTCGCATCGTCGGGGCCGGTAAGATAACGATAGACAGTGGTCGTTTTGCGATATTCGGTCATGGACACGGTCCTCGGCTCAACGAGCCTGGCAAAGGAGCGGCGCGGCGCGAGCGCGCGAATCGCTCGCCCGCGAGGATTGATATTATTCGTCCTTGGGAAACTCCAGACGCATTTCCCTATAGCGCTCGGGATCGTCCGCCCAGTTCTCCCTAACCTTCACAAAAAGGAAGAGGTGCGCCTTTTGCTCGGCGGCCTGCTCGATTTCTTTGCGGGCCGCCTGTCCTATCGCTTTTATCGTGCGGCCGCCCTCGCCGATGACGATTTTCTTCTGGCCCTCACGGGCGACATAGATTGTCTGTTCGATACGCGCGGAGCCATCCTTCTGATTTTTCCACGAATCTGTCTCAACCGTCGATTGATAGGGAAGCTCGTCGTGAAGTCTCTCGAAGATTTTTTCGCGCGTGATCTCCGCTGCGAGTATGCGCAGAGGCGCATCCGAGAGCTGATCCTCGGGATAGAGCCATGGCGACGGATTCATCATGCTCGCCAGTTTTTCGAGCAAGTCCGGCACGCCGTCGCCGGTCAGCGCGGAAATCATGAATGTCTCGCAAAATTGCATGCGACCGTTCAGATCTGCGGCAAGGGCGAGCAGGGTCTCGCGCGGAACAAGGTCGATCTTGTTCAGCACGAGAATCTTCGGAGCCGACGAATGGGATAATTTTGCAAGCAGTGAATCGACGTCCTCGTCGCGCCCTCTACGCGCGTCGACGATGAAGACGATTACATCGGCGTCGCCGGCGCCGGAAAGGGCGCTCGCAACCATCGCGCGCTCCAATCTGCGTTTTGGCTGAAAAACGCCGGGCGTGTCGACCAGCACAATCTGCGAGGCGCCCGAAATCGCTATGCCGCGCAAGAGCGAACGCGTCGTTTGCGCCTTTCTGGAAACAATAGATACCTTGGCGCCGACAAGCTGATTGAGCAGCGTTGATTTGCCGGCGTTCGGCGCGCCGACGAGCGCGGCGAAGCCGCAGCGGGTTTGTTCCGCCGTCGCCTGTTTCTCCGCGTCGTCGTTTGTCACTCGGCGCTTCCCTTCGGTTCGCCGTCGATTCCCTCGCGCTCCAGAAACGCCTGCGCCGCCGACTGTTCGGCTGCGCGTTTCGACGGGCCCGAACCCTTCGCGACGGCGAAACCCTCGACTTCGACCGTCACCTCGAAGAACGGCGCATGATCGGGTCCGCTACGCGACGCGAGCCGATAGCGCGGTGTCGCGAGCCGGCGGCCTTGCGCCCACTCCTGCAAAGACGTCTTCGGGTCCCGCAATTTGCGGCTCGGAGCCTGCATACGCGGCTCAAAAGCGACACGCACGACCGATTCCGCCGCCGGAAGACCTCCGTCCAGAAAGACGGCGCCGATAATCGCCTCGCATATGTCGCCGAGGATCGCGCGCTTTTTGCGGCCCCCAGTTTGCGCCTCGCCCTCACCAAGGCGGATAAAGGGGCCAATGCCCCAGTTTTCCGCGACCTCTGCGCATGTCTCCTTACGCACAAGATTGGCGAGGCGGCGCGACAACACGCCCTCGCTCTCTCCGCCGAAGGATTCATAAAGCATATGCGCCACGACGAGACCCAATACGCGGTCCCCAAGAAATTCCAGCCGCTCGTAAGAATCGGCCCGCTCCGAGGATCCGCTGACGTGAGTCAAGGCATGAAGCAACAATCGCTTATTTGCGAAGCTGTGACCAAGCCTCGCCTCCAATCCGGCGAGTTCGCCAGCAACAGCCATCGCTCACGCCGTCAATGAGCCGGTTTGAAAAGACGATCCCAGCGAACGGTCCAGGGCCAACGCCAGAAAGCCAACGCCGAAGCGTCCTTTTGCACCGAAAAGAAGATGATTTCGGCGCGACCGACCAGATTTTCAAATGGCACATATCCAACCCCACCGAGCTCCGGCGCGAAGCGCGAATCGGTCGAATTGTCCCTGTTGTCGCCCATCATGAAGAAATGCCTGGGCGGCACAACGAACACTTCCGTATTGTCCATCACCCCGTGATCGCCCTCGATCTCGATGATCGTATGCGCGACGCCGCCAGGAAGCGTCTCGATATAAGTCGGGACCTCGGTCTCGCGACCATCCCTGTTTTCGGTTCGCGCTTTCGGCGCCGGTTCCCGCGGAACTATCGCGCCATTGATATAGAGCCGTCCGTCGATCATCTGGATGCGATCGCCCGGCAGGCCGATGACCCGCTTGATGTAATCCGTTTCATTGTCGCGGGGGAGCTTAAATACGACGACATCGCCCCGTTTAGGCTCGGAGGCGAGGATACGGCCCGAGAATATGTCCGGGCTGAATGGAATGGAGTGGTTGGAGTAGCCGTAGGCGTATTTTGAGACGAAAACATAGTCCCCGATCAATAATGTTGAAATCATGGATCCGGAGGGGATATTGAAGGGCTGGAACAGAAGCGTGCGGATCACCAGGGCGATGGCGAGCGCCTCTATGATAACCTTGATCGTTTCCAGCAATCCGCCTTCGTCGCGCCTGCGGGCGACGGGAACGTTCCTACTGCTCAAAATCCGCTCCTATCTGGGGGGCGCGCCGGCGGGTAGCCGAGGGCATCCGCTCTAGCACGGCAGCGCCTCTATGAGAACCTGCGCTTGCGCAAGGGGATATTCGTCTGTCAAGGTAAGATGGACCACGGCGCGCATTCCCGGGGGCGTGAGTTCAAGGAGCCGGGAGGCTGCGCCTCCGCTCAGCTCCATGGTCGGGCGCCCGGACGGCAAATTGACGACGCCCATCTCTTTCCAGGACACTCCGCCGCGGATGCCGGTTCCCAGCGCCTTGGCGCAGGCCTCCTTGGCAGCGAAGCGCTTCGCGTAAGACGCCGCCCGCGACGCCCGCCCATCGGACTTTCTGCGCTCGGTTTCGGTGAAACAGCGGTTGGTGAAGCGCTCGCCATAGCGCGCCAGCGCACTCTCTATGCGCCGGATGTCGCATAGATCGTTTCCGAAGCCGATGATCATGAGGCGGCCGCCCGCCCCGCGTCCATTGCCTTGCGCATCCGCCGAACTGCTTCGGCGAGGCCGACGAAAACGGCTTCGCCGACGAGGAAATGGCCGATATTCAATTCGACGATTTGAGGAAGAGAGGAAATACGGCGGGCGGTGTCGTAATCGAGCCCATGGCCGGCATGAACTTCGAGGCCCCGGTCGTAGGCGAAAACCGCCGCATTCTCAATGCGCGAGAATTCACTCTCGGCAAGGACGGCGTCCCCCACTTCGATCGCATGGCACCAGGCGCCGGTGTGAAGCTCCACGACAGGCGCCTTTATCGACACGCTCGCTTCGATCGCTTCTTCGCTTGGCTCGATAAACAAGGACACGCGAATGCCGGCGCGCCTCAGTTGATCCGCAAAAGGAACGAGATGATCGTGACCGCCGACGACGTCCAAACCGCCTTCCGTCGTGCGCTCGGTACGCTTCTCCGGCACGAGACAGACGGCGTGGGGAATTATTCTGGTCGCTATGTCCAGCATTTGCTCGGTCGCAGCCATCTCGAAGTTTAGCGGCTTTGAGACGCCTGCCTTGATCCGCACCATGTCGTCGTCTCGAATGTGGCGGCGATCTTCGCGCAAATGCGCGGTGATCCCATCAGCGCCCGCTTCCACGGCAAGCAGCGCCGCGCGCAAAGGATCTGGCCGCGGGCCGCCGCGCGCGTTTCTCAGGGTCGCAACGTGGTCGATGTTCACGCCGAGGCGAAGAGGGGACGCCACCATGTCGATCGTCACCCGACCACGCGCTCGACTTTGCTGACAAGAGGGCTCGCGCGGAGCTTGGCCAATATCTCGTTCAGATGCTTCAAATCCGCCACCTCGAGGTCGAATGTCATCTCGCGAAAATCGGGAGACTGCGCGGTGAACGAAATATTGTCGATATTTGCGCCTGTCTCGCCGATCAGAGTCGCCAGCGCTCCCAGCGTGCCCGGCTCGTTGATCGCCGTCGCTATGAGCCTGGCGGGAAACAGCTCTCGGCTGTCAGCATCAAGGTCCCATCGGACATCGAGCCAACGGTCGGGTTGTTCGTCGAAGGCGGTGAGCGACGGAGATTGGATCGGATAGATGGTAATGCCTTCCCCAGGCGTCAGAATCCCCACGATGCGGTCGCCCGGCACGGCGCCTCCTTCGGGGGCGAATCTCACCGGCGCGTCTCCGCGCAAACCCCGAATGGGAATTGCATGGGACGCGTCCTTGGCGCCTGGAATCTTGAACATCAGATTGCTGTTTTCCTTCACGCCGAACCAGCCAGGCTCGCCGGGCCTAAGCGTTTTTTGCGGCGCTTTACGGTCCTCGTTGAAATCGGGATAGACGGCCTTGACGACGTCGCCCGAGAATATTTCTCCCCGTCCGACCGCAGCAAGCATGTCATCGACCGAAGGGCGTGCAAGGCGCGGCAGCGCGCCTTTGAGCTTTTCATCCGACACTGGACGACCGGCGCGCTCGAACGCACGCATCACGATCTGGCGCCCAAGGCCGGCATATTGTCGACGCACAGCCTCGCGCGTCGCACGGCGGATCGCGGCGCGCGCCTTCCCCGTGACCACGAGAGATTCCCACGCCGCCGGCGGAGTGTGACCCTCCGCGCGTATCACTTCGACCTCGTCGCCATTTTGCAGCTTCGACAGGATCGGGGCGATGCGTCCGTTGATCTTGGCGCCGACGGCGGAATTGCCGACCTTTGTATGAACTGCATAAGCGAAATCGATCGGCGTGGCCCCGCGCGGCAGCGCGATGAGGCCGCCCTTCGGAGTGAAGCAAAACACTTGATCCTGGAAAAGCTCCAGACGCGTATGTTCGAGAAATTCGTCGGGACTGTCTCCATGCGACAAGAGTTCCAGCGTCTCCTGCAGCCACCTGAAAGCGCGGCTTTCCTTCGCCAGCTCCTCGCGTCCTGCGACGCCGATCGCATCTTTGTAAAGCGCATGAGCGGCAATGCCGAACCGAGCGATCTCGTGCATCTCCGCCGTTCGAATCTGAAGTTCGACGCGCTGGTGGCCCGGTCCAATCACCGTCGTGTGAATGGAGCGATAATCGTTCTGCTTCGGGGTCGAAATGTAATCCTTGAATCGTCCCGGAACATTCGGCCATTTCGTATGAATGACGCCGAGCGCGCGGTAGCAGTCCTCGACTTCGCCGACAATGATTCGAAATCCGAAAATATCGGAAAGCTGTTCGAAGGAGATGGATTTGCGCTCCATCTTGCGCCAGACTGAATACGGCGTCTTTTGGCGGCCTGCGACGCCCGCCTCGATTCCGCGCGCCGAAAACTCTTCCATCAACTCTTTTTCGATGCGCTTGATCATGCGTCCGTTTTTCGCGCGCAGGTCGTGAAGTCGGGACTCGATCGTCTGGTAGGCCTCGGGCATGAGGTGCCGAAACGCCAGCTCCTCGAGTTCCTCGCGCAACCGCTGCATGCCCATGCGGCCGGCGAGCGGCGCATAAATGTCGAGCGTTTCCTGCGCGATGCGCGCCCTCTTCTCCACCGGCACGAAATGCAGCGTGCGCATGTTGTGAAGGCGATCCGCAAGTTTAACGAGCAGAACGCGAATGTCTTCCGCGACTGCAAGCAGCAGCTTGCGGAAGTTTTCGCCTTGCGCGGCTTTCTTCGAGACGAGATCGAGCTTTTCGATCTTGGTCAGGCCTTCGACGAGCTTCCCGATCTGATGACCGAACAGCCGGTCGATTTCCTCGCGTGTGGTGCTCGTATCCTCAATCGTATCGTGAAGAACGGCGGCCACGATGGTGGCGTCGTCAAGCTTAAGGTCGGTAAGAATTGCCGCCACTTCGAGAGGATGTGAGAAATACGGATCGCCGGACGCGCGCTTCTGCGCGCCATGCGCCTTCATGGCGTAAACATAGGCGCGGTTGAGCAAATCCTCATCGACGTGCGGATTGTATTTCCGCACCCGCTCGACGAGTTCATATTGGCGCATCATTTACGGAACACCGGACAAACGACGCGACGCCACGCTCTTGAACCCCGAACGCCATTGTGGCGCGGAGAGATCGAAAGCGCAGAAGACCGCTGACGCGCTATACTAGACTGTTCGAAACCGTCAGGAAAAGGCCGCCGATTATTCGCCCTCGTCTTCGACCTCGGCAGGCGGGACGAGACCTTCGAGGCCGCGCAGCAAATCCTCTTCCGTCATTCGGTCGAACTGGCCTTCGCCTCCCGCGTCGGAGCTTTCGGCCACGACGATCGCCGGAACGGCTTCGCTTTCCGGCTCGTCAACTTCGACATGGCGCTGAAGAGAATGAATAAAATCCTCTTTCAAATCATCGGGCGAAAGCACCGTCTCCGCAATTTCCCGAAGCGCGACCACAGGGTTCTTATCGTTGTCTCGCTCCACGAGGATCGGCTGACCGGACGAAATCAATCGCGCACGATGCGCCGCGAGCAAAACCAGATCGAAGCGATTTTCGAGCTTGTCGATGCAGTCTTCTACGGTAACGCGCGCCATCGCGCCCACTCCTGTCTATAATGAGAGCGAAGGCTCTATATTATTTCAACGTTCCCCGCAATAACGTGCGAACTTCATCAGCTCAAGCTTAATTCGCAGAGCCTGCAATAAGTTAAGGACTTCCAGCTCATCCACTATATTTTACAATCACTTTGTGAAATTTTAGTAATGTGGCGCAAATTGGGAATTTTTTCGCCCAGAAGCCCTTGACCTCTGCGTCCCATCGCGCGATTTAAATCGTCACGTGGAAATCTTTTGGCGTGCGCCCTAACGGATTTCCGAGACCGCCGCCGAGTTAAGTCGGCAACCCGATCGTTTGGAGGGTCGGTCACCTCGAAGCAGCGCCCCCAACCTGGATTTGGAACGCCGCCTATCGGATGAGCGGTGTGTTGAATGGAAGCGTTGAGCGCACAGGTGGGATAACCCGATAGCGAGAATGAAATGGCAGACCAAGACCGCATTGCTTTGTTTATTGACGGCGCGAACTTGTATGCGACGGCGAAGTCGCTCGGCTTCGACATCGACTACAAGCGCCTTCTGAAAGAATTTCAGAATCGAGGCCGGCTCATCCGCGCCTTTTACTACACCGCCCTGATTGAGGATCAAGAATACTCCTCGATCCGCCCTCTCATCGACTGGCTGGACTATAACGGCTACGCGGTTGTGACGAAACCGACGAAGGAATTCGTGGACTCGCTCGGGCGCCGAAAGGTGAAAGGAAACATGGACATCGAACTCGCGGTCGACGCGATGGAGATGGCCGAGCACATTGAGCACATGGTGCTGTTCTCCGGCGACGGAGACTTCCGTTCGCTCGTCGAAGCTGTCCAGCGCAAAGGCGTGAAAGTGTCGGTCATTTCGACGATCACAACCCAGCCGCCGATGATCGCCGACGAACTTCGCCGTCAGGCCGATGAATTCATCGACCTCATCCATCTCGTGGGCCGCATCGGCCGCGATCCCGGCGAGCGCGCCGAGCGCATGCAGCGCTATCAGGAGCGACGCACGCTAGCGCCGAGCGGCGCAGGCCAAGAGGAAGAGGAACACGAAGAGTAAGGCCAAGGCCTTGCGTTTCGAAACAGGAAAGGCCGCGTCTTCGCGGCCTTTTTTATACGCCAAGATTTGACGAAACTCTGTAGTCGACGCTAGCCTTTCTCCCGCAACAATCGGCCCTTCTCGCGGCTCCAGTCGCGTTTTTTCTCCACCTCGCGTTTGTCGTGCAGCTTCTTTCCGCGAGCGAGAGCGATCTGCAGTTTGGCCATCCCGCGCGTGTTGAAGTAGATGCGCAGGGGCACAATGGTCATGCCTTCGCGCTCGACGCCTTGAGCGAGCTTCGCGAGTTCACGCTGCTTCAGCAAGAGCTTGCGCGGGCGTTTTGGTTCGTGATTGAAGCGGTTGCCAGCAAAATACTCGGGAATATTGGCGTTGATGAGCCAAGCCTCGCCCTTGCGGTCGACATGGGCGTAACTCTCGGCGATCGTCGCCTTTCCGCTTCGCAAGGATTTGACTTCGGTTCCTGTCAGCGCCAGGCCCGCGTCGAAGGTTTCGCCGACTTCGTAGTTGAAGCGCGCCCTCCGATTGTCCGCAACAACTTTGAAATTCGGCTGATGTTTTTCCGCCACAGCGCTCCGATCCGCGACGATTGAACCCACGGGGCTCGCATTGCCGCTGCATTATCCATTCAAAACGCCGGCGTGAACCATGGCGGCGCGAATGGCCGCCCGCGTCGCCTCCGTTGGAGGCACGAGAGGGAGCCGCACGTCTTCGCTTGCGTATCCCAAGAGCGATAATCCGTATTTTGCTCCTGTGACGCCCGCCTCGAGGAAGACCGCCGATTGCAACGGCACAAGCCTGTCCTGAATCTCCAGAGCTCGTTTGAAATCCCCGTCGAGGCTTGCGTTCTGCAATTCCGCGCAGAGAGCGGGCGCGATATTGGAAACGACGGAAATGCAGCCGTGCGCGCCCGCGGCGTTGCAGCTCAGAGCAGTCATGTCGTCGCCGGAAAGCTGAATGAACTCGGGACCCATGGCCGCGCGCTGGAGCGAGATGCGGGCGATATTGCCGGTCGCGTCCTTCACGCCGACGATGTTTCTCAGTTCGGACAGGCGCTTCATGGTCTCCACGCTCATATCGACGACCGAGCGCGGCGGAATGTTGTAAATGATGATCGGTATCGAGATGGAATCATTTATCGCCTTGAAGTGCTGATAGAGCCCTTCCTGATTCGGCTTGTTGTAATAGGGCGTCACCACCAGAACGGCGTCGGCGCCCGCGCGCTCGGCGTGTCCGGCAAGCGCGATCGATTCGCGCGTATTATTGGAGCCCGCTCCCGCAATCACGGGAACGCGGCCTCGCGCAGCCTTGATCGTAGCGGAAACGACCGCGCCGTGCTCCTCATGGCTCAAAGTCGGGCTTTCGCCGGTCGTGCCGACCGGAACAAAACCGTGCGTACCATTTTCTATTTGCCAGTCGACGAGAGCGCGTAATTGGTCAAAGTCGACCGCTCCATTTGTGAATGGCGTCGCCAAAGCCGTAATAGAACCGTGGAAAACCGCCCTTTTCCTTGTCATTTCAATGCCTTCTCTGCGCCACACGGCCGCCGCAATCGAGGCGGTAACATCCCATGGATTGTCATAGCCTCTGGTTGAGCATCAGAAAAGGGCTGTGGCGCGGCATTAACGCGTAACAATTGCACGTTGCGCTTCGGGATCCGGGGGAGCAATCTGCAAAACGCTTCGTAAATGTTATGGAGACAGGCTCGTTGCCGAACGATGGGAGCGCCTAGTCTATGATATCCAAGACACGTGGCGTCGCGCGTTTGACGGTTTGGTTCCTCGCCGCGGCTGCGCTCGCATTCGCGTTCGCCTCACTGTCGCCGACATCGTTGCGCGAGCCTCCGGTCGTGGAGCCGCCGCCAGCAGAGTCGCCTACGACTGAAACTCCTCTGCCGGCTCCGCCGCCGCAGACTCTTCTTCGCCCATCGAGCGGATGGCGTGCCAAGCTCGGCTCGCTTCAAGAAATCTTGCGCAATTTCCTACATAAGAAAGACGCCGAGCCTCAGCAGGCGAAACGAAGCGACTTTGCGCTTTTCGGCGGCGTCGACGAAAGCACCCTGTCGCCCCTGCTGACCTACGCTCCGCCGGTGGATAGCTGGCTTAACGAAACCTATCCGCCTGATCCGCCGCCGCTCGAAGCAGCCGTTCTCCTTGGAGACGACCGCGACGGATTCATGCGCGCTCTCGCATCATACAAGGCGGGGTCTTTTGCAGCCGGCGACTTCGCGGCCGCTTCGATCAAATCAGGCGTCGCTGTCGCTGCGGCGCAATGGGCCGGCATCAGGCTTCATCCCCGGGAGGCCGGGTGGTCTCGCCTCTCCCGCTTTCTCGACAGTCACCCGGCCTGGCCTGCGGCGGACTGGGTGAAGAAACGCGCTGAGGAAGCCCTCTTCGGCGACAAGCATCCGGACAAAATCGTAAAAGCGTTTTTTGGCCAGTCGAAACCTGCGACCTCGGCGGGCAAGCTCGCTCTTGCGCGCGCCTATATTCATGACGGCGATCTCGCCTCCGCAGGCGCTCTGGTCGTTGACGCCTGGAGGGACGACGATCTCAACGACGGTCTGGAAAGCTTTATCAAGAAAGAGTACGGAGTGTTCCTGACGGCGGCGGATCATAAGCGTCGCGCCGACAGGCTGCTCTATCAGGAGAAAAATGGCGCGGCTCTCCGCGCAGCCGCACTTGCCGGAAAGGACGTTTCGCTGCTCGCGCGCGCGCGCGTCGCAGCCAATGCGGAAGTGGCGAACGACAAGGTCTTCTCCGCAGTTCCCCCCAATTTGCAAAACGATCCCGGACTTCTGCTCGCCCGCATCCATACGCTACGCATCAACAACAAAATCGCTGAAGCAGGAGCCCTGATGAAAAAGGCTCCTCGCGAAGCGGATCAGGTGATCGACGGCGATGCTTGGTGGACGGAACGCCGCCTCCTGTCTCGCAAACTGCTCGACAAGGGAGACTTCGAAACCGCCTACGTCATTTGTGCACAACATGCGGCGCGCTCCACGTCCTCCAGAGTCGAAGCCGAGTTTCACGCGGGCTGGATCGCATTGCGTTTCCTCAACGACCCGCTGCGCGCGCAACGCCACTTCGAATTATTGGGTCAAATTGCGGAAATTCCGCACCAGAAGTCGCGCGCTGCCTATTGGCTCGGGCGCACGGCGGAACTCTCAGGGCAACCCGAGGATCTGGAGAAGGCGCGCGCGCTGTACCAGCGCGCCGCGCAGCATTCCACCTCCTTCTACGGACAGTTGGCTAGGGCGAGGCTGGGGGTCACGGATTCGCCGCTTCGGCTTCCGCCCACTCCCGCCGAAGGAGATGCGCGCGACGAAGCAGTTCGCGCGATCGAGTTGCTGTTCGCCGTCGGAGAACGCGACACGGCGGTGGCGCTATCCTACGACGCCGCACGGAGACTAGAGGGCGAAGCGCAATTGGCGGCGCTCGCCATTGTCGCTTCGCGTCAACGTGACGCGAAACTTTCGCTGACAGTTGGCAAGCTAACCTCGAATCGAGGCATCCCGGTCGATGACGCGGCCTTCCCTGCCTACGGCATCCCTCAATTCTCAGCGCTGCCCGGCTCCGCGCCGCGATCGATCGTCTACGCGATCGCGCGTCAGGAAAGCGCTTTCGACCCGAAGGCTATTTCAAGCGCGGGCGCCATGGGATTGATGCAAATGATCGCTTCAACCGCGCGACATACTGCTTATCTCGCTGGCGTCGGCTTCGATTTGCGCAGAATGATCTCCGAGCCGGCGTTCAACGCGCAGCTCGGCGCCGCCCATCTCGGCGTATTGCTCGGCGAGCACAGGGGCTCCTATATCTTGACCTTTGCCGCATATAATGCGGGCGGCGGCCGGGTGAAGGAATGGATCGACGCTTATGGCGACCCACGCAAACCCAATGTGGATCCAATTGATTGGGTCGAGCGGATCCCCTTTAGCGAGACGCGAAACTACGTTCAACGCGTTATGGAGAATTTCGTCGTTTATCGCGCGAAGTTCGGTGAGCACAACGGCAAGCCGCCGCATATGGAGCTCGCCCATGCCGGGGCGCAGCTCTAGCGCGCCCTTTCGCGAAAAGATAAATTAAGTTTACGACTGACGCGGGTCTCTTCTCGTCACGGTAAGAAAGCGCGCCGGCCTCTCTTTCCGCGCGCCCTTATGCGATGGCGCACAATGGGAAAACGAAATCCAGAGTAATAAGCTCGACGAACTGGTCGGCTAAGGCCTAAATTCGGTCATCCGGGTGAAACGCGGTTGCGGCGCATAGACCGGACATCTTGCGGAGAGCAACAGCGTAATGAGGCCGGCCGAACTTCTTCGCGGCGCTTCGGTCGCCGCACTATTTTTCCTCCTCGCGATCGTAGTTGCGACAGCGTCGCCACAGAGCGACGCGACAAGTAATCACGCATCTTCCGGCCAATTTTCGGCGAACGATCTGCCCGCGGATCGAGACGGCTCGACTCTGCTCACCTTGCCCGCGCCGGGCCGATACTCAATTCGCGCAAAGAGCGCCACGGGCGCGCGCATTCAACTCGTCGATATGATCACTGGCCCGGGCGAGACATCGGGCTCCGCAGGACTTCGCGACGGACGGATCGACGCGCTTCTGGACAAGGGCGTCTACAAGATCCGACTTTTCGGCGCCCCTGGCGCGACGGGCAAAGTGAAACTGACGGCGGAGCCCTTCATCGAGATCGAAGCGCATCCGCCGACGCTGACGACCACAAAGCCGCAGAGCGGCGAACTCGGCGATCTTTCGCAACGCTCCTATTGGGTCGATGTCGGCCCTTCCGGCCGCATCGCCCTTGAGGCCGTCGGCCGTTCGCTTCAGGACTTGCGCCTCTGGCGCGCTAATGGCGAGGTCGTCGACGTCGGTTTCGACAAGGCGATGGTAGAGCCCAAGCCAGGACGGTTTATGACTCGCCTGCGGCTTGAAGGCGAGGTTCCGTCGGGCCGCTATATGGTGACGGCCTATGGCGGTGAAAAACTCGTATGGTCGGATGGATCGGCCGAGCAACCGTTCCTTCTGCGTCAGGGTCAGCCGGACCTGCTTGCGGCGGGAGTCGCAGAGGGCGTTATCGGCCCGTTCGGCTCGACGCGCTTCGAGGCGCCCGCGGAATATGATTCCTTCCGATTGGAGCTTCCGCAATCGGCGCCCGCAAGAATCGAGGCCCGACGCGGATCGTCCCTGTCGCGCTCAGCCATCTCGAAGTCGAACCGCGAACCAGTCGCAACTATCAATCTTGCTGCTGACGCGAAGCAGCCCGCGCGCGTCGAGGTCGCGGGATATGAGGGACAGAAGTTCCAGCTCCGCGCTCTGCATCAGGAAAGCCGTCACACGTTCGAGGCGTCCGGTCCGAATCTCGTCAGCATCGACGTGGCCGGCGAAGGCGGCGACGAGATTCCGGCAACTGCTCTGTTCGCGCGCATCGAAGGCGAAAAAACGCGGGTGCTCGCTTCAGATATGCTTCGCATCGGCGCCGGTCATGCGTGGCGCGGGAAATTCAATCTGCGCGGAACGACGTCGTTGTTGTTCGAAGCGACCGCGAACGGGCCGGTCGCAATTCGTTCCCAAGGACCGAAGGTGCGCGCGACGATCGAGCCCGCGCTTGGCGCGCTCGCGCCGCGCGCCGACGGCAAAATCCCCGGTCAGTACGATTTGCAAGCGGGCTTTTACCTCTTGGCGCTCGAACCGCTGGACAATGCATCCGGAGTGATCGACGTCACGCTAGGGCCGCCTGGCCTCACCCCTCAAATTGCGCCACCGCCGCCCTCCCGAACCGTCATTTCTTTTGGTGAGCAAAAACTCGAAAAAGACGGCTCCTATCTGATCCTCGCCAACGCGG